>Ga0315278_10006954_pt1 | contig 10310 bp, 8 predicted proteins | sample YL17G06_0_MG_FD_203880 | JGI IMG/M metagenome (GOLD analysis project Ga0315278, IMG submission 203880) | Sediment microbial communities from Yellowstone Lake, YNP, Wyoming, USA - YL17G06_0 | ecosystem: Environmental > Aquatic > Freshwater > Lake > Sediment | place: USA: Wyoming | collected... | reverse complement strand
TTGGAGAAGAATCGGTATGACCCCAGAACTGTGACGCTCGAACTGGAAGGAACTGAACAATGGCAGGTAAGGAGAGGATGACGCGCATAGCGAAGGGTGCGACCGGGCAGGTCGATGCGCTGCTGGCGGATATCCGCGATCTTATCCTCTCGGCTCGACGGGCAGTCGTTCGCAGCGTGGACACGCTCCAGGTCTTGACCAGCTTTGAGATCGGGCGACGCATCGTCGAGCAGGAACAGCACGGAACGAACAGGGCGGCGTACGGGAAAGTTGTCGTGGAGGAACTGGCCAAGCGCCTGACTACCGAATTCGGCAAGGGGTTTTCCAAGAGCAATCTCGAGTATATGCGCAGGTTCTACACGATGTATCGTGGCCGGTATCCCTCAATTGCCCAGACGGTGTCTGGGCAATTGACGTCACGTGGGAAATCCCAGACAGCGTCTGGGATATCTTCTGCTGTGCCACCCCTGGCCCGCCGCGCCACTTCGCCGAAACCACCGTTCGCGTTAGGGTGGTCGCACTATGTGCTGCTCATGGGAATTGGCGATCCGGACGAACGCGCCTTCTACGAAATCGAGGCTGTGGGAAACGGCTGGTCCTCGTGGAGATCACCCTGCCCAAGAGCGCCAACATCCACGCCAGGGAGTACCGGCTGTACCTGCCGTCGAAGGACCAATTGCGGCGCAAGCTCGTTGAGTGGGCCGAGGAACAGGAGGGGAAGCCGTGAAGTCGGATGTGGTCGCTGTGAAGGATGCGCTGGACCCATTCAATCCGGCGAACCAGTACAATCCCGGCGTGCCGTTCGGGCCGTTGGGTGGACTCGGCAAACCGGAAGAGATGACGGGATCAAGGAATAGGAAGTCGCGATGAGTAATGAAGCCGCATTTGTGCGCTGGTTCAGTCAGGCGACCGGCAATGAGCCCTACGCATTCCAGATTCGCTTTGCCTGTGAGCCGACTCTGCCGTGCTTTGAGGAAGTAATGACCCAAAAAAACAACCGAAAGTCAATTTAACCCGATCTCTTATCAAAAGGAGAAAGCCAATGGCTGATTTGACCTCGAAGCCTCTTACGTTCGATCTCTTGAGACAATTTCTGGAAAGCGACGCTGTTGCCATACGTGGCACGGCGACGCTTGAGCCTGCGGGTGGCCCTGGAGACAAAGTTTTCCCGCCAACGCATTCTGTAAAAGATCGCGCGCCTACTCGTTATGCCTCTGAAAAACGGCGTATTGGCGGCCAGGAGATCGAATGTGTCCTGCTTGATTCGGTACAGAGCCAGGCAAATCGGATGGAGGAGACGCTTCAGACCTTATGGGAAGATGAGCGCATTGCTCTCCCAGTTATCACGGTAGACTTCTCCGCTGCTGCGCCTGACATTGGCGTTGTGACTTCGTTAACCGCGCCGCATCGAGTCGCCGATGCTCTGTTGCGAGACAGCTTGATCAATGGAACACTTTTCCGATTGTCGGATATCGGCAGATCCTTTACCGATGCAACGGCGAAGAATGCTGCCCCGCTTTTCAAGGTATGCCCAACCGGACTGGTCTTTGGCCTTTGGGATAGTACGGGGCCGAAAGGCGGGCTCGGCTCCAAGTTTGCCCGTGCACTCACGTCTGAAATAGTCGGTGTAGGTGCCACGTTCGGTGTGAAAACAGCTAGTCGTATCGATCCGGCAAGCATTGTCACTAGCGCAGGACCCATTCTCGTTGCGAGGGAACCGGGTCCGGACGGTAAGCCGACCTGGACTCTTGACGTCATGGCAGCAAAGCCGCTCGATGCAAAAAAGCCCCCGAAGGATGGCCATGACGTTAGCGCTGTCGAGAAATGGGGCGATGGTCAGAAGGCAGGTAAGCCCACATCCATAAATCACAGTAACATTCCTCCTTCAATTGATACGCTTGCGGGAGGTGTTACGATTGACTATGCATTACAGACCGTTGTCCTTTCGCTGGCCGCCATACGGAAACTGAGCTTTGGCATTGGAAACGCCGAAGCCCGCACGGTATTGGCTGCGCTGGGAATACTGGCGGTTCTCGCTGCCGAGAGCCGCGGGCACGATCTCCGTTCGCGATGCTTGCTTGTTCCGAAGAAGGGTAAGGCCTTGACACTCCAGGTTGTCCACCGGGATGGAACAACAGACAATCTGAGCATCAACCTCGAAGGGGCCATTACGTTGTTCAGTGCTGCCGTTGCTGCGTTGCCAGAGAACCTTCGTTTCTCGAATGCCCCTGGCGAGCCGCTCGCCATGCTGACTCCTTCGCCGAAGCTGGTGGCACTGGTGCAGAGAAGTCGCGAACTTGCCGCAACTGGAACTGATGTCGAGGAGGAGTGATGCTGATCGTCGAAATTGAATTGCTCAGTGGTCGGTATGCAGCTACGGCATACAATGATCGCAATCGCGCCGAATGGCCTCCTCATCCCGCGCGGTTGTTCTCGGCGTTTGTCGCCGCTTTGCATGACAACGATTCTGTTGATGTCGGCGAACGTGAAGCTCTCCTGTGGCTGGAACAGCAACCGCCTCCCTCTCTAGATGTCGATCTTGATGTGACCGAGGAGGTTGGGCGACGTCGGGTGCTCGATGTATTCGTGCCGGTGAACGATATCTCCTTGGTGGGCGATGTAGAGTTGCCCTTGCGCGAAGCACGAGAGAAGGTTGTCCGTCTGAGCGATATGTCGAAGACACCCGAGGTCGACAAGGAGCTAAAGAAGGCAAATGAGACCGTCGAGAAGGAGGAGCGAAAGCTGGCAGCACTCATTGCCGACCAGCAAGTTGTCGAGACTGAGCCATCGGCAAAAGCTCTGGCGACGGCAGTAGCGCTTTTGCCGGATCGCCGGATCCGACAGGTACGCACCTTTCCTGTCGTGTTCCCCGCTCGCCCTCACTTTACATTCATTTGGAATGTGACGATCTCGGACGCACTAAAGGCGGCATTGGATCGTCTTTGTGTACGAGTCACGCGCCTCGGACACTCGTCGTCGCTGGTTCGGTGCGCGATTGTGGAGCGTCAGGTTATTCCCACACTCGTTCCCGACCCAGATGGCCATGTCGTGTTACGGACCGTTGGACCGGGGCAGCTTGTTCGCCTGGAGACGGAATTTGATCGACATCAAGGTATTGAGAACCGTGTTCTTCCGGCACGCCCCCAGCGCTATGGACGCCTGCGTATGGAGAGAGAAGAATCGGTCTCTTCTCCGAGCGTCTTTTCTAGCGAGTGGATCGTCTTTGAACGAGTTGGTGGTGCCCGTCCGCTCTCCTCACGTGGAACCGATCTTGCCCGATCGCTACGGGAGGCGCTCATCGAAATGCATGGGGCGAAAACACTTCCCGCTTCGCTTTCTGGCCATCGAGAGGATGGTTCTCCAGCCGACCAACCGCATGTGGCTTTCATCACTCTTCCATTTGTAGGGCATGAGTACGCCGATGCGTCGGTGCAAGGTTGTGCCATCGTGCTTCCTCGTATCATGGCTGACTCTGAGCGAGAAGCCTTTCTGCGGCTGATCGCTATGTGGGAAGCAGACCGTGCCGTTCTGGATGATGGCACCATGGAACTTGCCTCGGGAACTTTGCCGCCGGTTCGATTACAGCGTGTCGAGTTGCCAGTAAAGGTTTCACTCCGGCCAGAGACATGGTGTCGCCCAGCACGGCGCTTCGTCACGGCAACACCCATCGCCCTCGACCGAAATCCAGGCAACTTACGCAGCAATCAACAGGGAACTGGACACAAGGCCTCGCTTGAGGCGCAACGGTCTATTGCCGTCGCGTGCGAACGAATCGGTCTGCCACGACCTATCTCTGTCGAAATATCGCCTGCACCGTTGCTTCCTGGAGCACAGCCTGCACATGCGTTCTCACCCTGGCCAGGCCTGCCCGGTCGCACATCGCGCGTACTGGTTCACGCCGACATTCGGTTTGCCGAGCCGGTGCGCGGGCCGGTCCTACTCGGAGCGGGACGCTACTTCGGTCTTGGTCTCTGCATGCCCACTCCCGAGGAGGGATCAAGATGAGTCTATCCGTCGATGACTTCGATGCTTTCCATCGAGCTGTGCATGGAGAGGACAAGGGTGCGTTTGACTGGCAGATGCGCCTGTTGGAGCAGATTATCAAAGATCGGGCATGGCCCCGTGTCCTTGATCTCCCGACCGGTGTAGGCAAGACGACGTGTATAGATATTGCCCTGTTCGCTCTTGCTCTCGATGTTGGCGAGGAGCTAAGTAGACGTTGGTGCCCTCGACGGATTGCGATGGTGGTTGACCGCCGCATTGTTGTCGATCAGGTGGCTGAGCGAGGGCGCAAGTTGCTACGCGCCCTTACCGCCAAAGGAGCGCAACCTGTCGTTCGAGAGGTCGCAGACCGACTGAGATTGTTGAGCCGCAATGCTGAGGAACCGCTGGGCGTGTTCACGCTGAGGGGCGGAATGCCAAAGGACGACGGCTGGGCCAGAACGCCTGATCAACCGCTTGTTCTTGCTTCGACAGTCGATCAACTAGGGTCCCGTCTCCTCATCCAAGGCTATGGGGTCAGCAAAGGCATGAAGCCCGTTCACGCGGGGCTCCTTGGTAATGACGTGTTGCTCTTGCTCGACGAAGTACATTTGTCACAACCCTTTGCGGATACTCTTCAGGCCCTTGACCGTCTTCGGAGCAGATTTGCACAGACGTCTCCGTTGACCCCACGTTTTCACCATGTGCTCCTTTCAGCCACACCAGGTATATCCGAGGTGCAGCCTTTTCAGTTGAGCCAAGACGAAAAGAGGTCCGACTCCCTCCTAGGCCCTCGACTACATGCGAAGAAGTCTACGCGCTTGCTTGAGGTCGCGGATCGCACAGCGCTGGAACAAGCCTGTGTCGATGAAGCAAGTATCCTGATTGAGCAGCATAACGTGGTGGCCATCGTGGTCAACCGCTTGGCAAGTGCCTCAATCATTTCTCGCCGGCTTCGCAAGACCGTTGGTGATGCCGTCGATGTTGCGTTACTAACGGGTCGAATGCGACCACTCGACCGCGACGACGTGTTGCAATCTCTGCGCTTACGGATCATGACCGGGCGCGATCGTGCAGCAGTCACAAAGAAATTGGTCGTGGTGGGCACCCAATGCATCGAGGCCGGGGCGGATTTCGATTTCGATGCGCTCGTAACTGAGGCAGCCAGCCTTGATGCGCTTCGTCAGCGCTTCGGTCGTGTTGATCGACTTGGTATCTACCAAAAAGCCGAAGGGGTGATTCTTCGCGCGAAGAGTACCAAAGAAGATCCAGTGTATGGAGAAGCCCTCTCCAAAACAACAGCATGGATCAAGAAGCGGCTCGCAAAAAAGACCAAGACTATTGATTTCGGGGTTCTTAGTCTTCCGCTACCTGCCGACGATGAGTTGAAAGATCTCCTTGCACCGAAGGAGCATGCGCCGGTGCTCTTGCCTGCCTATCTTGATCTGTGGATGCAGACGTTCCCGGCACCGGTGGTCGTTCCTGATGTGAGTCTGTGGCTGCATGGACCAAAGGCAGGTCCTGCTGATGTGCAAGTGGTGTGGCGTACGGACTTGAGCGAGGACGACCTTAGTGCGTCATTTAAGGCAAAGGAGAGAGAGGTTGCCAAAGAGCAGCCAGCGCTGATCGTCGCAGCTATTCGCCCGTCGAGCCTTGAAGCGATATCGTTACCATTTATGGCCGCGAGGCGTTGGCTCAGGGGCGAAAGTGCGGTGGGGGATATCGCCGATGTCGAAGGCGTAGTTGTTGATGACAGCGAGCCTCAGCCTGGTAAGTTGGCGCTGCGATGGAATGGTGATAACAGTGCGGTGATTTCATCAGATGCTCTCCGGCCTGGCGACACCATCGTGGTGCCAGCTACGCGGGGCGGTATCCAAGACGGATGCTTTGAGCCGAGTTCGCATACACCAGTGTTTGATCTAGCAGAGCAAGCGGCCTTGTTTGGAAGAGGGCAACCCGTGCTCCGATTGCAAGAGAATGTGTTGGCTCAGTGGGCTCTCGTACTGCCGGTGGACGATATCCAGGAAGCACGCAGTGCGTTGAAGGCTCTTGCAGAACGGACGGAACAGACCACTTGGCGCAAGCCTTGGCTGGAAGCACTGGCTCGAAGCAAGGCGGCCATTATTGTGGATGCCGACGAACCCTGGACTGTTCTACAAGGAAGACGTATCGGCCCTCAAACGCTTAGAACATTCTTGCAACCGGACCATGTAATGGAGAATGGGGTGGAATTGACGACAGATGGCGACGACTCGTTTCATGCCGGACGTTCGGTCACTCTCTCAGAACACAGCGCTGACGTTGAAGGCTTTGCCCGTGATTATGCGACGACCGCAGGGCTTTCTAAATCGCTCGCGGAGGATATTGCGCTGGCTGGCTGGCTTCATGACATTGGGAAGGCGGATCGCAGATTTCAAGTGTTGTTGCGTGCTGGTAATGAGATTAACTTCTTCAAAGATGAAACGCCCTGGGCAAAGTCCGCGATGCTACCGGGAGCCAAGTCTGCCCACCGGCTTGCTCAGAGGAAGAGTAAGTATCCGAAAGGTGCACGGCATGAGGTGCAGTCTGTGGCGATGCTTGAGAAGCATCTCAATGTCATAAAGACAAAAGCCCGCGACATCGATCTTGTCCTCCACTTGGTGGCGAGCCATCATGGCTACTGTCGTCCGTTTGCTCCGGTCGTCCTTGAAGACAACCCAGTCGAAGTAGCGCTTTCCAATCACACTAGCAAAACGTTCGGCACCATCAGTTTCGGGTCGACATCTTCTAAGCACGAACTTCATCGGCTGGATGCACCCCTGGCCGATCGTTTTTGGCGGCTTGTCGAGAAGTATGGGTGGCAGGAGCTGTGTTGGCTTGAGGCGATTCTTCGCCTCGCCGATCATCGCGCAAGCGAAGAGGAGCAGAATGCACCAGATGAATCTTGAAGGAATTGATGGAACTCACCTCTTTGGCTTTATGGCAGCACTGGGCACACTAGTCTTGCTTGATGAGCGTGCTCGTGCACAGCAGATACCAGCACCTCAACTCCAGTTTGCGAGGGATGGAAATGCGATGGTCGATGGAATTGACTTCACCAAGGATCAGTTCATCGAGGCGGTATTCGAGGAACTTCAAGCATCGCGATCTTTCTACGAAATGGAGCTTTCCATCGTGAAGAAGCCGACTGACTTCACACCGTCGTCGTTTGCTCGACTCGCAGCATGCCTGAGCAGGAAACAGTCGAATATCCTCTCTGGGCTCGCGTGTTGTGTCGGCGATGAGGCCTTCGAATCGACGCTCTGCGCAGCCAACGGTGCAAGCCATCAGAACCTCATTCAGTCGATGCGAGATATTCTCCGCCTTCTCAAGAAGGAACACATACAGGCTGCTCTCTTTACGCCCTGGCGAAAGAGTTACGAGACTTCGGATGCCATCCGAAAACAGCAGGAGTTGGGTACTCGAAAACCGACATTGAGGCTCGACCCAGCAGACGAGCGACTATATGCGATGCGTTTCTCAAACCCGACAACGACCGACGATTTTAAGACAGAACTGGGAGCTCAAGCTCTCGCGATCCCTGCCTTTTCGATTCTCCCCGTCGTGCCGCTGGCCCGACCACTCTCGGTCGCATCCATCCGCCGTCGGAACAAGGTGTTCTTTTCTTGGCCGTTGTGGGATCGACCTGCCACATTGCCAGCCGTTCGTTCTCTACTGGTTGCCGGAATCGAGCAGCCTGAAGAAATGCACGCGCGCGGAGCATTCGCAGCATTCTGTGCCGCGCGTGTGTCAGGAGAAAAGGGAAAGCTTTCGTTCGTACCTAGTGAAGGCGTGTGGTGATTTGGATCATTGCAATTACCGGGCAAAAGCTGCCACTTCGGACTCGGCCAGTTTGTGGCGGTGGATAGTCAGTGATGGGTAAAGCGTAAGGGGTAAGGGCACGTCGGGCTCCGGCAGTTGATGCCGGCGTGAGTAGTGGCCGTGCGAGTGTGGTCTGGGCCGAAAGGAGGGTGTGCTATGGGGACGACGACTTCTGGCGTGGTGTCGCATGCAACGTTGAAGGCGATTGCGGACCGGTTGCGGGATCGCTATGGAGCAGAGCGGGTGCTTGTGTATGGATCAGTGGCGCGCGGTACGCAAACGGAGCACAGCGATATCGATCTCTTGATAGTGGCGCCGACGACGGAACGTTTTTATGCGCGCATGGGATCGGCGTTGGCCGTGGTTAGGGACATCAGCCGGGGGGTGCCTCTTGCCCCGATCGTGTTGACGCCTGAGGAACTCGCGGTCCGTCTGGCTCGTGGAGATCAGTTCATCCAGGAAATCGTTGAGACGGGGGTGGACTTGTGAAGGACCGAGCAGATTCTCCCTATGCCGAGGATTGGCTGAAGGTCGCTCGCCGGGATTGGCACCGCCTCCATGTGCTGCTTCATGACGACGATGCCGACGGTGCTGGGTTCTTCTTGCAGCAAGCGATGGAGAAATATCTCAAGGCATTCTTGCTCACGCATGAATGGAAGCTCAAAAAGGTGCACACCCTGCAAAGTTTGCTTGATGAGGCGGCGGTCTTCGCGCCGAATGTGGTTGCCTTGCGTCCGGTATGTGAGCGGGTGTCCGGGTTTTACATTGGGGATCGCTATCCGAGCGTAGGGGCCGAAGGGTTGCAAGCCGAGGACATTCGACGGGAATTGGCCGAGGCCCGGTTGTTGATCAAGACGCTTTTCCCGGATGAGCGATTGGAATGAGTATTCTTCCCACATTGGCTCGGTTGCGTCCTGGCGATGCCGGAGAACCGTAACTGAGTCGGCACGACGTTTCGCGTCCATGCGTTCTTTGACAACTAAATAGTGAAAGGAGAGTGTCATGGATCTCGAAATTGGTAAAACGCCTCTCTCGGTGGCGGAGGAGCCGCTTCTCCCTGTGCGGATGCTGAACGAGTTCGCCTACTGTCCCCGCTTGGCTTATCTGGAATGGGTGCAGAGCGAATTCGCCGACAGCGCCGATACGGTGGAGGGGCGGTTCCACCATCGCCGGGTGGATGAAAGCCCCAAGCGGCAACTGCCGAAAGACGAGTTGCCATCGGATGAGGATACGGTTATCCATCAACGCTCGGTCTGGTTGTCGTCGGAGCGATTGGGGCTCACGGCCAAGCTCGATCTGGTGGAAGGGGTGGGCGCCTGCGTCGCGCCGGTGGATTACAAGCGCGGCAAGCGGCCACATGTGGACAAGGGCGCGTGGGAGCCGGAGCGGGTGCAGGTATGTGCGCAAGGGCTCATCTTGAGAGAAAACGGTTACGAGTGCGACGGCGGTTTTATCTATTTTGTGGGATCGCGGGAACGGGTGGCGGTTACGTTCGATCAGGAGTTGATCGAACGCACGCTGGAACTCATCGCTGAGATGCGACGGATGGCGCGGGGCGGCGCGCTGCCGCCTCCGCTGGTAGACAGTCCGAAGTGTCCACGCTGCTCTCTCGTCCGCATTTGCCTGCCGGATGAAATTGGCTGGTTGCGGCAGGAGCACCAGGATGAGGAACAGGCGGCCTCGACCGTGCGGCGGTTGTTGCCTGGTCGAAACGATGCGCTGCCCTTGTATGTGCAACAGCCCGGTGCGCGCGTGGGGAAGAATGGAGACTGCTTGAAAGTGATGGACCATGACGAGGTACTGGCGGAAGCCAGGCTGGTGGAGGTCTCGCATCTCGTGCTGTTCGGCGCCGTTCAGGTCAGCACGCAAGTGGTGCAGGAACTCTGTCGGCGAGAGATCCCCATCTCCTATCTCTCCAGTGGCGGGTGGTTCTATGGGATCACGACCAGTCTGATGCATAAGAACGTCGAGTTACGACGACGCCAATATGCCGCGGCGACGAATCCGTCGTTCTGTCTTAGGCTTGCTGCCCGGCTGGTGCAGGCGAAGATTGCGAACTGTCGGACGATCTTGCGGCGGAATCACACGGCTGCACCGGAGACGGTGTTGCAGGACCTCAAACGCGATCATGCGCATGCAGCTCAGGCGCAGTCGTTGGAGGAACTGCTCGGCATCGAAGGGACCGCAGCCCGCCGGTATTTTTCAGAATTCAGGGGCATGCTGAAAACCGACGGGGCGTCTCCAGATTTCGATTTCGACGGGCGGAACCGTCGCCCCCCGAAGGACCCGGTGAATGCACTCTTGTCCCTGGCCTATGCGATGCTGGCCCGGGAGTGGACGGTGACGTTGCATGCAGTGGGACTCGATCCCTTTCTTGGGTTCTATCACCAGCCGCGGTATGGGCGACCGGCGTTGGCCCTCGATGTGATGGAAGAGTTTCGACCGCTGATTGCGGATTCCGTCGTGCTGACGGCCATCAACAACGGTGA
>Ga0315278_10006952_pt1 | contig 10312 bp, 11 predicted proteins | sample YL17G06_0_MG_FD_203880 | JGI IMG/M metagenome (GOLD analysis project Ga0315278, IMG submission 203880) | Sediment microbial communities from Yellowstone Lake, YNP, Wyoming, USA - YL17G06_0 | ecosystem: Environmental > Aquatic > Freshwater > Lake > Sediment | place: USA: Wyoming | collected... | reverse complement strand
CTCCGGCGGCCGCGAGGGTAGAGTTGTTTCTACTGCAGCCGCTCCTTGGCGAGCCGCGCTTCATCGCTCTTCGGGTACTTTTGAATGACCTGCTTGTAGAACTTCTTCGCCTCTTCGGTATTCTTGAGACGCGAGTACGAGATACCGATCTTCAAGAGCGCGGCCGGCACCTTGTCCCCTTTCGGATACTTCTGCACGACCGTTTGGAACGCCTCGATCGCGCCGGCGAAGTCCCCGGTCGAGTAGGCGCACTCTCCGATCCAGTACTGCGCATTGTCGGAAACTTCCGTGTCGGGGAAACGCTTCAGGTATTCGGTGAACGCGGCGCGCGCCAGGTCGTAGCGTCCGGCGGCCAGGTCGGAGTACGCCGCCTGGTACGCCGCCTCCGGATCCACCCCACCCGTGGAATCACGCCTCGCGAAGTAGCCGGCGCGGGCGCTGTCCCCCGAGGATATCCTCTGCTTCACCGTCTCGACCTTTTGCGCGAGCTGGGTGAAGCGCAGTCCCGACTCCTCCAGCTTCCCCTGGAGCATGTCGATCCGCTGCGAGATCTCGGTGAGCCGAGAATCCGCACTGGCGCGCGAGGACTGCACGCCCTCGCGTGTGCTCTCGACCTTGCGATCCAGGGCGGCGATCCGCTTCTGCAGATCGGCCTGCGTCGTGAGCAGACTATCCAGCTGCCCCGACGTATTCGCGTAGTAATCGCGCGGAGCGCACCCGGCCACCGCCACGATGAGGACCACCACCCCGACGAGAACAGCCGATGTCGGTCTCGTCGCGCTCACTTCACCACGAAGTGCGCGCGGCGATTCTGGGACCAGGCGCCCTCGTCATGCCCCTGGGCGAACGGCCGCTCCTTGCCGTACGAGATCGTCGTGATTCGGCCCGCCGCGATGCCGTAGCTCACGAGGTAATCCTTCGTTGTCTTGGCCCGCTTCTCGCCCAGCGCGAGGTTGTACTCGACCGACCCACGCTCGTCGCAGTGCCCTTCGATGATGACACGCGAGCCCGCGTTCTTCTCTAGGTACTTCGCGTTACTGTCCAACACGGCCTTGGCATCGCTGCTTAGCTCGAAGTTGTCGAAATCGAAGAACGCGTCCTGGAGGGAAATTTGCGACCCGTCCGGCTCCTGATCCGGTGGCGTGGACGGAGGAGGTGGTGGAGGTGTCTCCGCTTTCTCCTCTACGGCCGGCGTGGGCGGCGGCGCGGGCTGAGCGGTGGTGACTTTCTTCCTTGAGGCGCAGCCTGGAGCCAGAGCGAGCACAAGTGCAAGCCCGGCGAGGGCGGCGATCGCGATCCTTGGCGTTCGGCGCATGGTGGAATCCCCCATCCGGTTCAGGTAATTAGATTAGATTACATGGACTTCCGACACTCTGGCGACGCTAGCACAGGGCCCGATGGAGCGTCAACCTGAACCGGCCCGATGTCGGGTCGCAAGAATGGCGTTTTCCGCTACCTTGCCCCCTTCCGCGGTCTGGGACCCCACGCGGGATCGAAACACTCGGCGTCATTCGTGAGCTTCACGGGGTCGCTTCCGTCGTCGTTCATCATATAGAGTTGCCGCTTGCCGTCGCGCGAGGAGCTGAAGAGGATCTTCCGGCCATCGGCGGACCAGCGCGGGTTCTCATTTTGGCCCGCGCCCAGCGTCAATTGGACCGGGCTCGCACCGTTCGCCTCCATCACGATCACGTCGAAGATTCCGTCGTGCCGCGCGGCGTAGCAGAGTTTGTCCCCCTTCGGCGACCACTGCGGCGAGTCGTTGTAGCTCCCCTCGAGCGTCAGGAGACGCTGGTTCAGCCCCTCGGCGTCCATCACGAATACCTGCGCCGAGCCGTTGCGGTTCGAGGTGAAGGCGATCTCGCGCCCTGTCGGGCTCCACGCGGGCGAGGTATCGATGGCGTCGTTGCGGGTCAGGCGCTTCGCGGTCTGACCATCGCGGCTGATCCTGTATATCTCGGAGTTGCCGTCGCGAGAGATCGTGCACGCGATCCATTTCCCGTCGGGGGAATAGGCCGGCGCCGTGTTGAGCCCCGGGCGCGTCGAGAAGGGATACGACGCGCCGCGCGTGAGATCGAAGAGGTAGAGATCGGGGTTTCCGCGCTTGTAGGTGGTGAAGGCGAATTCGGTCCCCCACGGAGCCCACGCCGGCGACAGCGCAAGCACGCCGTCGTGCGTCACCTGCCGCTGGTTTTCGCCGTCATAGTCCATCATCCAGATCTCCTTGGCGCGCCCGACATGCTTCACGTAGGCGATCTTCGTCTCCGCGATCCCGCGCTCGCCGGTCAAGGCCTCGAGCACGTCGTCCACGAAGCGGTGCATCGTCTCCCGCATGGTCGCGCGGGTCATCGCATAGTCGCGCTTGAACGCGGTCTCCCCGGAGCCGACGTCGATGGCTCGCCCCGTGAACGTGAATCCGCCGCCCGAGGAAGCCTGGACGGCGCCCTCGACGCGAATCGCGTCGGTCCGGCTGGGGTCCGGCGCCGGCGCGCCCGCCAGAGGCTCGACGTCCGCAACCGAGTAGACCCCCGAGAGATCGAAATCGCGGCGCACCGTGGCGCGCGCGTCGGATGGGGCGCTCCCGACCGAGCCCTGTCCCACGAAGGAAGCGAGGAGGAGCGGAAGCTTGGTGGCCGTGGTGGCCTTGATCCCGATCCGGACGTCGCCCTGGGAGAACGAGCTGGCGGGAACCAGCGCCCCCACCAGGAGGAGAACGGCCGCCAACGAGAGCTTACTGCATGAGTTCGAACGCAAAGTGGACTCCTAGGTATTGGTCCTTGTAGCCCTCGGGAAGCGGCGGAAGCGGCGAGGCCTTCTGGAGAGCCCGCATCGCCGTTTGATCGAAAAAGGGGAAGCCGGAGGAATTCTCCACCGCGATCGCGGCCACCCGTCCGTCGCGCTGCACGCGGAAGTACAGCACGGCGCGGTAGGGATAGGGTCGGAATTCCATGCCCGACGGCGGATCCCACCGTGCGGCGATCTTGCTCCGGAGCGCGGACAAGTAATACGCAAACTTGAAGTCCCCGTCCACGCCGATGCCGGCCCCTCGAGACGAATCGGCCGACCACCACGAGGGCGCCAGCGATCCTTCGCTCTTGGACTCGTCCTTGCTCATCTCGCGAATCTCGACTTCTTTCGTCGGCCCTTTCACCGGAGCACGCTCCGGACGCGAGACGATCTTTTCCCCGGGGCGGTATTTCTTGAGGAGGGCCGGCTTGGGCTTTGCCTTCAGCGCTTCGGGGGTGGCGGGCTTCGCCGTGGGGAGCCCGGCGAGCGGCGACAGCCGGACCAGCCGGGCGCGGGTCAGCGGACCCGGCGCTCCCGCAATGGTGAATTCCCTGTGCGGAGCGATACGGAACAGGAAGAGACCCAGGATCGCGAAATGGATGGCGCACGCGCCTGCGAGGAAGAGCGCCGTCTTCCGCTCGTCGGGCGGCGCAGCGCCGCGGCGGAGGACGGAGGGCCGATCACGCAGCTCCATCGGGGAAGCATCCTTGCGTCACGGCTCCTGCTCTAGGTGCAGCGCCTCGTGCAGCGATTTGAGCGCGCGTTCCACGTCCGCTTGACGAACCACGCACGTGATCGTGATGGACGACGTGCTGATCAGGTCGATGTTCACCGACGCCTTCGCCAGAGCGTCGAAAACGCGCCCCGCCGTGCCCGGCGAGGTGGCGATCCCCTCGCCCACGACGGAGAGCATCGCGACGTCGGGATCGTATAGAAAGGCCCGCGCTCCGATCTTCTTCCGGATCTCCTCGACGACGGGGAGCACCGTGTTCACGTCGTGCGAGCCGACCGTGAACGTCACGTCATTGCGCCCTTCGGCGCCGGACGCCTGGACGATCATGCGGACGTTGACGCCCTGTCCACCGACCGCGCCGAAGATCTCCGACGCGACGCCCGGACGATCCGGCACGCCGATCAAGGCGACCTTGGCGACGTCGGTGTCGTGGGCGATGCCGCGGATCACGACCTGTTCCATCGACTCCCCCTTCACGATCCGGGTACCTTCGTTCCAGTTGAAGCTGGACCGCACGTGAACCGGCACGCCGAAGCGCCGCGCGATTTCGACCGAGCGGTTGTGGAGCACCTTGGCTCCCAGCGAGGCCAGCTCGAGCATCTCGTCGTAGGAAAGCGCCGCGAGCTTGCGCGCCCGGGGCACGACCCGCGGATCAGCCGTATATACACCGTCGACATCGGTATAGATCTCGCATTCCTTCGCGCCGAGCGCCGCCGCCAGAGCCACGGCCGTCGTGTCCGAGCCGCCGCGCCCCAGGGTCGTGACCTCGCGCTCCCTGCTCACCCCTTGAAAACCCGCGACGATGACGACGCGTCCCTTCGAGAGTTCCTCGCGGATACGATCCGCTTTGACTTCGAGGATCTTCGCGCGGGTGTGGGAGGTGTCCGTGACGATGCCGCTCTGGGATCCGGTGAAGGAGACCGCCTCCTGCCCCCGATCCCTCACCGCCATCGCGACGAGCGCCATCGAGATCCGCTCCCCGGCGGTCAGGAGCATGTCGGTCTCGCGCGGGTGTGAATGGGTGGAGACCCTTCGGGCGAGCGCCAAGAGATCGTCGGTCGTTTCGCCCATGGCGGAGACGACCACGACGAGCGCGGCACCCTCGCGACGTGTGTGCACGATGCGATCGGCGACCGCGTGGATCCGCTCCGGCGACTCGACGGAAGTGCCGCCGTACTTCTGGACCAATACCGGCATCGAAACCGAGGAACGCTCCTAGCGGACGGTGCGGGTAACAGCGCCTTTCGCCGCGATGTGTCCGGGAATGGCTCGCGCTTTCACGCGGTGATGGGCGAATGCGTTCACCATCGCCTCACCGATGCGCTCGCCAAGACCGGGCGGGTGCAGCGCCAGCATCGTGGGGCCGCTTCCGCTGATCGTGACTCCATAGGCGCCCGCGCCGAGTCCCGCTTCCACCACCCGATCGAATCCGGGAATCAATCGCGCGCGGTAAGGCACATGGTACACGTCCCGAAGCGCTTCGGCCAGGAGTTCGAATCGGTGCGAGGTGAGCGCGTGCTGGAGCGCGAGGGCCCGGGCGGTGTTGGCCACGGCGTAGCGGAGCGGAAGCGAGGCGGGCAGGAGCGCGCGCGCCGCCTCGGTGCTGATCCGGATCATCGGGACCGCGAGCGTGAGCTGCAGGTCGCGCGGCACGTGGAGGTGGAGCGCCTCCGTCCTGCCGTCCTGGAACGGCATCGACAGGGTGAGGCCGCCGAAGAGCGAGGGGGCGACGTTGTCGGGGTGCCCCTCGAGCTTGATCGCCTCTCGAAAGAGGTCTTCCGTCGTGAAGCGGTTCTGCATCCAGTGATTCGCGAGCTTCAAGCCGCAGACGACCGCCGAGGCGCTGCTGCCGAGGCCGCGCTGCATCGGGATATTCGAGCGGATGGTGAGCGCCACGGTCGGCACCGCCTCCTTGGCAAGGCGGAAGAGATGCCGGAAGGAGCTCAGCACCTTGTCGTGGTTGGGATCGACGGCCAGGTCGTTCCCCTCTCCGATCCGACGGATGGAGAAGCCGGACGGGATCCGCTCCGCGCGCACGCGCATGCGAAGCCTCAGGGCGAGCCCCAGGCAGTCGAACCCGGGCCCCAGGTTCGACGTGGACGCCGGCGCGATGACTTCCCAGGATGTGAATCCGGGATCCGTAAGCGTGCGAACGGGGCGCGCCGCGCGAGCGGTCAGCGCACGAGTCTTCTTGGGTTTTCCGGCGGTCGCGATCATTCGAATATCACCCTCCGCAGCGCCCCGATCTCAGCGTCGACTTCTTCCACCGACTGTGACACGTCCACCGCCCGCTCGGGGTCCTTGAGACCATGCCCCGTCACGGTGCAAACGATTGTGCGGTACTGCGACAGCGCTCCCTTCGCCCCCAGCTTCAGCACCCCGGCCACGCTGGCCGCGGAGGCGGGCTCCACGAAGATGCCTTCCGTCGCGGCGAGCGCCTTGTAGGCGGCGACGATCTCCTCGTCGCTCACCATGTCGATCGATCCCCCCGACTCCTCGCGAGCCGCGAGCGCCCCCTGCCACGAGGCGGGGTTCCCGATCTTGATCGCCGTGGCGATCGTCTTCGGATCCAGAACCCGTTCTCCACGCACGATCGGCGCCGCGCCCTCGGCCTGAAAGCCGAGCATCTTCGGCCGCGGCCCACCGAGCGAGCGCGCCCGCTCGGTGTAGCCCTTCCAGGTCGCCGTGATGTTCCCGGCGTTTCCCACGGGAAGGGCGTGCGCGTCGGGAACGCGGCCGCCCAGAGCTTCCGCAACCTCGTAGGCCACGGTCTTCTGCCCCTCGATCCGGTCCGGGTTGATCGAATTGACGACCACTGCCGATCCGTCCTCGGCCAATTCGCGCACCAGTTCGAGCGCGCGGTCGAAATTCCCCCGGATCGCGATCACGCGGGCTCCGTGCACCATCGCCTGCGCCAGCTTTCCCAACGCGATCTGGCCGTTGGGAATCACGACCACGCACCGCATCCCCCCACGCGCCGCGTACGCGGCCGCCGAGGCGGAGGTATTTCCGGTCGAAGCGCAGATCACGGTCTTCGCCCGCATGGCCTTGGCGCGAGAGACCGCCACCGTCATTCCCCGATCCTTGAACGAACCGGTCGGGTTCTGCCCCTCTATCTTGACGAAGAGTTCGAGATTCGGGTGGATCCGCCGTGCCAGCGCGGGAATCGGGACGAGCGGCGTTCCCCCTTCCAGGAGGGTCACGATCGCTTCGTCCGGAATCTCGGGAAGCATCGGCCGGAATTCGCGTATCACGCCGCGCCACGGTACCCGGCCCGCACCGCTCATATTTCGAAGATCCTCACGGCGCGCGGCGCCTTGCGGATCGAGGGAAGCGCCGCGATACCGTTCACAGCGTCCCTCACGTCGCGGTCCCTCGCTTCGTGCGTCAGCATCGTGATCGTGGCCTCGCCGCGGATCCCTTCCGCTTGATGCATCTGGGCCACGCTCACGCGGGCGCCCCCCAAGCAGGCAGCAACTAAAGCTAACACCCCCGGGCGATCTTCCACAATCAGCCGAAGGTAGTACTTCGTCCGAACGTCATCGAGCGGGAGGCGCCGCTCGGGCTCGGGCGGGGGCAGGACCCGAGGGGCGCCTCTCCCCTGGATCGCCTCCCGGGCCGAGACCAGCACATCTCCCAGCACCGCCTGGGCAGTCGGAAGCGCCCCTGCCCCCTTGCCGTAGAGAAGCATCGAGCCGATCGCCTCCCCCCGCAGGTAGATCCCGTTGAACTCGTCCCGGACCGAGGCAAGGAGGTAGCGCTTGGGGATGAACGCCGGGTGGACGCGGAGGTCCAACCCCTCGGGGGTCCGAAGCCCGACCCCCAAGAGCTTCACCGTGTAGCCGAATCGGTCCGCCTGCCTCAAGTCCTCCAGCTCCATCCCCACAATCCCCTCGGTGGGGATCGAGCCGTGCGGCACGGCGACGCGAAACGCGCGCCGAGCGAGGATGGTGAGCTTCTGCGCGGTGTCGGCGCCGGTGAGGTCCAGCGAAGGGTCGGCCTCGACGAAGCCGAGCCTTCGCGCCGCGTCGAGCGCTTCAGCGAAATCGCGGCCGTCCCGCTCCATGGTCGAGAGGATGTAGTTCGTCGTCCCGTTCAGGATCGCGACCAGGAGCTGGAAACGCTCCGTGCGAAGCCCGTGATCGAGCGATTGGAGCACGGGGATTCCGCCCCCGGCGGAGGCCTCGTAGCGGAGCGTCGTGCCGGCCTCGGCGGCCGCGTGCTCGAGTTCGTCGCCGTGCAGCGAGAGCAGGTGCTTGTTGGCGGTGACGACCGGAATCCCGCGCCGGAGCGCCGCCAGGACCGGCTCCCTGGCCTGCTCGCCTCCCATCAGCTCCACGAGGAGATCGACGTCCTCGGCGTTGGCGACGGCGAGCGGATCGGTCGTGACCTGGATTCCCGTCAAGTCGACGTCGCGACGCTTGGCGGGATCGCGCACGGCGATCCGGCTGAGGCGCACAGGCGCGCCCACGACATCGCGGATCTCGCGCTCGCGCTCGCGAACGAGCTTGAGGAGGCCGGTGCCGACGACGCCGCAGCCGAGGAGGCCGATGCGAACCGCAGAGGGAGGCATACGACGGGGCAGGCTACCGAAGGGCCGGTGCCTGTGTCAAACCGGCTTGCGCAAGGACCAGCGCTGGCGGAATGCCCGGAGCGAGAACTCGGGATCGATGCGCCGGAGCTCGCGGGCGGCGCGGGCAAGGCGGCGCCGGGCCTCCTTGGCGTGGGTCTTCTGCCATTCGACGTAGCTGTCGAGGAGGGTGTCCCAGGTGTTGATCCGGTGCGCCCCCTCGAAGTGCTCCTGCGCCCCCTTCTCGATGTGAAAGACCTCGCCCGAGCTCAGGCGCTCCAGCAGGTTCAGGTACTCGCCGCTCATCCAGACCATGACCTTGGTGTAGGCCTCGAAGTTCCGAGAGAGCTTGTCCATGACCTCGGCGATCGCGGCGTGACGCCCGAACAGCTGCTCGGCGTAGGCGGAGGCGAAGTGGTAGTAGGACTTCCCGCGCCCGGTCAGGCGATCCTGGCTGTCGTCGGGCGCGTGGGCCGAATCCCCGATGAGCGCCGAATCGCGGAAGATCCCGAGCGAAACGTAGAGAAAGTCCGCGTTCGCCTTGTACACCCGGTAGCGCAATCTCTGATCCATCGATTCCTGCACCCGCGCGAATACGTCCGCGTCGCGAGTGGAGACGAGATCGGCGCGAAGGAAGTCCTCGCGGCCGGTGACGGCGCCGGCGAGCAGCGAAGCCGTGTAGACGTTTACGTCCTCGTCGTACTCCATCAGGTCGGACGGAAGATCGGAGTCGATCCGCGAGAGGAGAAAGTTGTTGATGAAGAAATAGCCGACGTCCTCCCGGGCATGGTTGGCGGCCAAGGTCGGATCGCAGACCAGCTTGATGTAAGAGTTCCCTCCCAAGGCGGCGCCCTCCAGGATCCGATGAGCCAACCAAACCGTAGTACCCCGTCACGTCGCACCATCCGTGCCACGTCCGATGACCTGCGCCTATTGTTCGGGGGGGATGGAGCGGACACTTGGGTTAACTAGTTTTATGACAAGCAGTTAATGCCGCTCTCCGTCACCCGGGACGCAGCGTGGCGTGCACGGAGGGGCGGCTAAATCTGGACCGGAAGCAGCATGTACAGGAAGCTTCGCATCACGACCGTGAAGTAGACGGCAAACACCGTGACCACGGCGCCGTGAATCCACTTCACCTTCTTGCGGTAGCGCCAGAGCAGGACGCAGCCGAGCGTGGGGACCAGGGTCTTGTACATCCAGAAGCCGTAGGGGGAGATGTCCAGCAAGAGAGCCATGAGCCGATTGGCCTCCACCATGAACTTGGCGTTCAGGAGGTAGACCGTCTGGGCGGCGTCCGTGAAGTTGAGTATTCCCACCAGCCAGAGGATCCAGAAGAGCCGCTGCTCCGCGCGTGCGGCAGCCCGGCGGTCCCGGCGCCGCCGCTGATCGTTCCGTCGTTCGTCCCGCTGAAATGGCAGCATCCAGCCTCCTCCGGCCCCGCGTCCGCGGGCTACCGGTCCGATCCACTATCGGCCGATTTTGGGCTAACTTGCGCCCGATTTGACACTCCTCCGAGCGGGTGTTAGTGTCCGAAGCCGCACTCGAACGGGAGGCCGGAATCCCCATGGAAGTCCTGATTGGCAGCGACGACATCCAGCGCCGCGTGAGAGAGATCGGGAAGCAGATTGCCCGCGATCATCCCGAGGGGATTCCCCTCTTGATCGGTGTCCTTCGCGGCTGTGTCATGTTCGTGGCGGACCTCATGAAGAACCTTCCGATCCCCCATGAGATCGACTTCGTCAGCGTCTCCTCCTACGACATGAACGCCGAGAGCAGCGGGAAGCCCCGGCTGGTGAAGGACATCGGTCGCGATATCGCGGGGCGCGACGTCATCATCATCGAGGACATCGTGGACAGCGGACACACGCTGGAATTCCTGCGCGATACGTTCCTCTCGCGCAGTCCCCGGACGCTGAAGATCGCGTCGCTCCTGGACAAGCGCGACCGCCGGCAGCGTGAGGTGCCGCTCGACTACGTCGGCTTCGAAATCCCCAACCGATTCGTCGTGGGCTACGGCCTCGACTACGCCGAGCGGTTCCGCCACCTTCCGTACGTCGCCGCGCTCTCCGAGCAGGAGCTGGGGCAGGAGCCCGTCGTGCGATCCGCGGGGGCCCTCTAGGCATGGCTCCGGACGCCGCTCGCAAGAGCATCCTGATCGGGATCGCCGGCGGCACCGGGGCCGGCAAGACCCTGGTCGCGCAGTCCATTGCCCAGGACTTGGG
>Ga0315278_10006950_pt1 | contig 10312 bp, 6 predicted proteins | sample YL17G06_0_MG_FD_203880 | JGI IMG/M metagenome (GOLD analysis project Ga0315278, IMG submission 203880) | Sediment microbial communities from Yellowstone Lake, YNP, Wyoming, USA - YL17G06_0 | ecosystem: Environmental > Aquatic > Freshwater > Lake > Sediment | place: USA: Wyoming | collected... | reverse complement strand
TACGAGCGGCTCGAGTTCCTCGGGGACGCCGTGCTGAACCTCTGCGTCGCGCAGGAGATGTACCGGATGCTGCCGCTGGCGGGGGAGGGCGTGCTCACCAAGGCGCGCGCCTCGATCATCAACAACCGGAACCTGGCGAGGGTCGCGGAACGGATCGGCGTCCCGGCGTCGCTCCGGATCGACCCTTCCGTCCGTCGGAAGGGGGCCGGGGTCACCCGGAAGATGGCGGCGGACGCGGTGGAGGCGGTCATCGGGGCGATCTTCCTCGACGGCGGACACGACGCGGCCCTCCGGTTCGTGCGGAGCCATTTCCGGCTTCCGGACCTGATGGGCGCGCTGGTCGACGGGTTCGACGCGAAGTCGCGGCTGCAGGAGTGGTGCCAGGGGGAGCATTTGCCCCTTCCGGCGTACACGCTCCTCTCCGCCGACGGGCCGCCGCACCACCGGCTCTTCCGGGTGGAAGTCCGGGTGGAGGGGCACTCGCCGGCCGGGGGAAGCGGAACGTCACGCAAGGAGGCGGAGATGGACGCGGCGGCGAAAGCGATATCGTTTCTTCCGGCCGCCGGCGGGGAGACCCCGTGAACCGGAAATCCGGGTTCGTCGCCCTGCTGGGCCGCCCCAACGTCGGGAAATCGACCTTGCTCAACCGGATCGTGCGCGCCAAGATCGCGATCGTCACGCGGAAGCCGCAGACGACGCGGGACCGGATCGCGGGGATTCTCACCGAGACGCGGGGGCAGATCGTCTTCCTCGACAGCCCGGGGATCCACAAGCCGACGAGGGCGCTCAATTCCCACATGGTCCGCACCGCCTGCCGGATCGGCGATGAGGCCGACATCGTCGCCCACGTGATCGACGACCGCCCGGTGGGGAAAGGCGCCGAGGATGCCATGGTTCGCGGGATCCTCGAAAAGATTCCGGTCCCGCGCATCCTCGTGGTGAACAAGGTCGACCGGACGGGTCGGGCGGCGGCCGACGAGGTCCGGAAGAGTCTCACGCGGGACGATTTCTACGCCGCGTCGTTCCTCGTCTCCGCGGCGAAAGGGGACGGGGTGGAGGCGTTCGTGACCGCGCTCTTCGCGCGGTTGCCCGAGGGGCCGGCGTTCTACCCCGAAGAGGACCTGACCGACCTCCCGATGCGTTTCATCGCCAAGGAGGTGATCCGGGAAAAACTCTTCGAGGGGCTCGACGAGGAGATCCCCTACAGCATCGCGGTGCGGATCGACGAATACAAGGAAGAGCCGGAGAAGAACCTCGTCCGCATCCGGGCCGAGATTCTCGTGGAACGGGAGTCCCAGAAGGGGATCGTGATCGGGAAGGGCGGTGCGTTTTTGAAAAAAGTCGGGATGGCCGCGCGCCTCGAACTGGAGAAGGAGACGGGGTCGCGGGTATACCTGGAACTGTTCGTCGTCGTGGAACGGGACTGGTCGAGGAGCGAATCCATGTTGAGGCATCTGGGATATGAGCCGGGGTGAGTTCACGGTGGCGCTGGTGGGGCGCCCGAACGTGGGGAAGTCCACCCTCTTCAACCGGATGGCGCGGAAGCGCCGCGCCATCACGTTCGACCAGCCGGGGATCACGCGGGACCTCGTCGCCGAACCGGTGGAGTACGACGGTCGCCATTTCCTTCTCGTCGACACGGGGGGGTACATGACGGGCGGGGAGGAGGACGACCTCCTTTCGAAGATCCGCGGGCAGGTCCTGCGGGCGGTCTACGAGTCCGACCTGGTCGTTTTTCTGGTCGACTCCCGCGACGGGCTGCTCCCCCTCGACAAGGAGATCGCCGGGATGCTGCGCGAGCGGGGAAAGCCGGTCCTGCTCGCCGCGAACAAGGTGGACGCGAAGAAAGGCAGGGAAGGGGTATCCCAGTTTCACGCCCTCTCCGTCGATACGATCCACGCCGTTTCCGCCGAACACGGCACGGGGGTATCCGAACTGCTCGAGGCGATCGTCGCGCGGATTCCGGCCCGGACCGACGCCGGGGAAGCGACGGACGCGCCGGACGCCGACCTTCCGCGGATCGCCGTGGTGGGGCGGCCGAACGTGGGAAAGTCGACGCTCGTCAACACACTGGCGGGGTTCGAGCGGGTCATCGCCTCGGAGATCCCCGGCACCACGCGCGACGCGATCGACGTGAAGGTGGAGCGGGACGGAAGGAAGTACCTGCTGATCGACACCGCCGGGATCCGCGCGAAGCGGAAGACCGAAGGCGCGGTCGAAATCTTCTCCGTGATGAAGAGCCTCGACTCGATCAAGCGGTGCGACCTCGCGATCCTGCTGATCGACGGCCCCGGGGGGCTCACCCATCAGGACCGGCAGGTCCTGCGCTACATCCTCGACGAGGAGCGCGCGGTGGTCGTCGCCGCGAATAAAGCCGACGCGTGGACCACGGAGGAGGCGCGCCGGAAGGGGCTCCACGCGATCGTGGAAGGGCTCGATTACGCCTCCTTCGCGCCGGTCGTCCCCACGGTGGCCACTTCGGGAAAAGGATTCCAGCAGCTCTTCCGGAAGATCGAGGAGGCCAGCGCGAACTTCCGCCTGCGCGTCCCGACGGGCCTGCTGAACCGGATGGCGCAGTCGTTCCTCTACACCGTCCCGATCCCGTCCCCGCAGGGGAGGAACCGCGCTTTCTACATGACGCAGGTCGGGGTCGCCCCGCCCTCCTTCGCCGTTTTCGTGAAGGACCGCCGGGGGATCCCGGACTCGTTCACCCGCTACCTGCAGAACAAGATCCGCGACCGCTTCGGCTTCGAGGGGTCGCCCGTCCGCGTCGTCTACCGGGAGCGATGATCCGCCGGGCATCGAGGGCGTTCCGGCCCGTCTCGGAGGGAGCGGCGATCTTCTTCCGGAACCACGGTCCGGTCTACAGCGCCGCCATCGCGTTCAACATGCTGCTCTCCGCGATCCCGATCCTGTTCCTCGCCTTCGCGGCCACCGGCTGGATCATCGGGAAGAGCGACCTTCCGTTCGCGCAGCTCACGGAGATCCTCCGCAACACGTTCCCGTACGGCGCGCGGGTGCTCGTGCCGAACCTTCGGCACATGATGGAGGCGGGGACCACCTTCGGGATCTTCGGGACGGTGCTGCTCCTCCTCACCTCCTTCTCCGCGACGGACGCGGTCCACACGTCGCTCTCGGTGATGCTGATGCGCAAGCGTCAGAAGCAAATCCGGCGCTCCATCGCGTTCCACGTCGTCTTCGTGATCGTCCTCATCGTGCTGACCGCCGCGGCGATCGTCGTGCCGCCCCTTTGGGAGGGGCTCTTCTACCTCACGAAGGGGATGTCCTCCCAGGTGAACCTCGCGTTCCGGAGCCTGCTGCACCTGATCGCGGATCTGATCCTTGTGGGGATCATGCTCTTGGGGAGCGTGCTGAGCTATCGGTATCTGTCGCCGGGAAAGGTGCGGCTGCGCAACGCGTTCGCCGGCACCGTGATCTTCCTCGCCCTGCTGCAGGGCATCAGGTACGGCTTCATCTTTTACATCAGGAAATTCAGCAAGTTGGATATCCTTTACGGTTCCTTGTTCAGCATCATTTGTTTTATACTCGTTGCCTACCTCTTCGCGGCGGCGTATCTGTACGGGGCCAGCGTCATCGGGGTTCTGGAGCGTACGGGCGGGGAGAGGTCCATCCAGGAGAAGGAGGAAGGCGAACCGGTTGCGTCGACTGGCGGCGATTGACATCGGGACGAACACGATCCGGATGCTCGTCGCGGAACGCGGCGGGAGGCGGACCGTCCCCGTCGTGCGGCGGCGGTCGATCGTCGGGCTGGGACGGGGTCTGCGGGAAACCGGCCGGATCGGGGAGGCGGAGTTTGCGGCGGGGCTCCGGGTCCTTCGGGAATTTCGCCGGGAGATGGGGCGCGGGCGGGTCGCCGCGTACCGGGCGTGCGGCACCGCCTGCCTGCGGGAGGCCGAAAACCGCGCCGCCTTCCTCGAGGCGGCCGCGGGCGAGGGGATCGACATCGAGGTGATCGGCCCGGCCGAGGAGGCGCGCCTCACCTGGGAGGGGATCCGGTGGGCGGTCGCCGGCAGGCCGGGAGACGTGGCGATGGACATCGGCGGGGGAAGCACCGAGTTTGTCTTCGGGCCCCGGGAGGGGGAGTCGGTTTCCCTTTCAACGGGGGTGGTCGTCCTGTCCACCCTGCTGCCGCTGTCGGACCCGCCGGATCCGTGGGAGCTTCGCGCCGTGTCGTATTACGCCGTGCGGCGGATCGAGGACGGGACGCGGCCGTTCGGACGCAGGAGATTTCGCCGCTTGATCGGCACGGCGGGAACGTTCACGACGCTGGCCGCGATGGAGCGGGGGATGACCCGCTACGACCCGGACCGGATCAACGGGGCGAGGCTTTCCGCGGCCGTTGTCCGGCGGTGGGCCGACCGGCTCGGGCGGATGACGGACGCGCAGCGGCTGCGCGTGCCGGGGATGGAGAAGGGACGGGAACGGTACGTCGTTCCCGGGGCGCTGCTGATCGTTGCGGCGATGGAGCGTTTCCGTTTGAACGGGGTGACGGTGAGCGACGCCGGGCTCCTCGAGGGGATCCTCGCGGGAGTCGGACGAAACGGGGGAGAGGACGGATGAAAAAGGAAACGGGGAGTTCGTCGGCGGGGGGAATGGTGGAAGGGTTGACGTTCGACGACGTGCTGCTGATCCCGGCGGAGTCCGCCGTGATCCCGAAGGATGTCGACGTGACCGTCAACCTCACGTCCGACATCCGGCTGAACATCCCGCTCGTGTCCGCCGCGATGGACACGGTCACGGAGGCGGACACCGCCATCGCCATGGCCCGCGAGGGGGGGATCGGGATCATCCACCGGAACAACACCCCGGACGAGCAGGCGACCGAGGTGGACCGGGTGAAGAAATCCGAGAGCGGCATGATCTCCGACCCGATCACGGTCGATCCCGACCAGCGCGTCGTCGAGGCCCTCGAGGTGATGAAGAAGTACCGGATCTCGGGGCTGCCGGTCACCCGGGACGGGAAGCTCGTCGGAATCCTCACCAACCGCGACCTGCGGTTCGAGACGAATTTCGAGCAGTCGATCCGCAGCGTGATGACGAAGGACGACCTGGTCACCGTGCCCATGGGGACGACGCTCGAGCAGGCCCGGGAGATCCTCCATCGGAACCGGATCGAGAAGCTCCTCGTGGTGGACGGGCGGAACAACCTCAAGGGGCTCATCACGATCAAGGACATCCTGAAGATCACGAAGTATCCCAACGCCTGCAAGGACGCCCTCGGGAGGCTGCGCGTCGGCGCGGCGGTCAGCGTCTTCGGCTGGGAGGAACGGGTCCAGAAGCTCCTCAAGGTGGGCGTGGACATCGTCTGCGTCGACACGGCGCACGGGCATTCGCGGGACGTCCTGCGGGTCGTCAAGGCGATCCGCACGACCTTCCGCGGGGTGCGGATGATCGCCGGGAACGTCGCCACGGGCGAGGGGACCGAAGCGCTGATCAAGGCAGGGGTCGACGCCGTCAAGGTGGGCGTCGGTCCGGGGTCGATCTGCACGACGCGCGTCGTGGCGGGCGTCGGGGTTCCGCAATTCACGGCGATCATGCGGTGCGCAAAGGCGGCGAAGAGAAAAGGAGTCCCCGTCATGGCGGACGGCGGGATCAAATATTCCGGGGACATCACGAAGGCGATGGCGGCGGGCGCCTCTTCCGTGATGATCGGCTCCCTCTTCGCGGGGTCCGAGGAGAGCCCGGGCGAGATGATCCTGTACCAGGGCCGCTCCTACAAGGTGTACCGCGGGATGGGGTCGCTGGAGGCGATGAAGAAAGGGAGCAAGGACCGGTATTTCCAGTCCCACGTCGAGACGGAGAGCAAGCTCGTCCCCGAGGGGATCGAGGGGCGGGTTCCCAACCGGGGCCCCCTGGCGGCCGTCGTCTTCCAGCTCGTGGGCGGGTTGAAGGCGGGGATGGGGTACGTGGGGGTGCGAGACATCGCGGAGCTGCAGAAGCGGGCGAGTTTCATGAAGATCACCCCGGCCGGGCTGCGCGAGAGCCACGTCCACGACGTGATCATCACCAAGGAAGCCCCGAACTATAGAGTGGAGTAGCGCATTGGACGGAAAGATCCTCATCCTCGACTTCGGGTCGCAGTACACGATGCTCATCGCGCGGCGCGTGCGGGAGCAGCACGTCTACAGCGAGATCCACCCCTTCAACGTGGGGACGGAGTTCGTGCGCAACTTCGCGCCGGCCGGGATCATCCTCTCCGGCGGGCCGTCCAGCGTCTACGACGCCGACGCGCCGCGGGTCCCCAGGGAGGTGCTCGAACTGGGCATCCCCGTGCTGGGGATCTGCTACGGGATGCAGCTGGTCGCGGACCTGCTGGGCGGCAAGGTCGGCCGGTCGGAGGACCGGGAGTACGGGGTCGCCAGCATCCGGGGGCAATGGGGGAGCCCCCTCTTCCTCGGGATCGAGGAGTTCCGCCACGACATGGAGATCCCGGTCTGGATGAGCCACGGGGACCGGATCGACGTGCTGCCGAAGGGGTTCTCTTCCATCGCGCGGTCCGGGAGTTCGCCGGTGGCCGCGATGTCGAATCACGAGGGGACGATCTTCGGCGTGCAGTTCCACCCCGAGGTGGTGCACACCCCGCGGGGGAAGGAGATCCTCGCCAACTTCCTGTTCCGCGTCTGCGGGCTTTCTCCCGACTGGACGATGCACTCCTTCGTCGAGAGCAGCGTGAAGATCATCCGGGAGAAGACGGGGTCGGAGGGGGTCGTTCTCGGGCTCTCCGGGGGGGTCGACTCGTCCGTCGCGGCGGTGCTCCTGCACAGGGCGATCGGCGACCGGCTGACCTGCATCTTCGTCGACAACGGGCTGCTGCGCGCCGGGGAGGCGGAGGAGGTCGTCCGGACCTTCCGCGACGCGATCGGGCTGCGGCTCGATTTCGTCGACGCTTCCGCGCGGTTCCTCGAGGCGCTCGCCGGCGTGGAGGACCCGGAGCGGAAACGGAAGATCATCGGGGAGCTCTTCGTGCGCGTCTTCGAGGAGGAGGCCCGGAAGATCCCGGGCGTCGGCTTCCTCGCGCAGGGGACCCTCTACCCGGACGTGATCGAGAGCGTGTCGTTCAAGGGACCCTCCGCCGTCATCAAGTCCCACCACAACGTGGGGGGGTTGCCGGAAAGGATGCACCTGAAGCTCGTCGAGCCGCTGCGCGAACTGTTCAAGGACGAGGTGCGCGAGTTGGGGCGGGAGCTCGAGGTGCCTTCCCGCGTGCTCGAGCGGCAGCCGTTCCCCGGGCCGGGTCTCGCGGTCCGCATCATCGGGCCGGTCACCGAAGAGCGGTTGCGCATCCTGCGCGAGGCCGACGCGATCGTCGACGCGGAGATCCGTGCGGCGGGGCTCTACGAGTCGATCTGGCAGTCGTTCGCCGTCCTTCTCCCGATCAAGACGGTCGGCGTGATGGGAGATTTCCGGACCTATGAGAACGTCGCCGCCGTCCGGGCGGTCCACAGCCAGGACGGGATGACCGCCGACTGGGTCCGGCTCCCGTATGACGTGCTGCAGCGGATCTCCACGCGGATCATCAACGAGGTGAAGGGGATCAACCGCGTCGCGTACGACATCTCCTCGAAACCTCCGGGCACCATCGAGTGGGAATGAAGAGCTTCGTTCACCTCCACCTCCATTCGGAATACAGCCTCCTCGACGGGACGATCCAGTTCAAGCCGCTGATCGAGCGCGCTCGAAAGCTTTCGATGCCCGCCGTCGCCGTCACCGATCACGGCGGGATGATGGGGACGATCGAGTTCTACGAGGAGGCGCTGAAGGGCGGCGTCAAGCCGATCCTCGGGACGGAGATCTACGTCGCCCCGGGATCCCGCACGGAGCGGAAAGTCGCCCCCACCGGTGAATACGCCTACCACCTGATCCTGCTGGCGGAAAACGAGACCGGGTACGGGAACCTCCTGCGGCTCTCCTCCCTCGCCCACACGGAAGGGTTCTACTACAAGCCGAGAGTCGACAAGGAACTGCTGCGGAGATACTCGGAGGGGCTGATCGCCACGTCGGCGTGCCTGCAGGGCGAGGTCCCGTTCGCGATGGGGACCGAGGGCGAGGCGAAGGCCCTCGAGGTGCTGGAAGAGTACAAGTCGATCTTCACCGACGGGCGCTTCTACCTCGAGATCCAGGACAACGGTCTTCCCGACCAGGCGAAGATGAACCCGCTCCTCATCGCGCTGGCGCGGCGGACCGGGACCCCGCTGGTCGCGACGAACGACTGCCACTACCTCCATCCCGGGGACGACAAGCTCCAGGAGATCCTTCTCTGCCTGCAGACGGGGAAGACGATCTCGGATCCGACCCGGATGCGGTTCGGCTCGGACCAGTTCTACGTGAAGACCGCCGAAGAGTTCGAGCGGGCGTTCGGGCACACCGCCCCCGACGCCCTCGCGAACACGCTGGCGATCGCGGAGCGGTGCAACGTGAAGATCGAGCTCGGGGTGAACAAGATCCCCGAGATCGCCTTGCCCCCTGGAGTCACCGCGGACGGGAAGCTGCGGGAGATGGCGACCGCCGGGCTTGAGCGGCGGCTCGTGGAGCGGTTGAAACGGGAGGGGGAGCTGCCGCAAGCGCTCGTCGAGGAGTATCGACGCCGCCTCGCGTACGAGCTCTCCGTCATCGAGAAGACCGGGTTCGCCAGCTACTTCCTGATCGTCGCCGACTTCATCGGCTGGGCGAAGGACGAAAGGATTCCGGTGGGGCCGGGCCGCGGCAGCGCGGCGGGGAGCCTGGTCGCGTTCTGCGTCCGGATCACCGAGGTGGATCCGATCCGGTTTAAGCTCCTCTTCGAGCGGTTCCTGAACCCCGAGCGGGTGAGCCTCCCCGACATCGACTGCGACTTCTGCAAGAACCGGCGCGAGGAAGTGATCGCCTACGTCCAGCGCAAGTACGGGGAGGAGAACGTCGCCCAGCTCATCACGTTCGGGACGTGGAAGCCCCGGGGCGCCGTCCGCGACGTCGGAAGGGTCCTCGAGATGCCGTACGCCGAGGTCGACCGGATCGCCAAGATGATCCCGGCCGACCTCAAGATGACGGTGGAAGACGCGCTGAAGGCGGAACCGCGCTTCCGGGGAATGATCGACGCGAACCCGAAGATCGCCGACCTCTTCCGCTTCGCGGGGGAGATCGAGGGGCGCAACCGGCACGCGGGGACCCACGCCTCGGCGGTGGTGATCGCCAACCGGCCGATCACCGACTATTGCCCCCTCTACCGGCAGGCCACCGGCGAGATCACGACGCAGTACGGGATGGACCCGATCGAGCGGGTGGGGCTCGTCAAGTTCGACTTCCTCGGCTTGCGCACGCTGACCGCCATCGACGACACGCTGAAGCTTCTCAAGGAGCTCCGGGGGATCGGGATCGACCTGAACGTCCTGGAGCTCACCGACGCGGAAACGTACGAGGTGCTGGGGCGCGGCGACACGGTGGGGGTCTTCCAGGCGGAGAGCCCGGGGTTCACCCAGCTCGTCAAGAACCTCAAGCCCGACCAGTTCAACCACCTGATCGACATGGTCGCCCTGCACCGCCCCGGGCCCCTCCAGAGCGGCATGGCGGCCGATTTCGTGGAGCGGCGGCACGGGAGGCGGAAGGCGGAGTTCCTCCTTCCCCGGTTGAAGGAGATCCTCGGGGACACGTACGGCGTCATCGTCTACCAGGAGCAGGTGATGGAGATCGCCAAGGCGCTGGCCGGGTTCACGCTGGGCGAGGCCGACGTCCTCCGGAAGGCGATGGGGAAAAAGGACGACGCCCTGATGGAGCGGCAGAAGGCCCACTTTCTTACGGGAGCGAAGGGGAACGGAATCCCCGAGGCGAAGGCGGTCGCGATCTTCGACCTGATGGCGCAGTTCGGCGGGTACGGCTTCAACAAGTCCCACAGCGCCGCGTACGCCCTGCTGGCGTACCAGACCGCGTACCTCAAGACGCATTACCCCGTGGAGTACTTAAGCGCCCTGATGACCTCCGAATCCGGGGACACCGACAAGATCATCCGGTACATCGCGTATTGCCGGGAGAAGGGGATACCGATCCTCCCGCCGGACGTGAACGAATCGCGGTACGCCTTCTTTCCCTCCGATCGGGCGATTCGCTTCGGCCTTTCCGCGATCAAGGGACTCGGGGCTTCGGCGATCGACGCCATCCTCGAGGCGCGCAGGGAGAGCCCCTTCCCCTCCGTCCGCGACCTCCTCTCCCGGGTCGACTTGCGGAAGGTGAACAAGCGGGCGGTGGAGAGCCTGATCAAGTCCGGGGCCCTCGACTCCCTCGACCCGGATCGCGGCAAGGTGTTCGGGGACCTCCCAGC
>Ga0315278_10006949_pt1 | contig 10313 bp, 7 predicted proteins | sample YL17G06_0_MG_FD_203880 | JGI IMG/M metagenome (GOLD analysis project Ga0315278, IMG submission 203880) | Sediment microbial communities from Yellowstone Lake, YNP, Wyoming, USA - YL17G06_0 | ecosystem: Environmental > Aquatic > Freshwater > Lake > Sediment | place: USA: Wyoming | collected... | reverse complement strand
CAGCTCGGTCATCTCCTCGATGGCGTAGCGCGGGCCTTCGCGGCCGATGCCCGAGTCCTTCACGCCGCCGTACGGCATGTGGTCGATGCGCCAGGCGGACACGTCGTTGACCATGACGCCGCCCACGTCCAGGACGTCCATCGCATCGAGCGTGCGGCCGAGGTCGCTGGTGAAGACGCCGGCCTGCAGCCCGTACGACGAGCGATTGACGCGCGCAAGCGCGTCGTTGAAGTCCTCGAACCGGTAGAGCCCGACGACCGGCGCGAACACCTCCTGCGCACAGACCTTCGCGGTCTCCGGCACGTCAACGAGCACGGTGGGTGCGTAGAGTGCCGGCCCGAGCCTCCGCCCGCCGGTGAGGACGCGCGCACCCTCCTGTACCGCCTCGTTCACCCACGCCTCGATGCGCGCTGCCTCCGCCTCCTCGATCATCGGCCCGACGTCGGTGGCCGGGTCGAGCGGGTTTCCGACCTTCAGCGCCTCGACGCGCGCGCAGAGCGCGGACGCGAACCGGTCGAACACGCTCGCGTGTACGAACACCCTCTGGACCGAGATGCAGCTCTGCCCCGCCAGCGCGAACGCGCCGTAGGCGATGCGCTTCGCCGCGTAGTCAACGTCGGCCGTCTCGTCGACGATGACGCCAGCGTTGCCGCCAAGCTCCAGCACCACCTTCTTCTTGCCGGCGCGCGCCTTCATCCCCCAGCCGACCGCCGAAGAGCCAGTGAAGGTGAGCAGCTTGTACCGCTCGTCGGTGACCAGGCGGTCGCCGGTCTGGCGCGACATCGGCAGGACGCTGAGCGCGCCCTTCGGCAGGCCGGCCTTGTCGAGCGCGTCGGCAAGGATCAGGGCGGACAGCGGCGTCTTGGTGGCCGGCTTGAGGACGATCGGGTTGCCCGCCGCAACGGCCGGCGCCAGTTTGTGGGCGGTCAGGTTGAACGGGAAGTTGAACGGCGAGATGCCGGCGACGGGTCCGATGGGATATCGCCGCGTGAAGGCCACGCGCCCCTTGCCGTGCGGCGCAAGGTCCATCGGGATGACCTCGCCCCCGATGCGCCTGGCCTCTTCGGCCGCGACCTGGAACGTCTGCGTTCCGCGGTCGGCTTCGGTGAGAGCGTCGCGCAGCGCCTTGCCGGCCTCCCCGGCGATCGTCCGGCCGATCTCCTCGCGCCGCGCCACGAGGTCGGCGTGGGCGCGCATCAGGATCGCGGCCCGCTCGTAGGCGGGGACCTGCCTCATCACGGCCGCGGCTTCCACCGCGGCCTCGGTGGCGCGCTCGAACTCGACGTCACCGGCGAGCCACGTGGTGCCCACCACCGAGTCGTCGTAGGGACACGTGACAGGCAGGAACTGCCGCGACTGCTCCCAGGAACCCGCGAGGAAGAAGGGGTGGTTCATTGCATCAGGAGTATTGCACAGCCGCCCCGCCCGGCCCCATACTGCCGCTCGTACAGGAGAACACCGATGGAAACTCAGACCAGGCGCAGTGGCGTCGTCATGATTGTCGCCCTCTTGTGTGCCGCCAGCGCCTTCGCTCAGGTCGCCGACCCACGCCCGACGTTCGCCGTCGGCACGGCGAAGGCGGCCCGAGGGCAGAAGGCGATGGGCGTCATTGCCGTGCCGCCGGGGAGCGACGCCGGCACGAACATCCCCGTGGTCGTCGTGCACGGCGCCCGCCCGGGCCGGGTTCTTGCCCTCGTCGCCGGCGCCCACGGCACCGAGTACGCGTCGATCGTCGCACTCGAGAAGATGATTGCGCTGCTCGACCCCGCGCAGCTCTCCGGGACCGTGGTCATCGTGCCGCTGGTGAACCTCGCGTCGTTCGAACAGAAGATCGCCCACGTCAATCCGGTGGACGGCAAGAGCATGAACCGGTTCTATCCGGGCAATCCGAACGGCACGCAGACGGAACGGGCGTCGCATGCGATCACCCGCGAGGTGGTCGACCAGTGCGACCACCTGATCGACCTCCACGGCGGCGACATCGACGAGAGCCTCAGGCCATACAGCTACTGGAACGTTACCGGGGACCAGAAGCAGGACCAGGTGTCGCGCGAGATGGCGCTGGCCTTCGGCCTCGACACCATCATCATCTCGGCCGACCGGCCCAAGGATCCCGCTGCCTCGCGCTACCTCGAGAACACGGCGTCCACGCGCGGGAAACCGTCTCTGACAGCCGAGGCCGGGCACGCGGGCACGGTCGAGACCGACGACGTGAACGCGCTCGTCGGCGGCTGCCTGAACGTGATGCGGTATCTCCAAATCCTGCCTGGCGTGGCGTCAGCTGTCGAGCGTCCTGTCTGGATCGAGCGAGTCGCGGCCGTCACCAGCGAGCAGACCGGCATGTTCTACCCGTTGGTCAGGCGCGGGACGTATGTGGCGCAGGGCGCGTTGGTCGGCTACGTCACCGACTACTTCGGCAAGACGATCTTCGAGGCGCGCGCGCCGGAGGCGGGCGTCGTCCTCTACCTTCGCGCGGTTCCATCGATGACGAAGGGCGAGACGATCGCGAACATTGGACTCGTGAAGAGGTAAAGGGGTCGGGACGGATTACCGTACACGCTCTCCGACGATTACAGATCTGACAGCCGTGTCCGGCGCACGGATGCGATTACAACATCGTCATCGCAAGACGGCTCTGCCGGTAATCCGTCCCGACCCCTACTTCCGCGAGTACACCACCTTCCCGTCGAAGATCGTGGTCTCTACCTTCGCGTCGAGGAAGCGCTCGGGCGGCGCGGCGAAGATGTCGGTCGAGAGGACCACGATGTCGGCGAGCATGCCGGGGGCGAGCGTGCCCTTCCGGCGCTCGTCGAACGACGCGTAGGCTGCGCCAGACGTATAGCCGTCGACGGCAGCGGTCATCGGGATCTTCTGTTCGGGAAGCCAGCCGCCCGCCGGCGTGCCGTCGAGCGACGTCCTGTTGATCGCAGTGTGGATCCCAATCCGCGGGTCCATGGAGACCACCGCCCAGTCGCTGCCGAAGGCGACGCGCCCGCCCGCTCGCAGGATGCTGCCGTAGACCCAGCCCCGCGACGCGCGCTCCTCACCGATGTTCGGAATCCAGACGCCCAGCGAGTTCGGCGTCCCGTGGAACGGCTGCTGCGACGCGATCACGTTGAGCTTCGCAAAGCGCGGGATGTCGGCCGCGTCGGTCGTCTCGATGTGCTCGATCCGGTGGCGGCGCCCGCCAGCCGGAGCCGGGCTGGCCAGAGCGGCCTGCTCGAAGGCGTCGAGCGTCATCCGCACGCCGCCGTCGCCAATCGCGTGGACCCACACCTGCCAGCCGCGGCGGTCGAGCATCGCGATGACGCGCCGGAACTCCTCCGGCTTCCAGATCGGCTCCCCCTTGACGGGCTTGTTCGCGTAGGGGGCGAGCATCACGGCCGTGTGCGACTCGATGACGCCGTCGATGTACATCTTCGCCGCACCGGTCTTCAGGATCGGGTCGTCGCCGTACTTCTTGCGCACGAGGTCGATCGCATCGGCGTCGGCCTCGCCGAACCCGGGCTCCACCGACATCGCCGAGTAGACGCGGACCTTCAGCTCTCCCGACTTCCGGAGTTCCTCGAACAGCGCCATGTCCTCGGCGCTGGCGCCGGCGTTCTGGACGCTCGTCACGCCGAGCCGGTGCGCCATCGCGACCGCCGCGCGCACCGCGGTCAGCCGGTCCTCGCGCGTCCAGGCCGGGACGAGCTTCCGCACCAGGCCCTGCGCGCTTTCCTTCAATGCGCCGGTCGGCTCGCCCGTCTTCGGGTCCTTCACGATCGAGCCGCCGTCCGGGTCCGGCGTGGCGGCCGAAATGCCCGCCAACTTCAGGGCACGCGAGTTGGCCCAGCACGTGTGGCCGTCATAGGCCACCATCACCGCGGGACGATCGGGCACCGCCTCGTCGAGTTGCTGCTTCGTTGGCAGTCCGCCGGGGACCGCCATGTAGGTCCAGCCTCTTCCGAGCACCCACGGCCGGTCGGGATGCGCGGCAGCGAACTCGCGAATGGCCTTCTGCAGCGCCTCGAGCGTCGCGGAGTCGCCAAGCGCGGCCTGCTGCAGCGAGAGGCCGCCGCTGATCACATGCAGGTGCGAGTCGTTCAGGCCGGGCACCACCGCGCCGCCGCGCGCGTCGATCACGGCGGTCGCTTGGCCGGCCAGAGCCCGGATGTCCTGGTTCGTGCCCACGCGCAGGATCGAGTTGCCACGCACGGCCACGGCCTCGGCGAATCCCGCGGCCCCGCCCGGGTAGACCTTCCCGTTGACGACGATGAGGTCGGGTGCGGCTCCCACGGTGTCCTGCCGCGCGCACGCGGCCAGGCCGAGGAGGCCAAGGATGCAGACGGCGACGGCGAGCGCGGGTAGAATGTGGGCGAAGCGGCGTGACGGCATGTGCGGATTCTACTCCGGACCGCCGCGATGGCCCAGTCGCCCGAGCGTTCCAGAAAGGACCGCACCGATGAAGCGAATCGTGCTCACCCTGGCCTTGCTCCTCGCGGTGTCCGTCGCGCTGCTCGCACAACCCGGCAGCCTGCCCGCAAGGAGAGGGCATGCCAGTGTCAAGTTCGGTGACACCCCGGTCGACTACACCAAGGTGTCGGGGACCTTCATGCAGTCGGCGGGCTACACGGTCATCACGATCAACTTCTCCACCGGCGGCACCGCCGGTGTCAGCTGACCCCGCGGTGCGACCATGAAAATTGCGGTCATCGGCGCGGGAGCCGTCGGAGGCTGCTACGGCGCGTGGTTGGCGCTGGCCGGCCATGACGTGACGATGATTGCGCGGGGTGAGAATCTCGAGGCAATCCGCGCAAACGGCTTCCGAGTCCGCAGTGCCACCGGCGACCTGGTTGTCCGGGTCCGCGCCGAGTCCGACCCCTCCCGCGTCGGGCCCGCGGACCTCGTGCTCTTCGCCGTCAAGACGTATTCGAACCGGGACGCATTCCCGCTCGTCCCGCCGCTCGTCGGGCCCGGCACCGCCGTGCTGTCGCTCCAGAACGGCGTGGACAGCGCCGACGAGCTCTCGACCATCGTCGGGCCGGAGCCGATATTGGCCGGCACCGCCTACATCGCGGCCACGCTGGTCGAGCCGGGCGTCGTCGAGCACGTCGGGACCGCCCGGCGCATCGTCTTCGGCGAGGCATACGGCGATCGGACCATCACGGAGCGCGTGTCGCGGATTCGCAAGGTGCTGGCGGGTGCGGACATCGAGGCCGAGGCCGCGGCTGACAGCCGGGTCCCCATCTGGGAGAAGTTCATCTTCCTGGCCCCGCTGGCGGCGCTCACCGCTGCCGCGCGCCTCCCGATCGGGCCCGCGTGGGCCCAGCCGGCGTTCCGCGAGACGTACGACCGCGCGATGGCGGAGGTCGAGGCGCTGGCGCGGCATGCGGGCATTCCCGTCGCCGCCGACGTGCGCGCGCAGAAGCTCCGCTACCTCGACGCCAGTCCGCCGACGATGAGATCGTCGATGATGGTGGACATCACGTCGGGCCGCCCGCTGGAACTCGAGGCCCTGGTGGGCTCCGTTGTCCGCCGCGGCCGCGACGCGGGCATCCCGACTCCGGTGATGTCCACGCTCTACGCCGTTTTGAAGCCCTTCGAGCACGGTGCGCCACGACCATGACCACACAGGCACCCTTCCGCTGGCTGGCGTTCGTGACGGGCGTCGCGGCGCTCGGCGGGTTCCTCTTCGGATACGACACCGCGGTCATCGCCGGCGCGGTCGGAGCGCTGCGCGAACACTTCCAGCTCACGGCGGCCGAGCAGGGCTGGGCGGGTGCCAGCGCGATCTGGGGTTGCCTGCCTGGCGCGCTCGCCGCCGGCTTCCTTGCCGACCGCTTCGGCCGAAAGCGCCTGCTGCTCGTCTGCGCGGTGCTCTACGCCGGCTCGGGACTGTGGTCGGCGGTTGCGAACACGTTCCCGAGTTTCCTGCTCTCTCGCCTCGCCGGGGGTGTGGCCATCGGCATCTCCTCGATGGTCTGCCCGACCTACATCGCGGAGATCGCTCCTGAGCGTCGTCGCGGCTATCTCGGCACGCTCTTCCAGCTCGGCATCGTGACCGGGATCTTCCTGGTGTTCTTCGTGAACCAGCAGATCCAGGCGCAGGGCGACACGGTGTGGAACACGAGCCTCGGGTGGCGATGGATGCTCGGGTCTGAGTCGATCCCGGCGGCCGTGTTCCTGGCGCTGCTGGCGTGGGTTCCGGAGAGCCCGCGCTGGCTGGCCCTCCGGGGCGAGAGGGCGGCCGCTGAAGCGGTGCTGGTGAAGGTGTATGGACCGTCGGAGGCGAGACAGGAGCTCGACGCGATCCTGGCGGCTGGCACCGAGGGGCACGCGCCGCTCTCCGCGCTGTTCGCCCGCGCGCAACGCCGGCCGCTGACGATCGCCGTGGGACTTGCGATCTTGAGCCAGGCGTCCGGAATCAACGCGATCATGTACTACGCGCCGGAGGTGTTCAAGTCGGCTGGCGCCAGCGCGAACGCCGCCTTCGCCTCGTCGGTTTCGGTCGGCGCCGTCAATCTCATGTTCACGCTCGTGGCGCTGGCGCTGATCGACCGCGCCGGCCGGCGCCCGCTGCTGCTCGTCGGCGCGGCCGTGCAGACGGTCGCTCTGGCGCTCGTTGGCGTGTCGTTCAGAGCCGCGGATCCCGGGGCGGGCACGCTCATCGCGGTACTGTTGTACATCGCCGCGTTTGCCGTCGCGATGGGGCCGATTCCCTGGGTGCTCATCAGCGAGATCTTCCCGGGCCCGATTCGCGGCCGCGCGGTTGCCGTCGGCGTGGGCGCGATCTGGGCAGCCTGCCTCGTGGTGGCGCAGAGCTTTCCCGTGCTCAACGAGCGACTTGGGCCGAGCGTGACGTTCTGGATCTACGCGGGCTGCTCGCTGCTGAGCTTCTTCTTCGTCCTCGCGCTCGTGCCGGAGACCAAGGGCCGGCGGCTCGAAGACATCGCCGCATCGTGGAGCGCCCGGTGACCGCCATCCTCGGTATCGACGGCGGCGGCAGCCACACCCGAGCCATCATGGTCGACGCGGACGGCAGGATCATCGGATCGGGCGTCGGGGCATCCATCAACCCGCGGCATCAGGACGTCCCGACCGTTCGCGAACGGCTGCGCGACCTGGTGCGGCGCGTTCGCGGTTCTCGCGCGGAGAGCCTGTCGGCTGCGTTCCTCTCGCTCGGAGGCATCTCGACCCGCGCCGACGCCGAGGCCGTCGAGGCGATTGCAGCGGACGTGGACGAACTGCGCGTCACGAAGGTGAGGGTGGCCAACGACGCCATCGCCGCGCTCGTCGGAGGCCTTGCCGGGCGGCCGGGCATGGTGCTCATCGCCGGCACGGGTTCTGCGTGCTACGGCGTGGCGGCCGACGGCCGCAGCCACTGGTGCGGCGGCTGGGAGCATCGGGCGGACGATGCGGGAAGCGCGTACTGGATTGCGATCGAAGCGCTGCGGGCGGCGGTGCGGGTGGAAGATGGACGCCTTCCGCCGAGCGCGCTTCGCGACCTCGTCTTCAATCGGTGGCCGCTGACCGGGCCGCGGGCGCTGGCCGAACGCCTCTCCCGCGGCGACCTCGACCGGGCGAGCCTGGCCACGCTGGCGCCAGACGTGATCGCGCTGGCCGCGTCGGACGCGCTGGCGAAGTCGATTGTCGACCGGGCGGCGGACGAACTGGCGCAGATGGTGGCCGTCACCGCCGCGCGGCTCTTTGCGCCGCACACGTCCGAACTGATCCTGACCGGCGGCCTCGCCCGCTCGGGGCCGCCGTTCACGCCGCTGCTCGTTTCACGCATCGAGACGATGGCGCACGGCGTGAAGGTGGTGGAGCCCGAGCTGCCGCCCGTTCTCGGCGCGGTCATCGAGGCCGCGCGACTGGCCGGAGCGCCCAACCCGCAGGTTTTCCTGAGTACGCTTCGCGCGCAGCCGGTGGACCTGCCATGAGGAGGTCCAACTACGATCGCCACCCGCACATCGACGTACCGGGCACCGTCGGCCAGGCCTGGAAAGGGTGGGAGGCCGTCGGCGCCGAACTCCTTCGCGCCCTGGCGGCAGCGCGAAATAGCCGTGGCCGCGATCGCGTGGTGCTGGTCGTCGAGTGCAGCACGGGGCTTCTCCCCGAGGTCAGCGAGCACCTGCGGCGCACGCTGTCGGCCTGCGTGTGGATTGACGCGTCCGAGGCTCTGCGCCCCGCGCCGGAGATCGAGCGCGTCGCCGCGCCCTGGCTCGGCGGCGACGACCCGCTCTTCGGCTTCCTGGCCAACCCCTCGATCGACGCTTATCTCGACCCGGACCGCCTCGCAGCCATTCGCGCTCGCATCGCGGCGGCGCGCGGCTCTGTCGTCGTCTTCGGCACCGGCGCCCTGCGCTGCGCGGAGCCCGACATTCTGGTGTACGCCGATATGCCCCGCTGGGAAGGGCAGTTGCGCCAACGGCAGGGGCGGGTGACGAACCTCGGCGTCGAGAACGCCGGCGAGAAGGCGTCGCTGCAGTACAAGCGCAGCTACTTCGTTGACTGGCGCATGGTCGACGGGCTGAAGCGCGAATCGCTCGGCCGCTGGGACTACCTGCTCGACTCGACGATCGAGGACGACCCGCGGCTGGTGTCCGGCCGGGCCGTCCGACGCGGCCTCGAGCATGCGGCGCGCCGGCCGTTCCGGCTCGTGCCGTTCTTCGATCCCGCGCCGTGGGGCGGGCAGTGGATGAAAGAGGCGTGCGGCCTCGATCCTGCCGTCCCGAACTACGGCTGGTGCTTCGACTGCGTGCCCGAGGAGAACAGCCTGCTGTTCGACTTCGGCGGCGTTCGCGTCGAGATGTCGTCGCTCAACCTCGTGTTCTCGCACCCGCGCGCGCTGCTGGGCGCCGACGTCTTCGGCCGCTTCGGCGCCGAGTTCCCGATCCGCTTCGATTTTCTCGACACGATGGGCGGCGGGCACCTGAGCCTCCAGGTGCACCCGCTCACGGGCTACATCCGCGACCGGTTCGGCATTCCCTACACGCAGGATGAGAGCTACTACCTGATGGACGCCGGGCCGGATGCCACGGTCTTCCTGGGCCTTCGCGACGATGTCGATCCGGAACGAGTGCTGGCGGACCTCGAGGAGGCGCAACGCGGTGGTGTTTCGTTTCCGGCCGAGCGCCACGTCGCGAGGTGGCCCGCCAGCCGCCACGACCACTTCCTGATTCCCGCCGGCACTGTCCACTGCTCGGGCGTGAACGCCATGGTGCTCGAGGTGAGCGCGACGCCCTACATCTTCACGTTCAAGCTGTGGGACTGGGACCGCCCCGGCCTCGACGGCCTGCCGCGGCCGATCAACCTGGCGCACGGCGCCGCCAACATCCAGTGGGATCGCCGCGCGTCGTGGGTGGGCCAGGAACTCATCAACCGCGTCACCGACGTCGCGCGCGGCCACGGGTGGCGCGAGGAACGGACCGGGCTGCACGATCTCGAGTTCATCGAAACGCGGCGGCACTGGTTCACGCGAACCGCGCCGCACGACACGCACGGCACGGTCCACGTCCTCAATCTCGTGCAGGGCGACGAGGCCGTGATAGAGAGCCCCGACCGGGCGTTCGAGCCGTTCGTCGTGCACTACGCGGAGACGTTCGTCGTGCCAGCGTCGGTCGGCCACTACACGATCCGGCCGCACGGCACGGCGGAGGGAACGGAGTGCGCAACGCTGCAGGCGTCGGTCAGAGGCGCGGACCCGAAGGCTGGCCGGGGCTGACAACTCTGGTGGGTCCTCGCCGGCTATCGACTTTCGACTTTCGGCTCTCGGCGGTGTCTCGACCGACTGGTGCTCGCCTCCGGCGTTTCTGACGGGGTCCATGACATGAGAGACAAGCGGCCTGCTTCTATCGCCTTCGTCATCGTGATGGCCGGACTCCTGTACTGTGCCGCGTCGGTGCCGGCACAGGAGCCCCCGCTGGTCGAACTCGGAAAGGCGGGCGGCGGGAGCGCAGCATTTGCGTTCGCGCCGGCCGGCTGGCGCGACTTCGCGCGCGACGCGGTCTTCGTCGTGGGCCAGTCGGCGGCCGCCACGGACTGGCCCTACGTGCACCCAGGGCCGGACGATTCGTGGGCAGGCCGACGCGCACACACCTATCGGATCGTGGTGGATCTCGCGTCCGTGCCGCCGGGTGTCGACGGCGAGCTGACGATTGACATGCTCGATACGCACAGCAACCAGCCGCCGGAGATCGAGTTCGGCGTGAACAGCTCGGCCATCGGGCGCGAGGTCCTGCCGAAAGGCGGCGGCGACGGCTCGCTCAACGGCCGCCCCGCCAACGCCAGGCGCTACTCGGTTCGCGTGCGGGTGCCCGCCGGTTCGCTGA
>Ga0315278_10006946_pt1 | contig 10315 bp, 9 predicted proteins | sample YL17G06_0_MG_FD_203880 | JGI IMG/M metagenome (GOLD analysis project Ga0315278, IMG submission 203880) | Sediment microbial communities from Yellowstone Lake, YNP, Wyoming, USA - YL17G06_0 | ecosystem: Environmental > Aquatic > Freshwater > Lake > Sediment | place: USA: Wyoming | collected... | reverse complement strand
TGCGCTTTGCAGCAGCCTTGCGCTTCGGAGCTGCCTTGCGCTTCGCAGGTGCCTTGCGCTTCGCAGCAGCCTTCCGCTTCGGGGCTGCCTTGCGCTTCGGAGCTGACTTCCGCTTTGCCGGCGACTTCCTTCTGGTGGTGGCCATCGGTCACCCCCTTTCCTCTGTTAGGACGCCATCCGCTTCAGGCGTCGTCGTTCCCGTTCGCTCATGCCCCCCCACACCCCATACCGCTCATCGCGGCGTAGCGCGTAGTTGAGACACTCGATGCGGACCGGGCAATCCGCGCATATTCGCTTGGCTTCTCGTGACGACCCACCCTTCTCCGGAAAGAAGATCTCGGGGTCGTAGTCCCGACAGCGTGCGGCTTCCTGCCAGGGCATGAAATGATGCATCGATCCCTCCCAGAATCACATGGCTGTGATTCTGACCGAAACCCACCCCGAATTGCAAGTGGGGAACACGAGAATCTTTCTATGCCCGTCCTCACTACATATGATGTTTATCGCGGTTGGACGATCAATCAAGGCCTTCACGCAAGAATATGCACGGTCAAGTATCTTGACGGCTTTCATCAAGCTACCTGACTGTATCGACCTCTAGAGAGCGCCTAGGAAGGCGTATGTGCCGCGACCCCTGTGATCGCGCCAGCGCGAAAGCGTTGCGGCACACCGTATACGGTCGTTCGTTCGCGAGGCATCCTACCGATAGCTCGAACAGCGTTCTCGATCTGCGAGGGTTCAAGTTCGATCCCCCACTCGGAGCCGGCCATCCGCGAGATAGTTTCCTCCATCAGCGTTCCACCGAAATCGTTCGCTCCGCCGCGCAATATCTGCTGGCAAGCATCGACGCCCATCTTCACCCAAGACACCTGGATGTTGGGGATAGATCCGTGGAGCAAGATGCGGGCGACAGCATGCATGCGACGGTTTTCCACAAAGGTGGGACCGGGCCGCGAGCGCCCTGAAAGATACAGCGGCGCGTTCTGGTGGATGAATGGCAGGGGTACGAACTCGGTGAAACCGCCGGATTCTTGCTGGATGCGGGCGATCCGTCTTATGTGGAAAACCCAGTGCGGCGGCGCATCGACATGCCCATACATGATCGTCGAGGAAGAGGGGATACCCAGGCCGTGCGCCGTCTTGACGATCTCCTCCCAGGTATCGGCGGGCAGTTTTCCCTTCGTGAGAAGCCATCTCACCTCATCGTCGAGTATCTCCGCAGCCGTCCCTGGGATACTCCCGAGCCCTCGCTCCCTGCATTCCTGCAGGAACTCGGTGTAGGACACGCCCAGTCTGGTGGAACCACTCAGGATCTCCATGGGGCTGTACGCATGGATGTGGATATCCGGAACCCTGGCCTTTATCGCATCCAGGAGTTCGAAGTAGAAGGTGCCTGGCAGGTCCGGGTGGATCCCTCCCTGCATGCATATCTCGGTAGCGCCGCGTGTCCAGGCTTCTTCCGCCCTGTCGGCTATCTCGTCGAGCCTGAGCGTGTAAGACTCGGCATCCGCCTCCCGCTGAGCGAAAGCGCAGAACCTGCATCCCACATAGCAGACGTTCGTGAAGTTGATGTTCCGATTGACCACGTAGGTAACGTCGTCCCCCACTGCCTCCGCCCGTAGGCCGTCCGCAACCTCGCAGAGCGCCTCAAGTTCGGCACCTTCGGCGCGGAAGAAGGCGAGGGCTTCGTCGTCTGCAACGGCCCTTCCTGCCTCTGCTCTGGCCAGTCCTGACTTGATCTCACTCGAAAGTCGCACTGGCGAAACGACGGCCTCTGCCCAACCGCGAGTCAGATCCGGCAGATCCAAGCTCCCATAGACATATGCGGAATCCTCGCGAAGGCCGGCGTCGGCGCCCTTGGCGAACGTGAGCGCGATCTTGCGGGGCTTCCACATCACATCGGGGTCCTGCCACACCACCGGCTCCGGGATCTGGCCCTGGCGAGCGAGTCCGTCGATATCCATGAGCGCTTCGACAGGTGCGCGCATCTTCCCGGCGAGCCACGGGTCCGGTCGCTTCGCGTAACCGGGATAGATAGCCAGGCGCTCGCGAAGCCGCAGCCCGCGTTCGGCCGTCTTCTCCGCCAGTGTCTCCAGCTTCGGCCAAGGCGCCTCCGGGTTGACGTGATCCGGCGTGAGGGGCGATACGCCACCCCAATCGTTGATGCCCGCGTCGAGGAGCCGCGGGTAGTCGGGATCGGAGAGATTGGGCGGCGCTTGCACGCTCATCTTCGGTCCGAACAGGACGCGGGCCGTTGCCACCGCAGCCAAGAACGACTCGTCCGAAGGTTCCTCAGCCGAATGCATCGCGGTCCCCGGCTTCGCTCGGAAGTTCTGGACGATGATCTCCTGGATATGACGGTATCTGCGGTGCACGTCGCGCAGCGCCAGCAGAGACTCGGCTCGCTCGTAGGGAGTCTCCCCGATGCCGACCAGGATCCCCGTCGTGAATGGGATCGAGAGGCGACCAGCATCCTCGATGGTGCGAAGGCGTACGGAGGGAACCTTGTCGGGAGAGCCGAAGTGCGGTCCGCCCTTCTCGGAAAGACGATCCGCGCAGGTTTCTAGCATCAACCCCATCGAGGCGGACGCCTGTTTCAAGCGGGCCATCTCCTCCCAGGTCATGACTCCCGGGTTCAGATGTGGCAGCAACCCGGTCTCCTCGATGACGCGAACGGAGACGGCGCGCACATAGTCGAGGGTAGAGCCAAAGCCGCGCTGCTCGAGCCATCGCGCAGCCTCCGGGTATCGCGCCTCAGGCCTGTCGCCGAGGGTGAACAACGCTTCCTTGCAGCCGAGCTTCCGACCGGCCTCAGCCACGGCAACGACCTCTTCCGAAGAAAGGAAGGGCGAGTCCAGCTTCGCCGGCGGCTTCGCGAAGGTGCAGTAGTGGCAGTGGTCGCGACACAACATCGTGAGCGGGATGAACACCTTGCGCGAGTACGTGACCGTGTCGCCGTGCCCGAGTTCACGGAGCCTGCAGGCCAGGGACATCAACCTTCCGAGGGACTCTCCACCGCACGAGAGCAGCGCCTCGACCTCGCCCGCGGACAGGGGCTTCCCGGACTCTGCGCGGGCCAGCGCGCGACGCTGAAGGTGGGCAGGGTCGGACATCGCGTCCGAGCCTACTACGCTATGCGCCTATGAAGATCGCGGCGTTGGCGGGGGGGATAGGTGCGGGCAAGTTCCTGCGTGGGGTGGTCCGCGTGGCTCCCCCCGAGGACCTGAGCGTCATCGTCAACACCGGCGACGACCGAGAGTTTCACGGGTTGTGGGTATCGCCCGACCTCGACTCGGTGACCTACTGGCTCGCAGGGGTGATGGACCGCGAACGCGGCTGGGGTCTGGCCGGCGAGACCTTCCGCACCACGGGGGAACTGCGATCGTTCGGTGCTCCGGATGCGTGGTTCGGCCTCGGCGACCTCGACATGGCAACCCACCTATATAGGACTTGGGTGCTCTCGGCAGAGCCTCGAGGCCGCGGACTGAGCGCAGCAACGAGAGGCATATCTGCGAGATTCGGCGTCCGCCCGTCTGTTGTTCCGATGAGCGACGACCGGATCGCGACGATCATCGGAACGACGACGCCGGACGGACAGAACTGGGACCTGGACTTCCAGTCCTTCTGGGTCCAGCACGGCGCCTCTCCGCCCGTGCGCGACATCCGATACGAGGGAGCCGACGCAGCCACACCCGCCGAAGGTGTGCTGGCAGCTATCGAGGGAGCCGATGTCATCTTGATCTGCCCCTCGAACCCGATAGCCTCGATCTTCCCTATCCTCGCCGTTCCGGGCATCCGAGAGACGCTGGAAGCCAGGCGGGACCGCGTTGTCGGCATCTCCCCCATCGTCGGAGGCGCCCCCGTGCGCGGTATGGCGGACAAGTTGATGCCCGCGGCCGGCTACGGAGTGACGGCCGCCGAAGCCGCTCGCTGCTACGAAGGCCTCCTTTCCGCTTGGGTCATCGACGAGCAGGATCGGAACCTCGCCCCGCAGATCGAGGCGACGGGCGTTCGAGTCGCCGTCAGCGACACGATGATGGTGAGCGATGAGGCCTCCGAACGCATCGCTCGGGTCGCGCTGGACCTCCTGTGACGCTCGAGATCCTGCCCATCACAGAGCTTCCGGAGTTCCGAGAGGGCGACGACATCGCTGCCATCCTGGCCGAGCCCCTTCTTGCCGCGGGCTTCCGCAGCGGCGACGTAGTGGTCGTGACCCAGAAGGTGGTGTCCAAGGCCGAGGGACGCGTCGTTGCGGCATCGCCCGGCGAGCGCGACGCGCTGATCGCCCGCGAGACCCGCAGGGTGGTTGCTCGCAGAGGCGACATCGTCATCACGGAGACCCATCACGGCTTCGTCTGCGCGAACGCGGGCGTGGACGAGTCGAACATCGAGGCGGGCATGGTCTCTCTTCTGCCCGAAGACCCCGACGCCTCCGCGGAGCGCATCAGGGAAGGCCTTCTGGAGAACACCGGTACAGACGCGGCCGTCTTGATCACCGACACGTTCGGCCGTCCGTGGCGCAACGGACTCGTGAATGTGGCGATAGGCTGCTCCGGGATCCCCGCTCTGGTGGACCTCCGTGGTTCCGCAGACGCGGGCGGGCGGGCCCTCGAAGCCACGATCGTGGCCGTCGCCGATGAGATCGCGGCCGCCAGCGGCCTGGCCATGGGGAAGGCGGACCGTGTCCCAGCGGTGATCGTGCGCGGCCTCCAGATGCCGGCGACCCCGCACGGAACTGCAGCCGATCTCGTTCGCCCACCCGGCGAAGACATGTTCCGGTTCTCACCCCTCACGTCGATCTCCACTCGCCGGACGATCCGTTCCTTCGGCCCCGGCAACGTGCCCCGCGAGGCCATCGAGGAGGCCGTGAGCGCCGCCTGCACCGCGCCTGCGCCACACCATTCGAAACCCTGGCTGTTCGTGACCGTGGACACGGAGACTGGAAGGCGCGCCCTTTTGGGCGCCATGACTTCTGCCTGGAGGCGCGACCTGGAGTCCGACGGCACCCCGATCGGAACGATCGAGCGACGTCTCTCCGCGTCCGACGTGCTCCTCGGAACGGCCCCCTCCCTCATGGTTCCACTGGTCAGGACCGACGACTCCCATCCCTATCCGGACTCCGAGCGTTCGCAGGCCGAGCGAGAGATGTTCCTACTGTCGGCCGGCGCAGCGATCCAGAATCTGTTGCTCGGTCTGCACGCGCAGGGACTGGCCAGCGCATGGGTATCCTCCACTCTGTTCTGCAAGGAGGAGACACGAGAAGCGCTGGACCTCGATGAAGGGTGGCTCCCGATGGGGGCCATCGCCATCGGGTGGCCCCCCGACGATCTTCCGCTGCCGAGGCCCGAGGTCGACCTCACCGATTTCCTCGAGTATCGATAGACTTGCCGGCTTGAGACTCCTAGAGAGGCGAAGATGGCCAACGCCCGCAAGAGCAGAGAGCATCGAGCGCAGGAAGAGCACGACAAGGCCGAGTCAAGAGCCTCCAAACGCCGCCGTCGAACTCGAACGTTGGGTGTGGTTCTGGTGCTGCTGATCCTCGCCGCCGGAGCCGTGATGGCTCTTTCGAAGTCCGAGAAGGTCCAGACGGCCGCCCCGTCAACGTCCCCTGCCCCCCAGACCCTGGCTCAGGCCCTCAAGTCCGCGGGCTGCGACAAGGTGACGAACGTCGGGCCGTTCCAGCCGGAGGACACGATGGATCGTTCGCATGCAGGACTTTCCCCGCTGAAGGACTACCCGTCGATCCCGCCCGCGTCCGGGCCGCACTCCGGCACGACGACTCCGGCCGGAACGTACGCTCAGGCGCCCGCCGACCTCGCGACCGCCATCCATTCACTCGAACACGGTGCGGTGGAGATCTGGTACGCGCCTTCCGTGGCCGACTCACCCGAGGTGTCCGCGATCAAGACCTTCGTCGGGGCGACGCCTGAGAACAGCGATCACGTTGTCGTCGCGCCGTACGACTATCCGGACCAAGGACGATACGGGCAGCTCCCGAACGGGGGCGCGATGGCTCTCGTCTCGTGGCACAACGTACAGACCTGCAAGCTTCCGAGTCTCGCCGTCGCGAAGGACTTCCTGTCGAAGTATCGCTACCCGCCTCTGGGAGGCGGGAAGTATCTAGGCGACGCGCCCGAACCGGGAGAAGTGATCTAGGGGTCAGACCGCCGAGCAGGCGCCGGCGCCGGCTGGACACACGATCTTGCCATGCTCGAACGTTGCCGTGGTGCGCCCGTCATCGCCCGTTTCCGTGTCGCTCGTGGGGAAACCGAGGCTACCGCCCGGGCCTCCCTGAGTCACGTAGAAGTCCAGGACCGCTCCGCTGACCCAATGGGCGTCAGTCGAGGCCGAGAGATAGATCGTGCCGTTCACGAACTCCTGCTTGGTGCCTCCCGCCACAGCCATCTGCGGAGACTGCGGCAGCCCCGGTCGACACTTGACCGCGTCGTACTTGCTCCGGATGGGGCCGGTTACCGTCTTGTCAGAGTTGATCCAGACCCTGTCGTCGCGCAGCCCCAAGGCGACCTTGAGGTCGTAGCCGGTGATCGAGTGGCTGCCGCTCGTTCCCACAACCTTGACCGTCATGATGCGCCCCGACACCCCGCGCGTGTAGTTGCTGAAGGAGGTCACGGTTCCGATGTTGCCGGTCTTTGCGCTCAGCGCGCTCGTAACCGCGGCCGCGGTGGCGGTCTTCTGCCATACGCGGTTCGGGTTGTCCGGTGTGTAGTCCCCGGGGTCGCAAACGCCTCGGAGATACGGCAGAGCCTCGCCGTTCCAAACGTTCTCGACATTCTCTGAGTACCCACCGTCCGAAGAGGCGTACTGAGCCTGGATCAGGCCTCCTTGATACAGGACGGCTTCGCCTTCGGTCTTGTCCACCGCCGCCACCCACTTGCTCCCGTTGGTCCCGCCCTCCTTGGCCCATGCGACGTAGACCTGGTTACGGGTGTCATCGGATACGGCGCAGTTGCACCAAGCCTGATGCTGACCCTTCCGTTTGGCGATCTCGAAAGCGTAGGTCCTGGCCGCAACCGCCTGTGCCTGGAGGGCCTGGGTGGGCCACTCGCTCGGGACTTCCCCGAGGCCGTAGAGGTACTCCTGCGGGTCCAGGACCGCGATCAGGCGGCCGTTGTTGTTGTCTCCGTAGATGTTGAACTCGATATGCCCTCGGTTATACGTGATGCCCCCCGACTCCTTTATCTGAAGCATGGCTCCACGACCGGGATACGTGGCCACCAAGTCCTCCGTCGGCCCGCCCCACGCATGACCTCCGACCAGCTTCTTGCCGTCGAGGATCCGATACTGCCCGCTCACTGTGCGCACCTTCCAGGTCGCACCGTTAGGGATGGTTCCGGCAAGCGCGCCCGTGACACCGCCAACGTGCAGATCGACGGGGCCGCCACGCGCGCGCAGGTGGAAGATCTTCGTGCCCTGGACCAGACCGACCCGGATGGAGGGGGGGAACGCGTACTGCTCGACGGTGGTGTTCGAGAAGAACTGGGTGAGTATCTGCTCGTGCGTCCAGCCGTCCTGCGCCATGCCGAGCGCGCCGTACTGAGACATCCCTACGCCGTGGCCGTACCCACCGCCGTAGAACGTGAAGGAACCGGCCGCCGTTGCCGTGTGCCCGGAGGCGACACCCGCTAGCGGGACCAGGAGTAGAGCGAGGAACACCCGTATCGTTCTCATGGGGAAGAGGCCTCTACGATAGCGAATCGGTCGGGCAACTTCTCGGGTTTGGGTTCTCAGGGGGCTTCCGTACGCGTCGAGATGCGCGCGTCGGCCACCGAGTCTCCGGCCGAAACCTCGGCACCTTCGCCGAGAACCGTGCCCACGACCATTGCGCCTTCACCCACCTTGGCTCCCGGCCCGAGGATCGAATCCCTTACCTTGGCACCCGCGGCAACCGAGGCGCCTGTGAGCAACACGCTGTCTTCTATCTGCGCGCGAGGCCCCACGACGACCCCTCGGCCCGCCACGACCCACCGGCCGAGACTCGCCGTCAGATCAACTTCGGCACCCTCCAGATATGGGGCGGTGAACTCTTCGCCGCGAACCTTCCCCTCGAGGATGTCGAAGTGGGCCCGCAGATACTTCCCCGGCGTACCGAGATCCATCCAATAGCACTGGGATGCGAATGCCCGAACCAGGTCGCCCCGTCCGATGACGGCCGGAAACACGTCTCGCTCTATGGATGTGTTCACTCCTCGCTCGAAATCGGCGACAGCGTCGGGATCGATCAGATAGGTACCGGCGTTGATGTCGCCAGGGATGAGGTCCGCCGGCTTCTCTCGGAACTCGAGTACGCGCCCCGTCTCGTCGGTGATGACGAGACCGAACGGCCTGGCATCGTCCACATGCATCGTCGAGATGCTGACCGAAGCTCCTGAAGCGTCATGGGCGGCCGCCATGGCCGTCAGGTCCAGGTCGGTGAGGATGTCACCGTTGAGGACGAAGAAGGTCTCTTCCACGTTCCCCAGCGCGTTCAGCACCGCTCCCCCGGTGCCCAGCGGTGACTCTTCGGTGATCCACGTGATCAGCGGATCGCCGTGGCGGGATTCGATGAAGGGCGTGAAGCGTTCCTCCAGGTATGGGGAGGACAGGATCACCTCGTGAACCCCGTGCGCGGCAAGGTGATCCAGCACGTGGTGCAAGAAGGAGCGCCCCATCAACGGCAGCAGGGGCTTCGGGATCGTCTCGGTCAAGGGCCGGAGTCTCGTTCCTTCGCCACCGACCAGCACTACGGCCTTCATGGGCGCCACATCCTGCGAGAGACTATCGCCGCTCGGAGCCATAGCACCAACCAGGCGATCGGCAGGAACGCCCGCCGCCAGCCCTTGGCGTAGTGCTTGTCGAAGAAGCGGTAGATGCTGCGCGAGTGCTCCCAGATCATGCGCCTCGAGCCCCTCGTGGACAGACCGTGATCGTGAACGACTTCCATCGCCGGGGTGAACAGCACCCCGTATCCGGCTTCGCGCATACGGGTGCACAGATCGGCATCCTCCGCGTACATGAAGAAGGTGGGATCGAACGCGCCGACCCTCTCGAGGGCCGAGCGGCGAACGAGCATGCAGGAACCCGAGACCCAGTCGACCTCGCGCTCGGATGTCCGGTCCCACCCATCCATCGTGTAGGCGCGTGAGAAACGATTGTCCTTCTTGAAGGGACCGATCAGCGCATGCCCGGCCGCTTCGGCGAGGGTCGGGATCTTGCGAGCAGACGGGTAGAGGCTTCCATCGGGGTCGCGAACGAGCACACCCAGAACTGCCGCATCGGGGCGCTCTTTCGCGAGCTTCAGCAGATCGCCGAGGGACCCGGAAGCGATCTCTGCGTCGGGATTGAGAAGGAATACCCAGTCGGCATCGCCAGCAGATATGCCCTGGTTGGACGCTGATCCGAAGCCCCGGTTGTCTCGGTTGGATATCAGCGCTATCTCGGGGAAGGCCTCTTCCGCGCGCTGCGCGCTTCCGTCTTGGGAGTCGTTGTCCACCACCCGCACGCGAACAGAGGCGTCGCCCGCCGACCGGAACGCGGATCCGACGCATCGAAGCAGGTGCCCACCGGAGTTGTAGTTCACGACTACGACATCTACGTCTGCGGGATCCGCGACAGGCAGAGCGCTACCCCTTGGTCCCGACCGAGGCTTCCATGGTCGTTGCGATCACCAGGATGCCGGCGATGATGAAGGCCACGCCCACCCAGCGCAGCGGCGGAACCTCGTAATGCAGGATGAATCGGTCCGCCAGGATGATCAAGACATACGAGAGGGACGCGAACGGGTATGCGAAGGAAAGCGGCGCCTTCGACAGGACCACCAGCCACACCAGCGCAGAGACCCCGAACAGCACCAAGCCGAGCCAAACGAGCGGCGTCTTGGCCGCGCCCATGAGCAGTTCGCCTGTACCGTTGGCCTCTCCAACCCGGTCCATCCCGGCCTTGAGCGTCAGCTGCGCGACGGCCGCGAGCGCGACCGACACCAGGATCGTTGCGATAAGCATGCCTCTACTTCCTTTCATCGGGTCCTATCCGCCGCTCGGTGGAGCACCTTAGCCGTCTGCCGGGCCGTCTCCGCCCAGGTGAACTGTTGGGCTCGGGCGAGTCCGGCTTCGCTCAGGCGAGAGCGCAGCGCCTCATCTGTCAGAAGCTCGCGCATCCCATCCGCTATCGCACTCGTTTCATAGGGGTCCACCAGGATCGCCGCATCTCCCGCGACTTCCGGAAGGGAAGAGACGTTCGACGTGAGCACGGGCGTGCCGCTAGCCATGGCCTCGAGCACCGGCATCCCGAATCCCTCGTAAACGGAAGGGTAGACAAG
>Ga0315278_10006945_pt1 | contig 10316 bp, 12 predicted proteins | sample YL17G06_0_MG_FD_203880 | JGI IMG/M metagenome (GOLD analysis project Ga0315278, IMG submission 203880) | Sediment microbial communities from Yellowstone Lake, YNP, Wyoming, USA - YL17G06_0 | ecosystem: Environmental > Aquatic > Freshwater > Lake > Sediment | place: USA: Wyoming | collected... | reverse complement strand
TGGGGCCGCGTGTGACCTGTCCGCCCAACTTAATATCGACACGCCGCTAGGATAATGCGGATAGGCCGCGCGCGGAATAAGCGTTATCGCGACATGCGCTCGGCGTCGCAGCCGCTTTCGGGACAACGAGATGTCACGCGGCCCCCCTTCGGGGCCGCGTCCATACGCTGCACCGGCTCGCAGCGTATGGGGATAAAGGTAGCGCGCCATGTTTATCCCGTTATCTGTCGAGTGGGCTTCGGACGCCGAGTCCACCCCGGTTCAAGACGTGGGTGTAGATCATGGTCGTGGTCACGTCGCTGTGGCCGAGCAATTCCTGGATGGTCCGGATGTCCTGGCCGGCCTCGAGCAGGTGAGTCGCGAAAGAGTGCCTGAAGGTGTGGCATGTCGCGGGCACGGGGATTCCGGCTCGGCGCACTGAGTCCTTCACGGCCCGTTGCAAGACCGATTCGTGAAGGTGATGGCGACGCGGCCGTCCTGTCTCGGGGTCAACGTAGGGGCGTGACGCGGGGAACACCCATTGCCATGCCCACTCTCGATTGGCGTTGGGGTACTTTTGCGCGAGCGCATGGGGCAACTCGACCCTGCCAAGTCCCAGTTCGAGGTCGCGTCGGTGGAGAACGCGGACGTTCTCGAGGTGCTTCCCAAGGGCGGCGGCGACCTTGTCCGGGAGGACGGTCACGCGGTCCTTACCGCCCTTGCCTTCTCGAACCGTGATCCGGTGCTGCGAAAAATTGATGTCCTTGACACGTAGCCTCGAGCACTCCATGAGCCGGAGACCTGCACCGTAGAGCAGGGAAGCCTGGATCCAGGCGACGCCGCGCAGGTTGCTCAGCACGTCTTGCACCTGCTCCCGTGTCAGGACGACTGGGAGTCTTACGGTGTGCTTGGCGCGCACGATGTCATCGAGCCAATCGAGGCCTTGGCCGAGAACGTCTCGGTAGAGGAACAAAATTGCGGCAAGCGCCTGATTCTGAGTCGAGGCGCTGACACGGCCCTTTACGGCCAAGTGCGAAAGAAACTTCGTGACCTCGGGTTCGCCCATCTCGCGGGGGTGGCGCTTCCCGCTGAAGAAGATGAAACGACGGATCCACCCCACATACGCCTTCTCTGTTCGGAAACTAAGGTGCCGCGCGCGAATTGCGGCACGTACCTGGTCGAGGAGGCGGGGCGCTTGGGGAACCGGGGCGGTTTTCTCTCTGACTGAGAAGGGATCAGTCGAAGCCGGGCGCAGACTCTTCGCTATTTGCGCGATCATTACAATTTTCCTTCTCTTGTGAAGAAGGAGGCTGGGTCGACGATTCTACCGCGGATCTTGGGAAACAGTTCGAAGCCGGTCTGCGGTCCGAGCAAACGCCGAGGGGCTGGGCGCCTACCAGAGCGCGAGCTCCCGCGTTAGCTTTACGCCGAATCTATCGAAAACCTCGCGCTCGACCAACTCGACGAGGGCGGGGGCGTTATTGGCGGTTCCGCCGCCGACGTTGACGAAGAAGTTCGCGTGCTTGTCTTGGACCTGGATGCCGCCGATCCGGCGGTTCGCGAAGTCGCCTTCTGGTTTCAGGAAGACCGAGCCGCACGAGAGGCGCTCCGTCGGCTGGTTGGCGAGCAGTTCCGCCTGGCCGCCGATGCGCTACCTCGTCATCGGGTCGATCAAGCTTGGGAGACTGAACGAGCGAAGCTCGGGATCGAAGATCACAGGGGCGCTGGGTACGCAAAGCGGTGTTACCCATGTCCTCGGACTCGAGTATTACCTCTCTCCCCAACCAGTCCCATGCGTTTCATTTGCAGTACTTGAGTGAATGCTGACCGACGGAATAGTGCCGCTCATACGTTTTGTACTTCGAACCTTCCCCGTTCCCTGCAACGCGCACTTCAAACCGGTTTATCCCTTGGTCGCGCATCGTGCATTTGATCGCCTCGACCGTTGCCCTGACGATCAAATCGTCTGAGCACCACAGGTCGTCCCGTGTCCCCAATTTCTCAACCCCGATAACGACAACAGTTTCGGAAGATTCGGTTCCGAGAATTTCGACCTCGATTCCATGACGGGCTATCACGTTCCATTCGCCCGGAGGATCACTGAAAATCAACTTCGAGTTCGAGATAGCCGACACCTCGACTTCCGGAGACGCGAAAAAAGTGCCGAAGTAAACTGGGACTAAAGTGAACGAATGGTCCCGGTCGTCGCATTCAACCGCCTGGAACGTGTGGGTGACACGATTCTCCGTCGCATAAACCGCGGAGGTCAACAAGAACAGCAGTGGGAAAAGGTTGCGAAACATGATGCCTCCTGTGTGCGAGCTACGAACAACTTCACGGCCATGTTGGACCGCAGGCTTGTCGCCTCGCAGCCCAGCCGTTCATTGCACGAATGGCACGCCATCGTGTGTCCATTGAACTGAACCTGGCCAGGCGCCAAGCCAGCAAACAGCTACGCACCATCTGGAATCTCCGGTTCGACGAGATGGGCGAGCAGCGACAACGACTCCTGCCACCCGAGGTAGCAAAACTCGACCGGAATGGCTGACGGAAGCCCTTCCTGAACGATCGCGAGTTCGGTACCGCAGGCAACCTTGTGGAGCGAGACTGCAACCTGATCTCGCCCGGCAGGTTGGGGTCCTCAAACTGGTCAGTGTATCTGATCCGTTCGTGCGGCGTGAGTTCGATGTACTTGCCATCGAAAGTATGGCTCTTGCCGGTACCGAAGTTCGTGAACGACATTCGATAGCCGCCTCCGGCGCGTGCGTCGATGTGATGAACCTTGCCGGCGAACCCGTGCGGCGGAAGCCACTTGGCCATCGCGTAGGGATCGAGAAAGGCCCGATAAACGCGTTCGGGAGCCGCGCGGAGCACGCGGTGAAGGCGGACGGTGTTGGTGAGGTCGGACATAGCCAGGTTCTCCTATGAAATCGGCTGTGTGCGGTCGGGCGGACGACGCGAAAACGCTACCTGCTCGAAAGCCAAGGCGGCGATGGCGCCGGTGGCGTACATCAGGAGATCCAGAGGATCGAAGGTACGACCGAAGAGGGGAATGCCGAGGTATTGAAGCAGCTCGACGACCGCACCGAGCAGGAACACTGCCGAGACGCGCACAGCAGGTCGACGGAGGAGCGGCGTGCGATCCAAACCGACCCCGAGAAGCAGGACGAGGCAGAACGGAAGGGCCAGGTCGATCAGGTATCCGGCAACGAACTCGCGAAGTGGGCCGCGGTAGTGCGGGCCGGTGACGAGATGAAGCGCCGCCACGGCGAGACAGATGGCGACGACCACGGGCTTTCGGGGCGGACTGAGTGATGGCACCGACAGCGGAACCCCTCGACGACGGCGCGCCCGTCATGGTCGAGCCGATCTCGTGAGAATCGACTAACGCACGTTCAGGATCGAGGAACACAAGGGACGCTGGGTCCGCAAACACGTGTTACCTATCGCCCCGACCGTTCAAATCACACAACACGCTCAATGCGCGACCATCAGTTTTCGATGGTGACAATGTGTGCCTGGATCTTGCCGTCTACGGCCCCCCGCCCGAAGTTCTGGGCGATCGCCTCCGTGGCGATGTCGGTTGCTTCGCCAAGCCGCGACGCGTCGCGGGCCTCGATCTCGTTTCGTAATGGTGTCCCCTGGCAGTACGCCACCGCGGGGACTCGGGACGATGTTGCCCGACTTCGCGCGGTAACCGTGCTGGTCTGGGGTGACGCAGTGAATCCGCCGTTCGCAAGATCTCGTTCGATGGTGGGATGGTCGTAATAGCCATGGGGCGTGCGAGCCAGAAAGCGGGGCGGGTCGCTGGGAAACAGGGACTCGAGCGCCGTCGTCACGATGTTGGCGAATTCGTTTTCTTCGATCCGATCCCACACGTTGAAAATCAAAACGCCTCCCGACCTGAGCACTCGACGTGCCTCCGAAAACGCCTTCGACTTGTCGGGAATGAACATGACTCCAAACTGGCATACCACGGCGTCAAACATTCCGTCCTGGAAGGGCAGTTGCATGGCGTCTGCCTGGCGCCACTCCACGGGACGCCGGGTGCCCATCGCAGCAGCTTGGTCCAACATCGCCTGATTCAGGTCCGTGGCGACGATGGAGACGTTTCCGGGTAGAACGGAGGCCAGACGGCGAGTCGCGACACCCGTGCCGGCCGCAATCTCGAGCACGCGGGAAACGGATCGCGAAGCGAGCCGGTTCGCCAATTCCGCAGCGTAGGGCTCGAAGATCAACGGAACCAAATACGTCTCATAAAGCCTCGGAATTGAACCAGCGAAGACACTGTCGGTATCGGGATTGCTCATGGCGATGGCCTCTGCTCGGATTCCATTGCGAACCGTCGGCTCGATGGATGATTAGGCCGCACTCTGCCGAACCTGGAAGACGTTTCCCTCGGGATCGCAGGCATTGTTGACGACGAAGCCAGGGCCCTGCCACTGTTCAGGAAACACCGTTCCTCCGAGGTCACGGACGATTGAGCTAGTGTCGGCGATGTTCGTTACCGTGAAAAAAAACTTGAGTGCGCTTTCCCGACGCAGCGGCGGCGACACAATGACGATGCCGTCAGCGATAGGCGTCGGGATGCGATGGACGATCAGTTGAATGTCGCGTGACTGAAGAACAACCAACTCATCGGTCGTTTGGCGTCGAGCCATTGCGGCGACGGTTTCGTAGAAGATGGCCAGGCGTTCGAGATCCTTGGCGTAGACGAAGAGGCCTGCACGCGCGGGGCCAGGCATATGTGCTCCTTGTCGGTGCGTGGGTGGGAGGAAACGTGAGCGCTTGCGGACTAGACATCATGACTTCTGGTGAGCAGCACGGCTGACCTCCGGTTAGATCGCGGGTCAGCGCTTCCGCTTCGACGCTTTCTCAATGTAGGCGGCCGCGTCGGGCGCCTTCTTTCGGAGCCCCGGCTTGTAGACCCCGATCGAGATCAGCGCGCCGTTCATCGCGCTCCGCGCCCAGTTGGGGGAGCGGTGGATCTCCTTCTCGATCGTCGCCAGCGCCTTTTCGGCGTCCGCGTCAGCAATCGAGGCCGGATCGTCCTTGAGGCGGGCGCCGAAAATTCCGTAGCCGATCTCGCGGGGGAACTCGTCCGGCGACTTCATCCAGGCGCGCATCGTCTCCTCGGCAATCGGGCTGGGGGCCAGGAGCCCGGACAAATAACTTCCGATGAAGCGGACCGGCCCGTCCTTGACCAGGCCGTCCGCGACGACCCGGGTCAGCTTCTCCGGGTCGGCGACCTGGCACGCCAGAACGCGCGCCTCGGCGTTCCCCGTCTTCCAGAGCTCCATCGCGAGCGCATAGTCGACCTTGATCTTCTTCTGAAGCTTGGCGATCTCCGAGGTCAGCACGCCGAAGACGTTGTCGCCCGATCCGTGGCGCTTGTAGATCGCGGCCGTCTGCGGTTTCCCCAGCTGCCTGAGCGTCGCCAGAATGTCCTGGTCGTTCATAGCTTGTCCCCCCTCGCGCGGTTCTCGGGCGCTTACCAGATCTCGAACTCTCGCGTCAGCTTCACGCCGAACTTGTCGAAGACTTCGTGCTCGACGAGCTCGACGAGGGCGAGCGCGTCTTTCGCGCTACCGCCGCCAACGTTGACGAAGAAGTTCGCGTGTTTTTCGGAGACCTGGATCCCGCCGATCCGGCGGCCCTTGAGGCCGGCGGCTTCGATCAGTCGTCCCGCGAAGTCGCCTTCCATTTTCAGGAACACTGAGCCGCACGAGGGGAGCTCGGTCGGCTGGTTGGCCTTACGGCTCTCCGAATATTGCAGGAGGCGGTCTTTCACCGCCGCTGGGTCGTCCGGCGTCAGGGCGAGCTCCGCCGAGAGCACGACACCGCGGCGTCCTCGAAACGCGCTCGTGCGGTAGCCGAAGCGGCAGGAGTCGTGGCGGTAGTCCAGGACCAACCCGTCGTCCTCGAGATAGGTGACGTTCTTGACGACGTTGCCGATCTCGAATTGGTGCCATCCGGCGTTCATCACGACCGCGCCGCCGATGCACCCGGGGATCCCCGCGCCGAACTCGATCCCGGCAAGGCCGCGGTCGGCCGCGGCGTTCGCCAAGGCGGGAAGAGAAGCCCCGGCGCCGGCGACGACCGTCGATCCCGCGATGTCGATCCCGTCCATGACCTTTCGGACGCGCAGCACCAGCCCGCGCACGCCGCTGTCGCCGACGAGCAGGTTTGAGCCGTTTCCGAGGACGCGCCAGGCCAGCCCACGCCTGTTGGCCCAGGCGACGGCGCAGCTCGCGTCGTCGACGTCGAGCGGGTTGGCGAGCAGTTCCGCCGGCCCGCCGATGCGCCAGGTCGTCATCGGGCCGAGCGGTTGTTCGGACAGGATTTCGCCGCGAAAACCCTCGCCGCGCAGATCGTCCTTCAGCGCCATGGCCATGGCCTGGAACTCTAGCAGGTGGCGGCGGTCTCATCTTCGGGAGGAAGGGCATGGTCTTCGAGGCGGTTCGTGGCATCCTGAGCGCGATGGACGAGGAGCCGGAACTCGTGCGGAAGGCGATTGGCGGCGACCGGCGGGCATTCGACCTGTTGGTCGAGCTCCACCTGCCGCAGGTGTGGGCGACCGTCTGGCGGGTGCTGCGGCACCGCGAGGACACCGAAGACGTGGTCCAGGAAGTCTTCGTCACGGCCCATCGCGCTCTTCCCGGCTTTCGCGGCGACGCGAAGCTCTCGACCTGGCTCCACCGAATCGCCGTAACGCGCGCGCTGAACCACGTCGAGAAGGCCGAAGAGAAGCTGCGCCGCGCGTCGGATCCGATCGACCTCGAAGCGGTGGACGTTCCTCGCGCGATCGGGACGCCTCTTGGCGCCTTGGAGTCCAAGGAGCTGATGCGGCGTCTCGCCGATTGCCTGGCGAAGCTCCCGGTCGCGTGGCGAGCGGTGCTCGCCCTGCGCGACGCGGAGCAGAACACCTATGAGCACATCGCGGAGACGCTGCACATCGAGCTGGGGACCGTGCGCTCCCGGCTCGCCCGGGCGCGCGCGTCGCTCAAGGACTGCGTCGAGGGGAGGGCGGCATGAGCGACGGGTCGAACGGCCATCCTCGCGATGGGCTCTCCGAGTACTTGGACGACCAGCTTGGCGTCGAGGAGCGAACGGCGATGGATCGTCACCTCGCCTCTTGCGAGGACTGCCGTACCGAGTTGGATGCGCTGCGCCGCCTGGCGAGAGCGATCGGCGACGCGGAGGTGCCGCCCATTCCTTCCGATCTCGCGGCGCGGATCGGCCGGAGCCTGGATGCCGCGACGATCGTACGGTTTTCGCGGCGTCGCTTCGTCGTTCCGGCGACGATCGCCGCGACGCTCGGGGCGATCGGCATCCTCGTGGCGCTTCAGTGGCGCGAAGGACATTTCGGCGCGCCGGCCACACCCGAGCCCCAAGAGAAGGACCGGGCGTTCGATGAGTCGAAGCGTTTGAATGTACCGTCGGCATCGGTCGCGACGGATGACACGTTGTCGGCGCGACAGACACGACCGGAGAAAGAATCGATCGGTCGTGAAGCGCTCGACAAGGACGTCAAGCTCAGCAATGAGCCTGCGCTCGAAGAGCGGTCCAATCAGAAAAAGGACGAGCGCGTCCAAGTTGGCGTCGAAGGCGGTGTCCCGGGTGGCGTCGTGGGCGGAGTCGTGGGCGGCATTGCAAGCGGCGGAGCCGCAGAACCCGTGGACGTCGAACGTCGCGACCGCGGACTCTCGAAGGTCATGAATGAAGCTGTCGGGGTCGCGGCGCCGGCCGCCAAGGCCGAGGCCGTGCCGTCCTGCGTGGATCGATGGTCCGACTCGGGTGTCCGCGGCAGCTGGGACGTTTCGGACGTCGACGCGGCGGAGCGGCAGCTCGGCCGGATCGCTCACGCGGTGAGGGGCATCGGCCTTTGGCGGGGAGTTGCCGACGGCCGGCCGTATGTCGTCGTCGTTCCCCGAGACCGCTTCGAAGAGGTTTTCTACGCGCTACGCGCTCGCGGTGTAACGGGTCTGGAAGAGCCGCCGACGCTCGCCGAGGGGACCGACTGCACGGGGATCTCGATCGCGCTCACGGTCGTCGCCGAGCCGGCCTCGCCGACGCCGCGGTAGCGCCAGCGCGGGTATTTCGCCTCGTTTTCGTCGATTTCAGGGGTTCCAGGAGCCCGGCCGGTGCTGCGATCGCGTCTCCTGGACGATCCTACGAGGCCAATCCCGGAGAAAAGTCCATTTCGGAGCGCGCAAACCACCGCTCCTTGATAAAAACGCTCGGATTCGTGACTTTTTTCTCGGGTTCGACCCCTTGGTTGGGCGATGTGAGGCGTCAGCCCCTCCGGCCCTGGGTTCGCCTCATGAGAGGATCGACGGACTCCGGAAAGAAAGTACTACGGCCGCAGCTTCGACACCGCCTCGTCGGCCTCGACGATCCAGAACGGCGCGTCGGGGTCCGAGGCGTCTCGCCGGGCCGCCGCGAGCGCCTTGCCTTTGACGTACGCCTCGCGCGCCCCGTTCCGATCCTTGTTCGCCGCCAGGGCCTCCGCCAGGGCAAACACATTCGGGGGAAACTCCGGCCGCAGCGCGACCGCCTGTTTCGCATGCTCGAGTCCGGCCTCGACGTCGCCGGGGCCCAAGGGCCAGGCCGGCGCCCGGAGGAGGACGAGGGCCATGACTCGGTGAGGCCCCGCCTCGTCGTAGAGCGGGTCTTTCTGGATCGCGAACTGGAGCGCCGGGACCATCGTCTTGAGGCCGTCATCCGCCGTCAGGCGAACTTCGCGGGCCTGAAGTCCCACGGCCAGGGCGAGCCAGTACTCGCACGCGCCAAGCCCGGGCGCCCGGCGCTTGCACCACTGCGCGGTCTGAACGGCCGAGACCGCCATCTCCGCGCGGAGGCGGGGTTCGCGCTCGTGCTCGGTGAGCCAGGCTTTCGTTCGGACGGCGCCGATCAGTCCGAGCACGTCATGATCATCGACCTGGGCGGCCTTGAGGTACAGGGACTCCGCCTCGCTGACGGCGGCGACGTCGGGACGCTTCGCCCAACGCAAATCGGCCTCGCGCAAGAGAGAGGCCGGATCGGGAGGAGTGACCGGCGAGGGCTTCGAAGCGAGGGATGCGACCGACGGCGGTTCGCGCAGGGCGGGGGAGCATCCCGCGGCGAGGGCGGCCAGGAGAACGAAACCGATTCGCCTCACCGGGCTTTGGTTTTCGTGGCCGGCGCGTACGCCGCGCGCGCCGCGTCGAGTCCTTTGCCGTCGAGCGGAACGAATCTTGCCAGACGCACGGCGTCGAGCGCCGACAGCCCCTCCGGAGTTGCGTTCATTTTGAGGAGGCCGGTGACGAGCTGCTTCGTTGCGGTCGGTCCGACCGAATTTCCCACGGTGCAGACGACGATTCCTGGAACCGGAGGAGATGTGGTCACGACCTCGAGCTCGGCTGCGAACGGAAGCGTGGGGAGCGAGGCCGCCTGGGAGGTATCGAGGAGTGCCACCACGTTCTCGCCGTTGGCGGCTTTTCTCAGGGCCGAGAGGATCTGGCCGGTCGCGGCGAACGTCACATCGGCGGGGAGCTTCCCCCACTTCGCGAGGGCGACCTTCCTGATGAAATCCGGCGCGTAGGCCGCGAGGCTGACCACGGTGAAGCCTGAAAGCGAGGAAGCCGAGGTCACGCGCCCCTTCTTCGCGACGAGGGTCCAGGACACCGAAGGTCCGCCGTCCTTCTCGACGGCCTGCGCGCGTGCGGTCAGCTTCAGGTCGCTCGCGTGGGCGAGATAGAACGGCAGCGGGACCATCGCGAGCGCTGGCGTCGTGGTCTTCAGCCGCGCGATCCCCCCGTCTTCGGTTTCGTAGTACTCCGCGGCGAGCCGCGCGGGGGGCCAGCCCGTCGCCTTCGACACCGCCCCCGCGAACACGTCCATGCTAGGCTGCGCTTCCTTCGTCGTTCCCGGATAGCCGGGGGCGCAAATCACGAGTGTCACCGGCGTGGGTGCGGTGGCGGCCGCGACGGCGGAAGCCAGGAAGATCGCGGGGAGGATCGAGGTTCTCTTCGACATGGTCGCGCCCCATTATGCATTGAGACCCGGCTCTTCGTCCTCCTTGGGCGCGCGTCTCGCGCGCGCGATCATCGATCATCCATGGATCGTTCTGGCGATCTGGCTCCTCTGCGCTCCTGGCGCGGCCTACTTCGCGTTGTCCGTCAAGAGCGACAACTCCCCGGACCGCCTGATCGTCGAGGGGGACGAGGACTACCAGCAAACGCGAGCGTTCCAGAAGATCTTTCCCGAGGGGCAATACGTCGTGCTGCTCGCGGAGGCCGGCGACCCGTTCGCCCCCGCGGCGCTTTCGCGCATCGCGGCCCTAGAGCAGGCGCTTC
>Ga0315278_10006943_pt1 | contig 10317 bp, 9 predicted proteins | sample YL17G06_0_MG_FD_203880 | JGI IMG/M metagenome (GOLD analysis project Ga0315278, IMG submission 203880) | Sediment microbial communities from Yellowstone Lake, YNP, Wyoming, USA - YL17G06_0 | ecosystem: Environmental > Aquatic > Freshwater > Lake > Sediment | place: USA: Wyoming | collected... | reverse complement strand
CGCTTCCCTATGACATGGTCCTCCGCCGCGCCGAGCAGCAGGAGGGCGCGGACATTGGCATCCTCGACGACGAACTCGGAGACCCGACCATCCCGACCGTGGACCGCCCGCAGCAGGAGGAAGGCATCAAGACTCCCTTCCGCCGCGGCGCGGTAGGTCCCGCGCGCGGCGTCGGCCTCCCGATGACTCTGTTTCAGGCGCAGGGCCAGCAACGTGGCGACGGCCAGCACCAGCACGATCCCGAGCGATGCCGCCATCGCGTACGCATAGTAATGGTCGCGCTGCCACAGGTAGTCGGCCAGTATTTCGTCCTCGGCCCTGCCCACGACCACCGCCAGCGGGTAGGCGGCCATCGTGCGGTGGGCCGCGTAACGGCGAACGCCGTCGGCCGGGCCGGTGACCACGATGCCCTCTTGCTCGGCTTGCCGCAGCGCGGCGTATGTCTTCGCATAGTCGACGCCGTCCACTGCCGACCCGGCCGCGCCGGATCGATAGGCGCGGAACACGCCGTCCTGGCCCAGCAGCGCCGCCACCCCGAGGTTGCCGAGATCCGCGGCCCCGTACGAATCGGTGAAATACGCGGGGTCGACCGAGACGATGACGACGCCCGCGAACGAGCCGTCCGTATCGTTCAACCGCCGCGTCATCTCGATCGTCGTCCGCCTCGCGACCCGGCCGGCGACGGGCTTGCCGACATGCAGTTTTCCCGAATCCGCGTCGCGATGCACCTTGAAATGCTCGGCGTTCGCGAAATTGCCGCCGGCAATCAGCGGATTGGGCAGGCCGGCCGCCGGCGCGACCATCGCCGTCGCGCTGCCGCCCCGGTCGACGATCGAAATCAGCACCAGCGCATCGAATGGCACCACGCCGCGCTTCACTACCGCCGCCAGGTCGAAGTGTTCGCCGCGCTGCCGGGATCGCTCGAATTCGAACTGGAGGAATCGCGTCACCTGGTCCACATGGCGGAGCAGCTGGTCGGTCGCCTGTTCGAAGCTCCGCGCGTGGCTCGCCGCGTCGGTCACCGCATCGACCACGACCCGATCCTTTTCGCGCGCCAGAAAGTCGAGCAGCGCCGTCCAGAGCAGGATCAGCAGCAGCACGCCGAAAATCGGCAACAGGTAGACGAGAGGCGTATCCGGCCTGATCTTCCCGGGGCTCAATCGAACCATGACTGGCGCATTGCCCTCACAGAGTCGCTGCGTTGTTCTCGCCGCCCTGCGGGGACGGCATCCCGGAAACGATCCAGCGGTGCGCTTCGGCCAGGGCCCCCCGGCCGCCGGTCGCGGATTCCGCAATGTAACAAATCGGCCGGGTTGCGGAGCCGGCGGATTGTGTCAACGGGGCTTGCCCCTGCGCGGGCCGAAGCGCTTCGCCGTCAGGCGTTCGACGAGAACGCGCTCGCACACCCTGAACAGCACATAGAACAGCATGCTGAGGTAGGCCGAGCCGAGCAGCTCGATGAGCTGCTGCAGCGCGCCGTCGGCAATCACCATCAGGCCATATTCGAGGAAGAGATCGAGGTTGAGCCTGAGCAGGACGAACAGGTTCACCGACGACACGCCGAACAGCAGAAAAAACGCGCCCATCAGCGCGAACGTCAGCTTGGGACGCCTGAACAGGAATTGGATCCAACGGCCGGTCACCGGCTTCACCCCGAGCGCAGTCTGCGAACGTGCGCAGAGTATTGGCCAATCGGCGCGAGCACAAGGGGCCCCGCGAACGGTCAGCCCCGGCGGCCGCCGAGAGGCGGGCTCCAGTTGCGCAGTGCCGGCGCAAGGTCTATGGTTGCCCGGTGCACCATCCGGCGCGCTTCCATTGCGAACAGGAGGGCCCCCATGTACAAGCGCATCCTGCTGGCCTACGACGGCTCCGAGGCCGGGCAGAGGGCGTTGCTCGACTGCCACGACATCGCGCAGTGGAGCCATGCGGAGTTGTTTCTGATCGCCGTGATGCCGCCGGCCACGGCCTATCTCGCGGCCGAAGCCGGTCTCTTCGACGACGGGCGCGACGCGCAGGAACAGGAGAAGTACAAGGCCATCCTCGGCGACGGCCTGCGCCGCCTGGCCGATGCCGGGCACACGGCCACCGGCGAAGTGGTCGTCGGCGAATCGGTCGCCGAGATCACCGGGTCCGCGCGCAGACTCGACGCCGATCTGATCATTGTCGGCCACAAGCACCTGGACAGCTGGGCCGCGCGATGGTGGCGGGGCTCGACCTCGCCGTCATTGATCGAGCATGCGCACTGCAGCGTGCTCGTCGTGATCACTCGCTGACGGACGGGCGCCACCGCTGCACCGCGGCGTCCGGCGGGGGGCGGCATCCGCGGCCATCGCTCGTCTAGCCCTTTTGCCACCCCGGAATCCAGTCGGTTCCGGCCAGCGGCAGGCGCGCCATCGCCGCCGCTTCGACGGTGAGAGCGACCATGTCCTCCGGCTCGAGATGGTGGACGTTCTTCTTGCCGCAGGCGCGCGCGACGGTCGTCAGCTCCATGGTCAGCGTCTTGAGGTAGTTGCGCACCCGCCGCGCCCCGGTGGCGGGCTCGAGCCGCTGCTCGAGCACGGCGTCCTGCGTCGTGATGCCCACCGGGCACCGCCCGGTGTGGCAGTGATGGCAGTAACCCGGCGCGGTGCCGAGCGCGGCGTAATCGGCCTCGGCCGAGCGAAACGCGCCGCCCTCGAAGTACTGGTCGTGGTTGCAGCCCAGCGCGAACAGCACGCCCTGGCCGATGGACACGGCATCGGCGCCCATCGCCAGCGCTTTCGCGACATCGGCGCCGGTGCGGATGCCGCCGGAAACGATCAACTGCACCGTCCCGCGCATGTTGAGCTCGTCCAGCGCGTCGACCGCCTGGCGGACCGCGGCCAGCGTGGGAATGCCGACGTTCTCGATGAATACCGTCTGCGTCGCCGCGGTGCCCCCCTGCATGCCATCGACGACGACGACGTCGGCACCCGCCTGCACCGCGAGCTTCACGTCGTTCGACACCCGCGTGGCGCCGACCTTGACGTAGATCGGGATCTCCCAATCGGTGATCTCGCGCAGCTCGTTGATCTTGATGACCAGGTCGTCGGGGCCGGTCCAGTCCGGATGCCGCGACGCCGAGCGCTGATCGACACCCTCGGGCAGCACCCGCATCTTCGCCACCCGCGGGTTGATCTTCTGTCCCAGCAGCATGCCGCCGCCGCCCGGCTTGGCGCCCTGCCCGATCACGATCTCGATCGCATCCGCACGGCGCACGTCGTCCGGCTTGAAGCCATAGCGCGACGGCAGGCATTGATAGACGAGCGTCTTCGACGAGCGCCGCTCCTCGGCCGTCATCCCGCCGTCGCCGGTGGTCGTCGACGTTCCCATTTCGGTGGCGGCGCGGCCCAGCGCCTCCTTGACGTTGGCCGAAAGCGACCCGAAGCTCATGCCGGCGATCGTGATCGGGATCTTGAGCTCGACCGGCCGCGACGCGTAACGGGTGCCGAGCAGCGTGGTCGTCTCGCAACGCTCGCGGTAGCCTTCGAGCGGGTAGCGCGACAGCGACGCGCCGAGGAACACGAGGTCGTCGAAATGCGGCAGCTTGCGCGTGGCGCCCAGCCCGCGGATCTCGTAGACCCCGTGCGCCGCCGCGTGATGGATGTAGTCGATGACGCGGCGGTCGAACGTCGCGCTTTCTTCGCGCTGGATCCGCGGATGAAATTCGATCGGCGGGTTCATGTTCGGATCGCCGGGTTCATGTTCAGTACTCCTGGTTCGCGTCGGCATTCCAGTGATAGAGGCTGCGCATCGAGGCGACGCGCTTCCACCCGCGCGGGTCGTGCGTGAATCCCGCCTGCGCGAGCAACCCACCCAGCGCGGCGCAATCCGCGTCGGTCATCGGCTCCTCGTGCGCGTCGGCGCCGAGCGACTTCACGTTGCCGCGCACGTAGATCACCGCTTCGTAGAGCGAGTCGCCGAGCGCATCGCCGGCGTCGCCGCACACGACCAGGCGGCCGGCCTGCGCCATGAACGCGGAATAGTCGCCGACGCTGCCGCCGACCACGATGTCGATACCCTTCATCGAGATCCCGCAGCGCAGCGACGCGTCGCCGTCGACGACCAGCAGCCCGCCGTGACCCGCCGCGCCCGCGGCCACCGAGGCGAAGCCGGTGACGTGCACGCGGCCCGAGCACATGCCTTCGGCCACGCCCGGTCCGGCATTGCCGCGGATCGTGATCTCGGCGTGCTGGTTCATGCCGCCGGCGTAGTAGCCGGCGTGGCCGTCGATGTCGATCGCGATCGGGGCGTTGACGCCCACGGCGATGCTGTGCGCGCCGTCCGGGTTGGCGATGGTGACGCGGCGCGTCCCGTTCCCCGGCGCGTCGCGGTGCAGGAAGCGGTTGACCTCGCGCAGGCGCACCGACGCGAGGTCGAACGCGACTACGCCCGCCATACGTAGATCTCCTCGGGCTTCGGCTCGAACAGGCTCGCGTGCCGGATGCCGGGCAGCCGCGCGAGCGACCGGAACTCCGACGAGATGGCGACGTAGTCGTCGGTTTCGGCGACGATCGCCGGCTTGCACGAGAACGCGTCGCGGACGATCGCGAGCTCGTCCCGGGTGCCCATCAGGAAGGTGTAGAAGCCGTCGAGCTCGTCGAAACCGTGGCGCAATGCGGCCTGCAGGTCGTCGCCTTCGCGCATCCGGTACTCGATGAAGCGGCACGCGGCCTCGGTGTCGTTGTCGGTGTCGAAAGGGATGCCCTGGAGCTGCAGCCGCCGGCGGACGCTCCCGGGATTGGACAGCGAGCCGTTGTGGACCAGGCAGAAGTCCTCGCCCGCAGTGAAGGGGTGGGCGTGCGCCGGCGTGACCGCGGATTCGGTGGCCATGCGGGTGTGGCCGACGAGGTGCGTGCCGGACAGGCGCGCGAAGTCGTAGCGCGCGGCAATTTCCGCAGGCGCGCCGACGTCCTTGTAGAGGTCGATCGCCCGGCCGACGGCGAGGAGGCTCAGTTCCGGAAACGACGACCGCAGCCACGCCTTGACGCGCGCGACCGGCTCGGAGGTCTCCAGCACCGCGTGATTGGCGATCGCTTCGAGCGCGACGCCGGCCAGGACCTGCCGCGCGGCGGCCTCGAGCGCCGCCCAGTCGAACCTGCCGGCGCCCGAATACAAACTGAACTTGAGGCTGCCGTCCGCGGCCGGCGCGCCGTACACGGCCATGCCCGCCGAATCGGGCCCGCGCTCGGTCATGCCGACCAGCATCGGCACCATCATCCGGCCGAGGTCGCTGCGCAGCTCCGGCTTCTTCAACAGCAGCCCCACGATTCCGCACATGGCGCGCCTCCGCTCAGAAGAACTCGAGGTAGCGCCGGGTTTCCCACGCCGAGACGTGGCGCGAGTACTCGACCCATTCCATGCGCTTCAGCGAGATGAACTCGGCGGCCAGCTCGTCGCCCAGTGCGCCGCGCACGACGTCGTCGGCGGCGAACGCGTCGATCGCTTCGGCGAGGCTCTGCGGGAGGAGTTCGACGCCCTCCTCCTTCAACTCGGCCGGCGAGCGCTGGTAGAGGTCGGTGTTGTTCGGCTTGCCGGGATCGAGCTTGCGCCTGACGCCGTCCATGCCCGCGGCGAGGATCGCCGCCGTCGCGAGGTACGGGTTGCAGGAGCCGTCGGGCAGCCGGAATTCGATGCGCCCGCCCGGGATGCGCACGCACGCGGTGCGGTTGTTGTCGCCGTAGGCGATGTTGGCCGGCGCCCACGTCGCGCCGGAAAGCGCCTGCCCGACGACGAGGCGCTTGTAGGAGTTGACGCTCGGCGCGCAGACCGCGGCGAGAGCGCGGGCGTGCGCGAGCAGGCCCCCGGTGAACCAGTATCCCATCTGCGAGAGCTTGAGGCCGTTCTTGTCGGAGGCATCGTGGAACAGGTTGCCGGTCTTCCTGTTGCCGAGCGAAATGTGGAAGTGGGTGCCCGTTCCCGTGCGATTGGAGAACGGCTTCGGCATGAACGTCGCGATCATGCCCATCGCGTGGGCGATCTCGGACGCCGCCATCTTGACGAAGGTGTAGTTGTCGGCGGACTTCAGCGCGTCGGCATACGTGAAATTCACCTCGAACTGGCCGTTGGCGTCCTCGTGGTCGATCTGGTAGACGTCGATGCCGACGGCGCGCAGCGCATCGACCAGCCGCTCGAGGAAGGCGCTCGAGCGGGCGAGGCCCTTGTAGTCGTAGCACGGCTTCTGCAGGTCGTCGGTCTCGTCGGCCGGCCGCAGCGCGCCGTCGGCCGCCTTCGACAGCAGCATGAATTCGGGCTCGATGCCGGTGTAGAGCGTGAGACCCTCCCTGGCGAGCGCGGCGAGCCGCCGCTTCAGGATCACGCGCGAGCAATACGAATAGGGCTTGCCGTTGACGTGGCCGTCGCAGGCGAGGCGGGCGTAGCCCGGCATCCACGGCACCGCCGACAGCGTGGCGAGGTCGCCCACGGCCATGTAGTCGGGACCGTTGGGGCCCATGCCCATCCCCCACAGCGCGAAGCCCGCGAAGCCCGCGCCTTCCTTCAGGACCATGTCGAGGTGCTCGGCCGGCACCGCCTTCGCTTTCGGCGCGCCGTGGATGTCGACGAACTGCGCGAGGACAAACCTGCTGCCGCTTTCCTGCAGCCATTTCTTCGCCTGCTGCGCGTTCATCCCGCTCCTCCCGCATCGATTCCAGGCCGCGATTATCCGACGCCGGGCGCCGGCGCGTCAATCACGGCAATAAACAATGTTTATCCGGATGAATCGCCGGCGCGGGGCGCCCCGCGTGCAGGCCAGCGTGAATTCACCGTGCTAGGATTGACCGATGAAGGCGCGCGCCGAACCCGCCCCGGCGGTCCCCGGGAACCCGCCATCCGCCGCCGATCTCGATCTGTTCGTCGGCAAGACGCTCAATGCGCTGCGGCGCCAGCAGCGCCTCACGATCGCCGACGTCGCCGCCAAGGCAAAGATCTCGCGCGGGATGCTCTCGAAGATCGAGAACGGGCAGACGACGAGCCTCGACACGCTGCTGCGCCTCACCACCGCGCTCGGCGTCTCGCTCGGCGCGCTGTTCCAGCGCTTCCAGCTGCCCGACGGCGGCGCCCAGCACGTGCGCAAGGGCGAAGGGCTCGAGGTCGTGCGTCGCGGCACCAGGCGCGCCCACACCTATCACCTGCTCGCCTCCGGGCGCGGGCCGAAGCGGCATTTCGAGCCGTTTCTCGTCACGCTCACCGACAAGAGCGAGATCTTTCCGCGCTTCGAGCATCCCGGCACCGAATTCATCCACCTCCTCGAGGGGCGGATCCGCTACAAGCACGGCAAGGAGAGCTACCTGCTCGCCCCCGGCGACTCGCTCACCTTCCGCGGGGACGTCCCGCACGGCCCGGAGACGCTGATCAAGCTGCCGATCCGGATGCTCTCGATCATCATCTACCACGACGAGCCCGGCGAGCTGTAGGCAGCGCGGGAGCCGCCGCGCCCCGGGCTCCGCGTGCCGGGCAAGGGCGCGGAGCCGCTGTCGAAACGCGGCACGCGGGCCTCGCGTCACGCAACGTTCAACGGCGCGAGTTCGCGCGCGATCGCCGCGCGCCGCTCTCCATCCTCGAGATCCTTGAATGCCACGTACGCCGCGGCGATCTTGCGCGAGGTCGCGAGGATCACCGCGCGATCGTCGCCCGGCACCTTCGGAACCCGCACGATGGTGTCGCCGGCGAACGTCGGTATCGGCGCGGCGGCGCCGGGCTCCGGCCGCAGCGGCTCGATCCCCTGCTGCAGGTTGCGGATGCCCTTGCGCAGCGCGCTGCGCAGCAGGCGCACGCCGTGGTCGGTGGCGCCGAGGAACTCGCGCTGGTGGCTGTTGACCGGCCCCTGGCTCACCCAGGCATCCCAGTCCCCGGGGTTGGATTGCCGCTGCCCGTACGGCCGCTCCGCGCTCTGGCCGTAGAAATCCACCTTGCCCCAGCCGATCTCGTCGCGCCGCGCGCGTCCCTCGGGATCGTCGAGCTGGTTGAGGTTGCGCCACGCGATGACGTGCGTGTTGGTGTCGTCGATCGGCACCACCCAGCGCGTGAGGCTCGAGCGCCCGAAATAGCGGACGACCTCGCCGCGCTCGAACAGCGCGCCGTTCTGCGAGAAATTGGGCAGCAGGTGGTCGTGCACGCGCACCCAGATGTTGTCGCCGCTGCGTCGCGCGTTGGTGTAGAAAAAGCCGCCGTCGCGCTCGTGGAAATCCATCACCGGCAACTCGCCCCAGACTTCCTCGAACTGCACGCCCGACATCCGCGTGTGCAGGAACGGCGTGTGGTACGGGTCCATCGAGTTCTCGCTCACCTGCAGCCAGTTGCACGGCGAATGGATCTGCCACGGCACCATGTCGTTGCCCGGAAGGTCCATGATGTCCATGCGGGGAAAGGCCGGCTTCATCTCCGGCGGTCCCATGTACGCGAACACGAGCCCGCGGTATTCGAGCACCGGGTACGCGCCGTGGCAGAGCCTTTCCTTGAGGAGGCTGTTCGGGGGCTCCCCCGGGGTCTCGAGGATTCGCCCGTCGGTGCCGTAGCGCCAGCCGTGATACGCGCAGCGGATGCCGTGCTGGGCGATGATCCCGAACTCGAGCGACATCCCGCGGTGGCTGCAATGCTTGTGCACGAGGCCGATGTCGCCCGCGAGATCGCGGAACAGCACCAGGTCCTCGCCAAGGAGGCGGACGGGGAGCGGCCGGTTCGAGAGGCGCTCCGACATGACGAGCGGATGCCAGAAGCGGCGCAGGTACTCGCCGCAGGGCGTCCCGGGACCGACGCGCGCCAGTTCGTCGTCCACCGGCCGGTCCTTGGGCTTGTAATAGCCGCCGAAGGGTTCGTTGCCGATTCGCTGCACCTCGCTCATGGCATTTCTCCTCGGTTGGCGGACAACCCGCGCAAGGGCTGGCTGACGAGTCCTGCGGCGGGCGGCGCGGCCGGTGGTCGCATCGTTCTAGGCGGCGAGCGCCCGCGCGACCCACTGGCCCACCTGCAGCAACAGCACGTCGGCGCCCTCCGCGCCGATCAATTGCAGCCCGACCGGCAACCCCTGCGGCCCGGTCATCACCGGAACGGCGAGGGAGGGCACGTGCAGCGCGGTCCACATCCGGCTCATCACCGGGTCGCCGGTGCCGGTCGTGGCGAGCGGCGCCTCGCCGACGGCTGCCGGAACGATCAGCGCATCGCAACCGGCGAAGACCGCGCCGAGCTCACTCTTGGCGCTCTTCACGAGCTGCCGCGCGTCGACGTAGGCTTCGCGGGGCGTGCGCCCGCCGAGGTCGGTGAGCGCGCGGAAGGCGTCGCTCAGGCTTGCGGCGTGCCGCGTCGTTTCGAAGACATAGTTGCGCGCCGCCTCGTACGCCATCATCGTCTTCTGCGCATCAATCAGCGCGGCGAAGCGCGGCGGCAGTTCGATCTCGCGCACCCGCGCGCCGGCGCGGCGCAGCGTCTCGGCGCCCTGCTCGACCGCGCGCTGCACGCACGGCTCGGCGAGGCCCCATTGGGCGGTGCGGCAAAGGCCGAGCGCCGGCGGGGCGGCGAGCGGGAGCATCGTCGCCGCGTCGGGGAAGCCCATCAGCACATCGCGCACCAGCGCGATGTCCGCGACCGAGCGGGCGAGGATGCCGAGCGTATCGAGCGACTCCGCGAACGGGCGAATGCCCGACAGGCAGAGTTCGCCGAAGCTCGCCTTGTAGCCGAACACGCCGCAGAACGTCGCCGGACGGATCACCGAGGCGGCGGTCTGCGAGCCCAGCGCCACCGGCACCATGAAATCCGCGACCGCCGCCGCCGAACCGCTCGACGACCCGCCGGGCGTGTGCTGCAGGTGATGCGGATTGCGCGTCTTGCCCGGCTGAAAATACGCGAACTCGGTCGTCACGGTCTTGCCGAGGATGATGGCGCCGGCCGCCCGCAGCGCGGCAACGCACGCCGCATCCCATTGCGGCTGCCGGGTCGAATAGATGCGGGAGCCAAGGGTCGTCGGCATGTCGACGGTGTCGATGATGTCCTTGATGCCGACGGGGACGCCGCGCAGCGGTCCACCGCCTTCGCCGCGGTCGGCCGCCCGCGCCAGCGCCAGCGCGCGGTCGGGATCGAGGTATTCCCACGCCCCGACGTCGCGCTCGCGGGCGTCGATCCGCGCAAGGCACGCGTGTACCAGCGCCTCGGACGAAAGCGTGCCCGCGCGGATCATCGCCGCCGCGTCGCCTGCCGAGAGTTCGTTTGGGTCGAGTCGAGCCACGTTGTTCAACGATCCGCCGCCGTCATTCTGCGGCAAGGGTTACACCGGAGCAACATTGTCGAACTTCCCGCACATCGGCT
>Ga0315278_10006942_pt1 | contig 10317 bp, 6 predicted proteins | sample YL17G06_0_MG_FD_203880 | JGI IMG/M metagenome (GOLD analysis project Ga0315278, IMG submission 203880) | Sediment microbial communities from Yellowstone Lake, YNP, Wyoming, USA - YL17G06_0 | ecosystem: Environmental > Aquatic > Freshwater > Lake > Sediment | place: USA: Wyoming | collected... | reverse complement strand
GTTCACCGGCGTGCCGGCGGCGTTTACCGTGGTCTCGGCGACGCAGATCACCACCACGGTGCCGGTCGGGACGATCACCGGGCTGGTGCGCGTGACGACCCCGGGCGGGACGGCGACCAGCGCCGGGCCGTTCGTGGTCACCAACCAGTCCGCCACGCGGACGCTGCCGGCGTGCTACGTGGCCGGCTCAGCTCTGACGGTGACGCTCAACCTCGGGCCGGCGCCGTCGGTGAAGGTGCAGGCGCTCGAGGATCAGCCGCCCGAGAACTGGACGGTGGGCCCCATCTCGCATAGCGGCGCGTGGGACCCGGTCAACCTGCTCGTGAAGTGGGGGCTGTTCTTCGACGCGGTGGCGCGAACGATCACCTACGAGGTGACGCCCCCCGCGTCGGCGGCGGACCCTGTGACGTTCGCGGGGGTGGCCAGCTTTGATGGCATCGAGGTGGTGACGGGCGGCGCGACGACGCTGGCGCGGTGCGAAGCGCATCCGGCGGACAGCAACGCGGACTTCCAGATCGTGATTGAGGAGGTGACGGCGTACGGCGCCGCGTGGAAGCGGGGCCAGGTCTGGCCGCTGCCGCCCAACCCGATTCCGATCGGGTACGTGACCCGGGCGGGGTATCTGTGGCGGGTGGGCGAGTTCTACCGGCGCGACAACACGCAGCTCTGCCCGTCGTGCTGGGTCAGCCTGTCGGCGGTGCCACTGCCGGTGCCGGCACCGGTGGTGCTGCCGGAGGCGCCGGCGACGCGGGGCGGGCCCTGGGGCGAGGAGCCGGCCGAGGCGGGTGTGGTCAAGATCGGCGCGGCGACCCGGGAGGTACCGGCGACCTACACCCCCACGGGGCCCCTGGCGGTCACGATCGCCGTGACGCCCGGCGGCGACACCCAGGCGTGGGCGGTCGAAGAGGTGGTGCCGGCCGGGTGGCGGGTGAGTGCCGTCTCGCACGGGGGCTTCTGGGACGAGGCGGCGCACACGGTGCGGTGGGGCCCGTTCTTCGACGTCGCCGTGCAGACGCTGCGCTACACGCTGACGCCGCCGGCGGGCACGACGGGCCCGCACGCTTTGCGGGGCACGGCCAGCTTCGATGGCGAGGACGTGCCGACCGCCGGCCGGACGGTGATCCAGCCGGCGCCGCAGACAGGGCCGGGAGAGCCTGGCCGGTAAGAGGGTCGTGCCGCGCCCCGCCGTCGGGGCGCGCCCCTCATCGCATGCCTCCGTGCACTCGTTCAGGGTCCTGACATGAACAAGAACCTGCTGGCGTTTGGCGGCACTGCCTTCCTGCTCGTGACTGCCGGAGCGGTCGGTCAGGCTTCCATGCCCGGTGCCGGGGTCGAGCCCGATGGTCTTGCGGCCGGCAGTGTGGCGACGTGTTCGCTGCCGGCCCACTACGCGCCGTTGATCGAAGTGACGGTGACCATCACGGTGACGCCGGACGCCGGCGTGGTCGCGCAGGCCATCCAGGACGCGCCTCCCGCCGGCTGGACCGTCCGCGCGGCGTCGATCACGGAGGGCGGCATCTGGGATGGCGCCACGGGGCGCGTGAAGTGGGGGCCGTTTTTCGACAACACGGCCAGAACCCTCCAGTACGCGGTGACGCCGCCGGCCGGGGCCACCGGGACGGCGGTCTTCGTCGGCACCGCCAGTTTCGACGGCGTGAATCAGGCGATTGGAGGCTCGAGGACGATCACACCCATACCGCCGACGCCGGTGATCACCTGGGCGAATCCGTCGAGCATCGTGTATGGAACGCTGCTGAGCGCGACACAGTTGAACGCGTCGGCCAGCGTGCCTGGGGAGTTCGTCTACACGCCGGGAGCCGGGATCCAGCTGAACGCGGGCGTGGGGCAGACGCTCTTGGCGACGTTCACGCCGACGGAGACGACGAACTACTCGACCGCGACGAAGACGGTCTCGATCGATGTGACGAAGGCGACGCCGGTGATCACCTGGGCGAACCCCGCCGCGATCACCTGCGGGATGGCACTCTGTCAGGTGCAGTTGAATGCGACGGCGAACGCCGCGGGTAGCTTCCTGTACGAGCCCCCGCTGTGGACTGTCCTCAACGCGGGCGTGGGGCAGACGCTCTCGGTGACGTTCACGCCGACGGATACGACGAACTACTTGCCCGCCACCAAGTCGGTCACGATCGACGTGACGAAGGCGACGCCGGTGATCACCTGGGCGAACCCCGCCGCGATCACCCGCGGCACGGCCCTCAGTGGCGTGCAGTTGAATGCGACGGCCTCGGTGGCGGGAGTGTTGGTGTACACGCCCGTGAGCGGGACGGTGCTCGCGGTGGGGACGCACACGCTGTCGACGACTCTCACGCCCACCGACACGGCCAACTACACCACGGCGACCAAGACGGTGACGATCGATGTGACCAGCGGGGCGAATCCTCCGGCGTTTACGGACGACCCGCTCCAGCCCGGTGTCACACCCGCGAAAGTCGTGCATCTCACGGAACTGCGTCAGGCGATCAACACCCTGCGGGCGCAGTTCAATCTGGGGTCCTTCGCCTGGACCGATGCCACCCTCCTGCCTGGCGTGACGGCGATCAAGGCCGTCCACCTGGTCGAGCTTCGAGCCGCGTTGGACGCGGTGTACGTGGCGGCGGGACGGCTGGTGCCGACCTACACGCACACCACCGTCACGGGCGGCGCAACGGTGATCACCGCGCTGGACATCGCGGAGTTGCGGGCGGCGGTGCTCGCGATTTGGTAGGCGTCGGCTTTTCGGCGTAGGCCCCCGCAGTCTCGCGCCGTGCAGGCTGGCACGTTCCTCCTCGGGGACATGGTGGAGAATCGGCTCACCGGTTGAGCAAATCCCACCGTCGGAGCGCCAGGCTGTTATCATCCCCATACAACTTCCGCGTGGTGGGTAGTCTCGGTTCCAGTTCCTTGTTGGGAAAGGATGCCGCTCATGTGTCTATTCGGTGAGGAGACAGTTCTTCCTGTCCCGCACGCCCGAATAGTTCGGGGCCCTTGTTGGTGTGTTGCCCGCGCCGGGTTCATCCTCGTTCACCTCTTCCTCTCCGCGAGTCTTCCAGGATGTTCCAGCGCAGTCTCACCCACGCCGACGTGTTCATTCAGCGTCGTGCTCGGCGGCGGCCAGACGTTTCCGTCGTTCGCCGGGTCCAATCCGTACACGAGCGATGCGTGGTCGCAGAGTTGGTCGGTATCTGTGAGCCCGGCTGGATGCAGCCCAAACACGTGGACGGCAACTTCAAGCGCTGCCTACCTGACCGTGTCTCCCGCCAGCGGGGCCGGCAATGGCACGGTGACGTTGTCTGAAACAGCAAACACGTCCGGCACGGCTCGCCCTGCCACCGTCACGATTGCCGGAAGTACAGCCGTGTTGACGCAGAGCGGGACGGTGGCCGCCGTGATTCGGAGTGTCACGATGAGCACGCTCACGACGTTTGCGATTGCCGGCGCCACGACGGTCAGGTTCGATGTGCTAGGCAGCTCCGATTCGCTCGGCATGGACTTCGGCGACGGCACGTCAAGCAACGCTCCCGGCGGTTGCCTGCCGACAACATGTCTGTTCTTCGAGCACAGGTACTCGACGCCGCTCGGCACCCGCACGGCCATCCTGACGGCGACTCAAGGCGGTGCCCAGCGAACGGCGACGGCTGCGGTCATCGTTGGCGACCTCACCGGCACCTGGTCGAATACGGTACTGAATCCGTCAAACGGCCGCACCGAGACACGCCGGCTCGTGCTGAACGGGGGCGGCTCATTCTCGGGGTCCTACGTGCATCCCGAAGGCGACAGCGAACCTCTGACCGGCACGGTCAACAGCTTCGGGAGCGTGAACCTTCGGCTGAACTCCGGCACGATTTCAATGCAAGGCATCGACCTCGACAGCGCTGGTGTGCGAAGCGACACGTCGATCAGGCTGACGGTTACAGGCGGCTCCGCTCACGGGATGACCCTGACGTTCACCAAACAGTGACCGATTCCGCCGCGTTGTTCGGCTAGCCTGGTGCACGACCGACTGCGACCAGCCCGCACAGGATTGTCGCAGGTGTGATACATCGACGTGTCGGGTCTCACAGGACACACGTGTCGCGAGACGCCAGCCGCCGCAGCACTGAGTCCACACTGGACAAGGCCCAAGGGCGCGCGGCCGACGATGTCTGAGGAGGCGATTGGGCGATTAGGCGATTGCCTGCAGTCTCAGCCTCACCGTTTCGTGCTACCATCCCCGCGGGAAGACCGGACATCATCTGTGCGATGGCGAATTGCGAGGGCTCGTCTCACGTCGCTGTTTGCCTGGCACAGCCACGGCGCGCGTGAGAGCGCGTCGAGACGCAACGTGACGGGGAGATACCGCATGCACAGTGGGCTGAGCGTCAAGCGCGTCATTCTCTTCGGCGTCACTGCCGCGATCCTGACGGCTCCAACCGTCATCGTCACGGCCGGGGGCGCCGGGGCCGGCGCCGCCCAGCAGCCGATGGGGAGTGCGATCGGGGCGGTTCCCCGCGATCTGGGCCCCGGTGAGGTCTTCCAGGGCACGCCGTGGACGGGCGCGCCCGGCATCACGGAAACGGTCGCGGAGATCATGGCGCGCGAGGCGCGGACGCCGTTGGTCGTTGCCGGTCCGCCGCGTGAGCGGCGCCCGGAACAGGCTGAGGGGTTAGACCGGCCGAAGGCGGAAAATCCTGACGCCCCGGCGGTGTCGCGGTGGCCCGCCGGCCCGGATCCCCCGGCACCAAGGCTTCGTGAAGACGGCAGTCCGCAGCAGGCGTTATCCTTAAGCACGAACTGGCTCGGGCCGCGCTTGTCCGAAGCGGGCGTCATTCCGCCGGACAGCAACGGCGCGGTCGGCCCGACGCAGGTGATGGCGATCGGCAACGGCCGCTTCAAGTTGTACAACAAGACGGGCACGCTCCAGGGACTCAACGTCACCGACACGACGTTTTTCTCGACCGTGAGCGGCGGGGTGGCGGTCAGCGACCCGCACATCCGGTACGATCGCCTCTCCGGCCGCTGGTTCATCACCGAAATCACCGTCTCGAACACGTCAAACCGGATTCTGCTCGCCGTGAGCTCCAGCTCGACGATCACCGACGCGACGAGCTTCACGTTCTTCCAGTTCGCGCACGACAGCGTGGGCCCGACACCGAACATCGACACCGGGCACTTCGCCGACTACGACACGCTTGGCGTGGATGCCAACGCGCTCTATATCGGCGTGAACGAGTTCGCCTCCAGCGTCGGCACCTTCCAGAACACGAGCGGTTACGTCGTCAGGAAGGCGGATCTGCTGGCCGGCACGTTGACCGTCACCGCGTTCCGCGGGCTCGCCGTCGGCGCCGGCGCGGGCTTGTGGACCCCGCAGGGCGTGGACAACGACGACCCGTCGGCGGCCGAAGGGTATTTCATCGGCGTGGACAACGAGATGTTTTCGAAGCTGCAGATCAGGCGCGTCTCGACGCCCGGCGGCACGCCCTCGATCTCCGGCAACATCTCCCTCACCGTCCCCACAACCGTCTTTCCGATCTTCCGCCAGGTGGCGATGGGTTCGACCATCCCGCTCGATGGCCTCGACGACCGGCTGTTCGCCGCGGGGATTCACAAGAACAAGCTCACGGGCGTGAGCAGTCTCTGGACGGCCCACAACATCCAGGTCGACACGACCGGCACGGCGAGCAACGCCGGCGGCCGCAACGGCTCGCGCTGGTACCAGATCGACAACCTGACGACGACGCCGACGCTGACGCAGTCCGGGACGGTCTTCCACAATGCCGCGTCGAACCCGTTCAGTTTCTGGATTCCGAGCATCATGGCCAACGGCCAGGGCCACGTGGCGCTGGGAGCGAGCGCCGCTGGCAACACCCTCGCGCCGAGCTACGCGTATGCCGCCCGCTACTCCAGCGATGCCATCGGCTCGATGGGTCAGCCACTATGGTCCATCATTTTTGGAGTCGCCGGCTACAACGTGCAGACCAGCGGCACCCGCCAGCGCTGGGGCGACTACTCGCAGGTGGTCGTCGATCCCAACGACGACATGACGCTGTGGACGTTTCAGGAATACTGCGACGCGACCAACTCGTGGGGCGTGCGCGTCATGAAGCTGATGGCGCCGCCGCCCGCGACGCCGGCGTCGGCCAGCCCGGCGTCGGTCCGCACCGGACTGGCCTCCACGGACATCACGATTACGGGCACGTCAGAGTTCGGGTCGGGCTTCTTCGACCCTGGGGCCGGCTTCGCCAGCCGCCTGGTGGCGGCGGTGAGCGGTGGCGTGGTCGTCAATTCGGTCACGTTCGTCGACGCCACTCACCTGACGCTCAATGTATCGACGGTCGGCGCGAGCATTGGCGCCCGGGATGTGACGGTCACCAACCCCGATGGACAGCAGAAGACGGAAACGTCGTTGTTCAGCGTCAGCAACGGGTTCACCGATGATCCACTGACCGCCGGCACGACGCTGATCAAGGCCGCGCACGTCACCGAGCTGCGGGCGCGCATCGACGCGCAGCGGCAACGTTTCGGGCTCGGCCCCTATGGCTGGGCCAACGTGACACTCACGCCCGCCGGAACGGTGGTGATCCAGGCGGTGCACATCATCGAGATGCGGACCGCGCTGGGCGAGGCATACGCCGCGCACGGCTTTGCACAGCCGGGCTACACGGATTCGCCTCTCGCGTCAGGCACGGTGGTGAAGGCGATCCACATCACGCAGTTGCGCAACGCGGTGGTCGCGCTCGAAGGTTCGTGAGGCGGTGTCGTCCTCTGTGCCGCCGAACGCGGGGTCACCCAGCCCCCGGCCTGATCGCGGCGAAACCCGTCGCGTGAGGAATTACTGAAGCTGGCGCTGGAGGGCCAGCAGCGCCGGCTGTGTCGAATCTTTCGCCAGGCCGCGCGCGACGGTGGCGCGCGCCGACACGGATTCACCGGCGGCGGCCTCGGCGGTCGCCAGCCGCACCAGCAATGCCATCGTCGGCGTGGGGCCCGCGGCGAGCCGCCAGGCGCGAATGGCGCCGCGCTGGTCGCCGGCCCGCGCCGAGAGGTCGCCGAGACGTTCGTACACCGCGGGCAGGTTGGGATGGGACTCCGGCGCGACCGCCGCCCACCGTTCGAGCGCGTCGCGCACGACGGCGGCGTGCCCGAGGCGGTCGGCCGCATCCGCCAGCCACAGCAGCGTGTCGAGCGTCACGGGGAGCAGCGCCGCCGCCTGCTTCAACGCCACCTCACCGCGGACAAGGTCTCCCGACAACACGAGCGTCCGGCCGTACAGCGACAGCGCCTCTCCCGACGTGCTCGGGCCTCGGGTCAGCGGTTCCAGGGCCTCGAGCGCCTTCTGGAGACCCACCCGGTCGCGGCGCGGCTCGGCGGCCTCCAGCCACACCCGCCCGAGCGCGAGGTAGATCACGGCGTTGTCGGGGTACCGGTCTGCGGCCCGCCGGAGCACGTCAATGGCGGCATCGGCATGGCCCGCGCGGGCGTGAGCCAGCGCCAGAGCCGCCTGCCGCTCCGGGCGATCCTTTTCGATGGCGGCGATCGCCTCGAGTTGCTCAATCGCTTCGCGCGTGCGTCCCTGGGCCTGGTAGAGGGCGGCGGCTTCTTCTCGCGGCGCCGGCAGACCCGGTGAGACCCGGACGGCGTCCTCGAAGGCGCGCAGGGCCTCGCGCGGCTGTCCACGGTCCTTCAGGCACAGGCCGAGCAGGTGATGGGCTTCCGCAAGGCGCGGATCGAGGCCGACCGCCTTCCGCAGCGGCTCGATCGCGGCTTCGCGGTCGCCGGAGCGGTAGAGGGAGAGCCCAAGTTTGTAGAATATCCGAGGGCTGCGGTCGTCAATCGCCACGGCAGACCGGTAGGCCTCCGTAGCCCGGGCGAAGCGGCTGAGGCCGTAGTTGGCGTCTCCGAGGACTTCCGCCGGCCGGACCGCCTGGGGGTCCAGCCGGGTTGCCGTGCGCAGGTCTCGCACTGCGGCCTCCAACTCTGCGCGCCGCCGGTACGCCTCCCCGCGCTTCAGGAACGCGATCATCGAATCGTCCTTCAGCGCGATGGCGCCGCTGTACGCCTCGATGGCCGCGAACGTCTGGTCGGAGGCCAGGGCCCGGTCGCCGTTCTGGAGGAACTGCTGGTAACGCCGTTCCCGGACGATTTCCAGACCGGCCAGCAGCACGCCGACCGCCACCGCGGCGACGAGCAGGGCCCCTGCGACCATCCGTATCATGGCGCCTTCATCGTAGCAGCAGATGGAACTTTTGCCGCATGTTCGTGTCTAAACCTGATGAACAGGTGACGACCCGAGAGGGGCGTGTGAGGCCAGGCGGGAAATTGGTCTGACATGTTTTCGGGAAGTTGCTATAGTTCAGGGGAGTTGTCAGCTTGTTCGAGGACTACGCCGTGAAACAAGCGCCCGCCCTGAGCTGGCCTGCCGTTGCTGATCGCGAAGCGGATCTGGTGAGCCGCTGCGTGGCCGGCGACGAGGACGCGTGTGCCGCGCTGGTGTCCGAGCACCAGCGCTGGGTGTTCCAGCTGGCGTTCAACCTGCTGGGCGACATGGAAGAGGCGCGCGACCTCTCGCAGGATGTGTTCCTCCTGGTCTTCCGGACCATCGATCGCTTCCGCTGCCAGTCGGCGCTCCGGACCTGGATCTACCGCATCGTCGTCAACCAGGCGCGAAACAAACAGCGCTGGTGGCGCCGGAGGCGGCGATCCGAACAGGTGTCCCTCGAGGCCCATCTGGAACAGCGCGGCGACGAGGTGCTGGCCGATGTGTCGCATCAGCCCGACCGGGCGCTGACGCGCAAGGAGACGTCGGCCAGGGTGTGGCAGGCCGTGAGTGAACTGCCGTTCGACCAGCGGACGGCCATCGTGTTGAGGGAGATTGACGGGTTGCGCTACGAGGAGATTGCGTTCTCGCTCGGCATTGCCATCGGGACGGTCAAGTCGCGCCTGACGCGCGCGCGCGAGGCGTTGCGCGTCCGGTTGCGCGAGGCGAGGTCCGTATGAACAGGCTGTCGTGTGTCGGCGTCAGACGGTGTCTGTCCGCCTTTCACGACGGTGAGCTGCCAGTCGAGGAGCAGATTGCTGTCGAGTCACATCTGCGCGCGTGCGGCCCGTGCGCCGCCGACGCCGCATCGTTGGATCACATCGGAGACATCCTGCGGTCGGAGGCGTCGGCCGGCGCCGCGTCGACGGCGATCGCGCTCGGCGGGCTCCAGACCGACGTGCTCGGGCGCCTCATCGCCGAGCGGCAGGAGTCGGTGCCCGCGCAGGTGTCGCGCGCCTTCGAGGACATGCGCCTGGGGTTCGCGGCGCTCGGGTCGACCGTCGCCAGCATCGTGACGGTCCTGCTCATCATCGGCATCTTCGCGTTCGGGCCGCGCAGCGAACGGCCGGACTCGCTGGCCGGCCTGCTCGACACGCTGGGGCCGACCGCGGGCGTGGGCAACAACATCGGGTTGCCGCGGGCGGCGCGCGGGGGCACCGTGTCCAGCGAGGTCTTCAACGAGGAAGACGCGGTGATGGCCATGGCGGCCACCGTGACGCGCAACGGCCGCATCGCGAACCTGGAGTACCTGTCCGATCGGTCCTCGGGGCCCGACCGCGAACAGATCGAACGGATGCTGGATGAGTTGTCACGCCGGCGCTTCGAGCCCGCTCGCATGGGCGGATCGCCGGTGACGGTGAATACCGTCTTCCTGGTGGCGCACACCACCGTCCGGGCCAAGCTGCCGATCACCCCGAAGCAGAGCCAGTTGCCGCAGCGCCCGCTGCAGCCGCTGCTCGGCTAGCACCTGTCTCCGGGCCTTAGCGCGCCGGCTCATGGCCTGGGTTCTCGACCCGGGCCGTGGTGGCGTTGTTCATCACGTCGGACGCGCGGATGATCACGCGCCCGGCGGCGTCACCCTCCACGCGGATCTCGAACCGTTCCACCCGCGAGTCGGCGGCGCCATCGGCCGGGTAGGCCGTTTGCCAGCGCCCTCCATCGACCGAGAACTCCACCGTCGACACGGCCGAGTGGCCGTCACGCACGTCGAACCGCACGCGCGTGGCGGTTCCATCCTTGATCACCGGCTGGAAGATGATGGCCGGTGCGCCGTTGTCGACCTCGAACGCCTCGCTGTCGAGTTCTCCGATCAGCCCGGTCCCCGGACCATTGCTCGCGGCATCGGAGGCCGACACCCTGATCACGTACGTGCCGTCGGGCACGGAGGTGGTGTCCCACGTGAGAATCTGTTCGTCGGTCTGGCGCCGGAGCAGATGCCACGCCGAATCGTCGGCGGTCCGGTACGCGACGTCGTAGCGCAAGCGGTCGTCGTTGTCGTCGTCGGCACGCCACGCAAAGGACTGCAG
>Ga0315278_10006939_pt1 | contig 10319 bp, 11 predicted proteins | sample YL17G06_0_MG_FD_203880 | JGI IMG/M metagenome (GOLD analysis project Ga0315278, IMG submission 203880) | Sediment microbial communities from Yellowstone Lake, YNP, Wyoming, USA - YL17G06_0 | ecosystem: Environmental > Aquatic > Freshwater > Lake > Sediment | place: USA: Wyoming | collected... | reverse complement strand
GTGCTCTTGCCGACCCCGCGAGCTCCCAGGAGGAAGAAGCTCGTGGTCGGTGCTCGAAGGAGTCTCGGGTAGACTGCAGTGCCCATGTCGCCGTCAGAATACCACGCAAAATGACGACAATAGAGTCAAAACCTCGGAATGCCCGCCACCCTCCCGACACATTATCAAATGGCGTGACTGGCACCTTTTGACCGAGTCCGTACCAGGGATGACCGGCCCGGTCGGCAGCGTCTCGAGCGTTCCCAGACGGGACACCGTGCAGCCGAGAGCCAGGGCCCCGATCGCGGCCAGCAGCGCCTTCGCCAGCGGCGTCATCGCGAGCACTCCTCCATGACGCGAGGGTACTCGCTCGGCAACGCCGCGTCCATTCGATCGCCGGACGCGCAGCGGCAGTGCTCGAGCGGGGCAGGTGCAGCGGAGGGCGCGTCCGAAGTGCATAATGGCGGCCCGTAGTACTTGGGGGAGGATGCACCGGATGCGAAACCACACACGAGCCGTCAGCGGTCTGTTGCCTCTCGCCTGCTTGGCCGTCGCGTCATGCGCCTCGGTCAAGGTCGGCGCCACGTACGATCGTACGGTCGATTTCTCGAAGTTCACCACGTTCGCGTTCCGAGCGGACCGTCAGATCGACGACCCGGTCCGCCAGCGGCAGGCCGAGGCGATCATCACCGAGACGCTGGCCGCCAAGGGGCTCCGCCTCGACGCCGAGAAGCCCGACCTGCTGATCGGGCTGTCGCCGTTCGGCGAGGCGGAGTCGACCGGCGGCTATCTGCCGACCGGCTCCGTGGTCTGGTCCACCTGGGGCACCGAGGACGTCTACCGAATCTCGATCGCCGGGCAGGAGTCGAAGGCCGTCGAGGTCGGGATGAGCGTGCGCGACGCCGTCACCAAGAGGAAGGTCTGGGACGGCGTGGCGCGCGGGCGCTTGGTATATGGAGACCCGGAAGGCAACAACAAGAAGTTCATCGCCGGGCTCCGCAAGCTGCTCGCCGGCTTCCCGCCCAAGCAGAAGTGACCGTCCGAGCGGGGTCGGCGGGCCGGCGCTAGAGGTGGAAGCTGGCGCCGACGAGGACGCCTTGGAACGTCGCATCGAGCGAAAAGTCTCTGTTCGCGAAGTCCTCGTGGAGATAGCGGTAGCCTGCGGTCGCCGAAAACCGGTCGTTGACGCGGTAGCCGACACCCGCGAACGCCTCGACCGCGAGGCTACCCCCGCTGCCGAGGTTGCTCAGCGTCGCCATCGCGCCGAGGCGCCAGTCGGGGCTCGCCTGATACGCGACGTCGACACCGACGAGCGGATCCAACCAGGTGTCGCCGCCGGATGTCACGTACTCGGGAAGCACTCCGCCTGTGAACTTCAGCGTCTCGTCCACCCACCACAGCCGCGCACCGGCCAGCACCTCGGTGGTGACGGTCGGGCCCGACGACAGGCGATAGGTTCCGGCGACCGTGGCATGGGCGATCTCGGCGTCGAGCCGCACCTGCGAGTAGAGGGCGCCCCTCGCGGTGCCCTCGCTGCGCACCTTAGCGTAGACAAGGTCAGCGAAGCCTCCCCAGGCGCCGTGGTGTGCGCGAACGGTCAACAGTGCGGCTCCGGTGAGGCTGGTGCTGAAGCGTTCCTCTTCGGGCGGCTCCGACGGCGGCAGGGTGGAGAGGCTCGTCCGGAGGTCGATCCTCGGCGCCCATAGGTACGGGGTGACGTCGAACGACCAGGCCTCCCGAGCAGCAGCCTCCTGGGCCGGCGCCGGCACGGCGAGCCCGCAGAAACAACACGCCAACGAGATAACTGCCGAGCCGGTTCGCCCGGGGCGTCCCCGTCCTGTCGCGTCGCGCACGGCGTCTGCCTCCCGCCGGCGCGCTCATCCGCAGGCCCCGGCCGGGGGATTCTACAACCCTCACCCGACGCGACACTCCTTCCGGCGGGCACCGGTGGCCGCGTCGTCCACTTGCGAGCCGGCCGAGAGGAGGTAGACTGTCGGGGCGCGGCTCGGGCTCAACTCAGAAGTTGAACGGTGGGTGTTCTCGAACGCCGCGCAGCCCACAAGAGGAGGGCATGACCATGGCGAAGACACCCGTAAGAACCGCAGTCGTGATTGGCACCCTGGTGCTCGCCGGCGCCGCTGCGGCGCTGGCGCAGCAAGCCCCGGTCGAGTTCACCGGCAACATCATCAACATGCAGGGCGGCGGCACCGCCCGCATCAGGCTCCACGTCGACAGCTACACCCCCGACGAGGAAATCCAGCAGTACGTCGGCGCGCTCCAGGCCAACGGCATGGACGGCGTGATGAAGATGATGTGGAAGGCCAAGGAGTGCGGCTGGGTCAAGATCGGCTCGCAGCTCGGCTACCCGGTCGAGATCGTCCGCATCCGCCCCACCGAGAAGGGCCACCTGATCGTCGCCGTGACCGACCGGCCGATCCAGTTCTTCGAGCTGCGCAATGGCGTCCGCTCGATGGACTACCCACTCGGCATGGTCATCCTCGAGATCGACAAGGACGGCAAGGGCGAGGGCAAGGTGATCGCCGCAGCGAAAGCGAATTTCACCAAGGACGGCAAGGTCGAGCTCGAGAGCTACGGCACCGAGCCGCTCAGGGTGATCCGCGTCGCCACCGAGCCAGTCAAGCCGAAGAAGTAGCCGCTCGTCGCCGCACGCGCGGCGACGGCAAGGAGAGCGTCGGCCATGTTGCTCGCTGTCGTCCTCGCTGCCGCAACGGCGGTACCGTCCCCGGCGACGGCGCCGCCGCTGCCGTGCTGCTTCATCCACCCCAACTACGCCGGAACGTGTGTCGTGGTCCCTACCGAGAAAGAGACCTGCGAGACGATCCTGGCGTACCTCAACGCCCCCAACTCGACGGGCAAGATCTACTGCAACTCCACCCGGCTGCGCGGTCGCTGGAAGGGCGCACCGTGCAGCCAGAGCAAAGCGCCGTCGGCAGCCGGTCCGCAGGAACCCGAGCCGGTGACCGCAGGCAGCTCGCCGCGCCCCGACTGAGGTCCGACCTCGAAGTGCGCCGAGCTCTCTTGCTTCGCTCGCTATCGCACGGACGGGCCGTCATCCTGAGCTGCGGTACGCCGCGGCACGGCGGTCGGGCGAGCGAGGAAGCCAGGCCGACCGTCTCTCTCGCCGGGTGGAGGGCCGGCGCCCTCGCCGGCCCGGACGCGGCAGTGCGAGTCGCTGGGTGCGGGCGAGGGCGCCCGCGCCCCCGAAAGAAGGCGACCGCGGTCGGTTTCCTTGGAACGAGGCCGCAGGCCGACGAAGAACCCCGGCTCACCTGGAGCGCGCTCGACCGCCCCCGCAGCGCGACGGGATCCCTCGCTCCGCTCGGGATGACACAGAAATGCCGTCATCCTGAGGAGCACCGCGCCAGCGGTGCAACGACGGACCCCGTGGCGCCTGGAGCGTGGCCGGCCGAACGCTATTGCTTCAGGCGGACCTCTTTGAGGACCCCCGGCTCCTCCTGGAAGTTCTCGATCACCACGCCGCCAGCGGTGTCGATGCTGATGCGTGCCGCGGGGTAGACGAGCCCTTCGCCGTTGCCGAGGTCGTCGAGCGTAAAGACGACGACGCCGAACGGGTAGCCCACACTCTCCGAGCCCTGGTTGACCTCCGAAACGCGCAGCGCCCGGCTCGACACCAGCACGAACGACTGCCCCTTCTCGCTCCGGCGCGCGACCGCGAGGTTCAGCGGGAAATCGAGCGCTCCCAGCCGGAGCAGCCCGTCCGAGCGGCCCTGGAGAGCGACCCGCAGCGCGTCTTGGCCCGAAACACCGGCGAGGTCCGCGAGCCGCCACGCCTCGTCGCGCGGCGTCAGGCGATCGATGCGCAGCGTCACCCCGATCTGCCGCGTGCCGGAGATTCGTCCGCCCGTGAGTTCCACGATTGCAGTCACCTCAAACGGCGTCTTGACGCCCTCGTCGGCGGCGAGAACCCGGTCCGCGGACGCGGCCAGACAACCTACGGCGCCGGCCAACACTGCCAGTACTGTCTTCAGTCGAGCCATCTTTCGCCCTTCTTGCCCCGCGGCGGACACAGGAGACGCCAGTCCGAGCGGCACACCACTGAGAGACCCGAACGTTGCCTGACCGCCTGGTGCTCCCGCTCGGGCCTGTTCCCGACGCGGGTGCCTGTGAACGTCGGCTGCCATAGTAGCGGACCAGCGGAACGTGAGGGAGGCGCTGTGTTATCTTCCGCGCATGGGTCGTCCAGCAGCAATGCTGACCTTCAGGGTGCCCTTGCGCGTCGCGATCGCCGTCGGATGCGCCCTCTCCGTCGCGCTCACTGCCACGTTTGCAGCGGCGCAGGAGGAGCCCAAGCCCACGCCGACCCCGACCAAGGAAGAAGCACAGGCTGCCCCAGCGGCGACCAACGCCGACACGATCAAGCAGCTACTCCACCTGCTGGAGCTCCAGCTTCAGCGGATCGACGAGCAGGAAAGCCGCGCGGAGGCACAGCGCAAGCAGATCGAGGAGATGCAGCGCACGATCGAGTCGCTCAACCGCCGCCTGGCGGAGCTCGAGGCGAAGACCGGCGAGGCAGCGCCGAAGGGGCTGGAGGAGCGGGTGGCCAAGCTGGAGGCGACCGCGAGCACCAAGCCCGAGCTGCCGCCCGACGTGGTTTCGGCCGGCAATTTCCCCGGCTCGATCCGCATCCCCGGTACCGACGCGGCGATGAAGCTGGGCGGGCAGGTGTGGACCAGCATCGTGCAGACGTTCGACGCCCTCGGTTCCGACGACCGCTTCCTGACGAACTCGATCCCGGTCGAGGGGACGCCGGAGGCCGGCAAGGGACCCCGGCTGTCGCTATGGGCGGGCCCGAGCCGATTGAACTTCGACGTCCGCACGCCCACCGAGGTCGGCCAGATGCGCGCGTTCATCGAGAGCGACTTCGCCGCGGACGGCGCGGTCATGCGCCTGCGTCACGCCTACCTGCAGTACAGGTCGTTCATCGTCGGTCAGACCTGGTCGACGTTCTCCGACCCCAACGCGGACTATGAGGACCTCGACTTCGAAGGCCTGAACGCCGAGAACGTCACCCGCCAGGCGCAGGTCCGGTACATCCACGCGCTGCGCGACGACCTCCGCCTCGCGGTCGCGATCGAGTTCCCGACCGCCTCGATCACCGGCGGGCAGTCGGTCAACCAGGTTCCGGACCTCATCGGTCGGATCCGCTGGAAGCGCGGCACGGGGTACCTGCAGGGCGCGGTCGTGCTCCGCGAGATCCGCGGTGAGCTCGAGTCGCAGCCGAACGTCGTTCAGACGGCCGTCGGGTGGGGGCTCTCGGTCAGCGGCATCGTCCCCGTCCGGGCGTGGAACGAGGCGGATCGAGTCGTATTCCAGGTCAACGCCGGCCACGGCATCGCCCGCTACATCAACGACCTCAACTCTCTCGGCGGCGAGGACGCCATCTTCGTCCCGTCGACCGAGAAGCTGCGGCCGCTGGCCGCGCGCAGCGTGCTCGTCGACTACGAGCACCACTGGCAGGCGTCGGCGAATCTCTTCGGCCTCGGCCTCAGCCTCCCCGAGCTCCGCTCGTCGCTGATCTGGGGCCGCGTCGCCGTCACCAACCTTGCCGAGCAGCCCGACAACGCGTACCGTCTTACGAATCGGTTCAGCCTTAACCTCGTGTTCTCCCCGATCGCCCGCCTCGACGTCGGCGCCGAGCTCATCTACGGAGTCCGCGAGGACAAGGACGGCGGACGCGGGCAGGCCCGACAGCTCCAGCTCCGCCTGCGCTACATCTTCTAACCTGCGCACGAACGCGCCCGCCGGCCGGTCATGGGTGGCGATCCGAGGCGGTTGGTCCGTCGAAACACACGCTCCATCCGCCACGGCCTCATGGACGCCCGCGCCCGCGAGGTTGCTGCTTTTCGAGAGCGTCAGAACGGAAACGCAAAGTACACCACGACGCCCGAGAGCGCCCCGCCGTCGCGGTACGCCAGGCCGATCCAGGGGAGCTTGACCTTCCAGATCTTCAGCGGCGGGTCGGTCGCGAAGCTCAGGCCGGCTTCCACTTGCCGGTTGATCGAGATCGGTGCCCGACCAATGGTCCGCAGCTTCACGTCCGAGAAGACCCTCACGATCGAGAAGATCCCCGCGTGCGCCGCCCTCCCTCCGATCCGGAGGCTGACTGGAAGCTGCGCGTCGGCCGCGACCGCTGCGGTCGAGAAGTACCGCACGAGCGACCGCGAGTCGCCGCCGCTCTTGTACTCCAGGGCGCCACCCAGGGTGAGGCCCACCCTGCCGGCGTCGTAGCCCGCTCGTGTCCGTACTCCCACCCCATAGAGCGCATCGGCCCCGCCACCCGCCGTCGACCCCGTCAGCCCGACCTCGCCGAACGGCTTGATCATCCAGTGCTGCCCGACCGGGACGTGCAGCTCCACGCCGGGGACAACGGTGTACGTCCCGACGCGTCGGACCAGGTCGCCGACCCCGGTGGCGGCGCTCACCTCGTGGCCGCCGAGCGAGACCGGCAGGGTGATCTCAACGCCCCAAACCCTCTCGTCAGCCTCACGGACGGTGAAGCCAATCGGGATGCGGTAGAGCTGGAACGACTGCGCCTGGATGTCGGAGACCCCGGAGGCGTCGAACGGCAGCCGCCAAAGCGGGTCGAGTACCTCCTGGGCCGCGGCAGGCAGGGCGACCGAGAGGAACCACAGGAGTGGGACGATCCGCCGCATGGCCATGGCCCGGCTCAGTGTGACCATCCGGTCAGACGCCTGCGATCGTGGGGCTCACGCCTTCCCGCCCCCGTCCTCCTGCGCCGGCGCCGCGGGCTCGGCGTACCACTGGTCCTTCGGGACCACCTTCGGCGGGTCGGGGTCGGTTCTGTACGCCGGCGTCATGATCTGCACGCCGTACTCGTTGAAGGCGTCGAGGATGCGACGGTGGAGCGCCGCGTAGAGCTCCAGCATGTTCTTCGCGTCGCTGCAGTAGACGTTCAGCTCGTAGGTAACGCAGAAATCGCCGAGAGCCCGCTGGAGAACGAACGGCGCCGGCTCCCGCAGCACGCCGGGGGCTCGCTCGGCCGCCAGGAGCAGCATGGCCTCCACCTGCCGCCACGGAGTCTCGTAGCCGATCCCCACCGTCGTGTGCAGGATCAGCCCCGCCTTGTCCGCGAAAGAGCTGTAGTTCATCACCTGGTGGTTGAGGATGAGCGAGTTCGGGATGGTCACTTCCTCGTTCTTCGGGGTGCGCAGGCGCGTCACCTGGGGCCGGATCTCGGTCACGTCGCCCATGACTTCGCCGATCTTCACCCGGTCGCCGAGCTTGAACGCCCGCCTGTAGATAAGCGAGTAGCCGGCGATCGTATTGGCGATCACCGACGTGGACCCCAGGGAGAACAGCACGCCAAGGAAGAGGGACATGCCCTTGAACGCGTCCGAGCCCGAGCCGGGGATGTACGGGTAGGCGACCACGACGGCGAAGGCGACGACCGCGACACGCACGAGCTTGTACGTGGGCTGCGACCACTCGGGCTGGAAGGAGCCGACGGCGACAGATCCCTGGGCCACGGCGTCGAAGAAGAACCGCAGCAGCTTCAGTGCGAAGCGGACCACGATGGCCAAGATGACGAGGAAGAACAGATCGGGGATCTTGGCCACGATCGCCTCGCCTATGGCCTCCGGCGGGCCGACCACGTAGCCGACGAGACGATCGGCGAACCAGCGAGTCTCCGGGAACAGACCGAGGACAAGGTGCAGGAAGACGAACAGCAGCACCGCACTGGCAATGACGCGGGCGGTGCACAGCGCGCCGTGCGCCAACCCCACGATGCGGTGGCCGGACGTCGATTCGGTCGACTCGATCCCCATGGCGTGAAAGCGCACTCTCAAGCGTCGTTCCAGGAGCCCGCCGAGGCGACGGAACAGCCACGCCATCAGCACGAGTGCCGCCGCCAGGACCACCGTGGCGGCGGCGGCAACGAGGACAGCGTGGCGTCGGTTCTCGCCGCGGCGGGAGTCACGGTAGGCGTCGATCGCCTTGCTGATCCGGTCGACGTAGACCAACGCCAGATCCTGGCGACGAACACCCTCGAGGCGCGCGTCGGCGTCGACGAGCCTCATCACCAGCAGGTCACCGCCACGGATCTCGGTGCCTGCCGTGGACTCGACGGCGCCGAGAGAGCTCGTCGTGAACTTCGGGTCGCCCGCCAGCTCGCGGGTGCGGTCGGCGATGCCAGTGGCGCGCTTCTCCGCGGGGAAGGCGGTCACGCCGCGGACGGAGAAGAGGATCGCGCCGTCGAGGTGGACGGGGGCGGTGGGCACCTCGTTCTCGAAGCCTGCATCGGCCTGTGGCGCACCAGCGGGGTTGTCCTGCGCAAGGGCCGCCGGGCCGAGGAAAGCAAGCGCTGTGAGGACCGCCAGAGCCCGCAGGCGTTTGATCATGGACATGGAATCACTCCTTGGACCCAAGCCGCACCAGTTCTGCCGGGGGCTTCACCCCCTGCCTCCTCCGGCGTTGTTTGGGCCTCAGTGTACTGCCACCCGGTTCAGCAACGCCGCGGATCCCAGGCCGAGACTTCGAACGCACTTCATCGCCTCCGGTAGCGTGACCTCGAGTGGCGTTATGCGGTCTTCGCCCACGACCAGGAGGGAGCCGGAGCGCGTGTTCGGAGCGTCGGGGACGAACACCGTCGCGAGACCGCCCTCGGCGCGCTCGACCAGGAAGGCGATCTGCCACGCGTCATCGAGCCGAACCAGGACCGCCTTCATGGCGCTTGCCTCATCGCTACCGGCGACACTCTCGCTCATGCTCCTGGTCAGCGCGTAGCCGGGCACGTTGGCGAGTAGGATCGACTCGAGCCAGCCTGCGAATCGCCTGGCCGCCCGCGTCTTGGCAACCAACCCAGCCAGGAAGCACACGCTGATCAAGGCTGCGACCGCCAGCAGGCTCTTGAAGCCGATGCCGGCGATCGCGTCGACCGGGAACCGGGCCGCCAAGGGCCCGAGCACTCCCCGTGCGATCCCGACGGCTTTGCCGACGATCGCGGCGACGACGACGATTGGCAGGAGGAAGACGATGCCGCCGACCAAGGTCGTCTTGAGCAGGCCAAGAATTCCCTTCATTGGAGATTCTCCTCATTCCGCGCAAACGACCCCTGCGATTCCGGTGTGCCGATCCTGTCGTGCAAGGGCAAAGAAACCGGCGCCCTAGAATGCATAGCGGACGTAGGCCTGGGCACCGTCGAAACGGTATGACAGGGCGCCCTTGAAGCTCGCCTTCGCGACGCCGAGCGATTGCTCGCTGTAGAGATAGCCGATGCCGAGCCCGAAGTTCTCCCACGGGAACCAGTCGAGGGAGAGGCGCCCATCCCAGACGTGGCCCGAGTACTGGTCGATGTTCGCCTGGATGTAGAGCAGGCTGCCGCCGAGGTACAGGGTGCGGGACAGCCTGCCGAGCGCATAGAAGCCCACCAGCGGCACCGGCGCGTTGAGCTTCTTCGACACGTCCTTCTCGGCGGAGGTCTCACCGCCGGGACCGGTGATCGTCCCCTGCGCGTGCAGGCTCAGCTTCTGACCGAAGTAGCTGATGCCGCCGGACACTCCACCCTCGAAGGTGTCGTTCCGGAACAAGGAGTACCGGTACGCGAGGGCCACGTATTGCGTGCTCCAACGGGATCCGAACGTGGCGCCCACGTCGTAGGTCGTGTCGTCGATGACCAGCGTGCGCTCGATGTCCTTGGTATGGCTGCGGCTGATCAGGGTGTAGCCGAGCACCAGCGACTGGCGCGGGGTCAACCTCCACTTGCCGTCGAGCCAGAACTGCTGGGTGTTGCCCTTCAGCCCGAGATCGTTCTCGAAGTCGACCGACGTGCCGGCGTTCGCGCCGTCGAGGCGCACCGTCGTGCCGAGACTGGCGACGAAGAACCCCGCGCTCAGACTCGACCTATCGAGGTAGTTGTCCGACTGCGCGATGACAGGACCGGCGAAACTGAGTGCTACGATCGCCAGCACGACCCGAACGGAAATCGACTTTCTCATTTGACCCTCCAGTGACCTGACTGTGTCTATCGCTCCCATGAGTGGGGGAACCGGCCGACAATGACCGTGAAAGCACTCCTGGTGATTACCCTCTCCCAATGGACTACCGGCCACGCTGTCATTCTGAGCTGCGGTACGCCGCGGCACGGCGGTCGGGCGAGCGAGGAAACCAGGCCGACCGTCTCTCTCGCCGGGTGGAGGGCCGGCGCCCTCGCCGGCCCGGACGCGGCAGTGCGAGTCGCTGGGTGCGGGCGAGGGCGCCCGCGCCCCCGAAAGAAGGCGACCGCGGTCGGTTCCCTTGGAAGAAGGCCGAGGGCCGACGGAGGATCCCGTGGCGTTCCG
>Ga0315278_10006937_pt1 | contig 10320 bp, 7 predicted proteins | sample YL17G06_0_MG_FD_203880 | JGI IMG/M metagenome (GOLD analysis project Ga0315278, IMG submission 203880) | Sediment microbial communities from Yellowstone Lake, YNP, Wyoming, USA - YL17G06_0 | ecosystem: Environmental > Aquatic > Freshwater > Lake > Sediment | place: USA: Wyoming | collected... | reverse complement strand
CGGCCGGATCGAGATCGACGGTGGCCTCCGTGAAGTCCGTGCCGTCCACGTTGGAGACGAATCGGAACACGAGGTCACGGCTGGCGTAGTGGCGCAACGCCCGGTACGCCATCACCGGGCCCAGGTCGGAGCCGCCGATCCCGATGTTCACGATGTTGCGCACGGGCCGCCCCGTGTGGCCAACCCACGCCCCGGAGCGAACGCGATCGGCCAGGGCGGCCATCCGGTCGAGCACCGCATGGACGGCGGGGACCACGTCCACGCCGTCCACCACCAGCGAGGCGTCACGCGGGAGTCTCAGGGCGGTGTGCAGAGCCGGGCGATCCTCCGAGACGTTCACGTGGGCGCCGGCGAACATCGCATCGAAGCGGCCGCGCAGGCCGCAGGCGTCGGCGAGCGCGAAAAGCAAACGCATCGTCTCCTCGTCGACGCGGTGCTTCGCGTAGTCCATGAACAAGCCCGCGCCCTCCGCCACGAAACGCTCGGCGCGGCCGGAGTCCTCCGCGAACAGATCCCGGAGATGACGGTCCTTGATCTCACCGTGGTGCGCGCCGAGGTCCGCCCACGCCCGATCGATCTTCGATCCACTCATGCCGGATCTTCCACCGTCCCTTCCACCAACTCTTCCGCGCCACCCTCGATGTCGAGGGGCCTACCGGGATGCGCTGCAGCGCACGCACAGGACCGATGAGGCGCGGGCCTCCAGGCGCTCGTCGGGGATCGTTGCGCCGCAGCGATCGCAGATCCCGTACGTGCCTTCGGCGAACTTCTCGAGCGCCCGTTCGACGTCCGCGAGCTTGGTGGTGAGTGCATCGGCCTGGCCCACGCGCTCGATCCGCTCGATCGCCTGGCTCGTGCCCTCGCCCACGCGTTTACCGAAGCCGATCGTTGCAGAGGGATCCCGGGTCACGGTGGTGAGGTCCCCGAGCTCATGGGTGAGCGCCGCGCGTTCTTCCTCAAGGAGGCGCCGGATGGCGTCCAGATCCAGGGTCATGTCAGCCTCAGCCGATCAGGTCGGGGTCGCCGCCCACCGCGTCGGCAAGGGCGCCTTCCGATGCTCGAAGGACATCCGGGGATGCCACGCCACGGCGCTTCTCGATCTCCTTGTACACCTCGGTGGCGTAGTCCACGCAGAGCACGACCAGGTCGCCCGGACGCGAGCGATCGAGTGCACGTCGCGCCGCGTCCATCTCGTCGAGCACCACCTCGACGCTGCCCGCGCGAGCGCCGCCCGCCACGATAGCTTCCTCCACGCCGTCGCGGATCAGGTTCGCCGTGTCCCCCGGCTGGCGCCCCCGTGGGTTGTGGTCCTCCCGGACGATCACCTCGTCGAAGTACTTCGCCGCAACCCGGCCGAGGTCCAGCATGTCCTGATCACGGCGGTCCCCCGCCGTGGCTACCACGGCCACCCGCAGGTTCGCCGACCAACTCGCCTCGCCCGGGCGTTCGGGCGACGGCACGTCGGCCACGAGCCGCTCCACGAAGTCACCGAGCGTCTCCAGCCCGGCGGCGTTGTGCGCGTAATCCAGGATGACCTTCACGCCATCCAGGTCGAAGACGTTGAGCCGCCCCGGAGCCTGATAGATCGAGGTGGTGAACGACCGCAGCCCCTGACGGATGTCGTGGAGGTGGGCGCCGATCGCGTGCGATGCGGCGGCGGCGGCCATCGCGTTCTGCACCATCATCCGCGCCTTGCCGTCGAACGTGGACGGGAGCGTGTGGACCCAGGCGATCGGCATCGTGCGCCGGCCTTCCTTGATCACGATCATCTCGCCCCGCTCGCTGCGCTCGAGCACCACGGCCTTCCGGCCCCGGCGGATCCATCGCTCCACCAGATCGTGGTGCTCTCGCATGCTGAACAGGATCACGTTGCCGCCGCAGTGCCGACGCATCTCCAGCACCAGGGGATCGTCGGCGTTCAAGACCGCCCAGCCGTTGCGGGGCACCGCCTCGACCACCACCTGCTTGACGGCGGCTAGCTGTTCGAGCGTGTCGATCTCGCGAAGGCCGAGGTGATCGCCCGTCACGTTCAAGACCACCCCGACGTCGTTGCGTCCGTAGCCGAGTCCCTCGCGCAGGATGCCGCCGCGCGCCACCTCGAACACCGCCATGTCGATCCGCGGATTCTGCAGCACCATCTGCGCCGACTTCGGCCCGGAGGCATCGACCCGTTTCACGAGCCGCTCATCGATGTACACGCCGTCGGTTGTGGTCATACCCACCTCGTGGCCCTTGCCGCGCAGGATGTGCGCGATCATGCGGGTCGTCGTCGTCTTCCCGTTGGAGCCGGTGACGGCGACTATCGGGATCCGCGACGGGGTGCCCGGGGAGAACAAGCCGTCCACCACGTGCTTGGCGACGTACTGCGGCTCACCCTCGGTGGGGTGGGTGTGCATCCTGAACCCGGGGGCCGCGTTCACCTCCACGATCGCGCCTCCGGCCTCGCGCACGGGTTGCGTGATGTCGGGCGCCAGGAAATCGATCCCGGCCACGTCGAGCCCCACCACGCGCGCAGCCTCCTCGGCGATCTCCACGTTGTCTTCGTGCGCCTCCCAGGTCCGATCGATCGAGATCCCACCGGTGGACATGTTGCCCGTAGCCGCGAGCAATACGCGCTCACCCTTCGGTGGAACGTCGTCCAGGCCGTACCCCTGCTTCTTCAGGAGCTCCACCGCGGTGGCATCCACCTTGATCCGCGTGAGGACCTTCTCGTGTCCGATACCCCGCCGCGGGTCCTGGTTCGCTTTGTCGACCAGCCATCGGACGCTGTGACGCCCGTCGCCCGTCACGTGAGCCGGCACCCGTTCGGCGATGGCGACCATGCGCCCGCCCACCACCAACACCCGATAGTCGCTGCCCGTGACGAACGACTCCACCACCACGTGACCGCGACGCGATTCCTTATGGGCTCGCTTGAACCCCGTGCGCACCCCGCGCTCCGTCCGCAGGTCCAGCCCCACACCACGTCCGTGGTTCCCGTCCAGTGGCTTGGTTACGACGGGGAACCCGATCTTCTTCGCCAGGGCCACCGCGTCGTCCTCCGTGCGAACCACGTCCGCGCGTGGGACCGGGAGCCCCGCCGAGGCCAGGAGCTGATTCGTCATCTTCTTGTCGCCCGCGATGTCCACCGCGAGCGCGCTCGTCATCGAGGTCATCGTTGCCCGGATACGCTGCTGGTACTTCCCCTGACCGAGCTGCACCAGCGACTGCTCGTTGAGGCGGATGAACGGGATGTCGCGGCTGACCGCCTCGTCGAGGATCGCTTGCGTGGACGGACCGAACTGCCGCCGTTCGGCGAGCAGGATCAACCGCTCCAGTTCGGACGCGAAGTCGAATCCGGGCTCGGTCTTGATCAGGTGGTTCAGCAGCCGCACTGCGAGGCGCCCGGCGGTGACCCCTACCTGCTCCTCGGCGTAGCCATAGATGACGTTGTACTGCCCGGGCGTGCCGGAGCTCCGCGTCTTGCCCCGGGATATGTGCGCCCCCGATTCACGCTGAAGCTCCAACGCCACGTGCTCGGCCACGTGACCGAGCCACGTCCCGTCCAGCAGGCGTTCGCGGAATCCTCCCCGCTTGCCCAGCGAGCACGAGTGCTCCCCCACGCCGGGAAGGACCTTGAGCAGCTTGTCGTTGAACCGCGGGATCGTGTTGGAGGGCCAGTGTTCGAGCGAGCCCAGATCGACGAGCATCCGGATGCACGGCTCGTAGGACCAGTAGTTCGGCCCCCGGAAGACCTGTGCCTGGACCACGCTCAGGTCGGGTCGCAGGGGTGGCTTCTTCGTCGGGGCCTCCGTCTTACGCTCGCGGCGCGCGGCTCGGTTCGCGGTGGCCCCCGAGGTCACTCAGATGCCTCCCGCTCATCCTCGAGCGCGTGCGCCCCCGCGAGCAGCCGGCGACCCCGCAGGTCATACCAGTAGCCCGACGGCAGGGAGTGCAGGATCGCGCCCGAGACCATGAGCGGTTTATACCCCTTCCCGCGGTAAGCGTCCGTCCGGACGTGCGTGCCGTCCACGATCGTGACGGCGCCTCGGCCGATCACGTGGATCGTCTGGTCGGAAAACACGATCGCGCAGGTGTCCTCATCGATCCCCAGGCCGAGGAGCGACGGGGATTGCGCCACCAGGGCGAGGAGGCGGCCGATACGGCCGCGCTCGCCGAAATGCTGGTCGATCACGACGTTGGCGAGGATCCCGAGGCCCGCGGAGAGCTGCACCATGCGGTTCTTCGGCGTGGGGCCGGCGTTGCCGAACGCCACCATGTGGCTCGCCATGGCGCTGGCGCCGGCGGAGGTCCCCGCGATCACGGCCCCTCGGTCGTGGGCTAGGAATAGCGCGTCGCCGAGCCGGGTCCCCGCCACGACCTGGGTGAGGCGCGACTGGTTCCCGCCCGTGAGATAGACGCCCGTGGCATCGCGTAGGACCGCAGCGACCTCCGGATCGTCCGCCTCGTCACGTTCTTCGGGACGCACCCCGACGACCTCGCCGATGCCGAGACCCGTGAACAGTTCGCGATACAGGTCGATGGCCTGATCCCCTAAGGACGAAGCCGTGGAGATCACCACGACCTTCCCTTGCGCGCCGTCCGCGAACTTAGCGAAGCGAGCCAGGATGACCTTGTCGCGGAGTTTGTCCTCGGCGCCCCCGATCACCATCACCGGTCCGGCGGTGAGATCCCCCAGCGCGTGGATCGAAGCCTCGTCCGTCATGGGCTAGGAGTCTAGCCGCAGGCCGGCCCGGACCCGCGCCTGAACCGCGTCTTCCACGCCACGGTATGTTGCGGCCATGATCGAGACTCATGATCGAGGTCCATGATCGAGGCCCTGATCGAGACCAGGACCCCGGGATCGGCTTCCAACAGATGACGACGATCGACGTCGCGCTCCGAGGACCCGGCGGAGAACCCGTGGATCTTGCCCGAACCCTGAACTCCCACGGGTTCGCGGAGCTCGCGCCGAGCGCCTTGGATGCGGGAGCGGGCGCCATCGAGACCACCCTGCGGATCCCGGGTGGACGCCCGCGCCGTGTCCGCATCGGGCCCGGACGAAAGGGCGCGGCCCGCGTCAGGATCCTCGGACCCAAAGCCGGCCCTCGCGTGCGTGCCGCCGTCGTGGACGGGGTGCGCCACGTGCTCCGCCTCGATCAGGATCTATCTGCGTTCTACGCCCGGGCGGCCGAGGACCCCGACCTCGCCTGGGCCGCCTCGGGCGCCGGGCGCATGCTCCGAAGTCCCACCGCATTCGAAGACACCGTGAAGACGATCTGCACCACGAACTGTGCGTGGGGTGCCACCCGGCGGATGGTGGATGCGCTGGTTACGGACCTGGGCGACCTCAGCCTCGGCGGGTCCGGGCCGCTGACGAACGCCTTCCCGACGCCCCGGGCGATGGCCGCGGCACCCGAGTCCTTCTACAAGGAGCGGGTGCGCGCCGGCTATCGCGCCGGGTACCTGATCTCCCTCGCGCGCCAGGTCGCGGGCGGAGCGCTCGACCTCGAGGCCCTCGCCGCCCAGGCGCCCGAGCGGCTCCCCGACGACGAGCTGGAGGCCCAGCTGCTCGACCTCCCCGGGGTCGGGCCCTACGCGGCCGCCCACATCATGATGACGATGGGTCGCAACTCCCGGTTGATCCTCGACAGCTGGACCCGCCCCACCTACGCGCAGAAGCTCGGCAGGACCAAGCTCGTGTCCGACACCACGATCCGCCGGCGCTTCCGTGCATACGGAGACCAAGCGGGCCTCGCCTTCTGGCTCTTCGTCACGAGCGACTGGGTCGATTAGCCGCGTCGGCAGGCAGATCCTGCCTCAGGGCGAGCGATGGAAGAGCCGATGCCTCCTGAAGGGTTGCCCCGCACCGCGGGCGAGGGCATACTGCCTATGGCTGGTGTCCCCGGCCAACCCCGTTTGACCAGCAGGAGCGAGCGAACGATGACGGTGCCCTTATGTCCTCGCGCCGCCGGGCGATCCAGCGCCGCGCGAAGCGCCTCTATGGCTACTGGCGAGCAGAACAGCGGACCCTCCGCCAGGGCCTGGTGGCGCTCGCCCTCAGCACGGTCGCGGGCTTCGTAGCCGGCCTGACCCTCGCCGGCATCGGCGGCACCCTCCAGCGTCTCCCGGGCCTCATCGTGCTCATCCCCGCCGCCGTGGGCATGCGCGGGACGATCTTCGGCGCGATCGGCGCCCGCCTGGGGACCACGAACGCGGCGGGCACGTTCGAGGTCACCAGGCACAAGGGCAGCGTCCTGTATCGGAACGTCTATGTAGCCGTCGTCAGCACGCTGGCGTCGTCGCTGTGGCTGGCCGTGCTCGCCCGGCTCATGTGCGCCGCGTTCGGGCTTGCGTCGATCTCGGTGTGGGACCTCATCACGATCTCGGTCGTGGGCGCCGCGCTGGGCTCCATGCTCATCCTGCTGGTGACCGTGGGACTGTCGATCCTGTCCTACCGCAAGGGCTGGGACCTCGACTCGGTGTCGACCCCGATGGTCACCGCGCTCGGCGACATGGTGACGATACCGACCCTGTTCCTCGCCACGTTCCTGCTTCGCAACCAGGCGGTGAGCACCGTGGCACTCGTGATCTGCTTGTCGGGGGCGCTGTACGCCGCCTACCGCGCCTACTCGGTGGACGATCGCGTCGTGCGCCGCATCATCCTGGAGATGACTGCGGTCATCCTGCTCACGCCGATCCTCGACGTCCTGTCCGGGCTGCTTCAGCAGAACCGGCTCACCGAGCTTCTCGCGGTGCCGGCGGTCTTCGCGATGCTGGCACCGTTCGTCTCTCAGGCCGGCGCGCTCGGCGGCATCTTCGCGTCCAGGATCTCCTCGAAGCTGCAGATCGGTGTGATCACGCCACGCGGGCTCCCGGAGATCCCCGCGCTGGTCGATGGCGTCGGCGTGTTCGTCCTGGGCGTTGCGGTGTTCGCGTTGATCGGGACGTTCGCGGTGGTCCTCACCTCGCTGGGTGGCCACGGCCCGGACGAGCCCGGCACCGTGATCGGCGCCACGATGGTGGCCGGCCTCATCGTGACCCCGATCACGATCGCCGTGAGCTACTACCTCGCGATCGTCACGTTCCGGTTCGGGCTGGATCCGGACAACCAGACCGTCCCCATCATCACGAGCGCGATGGACCTGGCCGGGGTCGCCTGCGTCTTGTTCGTTATGACAGTATTCGGGGTCCTAGGGCATGGATGATCATCCGAAGAACGTCAAAGAGCTCCTCGTCGAACTGAAGGACGCCTCGGAGCTCATGGTGGACCTGGCGTACGCCGCCGTGTTCTTCAACGAGGACAAGCTGGCGCGCGAGGTGGGGCGTCTGGAGCAGCGGATGAACGATCATCTCCGCCGGCTCCGGATCGTGGCCATGCTCGCCGCGCGCTCGCCCGAGGACGCCGAGGGCATGGCGGGCGTGCTGTGGATCGCCGATGCCATCGAGAAGATCGGTGACGCCGCCTCCGACATCGCGCGCGTGGTTGCGGCGCGCCTGGGTATCCCCGACGCCCTTCGGCCCGATCTTCGCCACGCCGAGGAGATGACGGCCCGCGTGAAGGTCCGAGACCAGGCCGCTGCTACCGGCCAGTCCCTCCGCGAGCTCTCGCTGCCCACGGAGACCGGGATGTGGGTCATGGCGATCCGCAGCGGTCTCGATTGGGAGTTCGACCCCGGCCCCGAAGACGTGGTGAGCGTGGGGGACGTCCTCCTGGTCCGAGGACCCGAGGAGGGCGTGAACCTCGTGCGCTCTCTCGCGGGTGCCCCGCCGCTGCCCGCCGCGCCCGATGACGACCCCCCCGCTCTCTCGGAGCTCGATCGCGCCGTCGACATCCTCGTGGAGATGAAGGACCTCGCGGAGGCCGCGGTTGGGTTGGCGTACTCATCGCTGCTCTTCAACAACCGGGCGCTCGCCGCAGAGGTTGGCGCGCTCGAGGCGCGGAGCGACCAGTTGCACGACGAGCTGGAGTCCTGGGTGCTCCGCGCGGCCCCCGAGGCGCGCGACCCCGACGAGCTCCGCGGCCTGTTGCGTCTCGGCAGCGCAGGCGAGTCGATGTGCGATGCGGCGCGCGACATGACCTGGTACGTGGAACGCGGCGAACCGCTCCACCCGGTGGTGCAGATGGCCCTGGAGGAAACCGAGGAAACGAGCGCGGAGACCGTGATCCAGCCCGGGATGCCCGCCGCCGGCCATTCGCTGAAGGAGTTGCGGGTCGAGACCGAGACGGGCATGTTCGTATTGGCCGTGCAGCGGGGCGCGCGCTGGATCTACCGTCCGCGTGGGACGTTCTTGCTCCAAGAAGGCGATCGCCTCATCTCGATCGGGCCAGAGGAGGGCGAGGACGAGTTGTGGGCGCTCACCGGTGCCCCCGCCTCGGTCGACGACTGAGCGGACGGTCCTTGTACGTGACCATCTCCTGACCTAGCCTGCCGCGCATGGAAGCGTACGTCTACCTGCGGATCCGTCCCGGAACCATGGCGCCCGTACTCACGGCCCTCGCCACCAAGAGCAACGTGCGGCGGGCGATCGCGGTGGTCGGCGGATGGGACATCTTGGTGCACGTGGACGGTGCGGACTTCGCCGCCCTCGCGTCGTCGGTGCTCTCCGAGATCCATCACATCGACGGTGTCGAGCGGACGATGACCGCCCCCGTGGTCCCACCGGATCGGGTGGGGATCGGTGGCTGGGGGGCACCGGCCGCGCCGGCGATCATCGGCGACGCCTGCTACGTCCACATCAAGGCCGAGGCGGGGGCCTCCGCCGGGGTCGCCGAGCGGCTCGGTGAGATCGCCGACGTGAGCGGCGTGGCCGTGCTGGGAGGCGACTACGATCTGGTGGCCTGTGTGGCCCACCCATGGGAGGTCGCAAGCGGCGTCATCTTGGAAAGGATCCACTCGCTTCCCGGCGTAGTGGCCACCAGCACGCTCGTGTCGATCGTGTATGAGGAGCCCGAGGAAGACCGGGACCAGTTCTCGACCTGGACCTAAGCGTGCGAGGCTGACTTCAGAGCGTAGGGGTGCGGATCAAAGGTTCCCGGTGCCTGGAATGCCGCCTCACCTCGGTCAAGCCGAGATCCACGCTTGAAGGGTAGCCCTTCCGGGGAACACAATGGCCGCATCGTGAGCATCCTTGATAACCGCCTCGAGGCGGGCCGGGCGGCAGCCAAGCTGAATGCTTGGCGTGAAGCCTTCGACAACCTGTCGGCGGTCGACACGTCGGAAGGCCTGGAGCCGCAGGACCTGGAGAGTCTCGCGCTTGCCGCGGCCTGTCTCGGGCAACTCGACTCCTGTATCGATGCTCGGGAGCGCGCGTATACGGACTACGTTGAGGCCGGTGATCGCCCTCGGGCGGCGTTCATGGCCCTGCAGCTGCGGGAGAACTACGAATACCAGAAGATGGCGGGATCGATCTCTGCCGGCTGGCTGTCGCGCGCGGAGCGGCTCCTGGCCGACGAGCCCGAGTGCGTCGAGCAGGGATGGCTCGCGCTGGCGCACGACGACGCGGAGCGAGCGCTCGAGATCGGGCGCAGATTTGAAGATCGCGACCTCGAAGCCTGGAGCTTGACCAGCCGCGGTCGCACGCTCGTCTTCGGTGGACAGGTTGCGGAAGGTCTTGCGCTCATCGACGAGGCTTGCGCAGCCATCGCCGCCGGTGAACTCAGCCCGTACTGGGCCTGCGAGATCTATTGCGGAACCATGAGTACATGCCACGATCTCGCCGACTACGCGCGCGCGAGGGAATGGTCCGAGGTGTCGAACCGGTGGCTCGAGCGACAGGAAGCCAGCGTCTTTCCGGGGATGTGCCGGTTCCACCAGGTTGAGATCAAGCACGTGCAAGGCGCCTGGTCCGAGGCGGAAGTAGCGGCGCGACTCGTCTTGGACGAGATGAGCGACTTCGAGCCGTTCATTGCGGGCTTAGCTTCTAGAGAGCTCGGCGAGATCCGGTTGTCGAGAGGTGACCTAGAGGGCGCCGCGGCCGCCTTTCGACAGGCGCACGAGGTGGGGGTCCAGCCGCAACCCGGCCTGGCCCTTCTGCAGCTCGCGGAGGGAAAGGTCGAATCCGCCGCAGCGTCGATCGCGCGGGCCCTCGGAGACGCCGAGTATTGGACTCGCCTCGACCGCGCCCGATACCTCCTTCCCGCACAGGCGGAGATCGCGATCGTGGCCGGAGATCTCGCAACCGCTCGCTCAGCGGCCGAGGAGCTCGGGGCACTCGTCGGCGACTACGCAACCCCCGCCCTCCAAGCCAGCGCGGCCTACACCCTCGGAGCAGTTCAGCTCGCGGAAGGCGACGCAACGGGCGCGGCCGCCAACGTTCGTCGGGCTCAGAAGCTGTGGA
>Ga0315278_10006933_pt1 | contig 10323 bp, 10 predicted proteins | sample YL17G06_0_MG_FD_203880 | JGI IMG/M metagenome (GOLD analysis project Ga0315278, IMG submission 203880) | Sediment microbial communities from Yellowstone Lake, YNP, Wyoming, USA - YL17G06_0 | ecosystem: Environmental > Aquatic > Freshwater > Lake > Sediment | place: USA: Wyoming | collected... | reverse complement strand
GGAGGATATTTACGCGCGCCTGTCCGTCGGTCAAACATTCGATGTAATCATTGCCAAAATGGATTCGCAAAATAATCGTATCAGTTTTTCTTTGAAACAGACATTGTCCGATCCATGGAATGAAGTAGATGCAAAATACCCCGAAGGGACTTTTCATGCAGGAACCGTAGTGCGTCTGATGAAATTCGGCGCCTTCGTCAATCTGGGGCCGGGGGTTGACGGTCTTCTCCACATCTCCAAATTGGGAAAGGGCAAGAGGATCGTTCATCCCAGTGACGTAGTAAAAGAAGGGCAGGCCATCGAAGTGAGGATTGACGCGATAGACAGGGATCAGAAGAGGATATCCCTTTCCATAGCGGAGGTGGAAGCGCCGGATGATGCAGCGCGTAAGATAGGAAAAACGCCTGAAGATGATTATCATGAAGACGGTGGGGAAGCCACAACGTCGCTGGGTTCATTGGGCGATATTATAAAGAGGAATATGGGGGAAAAGGAAAAAAGCGACATTTGATGTTTCGCAGGAATGACATAAGGGGTAAGGGAAGTTTTTTGTGAGAAGGATATGGATATTTCTGTAGATATTAACTGCGACATGGGGGAATCTTTCGGGGCTTACAAGATCGGCAGAGACGAAGATATAATCCGCTACATCACCTCTTCCAATATCGCCTGCGGATTTCATGCATCGGATCCTAATGTCATGGAAAGAACGGTGCGGCTCTGCAGAGACCACGGGGTCAGAGCAGGTGCACATCCCGGCTATCCTGACTTGCCGGGTTTCGGAAGACGGTTCATGGATATGGACCGGAAGGAAATAATAAACGCCATCGTATACCAGATGGGAGCCCTGCAGGGGTTTCTCGCCGTTCATCAAATGCCATTGCAGCACGTGAAGATGCATGGCGCCCTCTATAATCACCTGATCAAAGAGGAAAGCCTTTTTCTAGAGATCATCGAAATGGTGAAGAGCGCCTTCGGAGACATGATTTTTCTGACACTGACCACGCCTGGGACAGCGGCGCTGAAGAAGGCCCTGAAAAAGAAGGGCGTAAGAATCGCGCTGGAGGCTTTTCCGGACAGGAACTACGGCGATGATGGAGAACTTCTGTCGCGAAAACACAAAGAGGCGGTATTGAAAGATCCGGACCTAATCGCAAAGAGAGCGCTACGCATGGTCAAGGAGAGGGGAATCAAGAGCGTCAGCGGACGCTGGTTGGATATGGAGATTGATACTTTGTGTATGCACGGTGACAACCTGGAAAGCATTGATGCTGCAAGAAGGCTGAAGACGTATTTTGAACAGGAAAACATTCACGTTAAGCCACTGACAGATCTCTTATAGCGTATGAACGTTTCAAGGTATGGCGAAGAGGGGATACGGATCCTATTCGGAGAAAAAATTGATTTGGAGATCCATGAAAGAGTAAGGCGATATTATTTTTTTCTGAAGTCCCTCCAATTAGAAGAAATTACCGACATCATACCCTCCTTCATATCCTGCCTCATTCTCTTTGACAGAAAGAAAACTTCATACGAAGCGCTGACGGCTTCCTTGCTGGAGAAGGAATTCTTGACAGCCCGTATCGATGTTCCGGAACCGAACACCTACGATGTTCCAGTCGAATACGGCGGGGAAAGCGGCTTCGACATTGATTTTGTAGCGTCCCACACGGGATTGTCTGAAGACGAGATCATAGAGGTCCACACCTCCGTCACATACAAAGTTTTTGCGGTGGGGTTCATGCCCGGGTTTCCCTATTTGGGAATCCTCGATAAGAGGCTGTATGTTCCGAGGCTTGAGACGCCTCGCTTAAGAGTTCCCGAGGGCTCCGTTGGCCTTGCTCAGCTTCAGACAGGAATATATCCCTTTGAGTCGCCGGCGGGGTGGAGAATAATAGGAAGGACGAACAAGAAGCTCTTCGATTACAATAAAGAGCCTTACAGCATCTTCCAGATTGGTGACAAAGTGAGATTCATACGCGCATGATCGAGATCATCCATCCCGGAATCATGTCCATTGTCGTTGACGGCGGCAGGTATGGATACAGGGAAGTGGGCATTCCGACTTCGCCTGCTTTGGACCTGTATGCGCTGAGCGTCCTTAATCATCTCCTGGGCAACGAGGGCAATGCCCCGGCCATAGAGGTATTCGGTGAAAAATTTTCTTTGAGATTCGGTAAGGACGTCTGTTGCGCCATTACGGGAGCAAAGGTGAGAGCCAGCCTGGAGGGGAGGCCGTTGCAATCCTGGATGTCTTTCGAGGCAAAAGCTGGGGAGACATTGACGGTCGATGAGGTCAGAGAGGGTTTCAGATATTACGTGGGATTTTCCGGTACTCCCGTTCTGGAGAAGATTATTGGAAGCTATACGACCAATCTGGAGTGCCGGTTCGGCGGTTACCGGGGAAGAGCTCTTCAGAAAGGTAACAGCATTGACTTCACGGATGTCGGTATGGTGAATGTAAAGCGCATTGCCGAAGAGTTCATCCCGCGCATGATGCCGCCGCACACGCTGAGAGTAGTGGAAGGTCCTGAAAGCAATTATTTCACTGATGAATCTCTGGAAGAATTCCTGAGCAGCAAGGGAAGGGCGGTCTTTACAGTTTCCACGAAGTTGAACAGGACAGGTATCCGGCTGGATGGCAAACCCCTGGCATTCAGAACAGATGCGGAAGAGAGCATCATATCAGAGGGCCTGCTGCCCGGCAGTATCCAGGTTCCGGGAGATGGCTTGCCCATCATCCAGCTTCATGAACGCACTCTCGGAGGATATGCGAGGCCGGCCCTGATAGCCCAGGTGGATCATGACCTTCTTGCCCACCTGAAACCGGGCGATTCCGTGATGTTCGAAATGATAGGAATGGAGGAGGCGGAGCGTCTCTTCGATAGGAAGATAGAAATCGTAACATCAATAAAAAACTGATATAGGAGGCAGCCATGTGGAAATTTTTGAGAGTTTTTTTTGCGGCGGTCATGGTTTTATCTTTCACCTCTCTGGCATTCGCACAGAATGAGATCCGGATCGGTGTCATCTTTCCCCTGACAGGGCCTTTGGCAACCACGGGCCAGGGTCTCTTAAAAGGCGCTGAGTTAGCCGCCGACATTATTAATAACAAATACAATCTGAACATGCCCCTGGCAAAAACTGCAGGGCTTCCGAATCTGAAAGGCGCCAAGATCAAGATTGTCCCCGGTGACCATCAGGGCAAGCCGGAAGTCGGCATGGCAGAGGCGGAGCGTCTCATCACGCAGGAAAAGGTCGTCGCCATCATCGGGTGTTATAACAGTGCGGTCACTGCCACGGCCGCTCAGGCCACAGAACGCTATGGCGTTCCCTTCTTGAATGACAGTTCCTCATCGCCCAGTCTGACTGACAAGGGCTTCAAATGGTTCTTCAGGACGACGCCGCATGACGATATGTTCAGTGAAAATTTCTTCATCTTTCTCAATGATCTGAAAAAGAAGAAGAAGATCACTATGGGGCCCATTGCACTGCTTTATGAAAACACGCTGTTCGGCACGGACTCCCGCAAATATCAGGAGATGTATGCAAAGAAGTATGGGTACGAAATCAGCGGCGCCGTGCCTTATCCCGCCAAAAGTACCCAGATGACGTCGGAGATTCAGAAACTCCGCAGTTATAATCCGTCCATTATCATGCAGACGTCTTATACGGCAGACGCCATCCTGTCCATGAAGACGTACAAGGAACTAAATTTCGCTCCTACTGCACTGATTGCAAACAATGCGGGCTTTAACGATCCTGATTTGATCAAGTCCCTTGGAAAAGATGCAGACTACATCCTGAGCAGAGAAGTTTGGGCAAAGGACCTTTCCGCGAAAAAACCGATGATCAAAACGGTTGCGGACATGTTTGAAAAATTGGCCGGCAAACCCATGTCGGGCGACTACGCTCGTTCATTTACGGGTATGATCGTTCTCGCTGATGCCATCAACCGCGCCAAATCCACGGAACCGGTGAAAATCCAGAAGGCCCTGCTGGAAACGAACATCAAGGCCGACCAGTTGATCATGCCGTGGGACGGTGTCAAATTCGATCCGAAGACCCACCAGAACGTACTGGGCAAAGGTATTATTGTTCAGATACAGAAAGGTGAGCGCTACACAGTATGGCCCTTCAATTTGGCCACGAAAGATGTGATCTGGCCTTTCCCGAAGTGGGAGACGAGGAAGTGACATAGTACTATTGTCATTTCGAAAGAGCGAAGCGACTGAGAAATCCTTGTCCCGAGCCCTTCGTGTTTACTCAGAGTAAACTCCGGGAGGGATCTTAAAGATTCCTCACATTCCCCTTCACTATGTTCAGGGCTTCGGTTCACCGGAATGACATTTTTTCCTATTACGACAGCTTCTCGGTCGATATGACACCTTAATACTGAAATGACGTACTTAGATCCAGGCAGAGAAGATAACATAAAGTAGGATACATCCATGGAAGGCGTATTTACGCAAACCCTGGTGAGCGGCATCCTGATCGGTTTCATTTATGCACTGATCGCCGTTGGTCTCACCATGATTTTTGGGATGATGGATATCGTCAATTTTGCCCATGGCGAATACCTCATGGTTGCCATGTATTTCGCTTACTGGTTTTTTGTTCTCTTCGGCATGGATCCACTCTATTCCCTTCCCTGGGTGACGGTTCTCCTGTTCCTCCTGGGAGTCATCACCTACTACGTCTTCATCAGGCCGATCATCAACGCTCCCATGCTTTCCCAGATCTTCGTGACCTTCGGCATTCTGATTCTTTTGAGAGGCGTGGCCCAGTATTTGTGGAAGGCAGACTACCGCATGATCCCCCAGACTCTGACGAGCGGCAATGTCAGTATCTTCGGCGTCTATGTAGGTGTTTCGCAACTTGTCGCGGCAGCGGGCGCAATCATCTGCAATGGCCTTATCTTCTGGTTTCTTAAATCTACCAAGATGGGTATGGCCATGGAAGCAGTTGCCGAAGACAAGGAAGCGGCAAAACTCATGGGGATCAACAGTGACCGGATGTTTGCCCTTGCCTGGGGCGTCGGCATCGCCACCGTCGGCGTGGCCGGCTCCTTGCTTTCGAGCTTCTATTATGTGTTTCCGGAAGTAGGCTCCAATTTTTGTCTCATGGCTTTTGTTGTAGTCGCTCTCGGTGGCTTCGGCAGTGTGCCGGGGGCATTTATTGCGGGGATTATCGTGGGACTTGTTGAGGTGCTCTCCGGCTATCTCATTGCGCCTTCTCTGAAGTTTATGTTTGTGCTGCTCTTATACCTGGGCGTGGTCTTTATCAGACCCCAGGGGTTCATGGGAAGGAAATGACGCGGTCATGAAAAAGGGTTTGCTCGTATTTATATTGTTCATGTGCATTCTCGCGGTGGTCCCGCTATTTTTACGAGACCCCTTTCTGTGCCATCTCCTCATCATGATCATGATGTACGCCACGATGAGCATCGGCTGGAATATCATAGGTGGATACGCGGGCCAGGTCTCGTTCGGTAATGCCGCATTTTTTGGCGTGGGAGCTTATACGACGGCTGTCCTCCTTGTAAACTATAGCGTCAACCCCTGGCTGGGAATGCTGGCCGGCTGCATCCTTTCCGTAGGTCTTGCCGTCGTCGTCGGATACCCATGTTTCCGTTTGCGGGGGCATTACTTTGCTATCGCCACAATTGCGGTGGGCGAGATCATGGGGGTGATTTTTACAAACTGGGATTATGTCGGCGCCGCAGTGGGCATCTACATGCCCATCCTGGAGGAGTCGATTACGAACTTTGAATTCCACTCCTCGAAAATCCCGTACTACTATATAATCCTCATCATGATGCTGTTTGCCATCGCCGTTTCCTATGCCGTTGAGGAAAGCAGGCTGGGTTACTATCTCAGGGCAATCAAGGATGATCCTGACGGGGCGCGGAGTCTCGGGATCGATATTCAGAAATACAAAATGATCGCCTTCTCCATCTCCGCCGTATTGACATCCATATGCGGGACGTTCTACGGCCAGTACGTGTTATATATCCATCCGTCGAGCACGATGGACCTCATGATGTCGATCCATCTGTGCATCATTGCGCTGATCGGTGGCATCGGAAAACTCTTCGGGCCCGTTGTCGGGGCATTCGTGTTCATCCCGCTCATGGAGCTGACCAGGGTGTATCTCGGAAGTGAAGGGCAGGGAATCGATATGATCATTTACTCCCTCCTCGTCATCATCATCGCCATCTGGCGGCCGCAGGGGCTGTGGGCATTGTTTTCAAAAGGTGACAAATGAGCGCTGATATTCTCGTAGTTGACAATGTGACCAAACGCTTCGGCGGGCTTACGGCCAATGCGAATATTTCCTTTTCCATAAAGGAAGGGGAAATCATCGGTCTCATCGGACCTAACGGGGCGGGGAAATCCACACTGTTCAATTGTATATCTTGTTTTTACAACGCCGACGGCGGGAGAATCGTTTTCAAAGGACAGGAGATCACGCGCAAAGACCCGGAATCGATCTGCAGAATGGGTATCGGCAGGACATTTCAGATCGTCCGGATCTTCAAGGACATGAACGTGCTGGAAAATATCATGATCGGGGCATTCCTGAGAAATCCAAGACGAAAAGATGCACAAACGAGGTCGGAGGAAGTGGCGGGCATATTCCGGTTCACAGACAAATTATATTTGAAAGCGACGTCTCTGACTATTTCTGAACAGAAGAGATTGGAGGTTGCCAGGGTCTTCGCAACAGGACCGGAAATCATGCTGCTGGACGAAATGATGGCGGGCTTGAATATACATGAGATCAAAGAATCGGTTGAACTTGTCCTGCGGCTGAGGGAAATGGGTATAACACTTGTTCTTGTCGAACATGTAATGGAAGGCATCATGCCGATTGCAAATCGCGTCGTGGTTCTGGACTACGGGGAGAAGATAGCAGAAGGAACCCCCGATGAGGTCATTAACAACGAGAAGGTAATTGGAGCGTATTTCGGACAAAAATATGCTAAACGTAGAGAAAATAAAACTCGGATACAATAATATCCCTGTGATTCATGACGTTTCTTTCCGCGTTGAGAAGAGTGAAATAGTATCTCTCATCGGAGGCAATGGAAACGGGAAATCGACCATATTGAAGGGTCTCAGCGGCATCATGCACCCTTCATCGGGGAAGATTATCTTCAATGGCCAGGACATCACGACGACTGAGGCCCACAGGGTCGTAGCTTTGGGCATGTCCCACGTGCCGGAAGGCAGACGACTTTTTCCCAGTCTCAGCGTATACAAGAATCTGCTGCTGGGCGCCTATCTCATGGATGACAAAAAAATAATTGAAGATCGGCTGGAATACGTCTACAGCATCTTCCCAATCCTGAAGGACAGGAGTCAGCAGAAGGCAAGTACCCTCTCCGGCGGTGAGCAGCAGATGGTGGCCATCGGTCGGGGCCTGATGAGTAAGCCCAGGCTCCTGATGCTTGATGAACCGTCCTGGGGCATTGCACCGAAGCTTGTCGAAAAGATATTCGAGGTGATTCAGGAAATCCGGAAGGACGGTGTAACCATTCTCCTTGTCGAGCAGGACGTCCAGGAAGCCCTTGATATCTCGGATCGGGCCTACGTAATACAGACGGGCAGGGTCGCCCTTGAGGGAACAGGCAAAGAACTGCTTTCATCAGAACTCATACAAAAGTCCTTCCTCGGCCTGTAAACCAGATGACGGTTGGAAGGAGAAGCCTTGTTTATGGTGAAACCTTTCATTAGTCTGTTACACCTACAACTGTTCACCTCATCTTGGCTATGCAAACTGAATATTATCGATAGAAATCAGGTCCGGTTGTTCTGCCCATGAACTTCTTCTATGCATGCCCGAAATTCTCATCAATACGGGCCCGTTTATCGAGGGGACAGATCAGTCAGGATCGAAGAGTTTTTCCTCCACAAACCGGATAATCGCTTCCAGAAGGACTTCGCGGGGAAATTCGTTCTTGTCAATCAAGGTTGGCATAAACCTGTCTTGTGAAAAAGGCATAGCTACCGCCCAGTGATCAGCCTTGACGTATCCAAGAAGCGTGCATCTGGGTATGAGTTGGTCGAAGAAAATCAACTGGCTGTCATTGCGCGGATCTATTTCGGCCAGGCGATCATAGCTGGGCTGAAGGATCGTCGAAATATCCTCTTTCCCTGCGAAGGCAACCAGCGAAAAATACTTCACCGATGCTGGCAGTCGGTTTTGTGAAAGCCATCTCTGGCGAGTAGAACGCTGCAGGCTCAAGATTGGGTCACCGATGCCGGGCGGGCATACGATAGTGAGGTTTTTTCCAATCATATCCCTGTATGGCTTGTCGATCGAGTCGGTGAGTGGCGAACCACCTACGGCTCCGGCAATAGACACGACTGCCGCGACCTTTTTGGTCACCTCGGGATACTCGACAAGGGCCTGCAGGATGTCCGGTGTACCTTTAGAATGTCCGATGAGCACCACCTTTTCATCTGGTGAAAGATCTGCCGCCAGAAGGGCATCCCTGATCAGCATGGCATTGTGGGTGCTTCTTGACATGCCGCTCACGCTGAGATAGGCTGTGCGGTATCCGTACCGCTCAACGTGTGTGCGGGCGTATGAAAAAGCTTTGCTGGCATCGATGCAATCATTATAAATCCCGGGAACAACGAAGATACGTAACTTAAGTTTCGCTTGTCCAAGCCAGACGGGTTTCTCCGTCGGATTCGGCTCACCCTCCAGACGTAATATCACTTCTTCGCATGGCCGGTTAAAGGGCAATATAGATCCGTGGTCTTTTTGCACAGCACAATAGATCTCTCTGAAGCGGCCGCGTTCGTCCTTTACACTTGCTAATGACACTGGAGTAAGGGTCAGTGGAGGGGTGTCCAACGAATAGGGCAATAATGGCTTGGTGCATCCCGAGAGAAGGAATGCCGATAAAGTCAAGACGAGCATGCACAGTCTAGCTATCAACTCAATTTATACTCTATGAAAGAAATATCTGCCGACGAATAAGGATCTTTGAATCGTTAAGTAAGCATAGGAAAACCCGTAATGCGTGACGCACTTCAGAATCAGTAACTTTTGTCTTAATGCCAAGAACATGTCGGGCTTTGCACCCACCCATCTTTGTTCTTCACCCAATACAAAAGAGTAGGTTTAGGGACATCTTTATATGGATCAATCCTTACATATCTGTAACAGGCGGGAAGGTCTTCTGGCTGCAACGTTGTTAATATGTCACGGTCTGTAAGTGATATATTCTGCTTCTTCCGCCGTTCCTTTATCTCCTCAATTTGTGCTCTGGTCGCAACTCTCTGAAAGGCACCCGTATTCAAAACTTTTAAATCCCAAGATTCGCCTTTGGCAACTATTGTTACATCCGATACTAAGGCATTATGCGTATGTCCATAGAGATAAACGGAAAATGGTTTAGCTGTTACTTTCTCAGTTATTAAAGACTCGTAAACCGTTAGAAGATATGCATTACGGTTTTCAACATCCCGATTAGCTATTTTATCGATCAGTGCACCCGTCTTTGTATCGTCAACTCGATCGCATATTTGAACCTTATCATCACCATTTTTTTGTAAAAGTAGTTTGTAATCACAAAGCTGTACTAGTTCGTCTTTAGTAAATTCGCTTGGCCGGAGTTTAAACTTTCCTTGCTTGAGAGCTTGTTTCACCACTTCTTGTATCGGGTCATTGGAAGAGCCCATGGCATCGATCAGGAATTCCGGTGAGTTTGTTACCAAAATTTTGTCTGTATTCCATTTTGGGGGGAGTCCGTCTTCTTTACCGAGGCCACCCACAAATTGTTTCCATGATAGTTGAACAAGCAGAAATTTGCCGAACTCGGCAACGTCGTCAATCAAGCCGATACCTTCCGTTTCGAATCCCAATCGAAGTCCTTCTTTTTCTTCTGAAAGATTATCGAGTATGGGGAAGCGCTCTTCGTATCTGTTGTAAAACTTCTGCACCATTTGTTCTCCAAAGGGTCGCTGAAGGTAAATTTGATCACCTTGCTTTTTAAAAGGCTTTGGCCAATTATCAAATTTGTTTGCCTTGTCAAAAGAGTGCCCATGGTCAGCATAGATAAGTCCATCTTGAGAGAGCCAGTAGCCAATCATGCTCACGCAGACTCTGTTTCCACCATTGCAGTCAATTTTATTTGCAGTGCCTGGAGCGATGGCTGAAATGACTTCTTGAGCCACTTGCCCTCTGTGCCAATATAAGTGAGACACTTCCCCCCCAATAGTTTAGTGTAGGGCGGGAAGGAGAAGAGTAGATGGAAAAGAAAGAAGTCATGGTTATGAACCTTAAACCAACTGCCGCTCTGCGCGG
>Ga0315278_10006932_pt1 | contig 10324 bp, 8 predicted proteins | sample YL17G06_0_MG_FD_203880 | JGI IMG/M metagenome (GOLD analysis project Ga0315278, IMG submission 203880) | Sediment microbial communities from Yellowstone Lake, YNP, Wyoming, USA - YL17G06_0 | ecosystem: Environmental > Aquatic > Freshwater > Lake > Sediment | place: USA: Wyoming | collected... | reverse complement strand
TCGAGATCTACTACTACCCGGCAATCGAGAAGCACCTCGAGCGGATCGCCGGGTACGCCGAGAGCGCGTACCAGCAGATTAGCGCGGACCTGAAGCACGACCTGGCGTTCAAGGTTCCGCTCATCATCTTCAAGACGCACAGCGAGTTCGAGCAGCAGAACGTCATCCCCGGGGCCGTCTCGGAAGGCGTCGGCGCGTTCGCGGAACCCTACCGCGACCGGATGCTCCTGCCCATGGACTCGCCGCCCGATCTGCTCTACCGGCTGATCGTGCACGAGCTCACGCACATCTTCGAGTTCGACATCATCCCGCAGTCGCTGGTCCGCGAGACGACGCCCCTCTGGGTGGCGGAAGGTCTGTCGGACTACATGACCGGGATCTGGCGGCCTATCGACCTGATGACCGTCCGCGACGCGGCGATCGCCGACATCATCCCGAAGATGAGCGAGCTGCAGGGGTACGGCAACACCAGCAATCCCCGCCTGGTCTACAACCTGGGGCACGCCACCTTCGAGTTCATCGAGTCGAAGTGGGGCAAGGAAGGCCTGCGCCAGTTCCTGTTCTCGATGCGCAAGAGCATCGTAGGCGGCGGCGAAGGCGCCTACCAGGAAGCGTTCCAGCTGACGGCCGAGGAATTCGACCAGCAGTTCGATCGCTACCTGAAGGCGCGATTCAAGCCGTTCCGCGACAAGGAGACGCCGGCCGACTACGGTCGCAATCTCGCGCCCAAGCCTGAGAAATCGTCGTTCTATGGGGCGCTGACGGCCGAGCCGTCGCCCTCGGGCGACCTCCTGGCGACAGCCTCCATCAACCGCAAGGACCAGGAAGTCGACATCATCCTGGTCTCGGCGAAGGACGGCAAGATCATCCGGAACCTGACGCCCGGATTCGATCAGGACATGGGCTTCGACAGCATCGTCACTCCGGGAGAGCGGTGGATTTCGGTGCCCTGGATCAGCTGGTCGCCCAGCGGCGACCGGATCGCCTACGTCGTGCGCAAGGAGAAGGGCAAGGCCATCGTCATCCAGAACGCGGTGACGCGGAAGGTCGAGAAGCGGATCGACCTGAAGACCGTCGACGAGCCCGAGTCGCCGTGCTTCTCGCCCGACGGCCGCTCACTCACCTTCTCGGCCATGCAGGGCGCGTCCGCGGACATCTTCACGGTCAACATCGACTCGAACGCGGTCACCAATCTGACCAACGACGATGTCGCCAACTATGGGCCGACCTACTCGCCCGACGGCAAGTACATCGTCTACCTGGCCCGGATCAGCGGGAACGAGAAGCTCTTCAAGCTGGATCTGTCCACGATGAAGAAGACCCAGCTGACCTTCGGGACGCACGACGAAGCCGCGGCGAAGTTCTTCGATGCCGATACGCTGATCTTCCCGTCGACGGCGATGGATCCCAACAAGGCCATCGACCCGGAGGTCGCGCGCAACGCGAGCATCTTCAACCTGTGGACGCTCAACCTGAAGAACGGCGAGCTGAAGCAGTGGACCGATGCCCTGGGCGGCAATTTCTCGCCCGTCATCCTGCGTGACGGCCAGAACACGAAGATCGCCTTTGTCACCTACTACAAGGGCGACTACGAGCTGCACACGCTGGAGCGGAAGGAGTCGGTCTCCGCCGCGAACACCTCCGACTTCGGCGCCCCGGGCCCGATGATCGACTTCCAGGCGCCGTTGAGCCACACGCTCATCGCCGACAACCGGGTCAAGAAGGGCGGCTGGGACAAGATGTTCCTGGACGGCCGGCCCCCGCTGAACGTCGGCGTGACCAGCGGCGGGAACTTCTACGGCGGCACCCAGGTGTCCTTCGCGGACGTGCTCGGCGACCGGCGCATTGACATCTACGCCGCGTCGATGTCCCAGTACCGGTCGTTCGGCTTCTCGATGATCAACCTCGAGAAGCGCTTCAATTGGGCCCTGCAGGCGTACTGGCAGGACGAGTTCTACTACGGCTACGGCACCCAGTACTACGATCAGGCCTACAGCCCGTACATCGATCGCGACCTGGCGGAGTCCACGCGCACCAATCGCGGGGCCACCGCGTACGGGATCTACCCGCTGAGTCGGTACCGCCGCGTCGAGGTGTCAGCGGGCTTCGGCTACATGCGGGAGCAGTACAACGACCCGGCGCTCGAACAGGTGGCCAACGAGTACCAGCAGGCCGTCTACGGCAGCACCCTCTACCGCAACGGCTGGTACGTGCCGCTCAACGTGTCGTTCATCTCGGAGACGACGATCTTCCGGGAGTTCGGGCCGCTGTCGGGCGCGACCATGCGCGCCAACTACGAGCTGGCGCCGGCCTTCGGCGGGTCGATGCTCCAGTGGCAGAAGGTCGACGTAGAGGCCCGCAAGTACCTGAAATTGGGGTCGTCGGGCCTGCTCGCCCTCAGGGGCAAGATGTTCCGGAGCTGGGGGGCGCAGCCGTCGTTCACCTACTTCGGCGGCAACGGCGACCTGCACGGGTACGAGTACCTGCAGTTTACGGGGCAGAACGCCGTGAACGGCAACGTCAACCTCCGCTTCCCGATCATCCACGCCATGGCGACGCCCGTCGGCGTGCTCGGCGGCGTGCGGGGCGTGTTCTTCTTCGATATCGGCGGCGCGTGGTGGGACAACAGCGGCTACAAGTTCTGGACCAACGCGTCGCAGACCTATACGCCTCAGATCGGCACCGACATCGATCCGATCACCGGGCTTGGCATCCCGGTGTACGGCCAGCCGGTGGGGATCACGGGCTTCCGCCTGGTCGACGGCCGCGCGTCCTACGGGCTCGGCCTCGAGACCTTCGCGCTCGGCTTCCCGCTCCACTTCGACTGGACGTGGCGGACGCTGTTCAACACGGAATGGGAGAACGCCGTCTTCGGATCGGCAGCCGCCGCCGAGGAGTGGCGCAAGCCGCGGTTCCAGTTCTGGATTGGATACGACTGGTAGGAATCAGCCGGCGGCCAGCAGCCGCCGGACCTGACCCGCGCCCTGTGGGGTCAGAGTCGAGTCGGTCCGAATGACCGGAGACTCGACTCTGACCCCACCGGCGTTTTTGTCAGGATTTCTTGAGGCGCAGTTCCGCGTGCTCCAAGTCGATCGAGACGCGGTAGCGGCTCAGGAACTGGTGCCCGACGATGCCGCCGAGTTCGTAGCCGAGCAGGACGCTGGGCGCGCGCAGGTTGAGCACGACCACCGAGAGCTTATCGAAGCGGATGTCCTTGAAGGCCAGGTCGACGCCGGGCAGCAGGTAGGCATCCCGATCCCATCCCGACGCCCCGTACACGCGCAAGGCAATCTTGCGCCCGCCGCCGGTCGGCGGCAGGCCCTGCGCCGTGTCGGTGCTGATCGAAATCACCTGGCCACCGGTGTCGACGACGAAGCTGCGCGGGGACGTGCCCACCATCCCGCGCACCGTGGCGAGACGGTGCATCCAGAGCGCCATGGTCTGGTCCGGCGCCGCCTCGGCCGGCAGGCGCCGCGCCAGCGTCAGCACGCGGTTGGCGTAGTCGATCGACACCGACATCCCGAGCGCGAGCGGTGAGAAGCTGTCGCCTTCGACCGTCGGCAGATCGCGCAGCGCCGGACTCTTGATGATGCACGGCACGTGCCTGACTTTCAGGGCGCCGATCTCGAGCTTGTCGATCTGTCCGAGCTGCAGCCCCCGGAGACCAACCTCCCCGACGCCGGCGCTCACGGTGTAGACGATCGGATCCACGACCTGCCGCCGGCTCGTCGCACCGGACAACGTCGTGAGCTCCGCGCCGGTGTCGACGACGAAATCCAGCGGCGAACTCCCGTTCACGCGGCCGCGCACGATGATCTTCTCGTGCTCGAGGCGGAACGGCAGCGTGTAGACCGCGTCCGGATCGCTGGTCACCTCGTAGGGCATGCGCGTGCCGAACGACTGGAGGAATTTCAGTTCCGAGACCGCCCAGACGGCGCGGCTGTCGGCGAACCCCTTCGGCAGGAGATTGATGAAACTGCCCAGCGCCACCGCGGCCTGGTCAAACTTGCCCAGGCGCTCGTTGACGTTGCCCAGCGTGTGATAGTAGTCGGCCTCACGCGGCTCGAGTCCCACCGCCGTCATGGCGTGGCCCAGCGCCTCCTGATACCGGCCGCGGGCCGAGAGCACGCGCGCCAGGCCGTTGTGCCCGCGGGCCTCCTGCTCCCGGAGCGACACCGAGCGGGCATAGGCCTCCGCGGCCTCCTCGAACAGGCCCGACGACCACATCGCATCGCCGTAGATGGCGAGCAGCGCCGGATCGTCGGGGCGATCCTGCCGCAGCCGGACGCCTTCGTCACGCGCCGTGCCGAACGCGCCGATTCGGAGCGCCGACTGCACGACGCCGGTCCGCGCAGGTACCCGCACGCGCGCCTCGTCGGATTGCAGGGCATGCTGAAAGGCCGTCAACGCTTCGAGATAGCGGCCTTCGGCATAAAGGAGCTTGCCGAGCTGAAGTTGGATGTCGGGGGTGTCGGTCGGCGAGGACGCGTCGACCGCGACCAGGAACGCAAGCGCAACCAGAATCGTGACCAGCGCCAGACGGGGGCGAGCGCCAAGAGTCATGCGACCTCCGGAAAGGGACGCGAGTGTGGGGGAAACCCTACCGGCAGGATACCGCAGATCGGGGGCGGAGAACCAGGAACTCTGGAGTCGGGATTCGGGACAGGCTCTAATGCGTGTACTGCTGAATCGGCAGGCCGTCGTACATGTCGTCGATGCGCAGGATCTGCGCGTCGCGGCTGTAAGTGCCCAGCTCGTAGTCCTCGCTCATGATGAGGGCCTTGATCGGCTTGGTCGGGCAGACCTCCGCGCACAGCCCGCAGAAGCTGCACCGCGAGAGGTTGAAGTCGAAGTAGTCCAGCGCCTTGAGCTTCATCCCGGGTTCGCGGTGGCCGCCCAGCGCGATGAGGTCGTCCGGGCACGCCTTCGCGCACTGGTCGCAGACGATGCAGACCTGGGCGCCCGAGTCGGGCTCGACCTGGAGCCGGAGCACCCCGCGGAAGCGCGGCGCCACGGGCCGCCGCTCCGACGGATACTGGAACGTGAAGGCCGGCTGCGGCGTGTACTTCAGCGTGAGCCAGAGCCCCTTGAGCAGATCCACCAGAAAGAACGAGCGCACGAAGTCGGTGACTTTCATCCGCGGTCCTCCACGACGACCGGCTCGGTCCCGCCCACCGGAATCCAGCGCTCCTTGCGGAACACCGTGTTCTCTTTGCTGATCTTGTCCTGCAGCCGCATGAGGCCGTAGAACAGCGCCTCGGGCCGCGGCGGACAGCCGGAAATGTACACGTCCACCGGCACGACCTTATCGACGCCCTGGAGCACGCTGTAGGTGGGGAACGGGCCGCCCGCGTTCGAGCAGCTGCCCATCGAAATCACCCACTTCGGCTCCGCCATCTGGTCGTACAGGCGGCGCAGGACGGGGGCCATCTTTTTCGTCACCGTGCCGGCGACGATCATCAGATCGGCCTGGCGCGGAGAGGCGCGGAACACTTCCGAGCCGAAGCGCGCGATGTCGAACCTCGACCCGCCCGCCGCAATCATCTCGATGGCGCAGCACGCCAGGCCGAACCCCATCGGCCAGAGGGAGTTCTTCCGCGCCCACGCGATTACCGTGTCCAGGTTCGTGGTGATGATGTTGTCCGCGAACCGGTGATCGATCAGACCCATGACGGCACCCTCGCTGCGGGGGCAGCAGCCAACCTACTTCTGATAGTACTCGGCGTTCTTCGCGATGAAGCTCTTCCACTTCTCGGGCGTCTCGTCGAGGGTGAAGATCGCCTCGACCGGGCACGCCGGCACGCATGCCCCGCAGTCGATGCACTCGTCGGGGTGGATATACAGAATCTCCGCCGACTCGTACTCCGGCTCGTCCTTGCGCGGGTGGATGCAGTCGACCGGGCAGACATCCACGCAGGCGGTGTCCTTCGTCCCGACGCAGGGTTCACAAATGATATACGCCATGGCCTTCTTCCTCCTTGCCTTCGCCTTGGGGGGGGCGCCCGCCGTGCGCCCCGTCAGTGTGTCTCGGCCGCAGCCGCGGGCAAAAACCCGAGGCGCGTCGACACGCGGCGCCCCAGCGCCCACGCGTCCCGGTTGTGCTCGGTCAGCATCGGGGCGTCGTCCGGCCCGTGGCCGAACACCCCCACGCGGGCGACCTCGCGCCCGCTGTAGTCGTGCACCGGCGCGCAGGTGCAGAACAGCCGCTGTCCCCCATCCGCGTCCGGCGATCCCAGGCGGATGACGACGGCCGGGCTCGACGCCAGATCCGCAGCCGCGCTCAACCGCAGGCAGCTCAGCCGCCGGGTGCCCTGGGCGTCGTCGAAATAGTCGGCGCAGTGCGCCGGCATCTGCTTGCCGTACGCGGTGCGCATCGCCGCCTCGTCGGGCCCCGCGCCCCAGATGTAGGTCACTTCGGCCGACGCGGGCACCGCCACGAAACTGCGCGCCGGGCCTCCCAGCACGTACTCGCGCAGCAGCGGGTAGGCGTGCAGCCGTAACTCGGACCGGCCCAGGAGCCGGAAACTCAGGTCCAGCATCTTCATCGTCAGGCTGTACTTGCCGGACTCTTCATCCTGCCGCACGTAGCCGCGCCGCTTGAGCACGGCCAGCAGGCGGTGCACGGACGGACGCGGCAGGCCCACCGTCCTGGCGACATCGGTTAACGCCAGCCCGCTCTGGGCCAGGCTGAGCGTTTCGCAGACTTCCAGCGCCTTGTCGATCGACGTCGGGACGGCCGGCTTGGCGGAGGCGTGGTCAGGGTTCATGCAGGTGGCGCTCGGGTTTCCATGATGCGGAAACCAATTCCGTCCCTACAAATTAGTGCGCCCGAACATCCAGTGTCAAGCCTCGCGCCGGCGGGTCCACGCACCAGCTCGCCGCCCGGTCAGCGGCGCATCTCCCCGGGCTTCAGCTCCACCACCTCGACGCCAATCGGGGCCAGCAGTTCGCGAAGCTGCTCGGGCCGTCCCGACAGCGCCGGGAAGGTCCCGTAGTGCATCGGGATGACCTGCCGCACCCCGAGGAACTCCGCGGCCTTGGCCGCCGCCGCCGGATCCATCGTGTAGAAGTCGCCGATCGGCAGGAACGCCAGCGTCGGGTTGTAGAGCTCTTTGATCAGCCGCATGTCGCCAAAGAGCGACGTGTCGCCGGCGAAGTAGACGGTCAGGCCGTTCTCGAACGTGAGCACGTAGCCGGCCGCCTCCCCCAGGTACACCGTCACGCCCTCGTCTACGAAGCTCGAACTGTGGCGCGCGTCCACCATCCTGATGCGGATCCCGCCGAGCTCCTGGGTCCCGCCCTTGTTCATCCCGGACGTCGTCTCGACGCCCTTCGACTGCAGCCACTGGCACAGCTCGAAGATCCCCACGACGGTCGCGCCGGTCTTCTTCGCGATCGAAGCCGCGTCGTGGACGTGATCGAAATGGCCGTGCGTCACCAGGATGAGATCGAGTGGTTCCAGCGGCGGCAGTTCCTTCGGGCAGGACGGGTTGCCGTCCAGCCAGGGATCGATCAGGATGCGTCGCCCGCCGGGCGACTGGAGGAGGAACGTGCCGTGCCCGAGCCAGGTGACCGAGAGTCCGGAAAGTGACATGGATGCACCTCGTAACCGACGGATCGTCGTGCGCGCTGTCGTCAGCGCCGTCGTGCGCGCCAAAGTATAGCCCGGCCACGGGTTCCGTGCGCCGGGACCAGGAATGCTATGATTAGAGTTTCGCACTCGGACAGCGATGATGAGCACCGCGATACCCGTCCAACTCGTGCGCCCGCGCGCGCCCAAGCCCGACTGGCTCAAGGTCAAGGCCCCGGGGTCGGCCAACTACGTCCGGCTGAAGGGGCTGATGCGCGACCAGGGCCTGCACACCGTGTGCGAGGAGGCCCACTGCCCGAACATCGGGGAGTGCTGGCATCACGGCACCGCGACGTTCATGATCCTGGGCGACGTCTGCACGCGGGCCTGCGGATTCTGCGCGGTCCAGCACGGCAGGCCGGCGGCGCTGGATCTGGACGAGCCCGCGCGGGTCGCCGAAGCCGTCCGTTCGATGGACCTGCGCTACGTCGTCATCACCTCGGTCGATCGCGACGATCTCGCCGACGGCGGGGCGTCGATGTTCGCCGAGACCGTGCGCCGCATCCGCGAGGCGCGGCCGGCCTGCCGCATCGAAGTGCTGATCCCGGATTTCCAGGGCGACCCGCAGGCGCTGCACACGGTGCTCGACGCCGGCCCGGACGTCCTCAACCACAACACCGAGACCGTGCCGCGCCTGTACCGGATTGCCCGCGCCGGCGGCCGCTACCCGCGCACGCTCGAGCTGCTGGACCGGGCCCGGACGTACGCGCCGCAGATGGCGACCAAGTCGGGCATCATGGTCGGCCTGGGCGAGGAATGGCACGAGGTCGTCGAGACCCTCTCCGATCTGCAGGCGGCCGGCGTCGGCATCCTCACGATCGGCCAGTACCTGAGCCCGTCGGCGTCCCACCTGCCGGTCGTGCGCTACTACCATCCCGACGAGTTCGAGATGCTGCGCATCACGGCGGCCAGCCTGGGATTTGGCCATGTGGAATGCGGCCCCCTGGTGAGAAGCTCCTATCATGCCCACGAACAGACCAACGCCTTCGAACACGCCGGGCGCCAGCCGTCAGCCGGTGCCGGCGCGGCGTCCTGATGAGCCTTTGGCCGGCACGGCCGGGAAAGTACAGCACGCTATGACGACAGCCCAGACACCCGAACACGTCAGCCGCCAGCTGACGAGCACGCCGAAAGCGCAACTGGTCGAGATGCTCTACCAGATGCTGCTCGGGCGGCGGTACGAAGAGAAGTGCGCGGAGATGTACGCGCTGCAGAAGATCGGCGGCTTCTGCCATCTGTACATCGGGCAGGAGGCCGTGGGCGTCGGCGCGCTGTCCACGCTGCGTCCCGACGACATCATCATCACCGCGTACCGGGATCACGTGCACGCCCTGGTGAAGGGCTGCGACCCCGGGAAGGTGATGGCCGAGTTGTTCGGCCGGCGCGACGGCGTCTCCGGCGGCAAGGGCGGCTCGATGCACCTGTTCGACAAGGAGAAGGGCATGTACGGCGGCCACGGCATCGTCGGCGGCCACATCCCCCTGGCCACCGGCACGGCGTTCGCCGCCAAGTACCAGCAGAAGGACTACGTGACCCTGTGCTTCTTCGGTGAGGCCGCGGTCAACATCGGGGCCTTCCACGAATCGCTCAACATGGCGGCTCTCTGGAAGCTGCCGGTCATCTACATCGTCGAGAACAACCGCTTCGGCATGGGGACGGCCATCGAGCGATCGTCGGCCATCTACGACGTTGCCCAGCGCGCCTGCGCCTACGACATGGCCAGCGAAACGGTGGACGGCATGGACGTCCTCGCCGTCCGCGAGGTGATTGGCCGCGCCGTCGACCTGGCCCGCCGCGAAAACCTGCCGACGCTCATCGAGGCGCGGTGCTATCGGTTCATGGGCCACTCGATGTCCGACCCCGTGCACGGCCACTACCGCACGAAGGAAGAGGTCGAGGGCCAGAAGCAGCAGGACCCTATCAAGGGGTACTTCGAGCATCTCAAGGCGGCCGGCCTGGTCGATCAGGCTGTGCTCGAAGCATTGGATCGCAAGGCCAGGGACGTCACCGAGCAGGCGGTGCAATTCGCCGAGGCCAGCCCGGAGCCGTCCGCCGACGCGCTCTTTCAGGATGTCTACGCGGAGCCGTACGGCCCGTTCACCCGGAGCGAGCAGTAACGCCATGGCACTGATCACCTACCGTGACGCACTGAACCAGGCGCTGCGCGAAGAGTTGCGCCGCGATCCTACCGTGTTCCTCATGGGCGAGGAGGTCGGCGTCTACCAGGGCGCCTACAAGGTGAGCAAGGGGCTGCTCCAGGAGTTCGGGCCCCAGCGCATCATCGACACCCCGATCACCGAGGAGGGGTTCGCGGGCGTCGGCGTGGGCGCCGCCATGGCGGGCCTGCGCCCCATCATCGAGATGATGACGTGGAACTTCTCGCTGGTGGCCATCGACCAGATCGTCAACGGCGCCGCGAAGTTGCTCTACATGTCCGGCGGCCAGTTCAAGATCCCCATGGTGTTCCGGGGACCGGGCGGCGCGGCGCATCAGCTCGCGGCGCAGCACTCGCAGTCGCTCGAAGCCTGGTACGCGAGCGTGCCCGGCCTGAAGGTGGTGGCCCCCTCGACGCCGTACGACGCCAAGGGGCTGCTCAAGAGCGCGATCCGAGACGACGATCCCGTCATCTTCATGGAGGGCGAAACCCTGTACGGAGCCAAGGGTGAGGTGCCCGACGAGGAATACGTCATCCCG
>Ga0315278_10006931_pt1 | contig 10324 bp, 10 predicted proteins | sample YL17G06_0_MG_FD_203880 | JGI IMG/M metagenome (GOLD analysis project Ga0315278, IMG submission 203880) | Sediment microbial communities from Yellowstone Lake, YNP, Wyoming, USA - YL17G06_0 | ecosystem: Environmental > Aquatic > Freshwater > Lake > Sediment | place: USA: Wyoming | collected... | reverse complement strand
ATGGTTATGAAATGGTTGCAGGAATTCAAGACGTTCGCGGTCAGGGGCAACGTGGTGGATATGGCGGTCGGTATCGTAATAGGCGCGGCATTCGGCAAAATCGTGTCATCTTTCGTGGCCGACGTGATTATGCCTCCGATTGGGCTGCTCATAGACGGCGTCGATTTTAGCAAACTCGCAATAGAGATAAAGGCGGCAGTACCAGCAATAGGCGATACCGCCGCTAAAGCCGCGGTAACGCTCAATTACGGCAAGTTCATACAGTCCATCATTGACTTTACAATTATTGCCTTCGCGATTTTTATGGTAATCAATGCGATTAACACCCTGAAAAGAAAAGAGGCCGCCAAGCCATCAGAGCCGCCGCTGCCGTCACCGGAGGTTACTCTGCTGACCGAGATCCGTGACATCCTTCGCAAAGGGTGATGAATAGTTGTTGTTATGAACTAAAAACCGTATCTTATGTTTTTGAACTTTATCGATGATTTTAGGAAAGGGGAAAAAATGAACTCTGTATTAAGAATTGGATTGTGTGTGCTGATTGCCGGGTGCCTGCTGAGTTTTGCCGGCTGCAAAAAAAAGGCCGAACCGACAACACCCAAAGCTCCAGCCGCGACCGCTGCAACCAAACCCGCCGCCGACGTGAAAACAGAGGCCACCAAGACAACCACCGAGCAACCCAAAACTGCGGCCATCGAGACCATACCTGTGGCCGATGTTCAGGCTGAGGCCGCTAAGATGACTGTCGAGCAGCTTAAAGCCAAGGCAATGGAATACAAAAACCTTATCGTTGCCAAAAAAGCAACGCTTGAGACATTGGCTGCCAAGCTGAAGGGGATTCCCCTTACTGAGCAAATGGGCGCCGAGGCCAAGGGGCTGCAAACCGATATCGCAACGCTGAATAAATCAGTGGCTGCCCTTACCGAACGCTTCCAGGTTTATTACAACAAACTCAAGGAAATGGGCGTTGACCTTTCGGGTCTCGGAATATAATAATACGGCTGGCAATCAAACTGTTAATTAGTTGGCTTCTTAGAAGAGTACTGTAAATAACTCTGTGTGGAAAATGTATGAACATTTTTTGAGGGTATCAAATGAAACTTCAAACCAAAAAGACAAGCATTTACTGTCTGGTCATATTGGGAATCCTGCTCGTAAACGTTATCCCTGTGTTGGCCCAGGATGTAAATTCCGCTCAAACCACCACCGATGCCGCTAAGGCCGGCCCGCAGAACATAATCAACACAATAAAAGATTTCCTGATTACGAAAGGAACCGCTTTCGCTATCGACCTGCTGGCGGCAATTCTTATCTTCGTGGTAGGCCGCTGGCTGGCAAAGTGGATTTCCATACTTGTCGGCAAGGCAATGACCAGGGCGCGCGTTGAGCAAATCCTTGTTACCTTTGTCCAGCATATGTGCTACTTCGGCCTGCTCGCGTTCGTGATTATCGCGGCATTGGACAGGGTCGGGATAAAACTGACCGCCGCGATTGCTGTGCTCGGCGCCGCGGCATTAGCCGTCGCCTTCGCCCTGCAGGGTTCACTGTCTAATTTCGCCGCCGGAATACTTATGGTTATCTTCAAGCCCTTCAAAATCGGCGATTTTGTCACGGTAGGCGGAGTGCAGGGAACAGTTCAGGAAATACAGATTCTTAACACGGTGCTTAACTCGCCCGACAACGTCCGCATTATCGTCCCCAACTCCCAGGTTACGGGCGGCACTATCAGCAACTACACCGCCAACGTTACAAGAAGAATCGACCTTACGATTGGCATATCGTATGACGACGACATCAAGAAAGCCAAACAGGTCATCGAAGGTGTCCTCGCCGCTGACGCGAGAATACTCAAAACCCCGGCCCCAACAGTGGCCGTCTTGGAACTTGCCGACAGCTCCGTCAACTTTGTCGTTCGCCCGTGGGTAAAATCAGCGGATTACTGGGATGTTTACTTCGACACTACCGCCAAGCTTAAAACCGCCCTGGAAAGTAACGGCTTGACAATACCGTTCCCACAGAGGGACGTAAATATCAGGAGCAGCGGGCAGAAACTGCCCGCCGGTGCGTAAATGCTTTTTTGGAAAGAATAGTTACTGATGGCAAATAAAATACTGATAATTTCCCTGACGCTGCTGATTTGCTCAGCGGCCTCGGCTGAAAACGGCAAACAAAACTCACAGACAGACCCCAACTCAATGCTTTTGGCAGGCCCCGGCGCATGGATTACAATCAAGCCATACAAAGGAATGGATACAACCATTTATCCGATACCAGTGGTTACAGCCGTTAGCGCACCGTTTTATTTCTTCATTGATACCGCGGGCTGCCGACTGTTCTCCGACTCCAATATGACTTTTGATGTGATTGGTAAATTGCGCACCGACGGTTACGACGCCGACAAAAGCGATGATTTTGATGGAATGCACGACAGGAATATGACCGTTGACGTAGGCGGAGAATTTTCGATAACCGGCGACTGGGGCAATCTCTACGCGAGAATCCTTACCGACGCCATGGGTCAGCACGATGGCCAGGAATATCGGATAACATACGCCAAACCATTCAAGTTTGAAAAATCAAAGATGTCGCCTTCAGTCGGCTTTGCCATGCTCAGCAGTAATCTCGCTGATTATTATTATGGTGTCCGCAGCGACGAAGAAAGCCCGGACAGACCAGCATACAATCCGGGCGCATCCGTCAACTGGTTTGTCGGCCTTGATGCAAACTACCAGCTAAACGACGACTGGACTCTGCTTACCAGCATAACTTATTACTGGCTCGACAGCGATATTCGCAACAGCCCCATCGTGAATAAAGATTACACGATTTCTATTCTCGCTGGCGCAATGTACAGGTTCTAAAAAGCAGATTTACTTGTCTTGTATTGCTATGGTAAAATGGTTAGCATAAGCTGCATAGAGACAGAACTGTATAAAGTTGAAAGAGTATTGCGAAGTATTTGGCGGAGAAACCACATATGACTATTGCGGATTATTTTGAGAAAACCAAAGGGACCGGGATTCTTGCCACAAGCGACGCCGACGGCGAAGTGAATCTCGCAATCTACGCCAGACCTTATGTAATTGACGAAAATAAAATCGCCTTTAGCATGCTCGAACGCCGCAGCTATAAAAACCTCCAGTCAAATTCCAAAGCCGCTTATATGTTCATTGAGCAGACAGAAGGCCATAAAGGCAAAAGGTTATATCTCGTGAAAACAGGCGAAGAAACCGATGCAGGCTTAATCAGCAAAATAAAAGAACAGCATAAAAAACGCTACAGTTCCGAATCCGCAGGAAAGCACCTGGTCTATTTTGAGATAACCGAAACAAGACAGCTTATTGGTGGTAACTAAATAATGACCTTTGGAGGACAAAAAAATGAAGTCAGCAAAAAAAATCATTACCTGGGTAGGTGTGTCGATCGCGGCAATCCTGCTGGTCCTGATTATAGGTTTCAATATTTTCGGTGCCGGCATGATTAAAACTGTCGTTGAAAAAGCAGCCAGCAGCACCCTTGGTGTTCCGGTAACCGTCAAGAGTATCAGCCTGGCTCTTCTTCGCGGAAAAGTCGAAATTCAAGGATTAGTTGTCAATAACCCGCCTGGTTACGCCAATGAGACACTGCTGGAGCTTGGCGATGGAGTGGTAAATCTTGATATCGGCTCACTGATGAGCAACACAATAAAGATACAACTCGTAAAGCTCGACAACACAAAGCTGACAATTGAGCAAAAAGGACTGACGAACAATCTCAAAGAGATATTGGACAAGCTGCCTAAAGAAGAAAAAGGAGTGGCCCCTAAAACCGAACAGCCGGGCAAAAACCTGACCGTCACCAAGCTGGAAATAACCAACACAAACGTCAAGGTAAAATTGCTGCCTATCCCCGGAAAGAGCGATACCATTAGTTTGAAGCTCGACCCGATAGTAATGGAAAACCTCGGCACCGAGAAAAAACTTGGCGTGGCCTCTCTGGTGTCGAAAGTTATGGGCGCACTGGCTTCCGGCGTCGCTAAGCAGGGCGCAGGGGTATTGCCCGATGATATGGTCAAAGGAATCGGCTCAACGCTCGGTAAAACCGGCGAACTCGGCAAGGACGCAATGAAAAAAGCTACCGAAGAGGGTAAAGGCATCGCTGAAGGCATAAAAGGACTGTTCGGCGGCAAAAAATCAGAGCCGAACAAGTAAAAAATCTTCTTACAGGTTTTTTAATAATACGTTTGCCGGTAACTTTTCAAGAATCGCGTCGAACTGCCGCAGACAATCGGAAAGCTTGTCCATTTCAGCGGACCGAAGCACCGGTATGTTGGACGTACCCCGCTGCTCAAGCCGGTCGATGACGAACTTAACGGTGATTTTATCGACGTCGGTGGCGGGCTGATAAGAAAGCTCCTTTTCTTCGCCTTTCTGGGCTTCCGAAAGAACGCCTGATTCCGACAGGTCATACAAAAGCTGTCTGACTAACCGGATTGGAATCTCCAGCTCGTGCGAAAGCCGGGAGGCATCGCTGGGTTTTTCGCCGTCGCAAAATCTGTGCACGAGCCGTTGCGTGATAAAAAGCGAAAGCAGCGTCTTGAACGAACGGCTCGCCGAAAGGCAATCCGGCTCAAATTCGTATGTCTCCACGTTTTGATGCGCAAACGATACCTCGGCGCCGAACAAAATAATAAGCCAACTCGTCTGAAGCCACAGCAAAAACAAAGGCAGCGCCGCGAAACTCCCGTAGATCGCGCCGTATTTGGCGACGCCTATCTGGAAATTGATATAAATCCACTGAACAATCTGAAAGACAGTCCCCGCCACGATACCGCCTGTCAGGGCCGACGTCAGTTTCACCTTTGTGTTGGGCATAAAAGAAAAGACAAAAGTAAATGCCACCCATAGCGTACAGTAAGGAAGTAACCCGAGCAGCAGCCAAAACGCCGGCCCAAGATTTTTCAACAGGGGAATTTTCTCGGTTATAGTTTGAACCTGGCTGCTGACAAAAATAGTCGCACTACCGGCGATGGCCAGCAGAATGGGACAGATAAGCATCATGGAAAGATAATCGCTGAACTTTCTACCTAAGTTACGAGGTTTAATAACGCCCCAGATATCGTTGAAAGAGCTTTCGATGCTGCTAAGAACGCTGATAATCGTCCATAAGAGAAACGCGACGCCTACGCCCGCGACAACGCCGCCGCTCGTGTTGGCAAGAAGTGAGTTTGCAAAATCGATGACCTTTGTGACAACTTCTTCCTGACCCTTCATTTTCTCCAATAATTGCGCCTGCTCCTTCTCCTGAAGACCGAATCCCTTGGCGATACCGAACATCAAAGCAATAACAGGCACAATCGAAAGCAATGTGTAAAAAGTAAGAGCGGATGCCCGGAACTTGCACTTGTTCTCGTTAAAACTGCGGATGGCAAGAATGACTATCCGCAGGAACCGGATAAAAAGCGACTTGCCGCGTGAGTGGTCTCGCAAACGCATCCGCCAGATATCCGTTTGGATGAAATTTAAGAATCTCGCAATCATAATAATTTACCCTTTCTGCCTAAAAGGCAAAATCATCGCCGCAGACAAGTATATTAAGCATTAAAGCAACTTTCAATGATTACCTTTCTTCTGTTTTATGTTCTCCTGACTTTGCATTCCCAGCACCAAGCTGTGAATTCCTCCGATGTCCTGGAATCTCCGCGATTTCTGCTTGCCTTTTTGTTACTTCCATGTAAAACCTTTACGGTTTGGTTGCCTTTCGTGAGTATCGGCGATGCGATATGTATGGCGAAGATTAACGGGGCGATGCACACGGTGCGGGCAATGGCTTAATGGCCATCAAACCGCAAGCCAGAGGGTTGTGGACCTCAACAACAGGGCCAGCCGCATAACTGAGATATTAGGGCGACCTCCTCGCGCTCAAAATTGTCACAAATGCAACCACCTCGTATTTGAAAAAGAGCCGGGGTTCGTCCAGCGATACCTGCTGGTCGATATCGTCTGAGCGCCTCTGGCACATCAAAAAAACATTTCCTGTCGATTGACAAACCGCATCTCAATTTGGTATCCTTCATCCTTTGTTGAATTGCTCAACATTGTGGGGTTTACCCGTAGTCACAACCCAAAGTTATGGCGGTATCCTGCGTGTGATAATGGAAATTAAACCATTCAAGGCGTACAGGTTCAACGAGGCGGTCGTGGGCGACGTCGGGCGGTGTATTGCACCTCCTTATGACGTCATAGACGCCGACCTCCAGGACCGGCTCTACAAAAAAAGCAAATTCAACATAGCCCAGATTACAAAAGGCAAAACCACCCCATTCGACAGCCCGGACAACAACCAATACACAAGGGCATCCAAACTGTTCAATGACTGGCTCCAGACGGGCGCACTCAAACGCGACACCGAAGACACCGTTTACGGATATATCCAGGATTTCGAGATTGCCGGCATAAAAGCCCAGCGCTTCAGTTTTATCGCACTGGCCAAGCTCGAAGAGCTTGGCAAAAGCGTCCGGCCTCACGAATACACCCTCGACAAACCCAAGATAGACCGGCTAAATCTGCGAAGGGCCACAAAGGCATCCTTCGGGCTTATCTTTATGCTCTACCAGGACGCCAAAAACGTCGCGGACAAAATCATCAAAAAAACCGTAAAGCAAAAACCGCTTATCGATTTCGTTGACGAACAGAACGTCCGCCATCGGTTGTTTGCCGTAACGGATAACAACGATATCGACGCAATCACAAAAATGATGAACACGCAAACCTGCGTCATAGCCGACGGCCATCACAGATACGAAACTGCCCTCAATTACTACAAGGAAACCGGCAACCCATCGGCTCAATATGTCCTGACCGCCTTCGTTAATACGCGGCAGAAGGGTCTGCTTATACTCGCAACACATCGGCTTATACAAAACGTCAAGACCTTCAACGGCGAAAAATTCCTCGCTGGACTCAAAAAGGACTTCGAACTGACAACCTTCGCCTTCGACAATGAAAAGGCCAAACAACAGGCCAGAGAAAAAATGTCGGACAAAATGAAAGCCGAGTTTGACGCCGACAAAAACGCCTTCGGCATATACACAGCCGACGGCGAATTTTACGTCGCCGTGCTGAAAGATAAGCATCTTATGGATGCCGTCGCGCCGGACAAAAGCGAACACTGGAAATCCTTAGACGTGGCAGTCCTGCATAAGCTCATTATCGAAAAACATCTCGGCATCGACGAAAAAGGCCTCGCTGAAGGCGCAAATATCGAATATGTAAAAGATACCGGTGAGGCAATAGTCGATTCCATAAACCAGGTTGATAAAGGCGCCAAACAGGCCGCCTTATTTATGAATCCCACAAAAATGAAACAAATTGAAATGGTCACCGCAACCGGCGAAAGAATGCCTCAGAAATCGACTTTCTTTTACCCTAAGGTCTATACCGGGCTGGTGATAAATAAACACTAACGTTTTATAGAGGAGAAGTTTATGGCTGACTGGAGAAAACCCCCAAGATTGTTCATTCCTGGCCCTGTGCTGGTCAAGGAAGATGTCCTTCAGCAACTGGCGCGTCCGACGCTGGGACATCGCGGCAAAGAGTACGCCCAACTGCATGGTGAAGTTATTGATATGCTCAAGAAAGTCCTCTTCACCAATCAGCATGTCTTCCTTGTCACCTCATCAGCGTCAGGGCTTTGGGAGGCCTCCATCCGTAACTGCGTCGATTTTAACGAAACAGTGCTCGCCACCTGCTGCGGCGCCTTCAGCGATAAATGGGCTGATGTTATAAAAAGCTGCGGAAGAAACTGCGACGAACTAAAGGTCGAATGGGGTCAGGCCGTTACCGCTGATATGATTGACCAGAAATTAGCGACCGGCAAATACGCCGCGATTACGCTGGTCTATAACGAGACAAGCACCGGGCTTACAAACCCGCTTTATGAAGTCAGTGAAATGATGAAGAAAAAGTATCCCGACGTTCTGGTATTCGTCGATGCCGTCAGCGGCCTGATTGGCCTGCCTATGCACTTCGACCAGCTGGGCTGGGATGTCGTATTTGCCTCCGTTCAGAAGGCATTTGCTCTTCCGCCCGGCTTCACCGTCGCGGCTGTCAGCAATCGCGCTATGGAAAAATGCAAAAAAGTCCCGCAGAGAGGTTACTATTTCGACTTCGTGCCGTTTGTCAAATCCAACGAGAAAAACCAGACGCCGACGACACCAAGCATCCCGCATATCTTCGGGCTTCACTATCAATGCACCAAACTGCTCAAAGAGGGTATGGAAAACGTCTGGAAACGCCACAAGGAAATGGGCGATTACACAAGGGCATGGGCAAAGCAGAAGTTCGGGCTGTTCTGCGAGGAAAAATACGCCTCCAACACTCTGACAACCGTCAAGAACACAAGATGCATTGTTGTCGCCGACGTTATCAAGGCGGTACAGGAAAAACACAACACCGCCTTCGGCAACGGCTACAACAAACTGAAAGAGCAGACCTTCAGAATCGCTCACATGGGCGACATCACCCTGGCGGACCTGAAGGAGTTGACCGGCTGGATTGACGCTGAATTGAAATAAACGTGGCACGGGCTTCCAGCCCGTGAAAACAATGATTCCTTACAAAGACCCCCGGTTTGTCGGGGGTCTTTTTTTTGCTCACGCCGACTGAGTTTACGAGCCGAGGTGGTAGCTGAATTCCAGAACCTTTGGCTTAACCAGCTTGCGGTAGTCGTCCATCTTTATCCGGACCGCATTCTCGTGCGAACCCGCCTGGAACATTATATGCTCGTCGGCCTCAAGGGCCTTATCCATTATCGTGGGCATATCATACAAGTTCCCAAAAGGCGGCTCCGCCCCAATCTCGCAATCCCCAAAAAGACGACCAACCTCTTCCTCTTCCGCCAACTCCACCGATTTCGCCCCAAGCTGTTTTTTCAGTGCCCCCAAATCCACCTTGTAGCAGGCCGCGAGCACACACATTACGTATTTGCCGTCCGCCTTGACTACCACCGGCTTGGCCACAAATTTCCCCGGCTCGTGCTCAACAGCCGCCATTTGCTGTGCGCTGAACGTCGGCTTGTGCTCCTTCACCTCGCACTTTACCCCCGCTTTTTTTAGATACTCCAGCACCTTCATTCTATGCCCTCCAAAAAATTAATGACCTCTAAAAAAAAATACGTTATCGTCTCGCCTAATAACGCACGTAAACCTCGTATGTATATCCTATTTCTTTTTGCTCGCCCGGCCCAAGCTCGATTGTCCACGTCAGCCGGATATTCGCGTTTACCATTCGCAGGGACTTTGCCAATTTTTCGAGTTTCGCCTCGGGCTGCATCGCTTTCACCTCGCCCGACAGCGACTTTGTAACCTCAAGCGTAATCGGTTCATCCTTGTAATTCGTTACCGAAAGCTTTCCCTCAACCGTGACCAAATCCCAGTTATTGTTATACCATTGCGCCGCGTTGCGTTTTCTTTCTTTTTCAATCTCAATTTGCTCGGCCTTGACGTTCATCGCGCGCGTAATCTTTACCGTTCCTCTGTCCTTGACCGGCGTGTAATTAAGCATATCCTGTCCAAGTATCACACCATCCTTGACTATCTCCGCCGGCGCAGTTGTCCACGGCATCTTCATTACGTTATCCAGCCGGATACAATGCCAGACCTCCTGCTGTTCCGGCTCGCGCTGCTGCCTGCCTTGGTCATAATAGCTCCCATCCTGATTTACATAATTCGGTATCTCCCAGCGATAGATATGCTTATAAGGCACCGTCTCGGTGAATAATGGAAAATATCCCACCTCGCCTTTCGCCAGCCGCACATTCTCAACAGGGTATAAGAATAAATCCTCAGCCGTTTTACCCATCTCCGCCGCTCCATACGCCGGCATCACCAGCATATCTCCTCTGCTTTCGCTGTCATAGAGCATTCCCTGCTGCTGCACCCCTGCTTGAGACATTACCCCAAACCCAAATGCCTGTCCCCGCTCACTTTGTCCTCTCATCAGCGATTGTAAAAACTGGGCAAGGTTTCCTTTCATCGCAATCGGGCCGGCAACGTCAGCAAACTGTAAATTCGGAAAGCCCGTCACGAGTTTCACATCAACACCGTCCAAATCGCAGACCTCATCCATCACCTCCGCTTTTGCCGCAAGCCGTGCCTTGTTCGGTTCGCTTATATCCACCATATAGCTTGGCGCCCACGTCGTTCCCTTGGCTAAGCAGCTTACCATAATTTTTTGTCCGCCTGCCGCCTTCTTAAGTGAGATATCCAGCCGCATCTGGCTTGATTTCTTCTCGTATTTCGCTGCCGGTTCCTTATCTTTGAAATCGACCCTGGCAATCCTGTCCG
>Ga0315278_10006930_pt1 | contig 10324 bp, 4 predicted proteins | sample YL17G06_0_MG_FD_203880 | JGI IMG/M metagenome (GOLD analysis project Ga0315278, IMG submission 203880) | Sediment microbial communities from Yellowstone Lake, YNP, Wyoming, USA - YL17G06_0 | ecosystem: Environmental > Aquatic > Freshwater > Lake > Sediment | place: USA: Wyoming | collected... | reverse complement strand
GCGGCGGCGGCTGGGCCGACGACCTTTTCCTCGACGTCCGGCCCAAGAAGCTCGAAGCCGAGGTCCTCTACGCCCGCCACATGAACCTCAACGCCCTCCGGCTCGAAGGCTTCTGGGGGACGAGCGAAGCCCTCTACGACCTCTGTGACCGCACCGGTCTCCTCCTCATGGTCGGCTGGAGCTGCCAGTGGGAGTGGGACAATTACATCGGCAAGCCCGCCGACGAGCGCTACGGCGGCATCATCTCGCCGGAATTGATCGACCTCGTCGCCGCATCCTGGAGGGACCAGGTCCTGTGGCTTCGCAACCACCCGGCAATCTTCGTCTGGGCCGAGGCGAGCGACCTCATCCCCCACCCCGACCTGGAGAGACGGTACATCGAGATCATGAAGGACATCGATCCGACCCGGCCGACGCTCGTCTCGACCAAGGGGAATTCGAGCGATATCACCGGCCCGTCCGGGGTTAAAATGCTCGGCCCCTACGACTACGTTCCGCCGGTCTATTGGTACATCGACACGAAGAACGGCGGCGCCTACGGCTTCAACACCGAGACGGGCCCGGGCCCCCAGGTCCCGCCCATCGAGAGCCTCAAGAAGATGCTCCCGGCGGAAAAGCTCTGGCCCATCAACGACCTCTGGAATTTCCATTGCTGCCGGGGGTTGTTCAAGACCCTCGACCGCTACAACGAGGCCATGGACCGGCGGTTGGGACCGGCCCTGAACCTCGAGGACTACGTCCGGAAAGCCCAGTTCCTGAATTACGAGGCCATGCGGGCCATGTTCGAGGCCTTCGTCGCCAACAAGCACAAGGCGACGGGCGTCATCCAGTGGATGTACAACTCCGCCTGGCCGAAGCTCTGGTGGCAACTCTACGATTACTACCTCCAGCCGAACGGCGCCTTCTACGGCGCCCGCAAGGCCGGCGAGCCCGTCCACATCCTCTACAACTACGGGACGCAGGACGTCGTCGCCGTCAACAGCACGGGAACGCCCTCGCCCAAGCTCAAGGCCGCCATCCGGGTCCTCGACTTCGACCTCAAGGAGGTCATCGCCAAGACGGTCGATTTCGGGCTCCTCGCCGACGAGGTCAAGACGATCGACGTCCTCCGCCTGCCCGGCGGTCTGACCCCGACCTACTTCCTCGACCTGCGGATCTTCAAGGAGAAGGGCCAGCTCGTCAACGCGAACTTCTACTGCCTGTCAACGAAGCCCGAAACGCTCGACGAGGCGAACGGGACCTGGTACGTGACGCCGATCAAGGACTTCGCCGACCTGACGGCCCTGAACGGATTGAAGTACGTCACCCTCAAGGTCAAGAGCAATTTCTCCAAGGACGGCCCGTCGACGAAGGTCACCGTGGAGCTCGAGAATCCCTCTCCGGATCTGGCCCTCATGGTCGAGATCCGCGTCGTCCGGGACGCCACGGGCGAGGTGGTCCTGCCGATCTTTCTCGACGACAACTACATCACCCTCCTGCCGAAGGAGACGCGCAAGATCTCCGGCCTCTTCGCTGCTGAGGACCTCATGGGCGAACTGCCCGTCGTCAAGGTCAGAGGCTGGAACGTGAAAGAAACGGAGAAATGACGCGGGCCCGGCGGGCGGGGCTCGTCCGGGGCGTCGTCCTTCTCCTCCCGCTCGGACTCCTCTCCTGCCGGGGAGGGCCGGCCGCCGGACAGGACCCCTGCCGGGTCTTCCTCTGCGACCACGACGGGATCGTCCGCGGCGACACGTCCGTCCGCCGGATGTCGCTCGTCTTCACCGGCGGCTCGTTCGCCGACGGCGGCGACCACATCCGTGAAGTCCTCCGGAAAGAGAAGGTCAAGGCGGGGTTTTTCTTCACCGGCGACTTCTACCGGACGCCCGAATTCGCCGACCTCATCCGCGGCCTCGCTTCCGACGGCCATTACCTCGGGCCGCACTCCGACCGCCACCTTCTCTACTGCGACTGGGACGACCGGCAGAAGACCCTCGTCACCCGAGAGGAGTTTCGGTCCGACCTTCTGGCCAACTACAGGGAAATGGAGCGGTTCGGGGTCGCCCGGAAGGACGCGCCCTTCTTCATCCCGCCCTACGAGTGGTATAACCGCGACATCGCGCAATGGTCCCGGGAGCTCGGCCTCGACCTCTTCAACTTCACGCCGGGGACATCGTCGAACGCCGACTACACGACCCCTTCGATGCCGGAATACAAATCCTCCCGGGAGATCTACGACCGGATCCTGGCCTACGAAGAAAAAGACCCGAACGGCCTCAACGGCTTCATCCTCCTCATCCACATCGGGGCGGATCCGGAGAGGACCGACAAATTCTACCTCATGCTCGAGGAGCTGATCCGGGACCTCAAGGCCAAGGGTTACGCCCTGGTCCGGCTCGACGAACTGCTCCGCCGGCCCTAGTCCAATAAACTAGCTCGTTTGATCGCCGCCGCCCGGAATACCGTTCGAAGCGTGGCGCTTGGTATCACCCCGACGACCCCCGTAGCGGAACCTATTTTTTCTTGAGCGATTCGAGAAGGGCCCGGATCTTCTCCTGATTCGGGCTGAGCTCGAGTGACTTCGTCCAGGCCTTGACCGCCTCTTCCCTGTTCCCGAGCTGGAAATAGCAGGTCCCCAGGTAGTTCAGGATGTCGATGTTCGCCCCGAACCTGACGAGATACGCCGTGTAGTGCGTCGAGGCCTCCAGGAACTCCCCGAGGGCGTGGCAGGCCTGGCCGAGCAGGGCCAAAACCTCGGCCGCCGGTTCCGGCTCCCCGGCGAACGGGAGGAGGATGTCCTTGACGCGACGGAAGTCGTTCAAGCGGAAGAGGGCCTGGCTGTAGGCGATGGCGATCTCAGACCGCAGCGGATTGCGGCCGTAAGCCTCGGCGAGACGGGCCCTGGCCGCCTCGAGGTCCCCCTTGTTCATGTACTGGACGCCTGTCGTGAACAGGTCGTCCTCTTTTTTTACGGACGGGACGACCTTGGAGATGACCAGGGGCCGCGGGATGGCCGAGGCGAGCGAGACCTCGAAATTCTCCTTGGCCGCGGCCACTTCCTGGCCCTGTCCGTCGCGGAGGCTGACTTTCGCCTGGTAGTATCCCGGCGGGAAATCGGCGAGCGGCTGGACGTCGACGATGCTCGTCTCGGGCTCGGCCGCCGCGATCTTTCCCGTCCGCGTCAGGAATTCCTTGTCCTCCCGCAAGAATTCGTAGCGGAGTGTGGCGGTATTCTTGAGTTCTTCCGTCAGGCCGTAGAGCTGGAAGAAGAGGACGAGCGAGTCCTTGGAACCGAACGTTTTCCGGGTCTGGCAAAGGAGCTGTTCGTCGCCGGCCTTGAAGGGGACCCTCTCCCCCGCCGGCGCCGGCTTCTTTTCGTTCCCGTAAGCCAGAAGGAGGGGGCTCATCCGAACCGCCCCGCCGGGCCCTGAAACAACGACCGTTTTACCGGCGCCCGTGAACTCCTTGGACAGCACGTTCTTGAGGAGGATGTCGAAATTGTAGCTGCCGGGGACGAGCGGGAAAGCGTCCTGGATGGAAATGGACTTCGCCCGGACATCCTCGAGCTGGGCGGCGGTCAGGCTGAACGGGAAGTCCTTGTCGAACTGGAAGACGGTCCTGCCCTCGGCGTCGGAAATCCGACCCGTCAGGCGGAAGAGCACTCTGTACTTCCCGTCAACCTCCTCGGCGGTGATCCGGGCAGGCTCGATCGTGTAGTGGACATAGTTCTCGCCCTTCGCGTCCCGAATGACCTGGACGAGGACGTCGCTCGCGATGTAGTTGGCCGTGTATTCGACCTCGACGAAATCCTTGTACTTCAGGATGGCGTCGGCGTAATCGACGTCGATCTTCTTATAGGGTACGGAGGCGATCGTCGCGATGAGCCGGTTGGAGGCGAGCGACGCGTAGCCGGGCTGGACCGCCTCGTTGGGGATGAGGCTCAGCGTCTGGCGGGCCAGGTTCGGCTCGAGCTCCTGGAGGGCCTTGTAGGCGGCCATGTCGTCGCTGGTGGAACCGGAGACGCGGCCGACGTCACGGTAGCCGCCCATGGAGTCGGCGATGAGGCTGCGTGGGCCGTCGTCGGTCGGCGAATAGAGGACGTAGTCTCCTCCGCCCTCCCTCTTGAAGAAGATGACGTTGAAGGCCGTGGGCAGGCCGAGGTCCGGGTCCCCCAGGTAGAACCAGATCTCGGTCGGGTGAACGCCGTTGACGTTGCTGTACTGTTCGATGTTTCGGGGAGGCCCGAGGATGATGTAGATCCGGCCCCGGTCGGTTTTCCAGCCGGGGAGCGGGGTCGAGCGGCCATAGAACTTGTTGGCGTAGTCCAGCCGCCGACGGTGCTCCTCCGCGAACTCGTTCCTGGGGGTCCCCGGCGAGGGATCACGCTGTTTCCAGAACGCCTCGACGAAGATGTCCCTCTCCCGACCGGTCTGGAGCGCCCGGAAGACCTCCCGCTCGCGCTTCGTGATGATGTAGACGACCTCCTCATCCAGCCATTTCTTGTAAGTTTCAGGCAGGACGGCCTTAGACGGAGCGGCCTTGGGCTGGGCGGCGGCCAGGGGGGCGAGGACGGCCAGGAGAACGGCCAAGCCGAGTGTTCTTTTCATCGCGGGCCTCACAAAAGTCTACTGTAGCCGTTTTTGCCGGGGAGTTCAATCCGACTCGGGCGAAAAAAAAGCCCGGGGGGCGGCGCCCCCCGGGCGATGTGCGCGTCTGGAGCTAGAACTGGTACATGAAGCTGAGGCGGAACCGCCGGGCGTCGCTGACGCCCGTGATCCGGCCCCAATTCTCATAGAAATTGGAGTTGGTGATGTTGGCGGCATTGAAAATGTTGAAGATGTCGAGGACGACGTGGAGTGAGCCATAAGTCTTGAGCTTGATCGCCTTCTCCGCTCGGAGGTCGAGCAAGTACAGGGACGGCAGGATCGTGGGATTCACGTCCCCGACGACCCGGCCGAGGCCGCCGGACGTAATTTCGCCACCCCACAGGCTTTCCGGGATGGGATAGAGCCTCCAAAGCGGCCGGCCGGTGGAGAACCGGAACCGAATGCCCAGGTCGACTTCAGCGTAGGGTACGGTGTAGGAGCCCGAGGCCTTGAATTCCCACTTGGGGACGAACGGCAGCGGGCCTTCCATGTTGTTGACTGTATAGTTCAGGCTGCTCATCCAGGTGTCGTCGGTGATCATCGGACCCATCATGTTGTCGTTCTGCCGCTGCGTCCTCTGGGCCGTGCCATTCGACCAGGAATAGACGACCGAAGCCAAGCCCTGCCACCGGTTGGAGTACCGCTTGTTGAGGACGAGCTGGAGGGCTTGATAGGTCCGCTGAGGCTTGACGCCGTCGTAGGTCTGCATGTTCTCGACACGGAACGATTGGTTGGTCCGGACGTACGCAAGGTCCGGGTATTTCGTCAAGTCGATGCTATAGAGGTCGACCGTCTCCCCGTTGGCCAGTTCGAAGGGGACCCGGACGTATTCCCACGCTTGCCCTGTCACCCGGTCGATAGGGATGTTGACGAACAACTCGGCGGAATGTTTGTAGATGTAGGTGGCGCTCAGCGAGAGGTCCTTGCCCAGCTCCCTTTCCAGGTTCAGCATCACCTGATCCGTATGCATGTCCTTAACGTTGTCCGCGACGGCCAGCGTCCAGGAAGGATCGGCCGTCTCCTGAAAAGCGAAAACGGGCCCCGGCAGGCCCGGGATCTGCCGGGCGGCCTCGATGACCTCGTTGATGACCCTCCCTTCATGTTCGTACCAGGTGAAATCGACGATGCCGTTGTCGTTCAGATCGACGAGGTTCCAAGGGACCTGCATCCACTGGACCGTCCGGTTGAGCTGCGGCATGTCCGGTCCGAAGCGGCGGAGGAACTCGACCGCAAGCGGCATGTAATAACGGCCATAGTTGGCCCGCAGGACCGTCTTCGCGTCTTTGGTCAGCCGGTAGGTGATGCCGAGGCGGGGCGAGAACGTCCGGAAATCAAAGATGTTCGGGGACGCGTCCCGGGGACGGATAACCCCCAGATCGGGATTGTTGACGTCGCTCGGCTGGGACAGCAATTCGTAGACCTTGCCGGCGCCGTACTTGGTCGTCATCCGATCATAGCGGAGACCGAGATTGAGCGTCAGCCGCTTAGTCGGCGACCACTGATCGTCAATGAAGAAGCCGAGCGAATCCGCCGTGCGGACGGTCAGGAAGGGGTTGAGCTCCTCGCGCTGGTTACGGAAAATAAGACCATTCTCCGAATCGACTTGAGGATATGACCCGAAATCATACCACCCCGGGTAGAAATACCACATGTCTTTCCAGGAGTTGATATCCGCACCGACCAGGTTACCTCCACTATAAGCGTAGGCGGGATAGCCCAAAGGATAAGCGAAATTCACAAAATTCTGGAAATAGCCGCCCATCCAGTTGCCCCGGCCCTTGGTGTATTGGGCGCCGAACTTGATGTCGTGTTCGCCGAGGAAGTCCTCGGCATAGTAGGACATGTCGGCTTGGACCGTCTGGCGAGCGGATTTCTGGGCTTCGATGTAGGGGAAGGCGCCGCCAACTCCATAGGACGCCCACTTCCACCAGTTGATATAGCCGGGGTGGTCCGGGTGGTCTTCCGGGATGAAGGGATCGTCGTCTGTCCAGAAGCCCAAGTACTTCGCCGTGAGAACGGCGTTGCTCGAAGGCAGCCATTGAAACTGGGCGGAGAGGGTGTCGTTCTTCGTCTTGGTCCCATAGGTCATCGTGGTGTCCCATTCCGGCTCGGTGCCCCAGCTCGTGCCTGTACCCTTGTTCCGTTCACGATGGTAGGACACCCAGGCCCGTGACTTCGCGAACGGCTCCGCCGAGATCTTGAGGTCGGCGTATTGGCCCCACCACTCGTTGAGAATGCTCCAGTTCACGGGGAGCGACGCCGAGCGGATATAATCGAAGGCGCCGTAGAACCAGACCTTGTCCTTGATGATCGGGCCGCCCAAGGTGAAATTGCCTTCCCAATTCTCTTTCGTAACTCCGGCCAGGACGTCGCCCTGCTGAACGTAAAGCCAGTCCGCGCCGGACAGGGGGCCGTTGGGCGGCTGATTGGTCTTGAAGAACGTGTCGCCCCGGAGCTCGGTGTAGTAGGCGGCGTTGCCGTGGAAGGCGTTGCTCCCCGACCGGGTCAGGACATCGATGGCCGCGCCGGAGAAACTGCCGTATTCGGCCTTGGAGCCCAGGGCGACGACGCGGACCTCCTCGACAGCATTGTAGTTGACCTTGACGAGGGAGCCGAAGGAGGCGCCGCGGGGGTTGGTTGTATTGACGCCGTTGATCAAGAAGACGTTTTCCATGCTCGAGCCGCCGTAGGCCGTCGGGCTCGGCAGCCAGCTGCCCGAGCTTCCGACTTCGAACATGCCCGGCGTTATGACGGCCATGTCATAGAAGGCGTCGCGAGTGCTCGGCAATTTGGCCAGCATCTCGCTGTTCAATCGGGAGTCGACAGTCGACGTCTTGACGTCGACGATCGGGCTCGCGGCCAGAACCGTCACCTGTTCTTCGATGGCACCGACCTGGAGGGCGGGATTGACCTCAAGGGTGCTGCCCGCGCCCAGGATGAGGTTCTCCTGGACCCAGGTTTTGAATCCGGCCAGCGAGACCGTCATGGTCATCCTCCCCGGAGGGACGTTCAGGAAAATGTAAATCCCCTTGCCTGAGGTCACGGTGGCCCGCTTGCCCATGATCGAAGGCCCCGCGATCTCAACGCTGACTCCTGGGAGCATCTCGCCTTTGTCGTCGGTGACCGTACCCTTGATCTTCCCTTCCAGGACGGACTGGGCCCGGGCGACGGTCCCGCCGAGAAAAGCGAGTCCCAAGACAAGCATGAAAGTTAGAGCCAAGTACTTTCTTCTCATCAAATGGCCTCTCCTTCTTCCCAATAGTGCCTCAACTCCTGTTTCTCCCGGCCAGGCCGGAAGAAACGGCTTCTGACGCCCGCAGGATGGATACCTCTCTTTTGCCTCCTCTTCTTCTTTTATGATTATTTCACGATTAAGATGACGGCGCTTGAAGTGTCCACGGTTAGAGTGCTTTCCCGGGTGAATATGTACATATGTTTATTATTTTTCTCCGCCTCTTGTCAAGTCCCCTCTTGATCCCTCTATTTCTTGATCTGCTCCTTCAGCTTGGCGATCAGATCGCTCAGGAAATTGACCCTTTCCTGGTCGGTCGCGTAGCCGGCCTTGGCCTTCTCCAGGTATTCGATCGCCTTTGGAAAATCCGCCCGGTGGATGTAGCATCGGCCGGCCATTTCGAGGAGGGCCGGGTCGTCCGGCTTCAGGGCTAGCGCCTTCTCGAACAGGGCCAGCGCCTCGTCCATGGCGGATCGGCCGAAAAGGATCAGGCCCGCGTTGTAAGCGCTGTCGGGGTTCGCCGGGTCGAGGTCCATGGCCTTCCGATAGTGCTCGAGGGCCTTGTCCGGATCGGCCAACTGTTGGTAGGTGACGCCCAACTGGTAGTAGGCCGCCACGAAATTCGGGCTCGCCTCGATGACCTGTTGAAAGGGCCCGACGGCCTCGGCCCACATTTTCTTCTTGAGGTACGCCATCCCGACGAGGTAGAGGGCGTTGGAGTCCTTGGGGTTCTTTTCGAGGATCGGCTTGAGCTGGGCTATGGCGCCGTCGTAGTCACCGCCGCGGACCTTTTCAGCCGCCGCTTTGACCGCGGCCGCCGAGTGCCTCATCTTTTCGGCCTCGGCGATGACCTCGGCGGAGACCATGATAACGGGCGGGACTTCCACCTTGATCATGCTGTCCTGGGGCGTTTCGAATTTCCACTCGTCGGTCTTCTCTGAGAAGCCCTCCTTCTTGAACACGGCCTGGTAGGCGCCGTGCGGCAGGCCGACGAACTTGAATGTGCCGTCCTTTTTCGTTTTGAGCGTATAGCTGCGGCTCGTGGCATAATCCCGCAGGCTGATCAGGACCCCGGCCAGGGGATTCTTCTGGGAATCAACGACCTTCCCGGAGATGTGGTACTCCCGATACTGGGCCAGGCCGGGAAGGGCCAGGGCCAGAACCAGGGCGGCGGCTAAGGCCAGCCGGCCCCGGGCGGGGATCTGATGGTGTCTCATCGTTCACTCCTTTTGCGCCTTGTACGTGTTGGCTAGGCGCAGGGCCTCGTTCATTTTGTCCGGTTGCCGCAGACGATTGTAGACGTCGGCCAACAGGAAATACCCCATGGCCTTGAGCTCGGCTGTCTCAGCCAGGGCCAAGCCCTCGTCAACGGCGGCCTTGACCTCGTCGAGGGGAACGTCCTCGTAGAGGAGGCCCCGGGCCAGGAAGAGATGCCCTTCGGCCAGCTTGGGCGCGACCCTGACGATCTCGCGCATCTCGTCCAGGGACCCGGCCCGATCCCCCAGCTTGAACAGGAGTTTGCCCAGGTTGAACCGGGCCTTGAACTCCCCGGGATAGGCTTCGACCTCGAAGGCGTAGGCCGCCCGGGCCTCTTCGAGCCTCCCCTGTTCCTCGAACAGCAAACCCAGGTTGAAATGGGCCAAGGGGAATTTCGGCGAACCGCGGACGATCTCCCGGAAGAGCGGCTCGGCCCGATCGTATTGTTTCAGGCCCAGAAGGCAGACGGCGAGGGCGAGCCGGCTCCGGTCCATTTTCGGCTGGAGTTCGACCGCTTTTTCGATGTATGGCAGGGCCTGGGCCAAGTCCGGAAATCCCATGTAGGTCTCCCCGATGAGCAGCAGTGCCTGGGTGTTCTGCTCATCGACGGAAAGGGCCCGCTTGCAGAGGGCGATGACATCCTCGTTTCTCCCCTCCTCGAGCAGGAGGTTAGCCAAGCTGGTCAAGGCCTGGACATTCTCCGGATCCTCTTTGAGCACGATGTCTAATTTGGCCTTGGCATCCTCTTTCCTGCCCATTTCCATATAGCAGGTCGAAAGGAGCAGGAGCGCCTGGGGGATCGTCTGTTCTTCGAGGAGCGCGGATTCGAGGAGAGCCGCCGCTTCGGTGTAGTTGTCATTCAACGCCATCTGCCCGGCCTCCGAGACTTTCCGGAAGATCTCGAACTTGTCCTTGGGATCGGCCAGCGGCCCGGCGGTCTTCGACGCTTTTTTGAGGGCGACGGGAGCGCCGATGTAGCCTAGCGCGGCGAGTCTTTCCATCGTTTCCTTGTCGAGATTGGCGGCCTGGGGAGTCGGCGCCCCCCGGCTTGCGACCGCTATGAACCGATCCAGGTCCTCCTTCATTTTCCGGGCGACCTCGGGGTTGGCGCCGGCGAGGTTCGTTGTTTCGCCCGGGTCGGCGGCGATGTCGAAGAGTTCGGGCTTGGGGGCGTCGATGTACTTGTACCGATTCGTCCTCAGGAGCTGCAGGG
>Ga0315278_10006928_pt1 | contig 10325 bp, 9 predicted proteins | sample YL17G06_0_MG_FD_203880 | JGI IMG/M metagenome (GOLD analysis project Ga0315278, IMG submission 203880) | Sediment microbial communities from Yellowstone Lake, YNP, Wyoming, USA - YL17G06_0 | ecosystem: Environmental > Aquatic > Freshwater > Lake > Sediment | place: USA: Wyoming | collected... | reverse complement strand
ATCACCAGGCCGGCCAAGGGAGAGGCCAGGGGGAAAACAGCAGCCCGAGGCGCCGGAGTCTCCGGTAAGATTTTCAGATGACGCAACGACTCCGGCTTCGGTAAGGTTTTCAGATGGCTTGACAGGGGTCTATCCTCCCATCGCACATACCAAGCAACCACCGCTCTTTCATCTTCTCCCTTGAGGGCGGGCTAGATTGGTCTCCTACTGCGCGTGTCCAACAAGGGTCTTCTCAGGCCGCGCGTTGGCCGAGCACAGGAGACGATCTTGCCTACCTCGCATGCACCTTCCAAGCTCGTTTACTTTCCCTCTTTTGGAAGGGCACCCATGTTGGTCTAGGTGCGGCCGTCGAACGAGACCCTTCTCAGGGCGCGCGTTCCGGGAGCACAGGACCAACGTGGGTGTCTTTCCCATCCTTCCAAGCTCGCTCGCGTACGTTGCTCTAGGATGGCCCGGGTGAGTCCCCCACTGCGCGCGTCCGCTCCATCCCTACTTATTTCCTCAAGGGTAGCCTGGTCGATCCTCGAACGCGCGCATCGAGCGACCATATTTTATAATGCTCCCTCCAAGCTCGCTCGTCACCTCTCAGGGATGGGGGCTGATTGATCTTCCACTGCGCGCGTCCAACGAGGGCCTTCTCAGGCCGCGCGTTGCGCGAGCACAGAAGATCATCAGGCTCCATCACCGTGCTACCGGATGGTCGGCTCCAAGCTCACTCTCGCCTTCATGGAGTTGGAAATCAGACAGTTCGCCTCGGCTTTCTCGATCAGCTCCCTGGCTTTGGTCGCATCAGTGCTCGTCGTGAGCGTGATGGTCGGCTTCAACGTGATGGCCGTGAACTGAAACTTCCCATCGACCAATTCCAGCAGCCCTTCGGCCTGACTCTCGTACGAGGTAAAGGCCAAACCTGCTCGCTCCGCCACCGCCAGGAACGTCGTCATCAGACAGATGTTGGCGGACGCGACGAATAGATCCTCCGGCGACCAGATGCCTTCGTGTCCCTTGAACTCCGGCGGCGTCGCAACCTGGATATCCGGTTTACCGGCACAGGAGATGACTCCCATTCGTTGCTCTGTCCATTTGACCGCGGTGTGATACGTGTAGACCTTGCTGCGGACTTCCATGATTCTCCTCCCTGAATTGGCCCATTACATCATTGAGCCATTTAATCATTGGCTGCTTTTCAACTCCGAATAGAGAGAAATAGTGTCAAGAGCTGTTTCCCCCTTCCTACAAACCGTCAGCGAATATAGCCCCGCCTTGATGGATTGTCACGGAGAGCAGGGGGCGAGGGAGGAAGACGATGCGGGACCAAGAGGGCGTATCGCCGTACGCCCCTACAAGGAAATTAACCTGTATGCCGGTTGCGGTGTCAGAACAGGTGTTGCAATCCAGGGCGAACCTTGGGAACATACTGGGAATGCTTCTGGATGAGGAGGAACAGTATGGACTATCAACAGTACATCGTGCGCGACCCAAATGTCTGCGGCGGGGAACCGGTGATCAAAGGCACGCGGGTGACCGTGCGGACGATCTTGGCGAGCCTCGCGGAGGGCGCGAAGGCAGAGGAAATCCTTGAAGACTTTCCCACGCTTAAGGAAGAGGATATCCGCGCCGTGATCGCCTTCGCCGCCGCTTCCGCCGAGGAAGATATGCCGGTCCAGAGCGTGCCGGACATTCGGTGAGGATCAAGCTCGACGAGAATCTTCCACTCAGACTCGCCCCTATTCTCAGCCAACAGGGACATGAGACCGATACTGTTCCACAGGAGGGCTTGGCTGGACAGGATGACGCCCACGTCTTGCAAGCGGCACAATTAGCCGGTCGCTTTTTCATCACGCAGGATTTGGACTTTTCTGACGTTCGCCGGTTTGCGCCCGGCACCCACCATGGCCTTCTACTCGTGCGCTTGCGGGACCCCGGTCGCAAGGCGCTCGTGAGGCGGGTCCGAAGCCTATTTCAAACTGAAGACGTTGAGGCCTGGAAGCAATGCTTTGTCGTGGCGACCGAACACAAGATTCGTATTCGCGCTCCCAGGCAGCAAAACGATCCAAAAAACGGCTAGGCCTTGTCATCGACTAGGAGAATAAATGTGACAGGCTACTTTGCTTGGGGTGGGCGGCGAAAACTTTCAGGATCGGGCTCAGACTCCATTTCCAAAGTCTAAGACTGCAGCCGAAATCCTCCCTCCCTGCGGCCCGGCCTTCAAGAACGATTTGTAATCGGACAGGTTCCTAGTCCCTCAGGCTTCGAAGATAGGCGACCACATCCTCGATCTCCTGATCGGATAGGACGTTCTCCCATTTTCCCATCGCGGTATTGGCCCGTCCCTTATGCACCGTGCGAATCAGCTGGGGAGCGAGTTGCGTAGACACCTTCGCCGACGTGAGATCCGCAACCGGCGGATTGAACGTGGTATAGCCATCGCCCTTTCCGGTCGGCCCATGACAGGCGGCACAGTGTTTTTGAAAGGTCACCTGGCCCGGCTTGGAAGCGTCAGCCACTGTTGGAGCCTCAGCCACCTGTGGGACCGGATGACAACCCACCCATAAAAAACCGGCACCTAGACATAGGGTCATGAGAACTATGCGCGTCTTCATCTTGATCCTCCCTTGTGTAAACACAGATCAGCTGACCATCGAAGGGTAGTAGCAGCGCTGTCCCTCGTCAATAGAGGACATGCCGGTAAAAGACTTTCTTCGCCACTTCAGCCGCAAGGACATATCCGACGACGATGCAGAGCAAGGCCGCCAGGAACAGTGGCGGCAACGGCACGAACCCCAGCGGCCCGCGCAGCGGCGTATAGGGCAATAGCAGCGTCAGTCCCACGACCGCAAGCGTCGCAACCAGCAGGCCACGGCTCGGTCGGCTTTGAGTGAACGGCCGACGACTCCGCACGACCAGGACGATGACCGAGGCGGAGATCACCGACTCCACAAACCACCCGGTTCTAAATTCCTCCACACCGGCTTGAAGGTACAAGAGCAGCACCGCGAAGGTCAGGTAATCGAAGACGGAACTCACCAACCCGAATGTGAGCATAAACTTCCTGATGAAGGCGATGTTCCACCGCCTGGGCCGATCGATCAGCTCCTCATCCACGCGATCACCGGCGATGGTCATTTCCGGAATGTCGGTCAGGAGATTGGTCAATAATATTTGCTTGGGCAGCAGAGGCAGAAAGGACAGAAAGAGCGACGCCCCCGCCATGCTGAACATGTTGCCAAAGTTTGCGCTGGTCGCCATAAAGACATACTTCAAGGTGTTGGCGAACGTCCTCCGCCCTTCCTGCACTCCTTCGACAAGGATGCCCAGATCCTTTTCCAACAACACGATATCCGCCGCTTCTTTCGCCACGTCCACCGCGCTTTCGACGGACACGCCGACGTCCGCCGCATGCAATGCCGAGGCATCATTGATGCCGTCGCCCCCATAGCCTACGACGTGGCCTGCCTTTTTCAACGCCAGGATGATTCGTTCCTTCTGATTCGGTTCGACCTCGGCAAACACATGGACGTCATTCACGCGCGACACCAGCGCTTCGTCGCTCATCTGCCGCAAATCCTCGCCGGTCAACAGATTTCCATTCGACAAGCCTATCGCCTGTCCGACGTGAGCCGCGACGAGACGATTGTCGCCGGTCACGATCTTCAAGGTGACGCCCAAGCTCTTGAGGCGGCCAATCGTCTCCATGACATCGGCCTTAATGGGGTCTTCGAACAGCAGGAATCCCAAGAACGTCATGTCCGCCTCGTCGTCCTTGGTGATACCCTCTCGTGGGCCCATCTCGCGAGAGGCAAGCCCGAGCACCCGCCATCCCTGGCCGGCCCACTGCGCCATCTGCAATTGGATTGCATCCTGCACGGCAGCCAACTCAACCAAGGTGCCGTCCGCAGCCTCGGCGGTTGAACAGACTGCCAGCACATTCGCCAGGGCTCCCTTGGTCACCAAGAGATGGGCGGTCGGCGTCGCGACTAACACGGACAACCGTTTGCGGACGAAGTCGTAGGGCTCTTCATCCAATTTCCGATAGGGAGAGAGATCGAACGAGCGAGCGGTACGGATGGCTTCGTCGATCGGGTTGTGAAACCCGGTTTCGAAACTCGCATTGAGCGCGCCGTGCAAGAGCACCCGTTCGCTCGGGTTGCCTGCGATATCGCAGGCGGCCTTCAGCCGGACGAGCCCTTCGGTCAGTGTCCCTGTCTTGTCCGAGCAGAAGACGGTCATGCTCCCGAAGTTTTCGATCGAGGCCAAGCGCTTCACAATCACTTTCTGCTGGGCCATGCGCTTGGCCCCATGGGCCAAATTGATGCTGATGATGGCCGGCAGCAGCTGCGGGGTAAGGCCGACCGCAAGGGCGAGAGAGAACAGAAAGGCTTCGAGCACGGGCCTGGCCAGATACACGTTGACCGCAAAGATGGCAACGACCAACACGACGGTCACTTCCAAGAGCAGATAACCGAATTGCCTGATGCCTCGCTCGAACTCCGTCTCGGGCGGCCTGAGTTGCAACCGGCCCGAGACCTTCCCGAACTCCGTGTCCGACCCAATGTGCACCACAATCGCCGAACTGTTTCCGCTGACGACATGGGTCCCGAGAAAGAGACTATTCGTCCGTCGACCCAAGGGAATGTCGGCCGGCAGGACGCCGCAGACTTTCTCGACCGGATAGGTTTCGCCCGTGAGCGTCGCCTCGTCCACGAACAGATCTTTGGATTCAAGCAGGAGACAATCGCCGGGAACTGTGTCGCCCGCTCTGAGCAGGACGACATCGCCCGGCACGACCTCCTCAACCGGCACAGCGGCCGGGCTTCCGTCGCGCCACACATCCGCTTTGATCTGCACGATCGCGAGCAGGCGGGCCACCGCTTGGTTCGCGCTCCGCTCCTGCCAGAACCCGAGCAGGCCGCTGACGAGCACGATCAAAAGAATAATCGCCGTGTCGGTCCGATCCGCCAGGAAGAAGGCCAGCCCGGCGGCGCCCAGGAGGATGAGGATGATCGGGCTGGTGAATTGCCGAAACAGCAGCTCGTAGGTGGACAGCCGGCTCTTCGGTTTCAAGAGGAGATGCGCATCGCGCAAATGACGCCGTCGCGCCTCATCGCCGGAGAGTCCTTTGGAGCTTGAGTCGAGTTGTTCAAGAGTCTCAGCCGATGGGCTGCTCCAAAAATGCCACTGCTCAGACGACTCCTGTCGCATCAAAACAAGCCCCCGCCTCATTGCCGGCTCCGGATACTCGCCGGCCATTCAACCGGCGTTCCAAGCGTGCTACGGACCAGTCTCTGCATTTTATGAAGGCACCGCTCAGCTCTCTCCTGTACTGCATGAGAGTCATGGCTCCCGAGCCGAAGCGTCGCCTGCGCCGACAAGCTGAGGAAGATCGTACCGGAGCACACCGACGATGCGGTTGATACTCACGTCCGGCGGCGGGTAACTCTCGCGCAGGTGCGGATCGCGGGCATCGTGTCCCTGCCGCGGGAGCACGGTGGTCACCCGCGCGTCCCGGACTTTCTTGACCACCGTGAGGATTTTGAGCTTGTCGCCGATTAACACATAGTGATCGCCCGGATACCGCCGCTGAAGACAAGCCTGTCCAATCCGCCCAAGGCAGCGGCAAATGAGCCCATCCACTTCTTGGCCTGGTAGGAGAAGAGCGCCACGGCTTCTGCCGCACGAGGACCGTGGCTTTCGCTTGCCAAGAGATCGCGCAGGCTCACAGTCCCCCTCTAGTCAGTAGATGTGCGTGCCTCACGCCGACCCCGGACTCTGCTGCGGAGACGCTTGCCCCAATCGATAGGCATCATGGAGGTACTGTGCGACCATGCGCTGCGTATTGAAAAATGCTCCGTTCAATGCAATTGCGTGGCGCATGATCTCGACAAAGCGTTCATGCTCCTTGTAAAAACAGGGCAAGACTTTCTCTTCCAGTTTTCTGTAAAGTTCCACTGCGTGACAGCCGTCCATCCCAGACTGAGGCTCCAGGCAGGCCTCCACCCGATCGCCGATCGACCAGCCGGTCACACCTTCGAGGTGGCCCTCGATCCACCAACCGTCCAGCACGCTCAGGCTGGGGACCCCGTTCATCGCCGCCTTCATCCCACTCGTCCCTGATGCCTCCATCGGCGGCAGCGGCGTATTGAGCCACACATCGACACCGGCACAGAGCAGCTTGGCCACATCCATGTCGTAATTACTCAAGTACGACACCGGGATCACACCCTGCAGCGCATCACGCATCTCATGGATGTGCACGATCAGCTCCTTGCCATCGCGATCGTGCGGATGCGCCTTGCCGGCAAAGACGATCTGGATCGGCCCGGCCTCGCGGACAATCTTCTTGAGCCGGTCGAGATCCTGAAAGATCAGACCGGCACGTTTGTAGGCAGCAAAGCGACGGGCGAACCCTATCGTCAACACGTTGCGATCAAATCCCGCGTTCGATTCCCGATTCACATGCTCGACGAAGGTGCGTTTCGCTTCCACATGAGCCGCCCAGATATCCGCGAGGGGAATACTCACTGCATAGCGCAGCGAGAGTTGATCGCGCCGCCAGTCAGGCAGATGATTATCGAAGAGCTTCTGGAATGACGGAGCGGTCCAGGTTACTGCGTGAACTCCGTTGGTAATGGAATGGATCGGATAGCCGGGGAACATGCCGTGCGAGACCTCCCCATGCTTCATCGCAACCCCGTTGACATACCTAGAGCCCCGCAGAGCCAGTTGCGTAAGATTGAGCGTCTCCTCAACACCGCAGGACTTCAGTATGGCCCACCAGCGATCGCCTAGCACCTGGCGCGCGAGTGTCTCGGGAAATTTATCGTGGCCGGCCGGCACCGGAGTATGGGTCGTAAACACGCACTGTTCGCGAATGGTTTCGATAAGCTCGTTTGAAATCGAATCCGACTGGTTCTGCGAGGCCAACTTCTCCTCGCCAAGCGCAAGGACGAGCAAGGCGGCATGCCCCTCATTCATATGGAACCGACGGATATCTTCATATCCGAGGGCCCGCAATAGTCGAAATCCTCCAACCCCCAGCACCATTTCCTGGCACAAGCGATAACGGTCGTCGCCTCCATAGAGCACATCGGTGAGGGTCCGGTCCCAGGCCTGGTTCTCACTCACATCGGTGTCGAGCAGATACACCGGAACGACATGCCCGGACTCACCCGTTACGCGATACCGCCAGGCCCTGACATGGACCGTGCGCCCTTCGATATCGACCGTGGCCTGCTCGTCGATCAGTTCCGCGAAATCATTGACCGGCCACGCGACAGGCTCCTCGCTTTGCTGACCGTGCGCATCCAGCCGCTGGAAAAAGTGCCCGCGCCGGTGCAGCAAGGACACCGCCACCATCGGCACGTCGAGGTCGGCAGCTGAGCGAATCGTGTCGCCGGCGAGCACACCGAGCCCTCCCGCATAGGTCGGCATTCCGGACTCAAGGCCCATCTCCATGGAAAAGTACGCGACAAGCGGCGGTTGCACCATGAACGGCCCCCTCAGTGACATCCTCGTTGCACCATGAACTAACAGGCTGCGGAAAAACTATTTCGGCACGCGAGAACTTCGATGGACCCCACGTGTGGCTCAACAGGAGAACACCCCCGCCGGATGCTCAAAAAGGCCAGATTTCTCACCCGCCCAACCCTGGCGGATATTTCACCCTCCCGCCCTGAGTCTGCCAAGACAGCCTCTTCACTCTGGGACGCGCCCTGTCCCAAACAAGGCCGCAACGAACTATCACTCATAAGGGGTGGGTGGGATGATCCCTACTGCGCGCGTCCAACGAGGGCCTTCGGAGGCCGCGCGTTGCGCGAGCACGGGGATCGTCCCAGCCACCCCGCCCATTTTTCAGCATCCTGCTAACCCAACGTCGCATGAATCCAGTCGCCCACATAGTGCGTGATCGCGATCACGCTGACGCCAATGACTACATGCTCCGCGATGACTTTCCAGGCCGGGATCTGCTGGGCCCGCGCCAAAAGATAGCTCAGCACCGCGAGCAGCATGAGGCCCCATCCCACGCTCACCGTCATAGCATCCTCTAACGGCAACAGCAGTACCGGCACGATAAAGGTCAGAGCGATCAGGAACTTGGCCACAAAGGTGGCGATGGTCGATTCCCAGATTTCTGACACGGCCCCGTTATTCTTGGACTCCTCCGCAATGTGCATGCCTAAGGCATCCGACATGGCATCGGCAACCGCAATGGTCACAATGCCACCGATCACGACGGTTCGTGAGTGGGTGCCTGAATGGAGTCCCACCATCAACCCCAATGTCGTAATCACGCCGGACGTGAGACCAAAACTCAGACCGCTTTTGAACGATGCCTTCATCAACCTTCATTGCCGATGTCTGACTCAAGCGAGATGGGCGAGACTGGCGGGATCAGAAGGCTGAAGTCCGTAGGCTGAAGGTCGGGGTTCGGAGTTCCGAGCATTTCAGCCTTCAGCCTGCCTGGCCTGTTCCGCTATTCTCACACGTCACGCGAGTCCCGCTCCTCGCGCTCGCCGCGCGACCCTTACTTGTCCACGATAGCTTTGAGGTCACTGCCACTGATCACCTCGCGCTCGAGCAGGACTTTTGCTCCTTCTGCGAGTGCGCTCTTCTTTTCAGTTACGAGCCGTTTCACGCGCTCGTATTGCTCATCGATGATACGGCGCACTTCACAGTCGATCTCACGGGCAGTCTCCTCTGAGTAGTCGCCTTTCTCCTGAGGCGCCTGGATCTGCATAAAGAGAGGCTGGCGTTCACGATCGAGCGTGACGGTGCCCAGCTTGTCGCTCATCCCGTAGGATTTGATCATGCTCTTAGCAATGTCCGTGGCCTTGACCAGGTCGTTCTGCGCGCCAGTAGACGCCTCGCCAAAGATTAGTTCTTCCGCAATCCGCCCTCCGAGTAAGACGGCAATCTTGTTTTCCAGCTCCGTCTTGGTCATCAGGAAACGATCCTCGGTCGGGAGCTGAAGAGTATAGCCCAACGCGGCAATCCCGCGAGGGATGATCGAGATCTTCTGGATCGGGTCTGATCCTGGAAACGACAGTGCCACCAATGCGTGGCCCACTTCATGGTAGGCGACTCGTTCCTTCTCCATCTTGTTGAGGACCCGGTTCTTCTTCTCCAACCCGGCCACGACCCGCTCCACCGCTTCTTGCAATTCTGAGAGACCGACCTGCTCCTTATTCCGACGCACAGCCAACAGCGTCGCCTCGTTGATGATATTGGCGAGATCGGCGCCCGAGAAACCGGGGGTCATCGCGGCGATCACCTCAAGGTCCGCATCGGGGCCCAGGACCACTTGCTTCGCATGGACACGCAAGATGGCCAGGCGGCCGATCTTGTCTGCACGATCGACCAGCACCTGGCGATCGAACCGGCCGGCCCGCAAGAGTGCGGGATCCAGGATTTCAGGCCGATTGGTGGCCGCCATCAGAATGACGCCGATGCGGGGATCGAAGCCATCCATCTCGACCAGCAACTGGTTCAAGGTCTGCTCACGCTCCTCATGCGCCATGGGTCCCGCCCCGCGGGCTTTCCCGATCGCATCCAGTTCATCGATGAAGATAATACAGGGCGCTTTGACCTTCGCCTGGTCGAACAGGTCCCGCACGCGGGCTGCCCCGACCCCCACAAACATTTCCACGAACTCGGACCCGCTGATACTGAAAAAGGTGACCCCTGCCTCTCCGGCCACGGCACGGGCCAGAAGAGTCTTGCCGGTTCCAGGCGGGCCGATGAGTAAGATCCCTTTCGGAATCTTTCCTCCCAGACGCGTAAACTTTTCCGGCGTCTTCAGAAACTCGATCACCTCGCGCAGCTCTTCCTTCGCCTCGTCCACGCCGGCCACATCGGCGAAAGTGACCTTCGTGTCCTTCTCGGCATAGATCTTCGCCTTTGACTGCCCCACCGTCATGAACCCGCTTTGGCCCTGACCGAGGCGCCGAATCAGAAAGAACCAGATGCCGCCAAAGATCAGCGCAGGAACGACCCAGGAGAGGATATCGCGCAAGAAGGTACTTTCAATCACACCGGTAAACTTGACGCCCCGTGCATTGAGCTCCTTGACCAAATCGGGGTCTTCAACCCGAACGGTCGTAAACGACTTCTGCTCTTTGGATCCCCCTTCCGGCTTCAACTTCCCGGTCAATCTCTGTTGAGTGACTGTGACTTCAGCCACGTTGCCGGCCGCCACGAGTGACCTGAATTCGCTGTACGGAAGCTCTTCAAGCTTCTCCAGGGCCACGATGAAATCGTGCACGAGAATGACCGCCCCGATGGCGAGAAGGATATACGCGATCGAAAAGGAGATTTTCTTATTCACTGGC
>Ga0315278_10006927_pt1 | contig 10328 bp, 4 predicted proteins | sample YL17G06_0_MG_FD_203880 | JGI IMG/M metagenome (GOLD analysis project Ga0315278, IMG submission 203880) | Sediment microbial communities from Yellowstone Lake, YNP, Wyoming, USA - YL17G06_0 | ecosystem: Environmental > Aquatic > Freshwater > Lake > Sediment | place: USA: Wyoming | collected... | reverse complement strand
CGCTCGCGCCGATGCCCATCATGGGCAAGTACTACATGTACTACGGGCCCGACTTCCTCGCGCCGCGCCAGCTCGGACGCCTCAACGCGGACCGGATGGTGCAGGAGCTGCTCCTCGACAACCTCGGTATCTGCCGCTTCCACCGCGGGTGGGCCGAGGACATGGGGGCCGAGATCGTGCAGGCGCTTTACGGCCAAGGCCCGGAATTCGTCGAGAAGGTGAAGATGACGGCGAGCCGCATCAACAGCCGGAACTCGTCGGTCTTCTGGGAGGCGGGGCGGAACGCCGACTTCGTGTACGAGTTTCTGAGGCGGCATCGCGACGTCGGCGGCGCGAGCCGCCCGGGGCTCGACGAGTGGATCGCCAGGTTCGAAGCAGACCGTCGGGAGGCGGCCCTCGACTTCTGGTACGAGATGCACAAGGGCGCGCACGAGTCGCTGCTGGAATTCTAGGGGATCCCGATTTCCGGGCGCGGTAAGATTGGCTGGCATGAAGCTGCCGGCGTTCATCTCCAGCCACCTCGGCGCCATCGACCGGGAGCTCGACCGGGTGACGCCGCCCGAGTCGGTGCGGCCGCAGGCGCTGCACCGGGCGATGCGCTACACGCTGATGGCGCCGTCCAAACGCGTCCGCGCCGTGCTCGTGCTCCTGTCGGCCGACGTCTGCGGCACGTCCGATCGGGCGCTGCCCGCCGCGGCCGCCGTCGAACTCGTCCACGCCGCGTCGCTGATCCTGGACGACCTGCCGTCGCTCGACAACGCCGCGATTCGGCGCGGGCGCCCGTCGAATCACGTCGCGCACGGCGAGGCGCTGGCGCTCATGGCGGCGTTCGGCCTCTTCAACCTGGCGTTCGCCACCCTCGCGCGTTCCTACGATCCGCCGCTGGCGAGACAGCTGACCGCGCTCATCACCGACGCCGCGGGACCTGAAGGCCTGACCGGCGGCGAGGTCGAGGATCTCCTGGCGACCGAGTCGTCGATCTCGTTCGAGACGCTCGAGCTGATCCACCGGTGGAAGACCGGCGCGCTGTTCGTTGCCGCGGCGGTGGCCGGGGCGCTGACCGCTGGCGCCCGGCCGGAGCAGGTGGCCGCCCTCTCCGCGTACGCCAAGAATCTCGGCCTCGCGTTTCAGATCGTCGACGACCTGCTCGACGTGGAAGGCGATCCGGCAGAGACCGGCAAGCCGCGGCTCGCCGATGCGCGGAAGACGACGTTCGTGTCGTTCAGCGGCGTGGAGGGCGCGCGGTCGCTGGCGCGCGAGCTGTGCGAGACGGCCACTGGCGCGCTCGAGATCTTCGGGCCTCGCGGCCAAGCCCTGCGCGAGTTGGCCGGATTCGTCGCGGGCCGGCGCGTCTGAGCCCGGCCGCCCGGTGAAGAGATGGCAGACCCAACACCCGACGTCGACCACCTGCGCGCCCGGCTGCGCGATCTGGGCTACCTCGACGCGGGCATGAACCGCTTCGTGCTGGGGCCGGTTCGCGGCGGCCGCGGGCTGTGGGCCGTGGCGTGGCGCTCGAGCGCGCGCATCGGCCTCCTGGCCGCCCTGCTGCTCGGGCCGTCCGCCGCGCTCGCGCTCGGCGTGCGGCTGCCAAGCCTGGTGACCGGAGCCCGCGACGCGGCCGTCCTGGCGGTGTATCTCGGTGCGCTGTTCGGCGTGGCGGTGGCGTGTCTCGCGCTCGTCGCCAGCCTGCTGCTCGGGTGGCTGGCTTCGCGGCCACGCGGCGACGCGGCCATCGAGCGGATGGGTCCGCGGCTGGCTCGCCTGGCCGGCGCGATTGTCGCCCTGTCGTGCTTCGCCTACCTGGTGCTCTGGTGGCGGACCGTGAACCCCGCGGGCACAATCTGGCGTGCCGAGGCATGGACCTGGCCGGTACTGGGCCTCTCGACCGCCATCAGCATGCTTCTCGGCCGGGCGGTCACCGTCTCCACGCTGGCCTTCGCCGCGCGTGGCGCAGCAGCCACGCGGCCGGCGCTGCGTCTCCCATCGCGATCGTGGCTGCTCACCGTGGGCACGGGCGCCCTGGTGTTCCTCGGTGGCGCCACGATGCTGTTTCTCACGACGCGCGGCGAGACCCCCGCGCCCGCGCGCCCGGCGTCGGTCCCCCGGGTGCAGACAGGCCTGCACCTGACCGTCGTCGCGGTCGACGGACTCGACCTGGCGTTTCTCGAGCGGCTCTCGAAGGAGGCCCGAACGCCCACGCTCGCGCGGCTCGCAGCCGGCGCGCGCCTGGCGATTCCGGCCTCGGACGCGCCCGACCCGGCGCGCACGTGGACGTCGCTCGCTACCGGCCAGCCTGCCGACGTCCACGGTGTGACCGGGATCGAGGCCCGGTCGGTCAGCGGCATCGCCGGCACGGTGCCGGCCTCGGCGTCGATGCTGGCCGGCGCCATCGCCGCGGCGACCGACCTCGTTCGGCTGACCAGGCCCACGCTGACCACCGGCCTTCAGCGGCGTTCGAAGACGTTCTGGGAAGTGGCCGCCGACTACGGCCTGCAGACCTCGGTCGTCAACTGGTGGGCGACGTGGCCGGCGCCGTCGGGAGCCGGCGTGGTCCTGAGCGACCGGGCGACGCTCCGCCTCGAGCGCGGCGACGAACAGGACGCGGAAATCGCGCCGCCGTCCCTCTACGCCGCCCTCAAACCGGTCTGGCCGGCCGTTCGGGACGAGGCACGGCGACGAGTGGTCGCGGCATTCGAGGGCACGAGCGACGCCGACGGGCCGATCCTGCGGCGAGCGGCCGAGCAGGACGCGCTGCCGGCCGCCCTGGCGGCGCGCGTGTTCGCGGAGGGCGGGGAGCTCCGGGCCATTTATCTGTCCGGCCTCGATATCGCGCAGCACAACCTGGTCGGCAGCGCGGCTGGTGCAGGACTGCCCGCGTCCGCCCTCGCCTTACGTGTCGAAGCGTTGGAGCGATACTACGTGTTCCTCGATCGTCTCGTGGAGTCGCTCGTGGCCGACCCCCGCCCCGGCAGCGTCGTCGCGCTCGTGACCGATCCCGGCCGGTCGGCGTCGGGGGGAGGGGGCCTGCTGGCGCTGACCGGTTCCGGCGCGGGCGCCGGGTCGAGACAGGTGGGCAGCGCCTCGGACGTGGCGCCGACCCTCCTGTATCTGCTGGGGATCCCGACGAGCCGCGAGCTGCCGGGCCGTCCGCGAACCGACCTGGCCGACCGGTCGATTGCGTCCCGTGTGCCAGTCCGCCAGGTGGACACCTACGGCTCTCGCGTCCTCGCGCCGCGGCCGCCTGGAGCGACCCCCCTCGACCGGGACATGCTGGACCGGCTTCGCAGCCTCGGCTACGTCCGGTAAAGCCCACGAGGCCGACCGAATTATTGCCAAAACGTCTACAAATCTGCCGCCGGCTGAGGTATCATGACCTCGCCCGCCGGTGTGCCTGCCGTTTGGCCTGGCGCCGCTGGCGGAGGCTTGATCTTTCACCAGTGATTTCGAGTGGGGTGACCATGAGAGCGAAGATGACGCGCGCCGTGGTGCGGCTGGCGGGGATTGCCGCGGTCGCGGCCCTCGTGAACGCGGGCGTTGCGATGGCCGCCGACCAGGCGACCAAGCCGGCGGCGACCAAGCAGGAGGCCGCGGCAGACGGGTTCCGCCACGCGACCATGCTCGGCGGGCCCCGGAGCCTGATCGGTCCGCTGAAGGACCTGGCCGCCCTGAAGCGGGCCATTACGAGGCCCGCAGTCCGGAAGACTGTCGAGGGAGCGCTCGATGCCGCCGGCCTCAGCGCCGCGGTCAAAGAGGAGATCCTGAAAATCCTCGTCGCCGCCGACGCCTCCCAGCTCAAGGACGGCAGTTTCGAGGTCGGCAACACATGGGTGTGGATGGCCCTGAAGAACGCCGGCAAGCCCGACGTCATCCGCAACGTCCGCTGGAGCGGCGCCAAGCCCTTCGCGACGTGGTTCTTCGACATTGACGACGGCGAGACGCTCTTCCACTTCATCCTGCCGAAGGCGTGCGGCAACCTCGCCCTGGCCTCGAGCGAACGGAGCCCGAAGGCCATCGAGGCCGAGCGGGTCCGTCGAGCGGCCGAAGAAGAGGCCCTTCGCGCCGAAGCGGCGCGCAAGGCCGTGAAGCCGCCGCCCCCGCCGCCGCCTCCGCCCCCGCCGCCTGCTCCCGCGTCGTGCGGCGTGACGGCGAGCGCAGCGAAGGCCAAGGGCGGCCTGGCGGTGACGATTGACGGCGGCGAGTGCGCGTCCGGCCGTTCGCCGGCCGCAACGTTCGTCGTCACGGTCGTCGGGCCGGACGGCAAGCCGGTGAGCATGGACCAGCAGGGGAAGGCCGTCACGCAGTTGTCGCTGACGCCGCCGTTCAAGGCCACCGTGCTGATCAAGAAGCCGCTGCCCGGCACCTACACCGTCAAGGGCGTTTCGACCGCCGCGAACGCGAAGGCGCCGCAGAGCAACTGCGAGACGACGTTCGCCGTCGTCGCCGACGACAAGCTGGACTTCTTCTTCGAAGGCGACTTCGGCAAGGAGCGGCGCGTCCGCCTGAACGGGGAGTCGACCGATGAGCCTATCGCGACCTCCGGCGGCTACTGCGCGCCGCTGTTCGGGTTCAAGTTCGGCGTCGACCTCAAGGTGTCGGATTCCTGGCGGATCGCGCCGGGCGGCGGTTTCGCGCTCAACCTGAGTCACGCGGGCAACTCGAGCCTGTTCGCCGAGGTCGAGTTCAACAAGTGGTCGGGCCGCAAGGGGTACTTCGGGTTCAACCTCGGCGTGTGGGACTTCACCCACAGCCACATGGTTGCGCCGACGGCGGGCCTCCAGTTCGGACGCCAGATATGGTCGGCCGGCCCGACCGGCAACGAACTCCACTTCGTGACGAGCGGCCGCGTGTTCCTGAACGAACTGGGCGACATCGCGAACAACTACCAGTTCTGGGCGGGCATGCGCTACATCTTCCGGTAGGCTGCCGGACGACGACTTCGGCGGATATCAACGGGCGCGGGAGCGATGGTTCCCGCGCCCGTTCCTTTCTCGCGTTACCATTCCCGAATGCTGATTCTCCTGATGGCCGTGCCTCTGGCCTCCGACGTGCAGCGCCTACGGCACGGGGTTGAGCGGGATGACCGTGCTCGCGCGTTCGGCATCCACCTGGGGCGCGCCGAACTGCCGCCGCAGGCGCCGCTCGTAGGACGACAGCCACTTCTCGATCCGCTCTGTCTGGCGGCCCCGCGCCAGCAGTGACTCCCGCGCGCGCTTCAGCGAGTAGTCGATCGTCTCGAGCCGCAGCTTGATCGCGCCGGCCGGCTTGTTCTCGTCGATGTCCTTGAAGCCGAAGTACGGTGTGCCGGACTTCTCGATGATCTCCTCGATCGTCGCGTAGATCGGCGCGTCGTGGCCGCACTTGAAGTTCGACAGCTCGACCGCCACCAGGTTCGGGTGGCGCGCCGCGAACTTGGCCGCCCAGATCTTCAGGTTGCTGCTGGCCGCAAACGCCTGCTTCCAGACGTCGGACACGTCCATCGGGTGCCGGATGAGCCCCTCGCGCATCTCCTCACCGAACAATCGATCCAGCAGGTCGTCGTCGAGCGGTAGCGTGCTCTGCGAGAACACGGCGTAGCCGAGCTTCTGCAGTTCCTCGGGAATCCCGTGGTTCAGGCCCGGATCGTGGTGGTACGGCCGACCGAGCAGGAGGATGCCCAGCTTGTTCTCACGCTCCAGCCCCTCGAGCGCGACGCGGGCGGCCGCCCGCACGGTCTTCTCGTAGTCGGCGAGCGTCTCGTATCCGGCCTCGATGGCGCGCTCGTTCTCCTCCCACGACAGGCCGAGCAGCCCGTCCCACATCTCGAACATCTGGCGGCGGAAGAGCGGCTTGTCCTCCATGTCGAGGAGGCCGTCGAGGTAGGTGACGCCCGCCTCGGCGAACAGGTCGCTGTCCTTGGTGAACGACGCCCGCACCGTCTGCGGCGTCAGCGTCACCGTCGGGCAGGCGTTGCTCCCCCGCGTGCCGAAGAACCTCGACGGCAGCACGTCGACCATCGGGAAGAAGACGCAATCGAGCGGCGCGCGCTTGTGCTTGACGAACAGCAGATTGTGCACGTGCGCCAGGGCGACCTTCGACGGGAAGCACGGGTCGATCGCCCCCCGTGTCGCGCCGGTCCTGTACATCTCGTTGTTCGTGAAGTCCGAGAACACGATGTTCTTCGGGTCCACGCCGAGGCTTTCGAGGTAGCCGGTGTAGAACGGGGCGAGCGCGTACATGTTGAAGACGCGCGGAATCCCGACGCGCAGGCGCCCGCGTTTCTCGTAACGCGCCCGGCGCGCCCGGGAGGCCGCGGTCCAGCCCTTCGGCGGCAGCTCGTCGGCCACACGCGCCGGGTGGCGGAGCTTCCACACCTCGCGCGAGGCCAGCGCCACCAGGTTCGGCGTCCGCTTCTTCACCGCGTCCTCGGCCGCCTTGATGTCCTTCATCCGCGAGACATCCTCGGCCGCGCCCTTCTCGCACCCCGCGACGATGAAGCGGCGATGGGACGCTCGCTCGACGTCGGCGGCCACCTGGGCGCCGACGCCTGCCTTCTCACCCACCGACACGTCGATGAACGTGCGGATGCACTCGTTCTTGCAGAAGTGGCAGCGCGTGTCGTCGTCGCACGTCGTGTCGAAGATGACCCGCGTGGCGGCGTCGAGCCCGATGAACGTCGTCTGGCGGCCGGTCCGCCAGAGGCGGACGGCCTCGAGGCCCGCGCCGATTGCGCCCGCCTCGCCGCAGTGCTCGTGGAGCACGATGTCCGGCTGGCGCGACTGACCCTTGAAGTTGTCGCGGATGAAGTCGACCTGCGCCTTGACCGCCGCGAGGTTGCGCTGCGTGCCGCCCTGCAGCACGAACCGCCACCCGAAGCGCGAGAGGTTCGGCGCCTTCGCGACGTAGAGGAACACGTTCCGCGGCAGCACGGCAGCCAGCCCGGCCAGGATCTCAGGCGGCTTCCACCCGTGCCGCTGCACGTTGGCGATCTCCGACTGCAGGAACACCACGCAGCCCTGGCCGAAAACCGGCATCTCGTGCGCCTTGAAGGCGGTCTCGGCGAACTCCTCGACCGGGTACCCGAAGCTGTGCGCGATGGCCTGCAGGAAGTACCCGTTGCCGGCCGAGCACGCGGTGTTCAGGCGGAAGTCCTTCACGCGGCCGTCGTGCATCACGATGATCTTGATGTCCTGGCCGCCGACGTCCACGATGACGTGCGGATCCCTGTAGAAGTGCTGCGCCGAGTTGGCGTGCGCCACCGTCTCGACCAGCGCGGCGTCGCCTGCGAACACGTCCTTGAGGACGTCTTTCGCGTACCCGGTCGTGACCAGCCCCGACACCTCGACGCTCGCGCCCTGAGACTCCACCTGGTGGCCAAGCGACGCGAACATCTCGATCGCGTCCTCGATGGGGTTGCCGCGCGACAGCTGGTAGGCCTTGGCGAGCACCCGGCCGTCCTCGTCGAGCAGCACGGCCTTGGTGGACGTGGACCCCGCGTCGAGGCCGACGAACCCGCGCACCCGCGCGCCGGCCTCGAGGGCCGGCGGCGTCCACGCCGGACGGTCGTACATCGCCCGGAACTCGGCCAGGTCCATGCCCGAGGCGCCGACCGCCGCGGCGCCCCGCCGCGCGACCTCGGGCCCGCGCGCGATGGCGGCCGCGAGCCGGGCCGGTCCGAGGTACTCGGTGGCCGACTCGCGCTCCCGGCGTGCGAACTCGACGGCGCCGAGCGCGGCGAAGTACTCGGCCAGCGCGGGCGTTACGATCACGTCCTTCGCCTGCACGCCCTCGGGGAGCCGGATGCCCCTCTCCTTCCAGCGCTCGGGGACGTGGGTCTGCCACGCCTCGCGCAGCCCGCGAAGGAACGCGTGCGGCCCGCCCACGAGCAGCACGTTCGGGGGCAGCGCGTGGCCCCGCGCCAGCACCGTCAGGTTCTGCACGACGATGGCGTCGAAGAGCGAGGCCAGAAGTTCTCCGGCCGCGACCCCGCGTTTCTGCAGGCCGTTGATGTCCGTTTCGGCGAAGACGCCGCACTTGCCGGCAATCGGGTAGATATTCAGGCCGTCGTAGGGCGACTCGCACAGCAGATCGGGCGGGATCTTCAGCTTCGCCGAGATCTTGTCGATGACCGACCCGGTGCCGCCCGCGCACTTGTCGTTCATCGACACCGTCTTGCGCGACGGGCCGTCGGTCTCCTCCTCGAAGATGATGATCTTCGCGTCCTGGCCGCCAAGCTCGATGACCGTGCGGGTCTCCGGGTGCCGGCGTTCGACCGCCAGCGCCACGGCGGCCACCTCCTGCACGTAGTGCGCGCCGACGAGGTCCGCATAGGCCGCGCCCGACGACCCGGTGATGAACGCCCGCGCGCCGCCGCGACCGATGCCCGCCTCCCGCTCGATTCGGGTCAGCATGTCTACCAGCTTCTCGGCCGGACGGCTCTCGTGCCGCTGGTAGTCCCGCCACACGATTTCGTCGGTGCGAGCATCGACGACCACGGCCTTGACGGTGGTGGACCCCGCGTCGAGGCCGAGCAGGAATCTCGGTTCGGAGTCGGTCATGGCACCTGCTGGTTGGCTGATTGACGCAAGCCGGGTCGGGCGACGACTCGCCCGGATCGCCACGCGCGGTCGCGGTCGATCAGGCGGCTGACGTGGAGCACGAAGTTCGCGGCCACGCCTGCCACGCGGGGGCTCGCCGGCACGCGGTGGAACGGGCTCCGCAACTCCGGGTGCTCGTCGACGTAGCGGCGAATCTCGTTCAGCTTCTTGCCGGTCGACGCGAGCGCCTGGTCGAACTCCTGTTCGGCGCGCTCCCGCGCCTCGACCAGCACCATCTGCACGCGGCTGTGCGCGTGCAGCTCGCCCTCGGCCGCCGTTTCGATCGGCAGAAACAGGACGTTCTTCACCTTGGCGGCCACCGTCGATTGCACGCCGTCGGACTGTGTGGACGGCATGCAGCCGAAGGGCTTCAGGCTCAGCACCATGTGGGCGCCGCGGCTCACCGAGTAGAAGATGTTCTTGCCGACCTCGAGATGCCCTTCGCCGCCGCGCGCCAGGCTGTGGTAGAACGGGTGCGCCGCCTTCGCCAGCGCTTCCTGGTCGACCAGATGGTGCGGCAGGTTGCCGAGGGCGCGGCACAGCTTGTGGTATCGGCGGGTGTAGATCGCGTTGCCCAGCGAGTACCCCGCCAGCTTCGACAGCGTCGCCAGTTCGTCCTTCACCCGGGCCTTCAGCCGCACTGCGAGGGGCCCGGTGCGGGGCACGTTCAGGCCGCGGCGGTTGACGACCTTCGCGTGCTGCTGCCTGAGCATGTACATCAGCCACGTGCTCAGCGGATCGACGATGACCTGGGCGCCTTCGCGTTCGAGGAACTCGAACATCCGGAAGTTGCCGTCGCCCTCGGTGGACTGCGCCCAGAACTCGCCGGTGATCTTGACGACCGGCTTCACCCGCAGCCGATCGACTTCGATCAGACCGAGACGCTCGTGGCACCGGCGCATGACGTCGGTCGTCAGCGGCCCGTAGAGGTGCTCGTGCATGTTCATCAGCACGCTGGTGGCGATCTTGGGCACGCGGTGGACCGAGAGCAGCCTCCACACCCAGGCCGGCAGGCGGGTCTCCGGCTGCACGTGCCTCCGCGCGCCGAAGTCCTCGGCCAGGACCGCCATCGCCTCGTCCAGTTGGCGATTGGTCGATCCAGGCACCACCTCGAACGGCCGAATCGCGTACGAAACGTCGTTCAGGACGTCAGCGACCTGGAAGGCATTGAGCGCGCCGAGACCGAGCAGCATCGTCAGCTTCAGGCCGGCCTCGCCGGTGTTCGCCTTGACGCCGTCGCCCTGCTGGAAGGTCAGAATCCTGAAGCCTTCGAATCCCGCGTTGCGCAGCGCGAGGCGGTACTCGCCCTCGTACATGCCGAACCGGCACGGTCCGCACCCGCCGGCCGTGAAGAAGACGTAGTTGTCGACGATGTCCTTGCGCGACATCCCCGCGGCCTCGAGCGACTGGAGGTGCCGGACCAGCGCGCCGACGGTGAAGTAGGCGGGATTGCACAAGCCGTTGTTCCCGAATTGCTTCCCGATCAGGCAGGCGTCGAGGTCGGCCTGCGGGACCGGCTCGCATCGGTGGCCGCACGCCTCGAGGATGGCCTTGATCAGTTTCTCGTGACGGTTCGTCAAGCCGCCAATCAGGATCGTGACGTGATCCCGCTCTTCGGCAGTGAAGGGCCGCTCGGCCTCCCTCCGGTAGTGGGTGGTGCGCGGCGCGTTCAGATGGGCGCGGCGTTCGAGCCTGTCGCGCGCCTCCGCCAGGCGTCTGGCAACCTCCGACTCGGTGCCGGCGTCCAGGCCGGCG
>Ga0315278_10006926_pt1 | contig 10328 bp, 13 predicted proteins | sample YL17G06_0_MG_FD_203880 | JGI IMG/M metagenome (GOLD analysis project Ga0315278, IMG submission 203880) | Sediment microbial communities from Yellowstone Lake, YNP, Wyoming, USA - YL17G06_0 | ecosystem: Environmental > Aquatic > Freshwater > Lake > Sediment | place: USA: Wyoming | collected... | reverse complement strand
CTACACCGGTTGCGCCCCCGCCCACGGCAGAGACAAAGCCACCGGCTGGCGTCGAGTCAAAAGAAAGCTATGGAGGTGAAGTCTAATGGCCCACGAAGTCTTAGAGGGGTCGCCTCATAAAGTAAGCATGGTTACCGGGAAGTTCCGGGACCCGAACGTCGACGAAGACCACCGTCGGCAGCAGGATATGGATAAGTACCAGGAGGCTTTCATCGAGGCAGCCATGCTGCAGGGTGACCTGGTGTCCGGCTCCGGCACAACGATGCTGAAAGTCATCAAAGCCATTTATGAGAAGAGGGTGAACGACCTTGCCGCTGCTGACCCGCAGTGTCAAGCTCTTGAGGAAATACTGGCCGCTTTAGGCCATGTGGCTACTGGAGCCCCTGCGCAGTTCTATCGAGTGCTGCGCCGCCGATTGGGGCCTGAAATTGCTGTACCATTTGACCCCCAGAGCGAACTCTATGAGGCTACCGCTAAGGGGTAACCGCCCCGGTGGAACATGAAAATGGCTACCCACCGAGGAATGGAGGCTTTATGTTGGACGATGTTGTAGTCGAAGCAGGACGAGAAGGGGCTGATGCCCCTCCCCCTGGGGCAGTTATTGTAGAACCCAAGGGGAAGAGTGCCCTGGACGATGCCCTGATTAAAACCCAGGCCGTCTTTGGTGGGCACCCGAGCACCGCCGCCGACCTGGTGGAGGAGGACGAAGAACACGGCAAGGACGCAGGGGAAGAGGATGGCTTACTAACCCAACCGCCTAAGGACGGCAAAAAGCCTGACAAAGCTGCCAAGCCCCGGGGTAAAACCCTGGAGGAAGAGGCAGAGCTTCGGGCCGAGGCCGAACGGTGGGGGCATGAGTTGGGTAAAGAGGTCAAGGACCTGAAAACCGAGAATGCCGGACTTGTGGCACGCTTGGAAGCCCTGGAGAAAAAAGGCCAGGGTGAGGAACCTCCCACCCCTCCAAAAAAAGCAGGTGAAGAGGCCCCAGGGCCTGTCGCCGCAGCCAAAGAACGCATTCGTGAGCTCCTGGTGCAGATTGACGAGCTCGACCAGTTCGACCCGGACTACTACGAGAGAAAAGCCGACCTCATGGCCCAGCTTTATGGCAAGGGGGGCAACAACGTCTCGGAGGGGGACCTGGAGAAGCTGGTCGCTAAGGCCGTCAAGGACCAAAAAGCGAAAGACGAAGAAACCAAGACCGAGGAAGACAGGGGACAGGCGGCTGCCAAGAAAGTCGTCGCCCTGGCAAAAAAGCTCGGCCTGGATATGCGGGAGGCTATCGGTAAAGACGACGACGGGACCCCCACCAATTCTTACGATTGGGATACCTTCTGGGATGTGAGTGCCCGGGCTCCCAAGGATTTACCCTTGGATGAGCAAGTCAAATGGTGCGCCAAAGAAGTTAAGCGGCTGAAAACGGTTGCCCGACAGGCAGTTATCAAGGAAACCGAAGACGCCGCCGCCCACCACCGGGACACTGGATTCCTGGAACGCCACGGCGAAGGCCGTACACCTGCGGAAACCCGTAAAGCCCCCACCCAAAACTTGACCCTCCAGGATGCCTTAGTAAGGAACCGGAGGGTAGTTTAGGGAGGATTCAATATGGCAACTCCGCATAGCTGGGAATGGGACGCCCCCGATGGCGTCTACAAAAACCACGCTCTTTCCGACGAGCTGTTGCTCCAGAGCGTAGCCCAACTGAAAGTGGTCCCCTTCACCAAGCCGTTCTCCGGCCTGGGGAAAAAGAAGGGTGAATTCATCAACATCTATCACCTCAAGGAACTTGCCGACCAGGAAAGCTCACGGCTGGCCGAAGACGACAAGATTCCCATGGACAAGCTGGCCCTCGGGTCCCGTCAGATTCGGGTCGTGCCGTTTGGCCGGGGCGTCGCCTTCACCCACCTGTCCGAGCTCCTGGCGAAGTTTGACCCCTCGGACTATCTGCAGAGCGCTCTCATGCGGCAGATGCGTCGGGCCCTGGACACCGAAGCCGCCGACGCCTTCAAGGACCCTGCGACGGTCAAAATCGTGTTCTCGCCCACGGGCGTAAGCACCGGCTCCTTCGGCACCAACGGCGCAGCGCCTACCCTCGCCACGGCAGGGATGAGCTTTGACCACATGGGCATTCTCGCCGATTACCTGGCCGGCGACCTGCACGTCCCGCCCTATGAGGGCGAGGATTACATGATGCTGTCCTGCCGGAAGAACCTCCGGGGCCTCAAATCGGATGCGCTCTGGCAGCAGGTCCATATGTACCTGCAGAAGGGTGACCTGTTTTTCCGGGGTGAGGTTGGCAAGGCTGAGAACATCCGGTGCATTCAGGTGGACCGGGCTGCGGCCTTCGGCAACACCGCTGGCAACAGCACCAAGTTCGGCGAAGGCGTTGTCTTCGGCGATGAGGGCGTCATCCGTATCGACGTGGAAACCCCCCACCTGCGGGCCGAACCCAACATGGGCACCAACTTTGGTCTGCTCAAGGGCGTGGCCTGGTACGGCGTGCTGGCGTTTGCGAGCCTGTGGAACACTGCAAATGACGGCGAAGCAAAAATCATCCGCTTGGGCAGCACCTAAGCCCAGGCTAAAGGAGAAGGAGGAGGGATACCATGTTTGATAAATTCGTTATGGGCGACCCGTCCATGTCCAAAGATGTGTGGCCTGCGGCAATCGCCCTGGAGGCCGGCGCCGCTGTCGTCCGGACCTGGGCCATCCTGGAAAGCTGCGTGGTGGAAAAGTTCGGTGTCTTCATCACCGTTGCTCTGAACTATGACACCCTGACCGCCGCTTGCGTCTTGAAACTGAAAAAGCGTCCCACCCCCGGGAGCGCCAGCGGCGAAGTTGTGCTCGCCACCATCACCCTGCTGCAGGGGTGGGCTGCCTTGACCAGCTACTTCGTCAAGGTGGATAACGCTCTGAACGCCGCCAAGTGTAAGCGGGGCGAAGAGCTCGTCGCCGAAATCACCACCCAGGGCGCCGGTGGCACCGAAGTCGGTGACTTCCAGCCGTATTGGTGCGGTCATCCCACGGATGAGTCTGCCGGGAACCTGGGCGCATATCAGGTGGACATCACGCCTGCGTAAGCTAACCTGACTTAACCGGGGGGCTCCGGCCCCCCGCATTCTTACCCTGGAGGACGAAAGATGCCGAATATCGCTGCTTCTGATGTTGTCGTTAATCTGCTCAGCCGTCCGGGGCGCCGCCTGGTGGAGGGAGTCAAGCAAGTATATGCCGACATCGTTTTCGGTGATGCGAGCCTGGACTACCCTGCAGGCGGCTTTCCGATGCCGGACCTGAGCGTCTTCGGTCTGCTGAAAGACTGCTTTTTTATTGACATCGAACAGCCCGGGAACGGGTTTCTCTACCAGTACGTCCGGGCCACCCACAAAATGAAGATTGTGCAGTCCCTGGGTGGCATCCCTGCCGGCACCGTGACTGTTGTCGACCACACCCATGACCTGCGTCTCATCGGCGGCATCACGGCGGCTGAGGCCGTGGCGTGCGATGGTGCGGCCCTGAACTTTGGCAAGAACGCCGCCACCAACCGGGTAATCGCCGGCGCCAACGAGGCTACCAAGGGCGGCGTGGTCCCCAAGACCGGATTGACCGGCTCCTACAACGGCACTGCCGGCTCCCCGGGCCCGTTTTCCGAGTATTCCGGCAAACCGGCAGTGACCACTATCCGGCTCCGGCTGGAAGGCAATTAACCTCTAACCCTGAAAAGGGAGGATGTATGTCTCAAACTATCAGACGGCCAGGATATGGCACCATCAAAATCGCCAAATCCTGGGTCAAGGCCGATGGAGCCCACGTTGGGCAATTAGAGGGCGGTGGGTACGCTCATCTGTCCGGCCTGCCGGTACAAGCACTCAGTGAACTCGACGGCCTTATGATGACCGACGACGATTGGCAGCAAGCCGTTGCCTGGTTCGATGGCGAAAAGGAACGAGCCGCCATGGTCCCCCGGAACATCGTCATCAGGCCTGACGGGTCCTTTGAGTGGAGCGATGGCAGCAAGGTGACCAACTACAACGAGGTCATCCAGGCTATCCCTGCCGGGAAATTGCAGGATGCAGCCCTTGATTGGCTTGCCGACCAGCGGGCCGCTGCCATGCAAAGGGAAAAAACGAAGGACTCCCCGCTCGGCTCGGCTGCCGCAAAAGTGGCCGGAACCAAGCCCCGGCAGGCGAGGCCTACCGAGAGGCCGTCCAGCCAACGGAAGGCCCCCCCCAGAAGAGGGGCGCCCAAGCCGGCAGCGCCTTCTGCTAAAGCCGAGACGAGTCCATGACCTGGCGGGGGAGTACCGAAATGACGGTGTGTCACAACCCAAGATGCGGGTCACAGTACCTGGCGTCCCACATTCATTGTGACCCCGATTGGGAGCACTCCCCCGAAACTCACTGCCCTTATTGCGGGCAGGACCTTAAAGTGTCAGCCGCCCAAAACAGGGGGGTGGCCTACGATGGCGAAAGCAAAGATGAAGGATAAAAGCGGTAGACCGAAGGGTGGAGGCCGAGATGAACTTGAGTGAGCTCCGGAGCGAGTTGAACCTGGTGGTCAGGGATAGCTCCTTGCTGCCTTATTTTGACAAGTGGATAAACGAGGCCCTGCAATCTCTGGCTATGCAGTACGACTTCCCTTCCCTCAAGCGCCTGGAGCCCTATACCTTCCCGGTCCAGGACGCTACCTGGCACCTCCCCGCCCCTGACATCTTCCAGAAAGGCATCTTCCGCTGTTACGACAGCGCCGGCAATAAGGTGAAGGTGCTGGACCGCATGGAGGACCTCGAAAAACGGGATTGGGAGCATACCGGGGTGGCCGACCATATCACGCACATCTGCGCTTTTGAGCAGGGTGACCTTCCGGAATTTGCTTACTACCCCAAGGCCACCGAGTCCGTCAAGGTTTGGTTTTACAATAAGCCTGCCTGGCTGGACGACGACGATAAAATCCCCTCCTTCATCCCTTCGGAGTTCCATTTTCAACTGGTGATTCCAGAAATCATCATTAAGAACTTCGAGCGGCTGCAGGATATGGTAACCGACGCCCCCCACAATAGCCTGGGCTACTGGATACGCCGCAAGCAGGCCGGACTCACCGGGTCCTCCGTGACCGGGGAGGTGGGGTTTCTGAGCTGGATAGTGAAATCGAGGGGTGGCCCCCGGCGCCATGGGGGCCGGGACCCCCTGCCGTAGAGGTCTGAATGGGAAACGTGGTAACCTACGGATTCAAAGGGATGCACAACCTCCCGCTACCTGCGGCGAAGCATATGGACGACGCCCGCATGGCGATTCCACGCATGGTCTTGAATGCCGACGTCCTGGATGACGGGGTTGCGCAACAACGGGGGGGGTTCAAAAAGCTGTTCAGCCTCCCCGGAGCCCATTCAGTCTGGCACGGCGAAAGGACCCTCTGTGTCGCCACAGGGGCCTCTGGAGCCCCGGCCCTCTTCCAGGTAGGGGTTGACTCAGCTTTGGAGCTGGCCCTCGTAGGTGGCCCCTCACGGCGCCCCATGGAGTATCTGGAAGCCGGGGTCCATGTCTATCTGTCAAACGGCTTCTGGAAAGGGCGCTACGACCTGGCGATAAACGAGATAGAGGGATGGGGCCTGCCCCTTCCCCTGGACCCCGAGATTACCCAGGTGGAAGGAAACCTGCCCCCAGGCACGTTTAAGCTCTGCTACACCAACTTTGCAAGACCTGGACGGCTGAGCGGGTCCGGCCCCGTGGCCGAAATTACCTTTGCCGGAGGCACAGCGGGGATAAAGTGCCTCAATCGTCCCGCCATGGCCCTGGCCTGGATAACCGAGCCCAATGGCTCGGAGTTCTACCTGGCGCCGATAGACGGCGATGATGTCATCAGGAAGCCGTACTACTCAACACCTCTACCCACTTTCGGGGTAATCCCGCCGCCGCCCTTAACGTGCCTTACCCTGGCCTTTGGCCGTGCCTGGGGAGCTAACGGGAAGGGGGTCTATTACAGCGACCCCTTTAAGTATGAACAGTTCAGGGCTGACAACTATTTCCCCTTCCCCGAAGACATCACCATGATAGCAGCCATAAACGACGGCCTTTTTGTCAATTCTCTCGATACCACCTGGCTGCTCAAAGGCACCACTCCGGCGAAAATGACTCCGGAAAAGTTGGGTCATGGGGCCATCCCTGGGACCCTGGGCTGGACCATGGCCGAAGGTGGCGCCTACGACCCGAAAAAGTCCCGCACGGTAACCCCCATCTGGTTTTGTAAAAGAGGCATTGTTATCGGCAGGCAATCGGGGGTCCTGGTCTTTCTGACCCAGGATGCGCTCCGAACCAACATCTTTACCCGGGGGGCTGCTACCAGCCGCCTGATTAATGGCATCGTTCCCCAGACCATCTTTTCCCTTACCGGGAACCCCCGGGGGGATTTCGACGATGGCCTGCATGAAGTCTTTGAGCGTGGACGCATCTTCATCCCTGCTCCCGGCGTCTTATCGACCTCGGGCGGGGCTATCATCAGTGGTGAAGGAGAATATCTATGAGCATTTATCTGCCGAACGAATCAGAACTCGATATGATGAGGGCCATCCTGCTGGTCGAGCAGTGGAACCTGGGGCTCTACAAAAATGCGCTGTCCATGGACGGCTCCCTGAGTATGCTCCTGGTACAGGAAATGCCCTCGGGTGCAGGCCGGACCTACGCCCAGAAGGCTCTGACCATGGACTTTGCGGCGGCTCTGGCTGCCAACAAGTGGTATCTGAGCCTCAACAGCTCCGGCAAAGCCGAGGGAGCCTACCACAACTCCTACCTGGAATGGGACTTTGCGGCGGCAGACGTGGCCGACATCAATACCGTCCAGGGGGTCTTCGCCTTCATCTGGGTGGTGCCTTTCGACGCCGGCCAGAGTGAAGGTCCCATCAAGGTCGGGGATACCATCACCGGATTTACCTCAGCCGCCACGGGTGTCGTAACCGGAGTGTTGGTCTCCTCCGGGTCCTGGGCAGGCGACGACGCTGCCGGGCTGCTCTTCATCAAGGCCAAAACCGGCACCTTCCAGAACAACGAGGAGCTCCGGGTCGGCGGGGTGAAGTGGGCCACGAGCGACACCGGCACCATATTCGCCGGCGACGCCCACAAAAAGCTGGTCTTCCTGGAAGAGCTGCCCGACCCGAAGCTCATTGACACTGCCGGGCAGAAAATCCGGGTCACCCTTAAGTGGACCCTGAGCACCGCTTAAATGGTACTTGGTATCCCGAGCATAGATGCCCATGAGCATCGCCAGGACCACGAGAACTTCGGGGACGTCAATAAGACCCATTACAAAGAGGGGATTATCAAAGACTTTGGGGTCTCCAGAAAGGACCCCATCACCCTCGACGATACTTGCACCGTGGAAATCGACGGGGGGGACAATCCGGGAGTCCCCATCTTCTACCACTGTCGCAAGGGGTTTTATGACGACTCCGTAGCCACGTTGAAGTCCAACAAGGCCTTAAAACGTGCGGCCTGGGCCTTCCGGGCCGGGCAAAAGGTCAAGGTGATGATGTATGAGGACAAGCCTTATGCGGTCCTCGGCCATAATGAGCCTCCCGTCTACGGTGACCCGGAGGCCCCACGACAATGCGTAGACCTCATGCGACTCCAGTGGCACCGAAGCATCGGGACCGGGCGAGCTCCCTACGTCCCGCCCAAAATACCGATAACAGAAGACTTTTTGAACTGGTTCATGTTCAACACGGATTGGCACAATATCACTTACCAGACCAGCGGCCCCCGAGAGTTTGTCGGCAAGGACCAGCTTCCGATAGAGCCGGATGGCGGGGTCGCTCAATTCCCCCACCGGGCCCGGCATATCTTCGGCATGAGGGAACAGCAGTACGGGACGATGGTCTATTACCTGGGGGATTGGATGCTGGTGGTTGGCCCTGTGGCGTACATCTTCAAGGTTTATGCCATCGGGATGCCGGCTCCCATCACCGGAACTTTGAGTGTAGATGCCGCCGTATGGACCCCGGAACGACATGAAGTCTGGATGGCAAACGCCAGGGCAAAAGAAGAGCGTTACGGGACCGGGGGAGGCAATTTCCAACAGCTCAGCATGGACCTTATGATGGGTTACCCTTACGTTGGGACCACACCGCAGGTCGGGTTCGCAAACCTTTTGCTGAACCGGTTTAGGTTGACCGGGGCCGGGGAATCCCCCAAGTGGATTCTCTCTCAATTTTGGACCTACGATTGGGACCGGGAAGCCACGGACCCTGACACCCCTAACACGCCGAATGGGTGATTGCGATGATTTTTGAAGACGACGATGCCTTAGACACAGGGACGTTACGCTACCAGAAAGTCTTGCGGGTTCTTCGGGAAAGAGACCCGAGTCTCTACGATTTCGTGCTCCATAACATCCCGCAGCAGCGTTGGGAACCCTTGATGGCCGAACTCAAGGAGAAGAAGCCGGAGGTCTTTGACAGACTCCAGAAGGTCGTTGAGGCCCTGGTAGACGGTCAGCCAAGCATCCGTAACAGCCCGGAGACGGGTATCTTCGACGCTGCCTGGGAAGTGGCCCAAGGGATTAAGGACACCTACCTGTGCGATGTCGGGTTCAGTGATGTTCCCCTGCCCCAAAAGACAGCCGTGGTTTACCTTAAACTCCCCAATGTTGTGATGGGGCTGCCCAAGGATGTCATCAGTCTGTCGAACAGCCTTGCCAAGGATTATGGTGGGGTCCGTAAGTGGACCTTCGGTTTTGATAACCGGATGTTCGTGGTGGACCTGGAGGACGCTGCCATCGAGGAACTTCGGAAAAGTCCTTTGGTTGATGCCGTGGACATCCCCCCTCTGGCCCGCATCCTCTCCAACGAACTCCCTGCTTATAACCCGTCCGGTGCCAACACCGATTGGGGCGTTTCCCGCTTAAACCCGGACCATGCCTGGAACCTTGGCAACTTCGGCATGAGCATGACCGGACGCAAAATCAAGGTCTGCGTCATCGACACCGGCATCATGTCGGCGCACCAGGCCTTTTGGAAAGATGGCATTTGCGTTTTCAAGGGCGGCTACAATTTTGTGTCCGGGGGCCCTAACCCCGCCGATGACCACGACCACGGGACGTATTGCTGTTCCATCGTGGCCGGGCAGCATAGTGGCCTCGCCGGAAGTTACCGGGGTGTGGCCCCTGAAATCGACCTCTATGCTTGTAAGGCCCTCGACTCCAAAGGGTCCGGCAGTTTTGCTAACATCGCCGCAGCCGTTGATTGGTGTAGGACGAACGGGATGGACATTATCTCTATGTCTTTAGGTGGGTCATCATCGGCTTCCGCTCTGGAAACGGCCTGCAACAATGCTTGGTATGCTGGGCTTCTGATTATAGCGGCGGCTGGCAATTCAGGCCCCGGCCCGAACACGGTAAACTACCCTGGCAAATATCAGTCGTGCGTTGCTGTTGCGGCGATAGACTTCAACGAACTCGTTGCTTCGTTTTCTTCCCGTGGCCCTGAGGTGGAAGTGTCTGCTCCTGGAAAGTATATCACAGGCGCTTTGGCGGGGTTTACCTACAAATCCTATGCCGTTCCTGGCTCAGGCGAGAAGTATATGACCGCCTCCGGGACCAGCGCCGCTTGCCCTCACGTGGCAGCAGGAGCGGCGCTACTGAAAGCATGGTATCCGTCCATGACCAATAGCGAAATGCGGCAGTGGTTGAGAGACCATGCCCGTGACCTGTAAGGGGTAGATATGGGAACTCCGATGTGGTGCGACGAAGGGGAAAATCGGGTGCTCGGTATCCTCCTGGGCGACACTCCGGTTGATGGTGCCTATTATCTGGGGCTTTACAAGAACTCGGTCCAGCCCGGAGAAGACGATGTGGTCGCCGACATGACCGAGCCTTCGGGATACGGATACGCCCGGAAGGTTTTAACCCGAGGAGGCTGGACGATTGCTGCGGGTGCCGCCACTTATGCTGAGCAGACCTTCTTGGCCGTAGGCGGTGATTGGGGAAATATTTATGGGTACTTCATAACCACCACTTTGACCGGCACCGGGGGCAAACTCATGGGCCTGGAACATCTGGGTTCGCCGCTCTCGGTCTTGAACGGCAAGGGCGTCAAACTAACCCCAAAAATTAAGTGTGCGTAAGGAGATACGACCATGGCAAAATTTTGTGATGAAGGCGAGAATTGGGCCGCCAATGTTCTGTTTAAGGCGCAGGCGAGGGGGAGCCTGTACCTGGGTCTCTATACCGCCCCGACTTCCGAACCGGCTGAGAGTGCCGTGCTGACTGACCTCACGGAGCCGTCCACGGGCGGTTACGCCAGGGTCCAGCTTGCGGATGGCGATTGGACCGTTGTTTTGTCCGTA
>Ga0315278_10006925_pt1 | contig 10329 bp, 9 predicted proteins | sample YL17G06_0_MG_FD_203880 | JGI IMG/M metagenome (GOLD analysis project Ga0315278, IMG submission 203880) | Sediment microbial communities from Yellowstone Lake, YNP, Wyoming, USA - YL17G06_0 | ecosystem: Environmental > Aquatic > Freshwater > Lake > Sediment | place: USA: Wyoming | collected... | reverse complement strand
GACGTCGTGCAGGAGCGCGGCGGCAAGCAGGAGGTCGTAGCGGAGTCGGGGGTGGAGTTGCGCTGTCTCGCGGCAGAGCGTCGCGACGCCGACCGTGTGCTCGAGGAGTCCTCCCGCATAGCCGTGGTGCCCGTCAGCGCCGGCAGCGGGTAGCGCCCGGAACGATGCCCGTACGCCGTCGTCGGCGAACGTGCCCACGACGACCGCACCGAGCCCCGGGTGGGTGATCTCGGCGGCGAGGAAGTCGAGATACCCGTCCAGCTCGTCCGGATCGCGACGCATTGCGGGTGTCAGGTCACCGGGGTCGGCGTCGGGCGCGGCCTCGACGGCCCGCACCTGCACCTGGAGCCTGCCGCCGAACCGCTCCACGCGCCCGAGCACCCGAACGGCGTCGCCCTCCTCGAAGCGGCCGTCGAGCAGCTCCACGTCGTCCCAGACCCGTGCCTCGATCCGACCGCTCGCGTCGACGAGCTCGAGCGCGAGGTACGGAGCGCCGTTCTTCGTCCGGCGGCGCTCCTTGCGACCGACCGCGTAGACACCCTCCACGGTGCGGTCCTCGGCGAGCTCGGCGATGGTGGTCACACAGGCAGTCTAGGGCTGCCCGGAGGTACGCTCGGGACGTGGCCGACGTCGCCCCCTTTCGCGCGATCCGCTACGCCCACCCGACTCCCGAGGTGACGGCGCCGCCGTATGACGTCCTGACGCCGGAGGCGCGCGACGACTTTCGCGCGCGAGACCCCCACAACGTCGTCCACCTGACCCTGAACGAGTCCGAGGAGGAGGCGGGGCGCCTGTTTCGGGCCTGGCTCGACGAGGGCATACTCGTTCGTGACGACGAGCCGGCCGTGTGGGCGCTGAGCCAGGACTACGTCGGCCCGGACGGGGTCGCACGACGCCGCGAGGGCCTCGTGGCCTCGCTCCGTGTCGAGCCGTACGAGACCGGCGCCGTGCTCCCCCACGAGCGCACGCACGCGGGGCCGAAGGAGAGCCGCCTGCGTTTGCTTCGGGCGGCACGGGCCCAGCTCGAGCCGATCTTCCTCCTCTACGACGGTGACCCTCCCCTCGCCGTGCCGGATCGTGAGCCCGACCTCGTCACCGAGGGCACGAGGCTCTGGCGGGTGTCGGGCGAAGGCGTCGCCGAGGCGTTCGCCGACCGGCAGCTGCTGATCGCCGACGGCCACCACCGCTACGAGACCGCCGTTGCCTACGCAGCGGAGGTTGGGACTCCCGAGAGCGCCCGGATGATGGTCGTGCTCGTCTCGACCTCCGACCCCGGCCTCGAGATCTTCCCCACCCACCGCCTCTTCCGAGGGCACGACGAGGCCCTGTCGTCCGTGAGCGTTGGCGATCCGGCGTCTCCCGCGGCAGCCGTCAGGCGTCTTGCGGGCCTGCCGTACGACCGGGCGCACGCGGTCGGCTATCGCTCGGGCGTCACCGTTCCGGTCGTCGGCGAGCCGGGCGAGCTCGTCGTCGAGCTCGTCGACCGGCTCGTCGGCCACGAGGGGCTCGGCTACACGGCCGACCTCGGCGAGGCTGTCGCCTGTGTCGACGCGGGCGAGTTCGACGGGGCCTTCCTGCTCCGCGCGACGCGCATCGAGGACGTGTTCGAGCGGGCCCGGCGCGGCGAGGTGATGCCGCAGAAGACGACGTACTTCTTCCCCAAGCTGACGAGCGGCCTCCTCTTCCACCCCGTATGAGTGTCGACTGGCTCCGCCTCTGTCGCGACTGTGTCGCCGACATCGACCTCGTCCTCGCCGAGCTCCCGACCCGCGCCGAGCGGGAGCCGGTGCTTCGGCAGGGAGAGGGCGGCGACGACACGACGGCGATCGATGCCGCCGCCGAGGATGCGGTGGTGGCCCGCCTCGAGGCGCTCGAGGCGGACTTCGTGCTCGTCTCGGAGGAGCTCGGGGAGCGCTCCTTCGGATCGGGCGGGCCGGTTCGCGTCGTCGTCGACCCGATCGACGGGTCGGTGAACGCCAAGCGTGGAATCCCGTTCTTCTCGCTCTCGCTCGCGGTCGCCGAGGGCCCGACGATGGGCGACGTCACGTTCGGCTACGTCTTCGACTTCGGGGCGCGCGAGGAGTGGGTGGCCGAGCGCGGTCGCGGCGCACGCCTGAACGGCCGCCCGCTCGTGACCCCGCCGCCGAAGGATCCGATCGAGATTCTCTCCTTCGAGGCGACGACGACGGCGTACATCGCCGAAAGGGCCCCTTCGCTGCTCGGAGTCGCCGAGCGGCTCCGCGTGATGGGCTCCCTCGCGCTTTCCCTCTGCCATCTCGCCGCCGGGCGTGTCGACGCCGTCTGCTCTCTCAAGCCGGCCCGCTCGATCGACATCGCGGCGGCACAGCTCCTCGTGCGCGAACGCGGCTACGCGATCGAGCTGTTCGAGGATCCGCCCTTCGTCGCTGCGCCGCTCGACCTCGAGGGCCGCTCGCGCGTCGTTGCCGCCGCCACGGGCGAATTGTGCGACCGTCTCGCGGCAGCTCTACTCAGGGGGCGCAGCGCACCCGGAGCATGACGTGATGGGCGCGTATTTCCCCGTAAGCCCATCGGTGGAACACCCGATGCCCCGCTCGCACACGACCGCGACCATGCGGAAATTGAACAGATTGTGTACAGATCATTGAGAAAGCGCTGTTACACAGGAAATGACGTCTTGCCCGGCCGCGTGGCCTGGCGCCACACGAAGGGAGTCACACAGATGAGGTTTCGCGTTGCAGCTGCAGCCGCGGTCGGGATCGTTGGAGCGGCCGCTCTTCTAACGAGTTCCGCAGTGGCCGGCACATCCGGCTCTACCAAGGTCGTCGCGTTCAAGGGGAGCTATGCCGGCAGGGCGATCGTGAGGACGACGGGGAGTGATTCCGCGAACCTGTCGGCCGCCGGAAAGGGCACGGGCACCCTCATCGGTGCGAGCGCCCTCGTCGGGACAGGGGTCGGTCTGAACTCGGACCCGTGCCCGCTCTTCTCGGGCAAGGGCACGTTGACAGCAACAAAGGGCGGGGCCAAGATCTACTTCACCGTGGCGCAGGGCGCGACGTCGTGTCCCGGAGCGACCGAGAACGATCCGAGTGCGCTGAAGGGCACCGCCAAGGTGACCGGCGGCACTGGTGCGTTCAGCAAAGCACGCGGCACGCTCAAGCTGGCCGGAACCTACAGCCGCGCGACCGGCAAGTATGCGATGACGCTCGCCGGCCCGCTGACGGTCTAGGGCTCGCTCTCCGTGCCGGTGGTGCGATCCCCACGTTGGGGATCGCACCATGGCGCGAAGACGTGGATGAGTCATCTTCGAGAATGCGAGCGCCCTACGGGGCGCTTTGCTCTCTTGTGCGGGGCGATTCCGTGCGCGACAGAGGCTCGAGCGGTGAAGGCTCCACGCGCAGGAACCGGGCGACGCGCGCCGGCAGCCACCAGTTGTAGCGGCCGAATACGGCCATGAAGGAAGGGACGAGCACGGCCCGCACGATGGTCGCGTCGATGAGGACTGCAAGCGCGAGTCCAACGCCGAGCACCTGCAGGCTCGCGATGCGACCGCCGGCAAATCCGAGGAACGCGGCCATCATGATCACCGCCGCCGCGGTGATGATCCTCCCGGTGCGCTCGAGCCCGTGCGCCACCGCGCGGGTGTTGTCGGGCACGTGATCCCAGGACTCACGCATCCGCGAGACGATGAACACCTCGTAGTCCATCGAGAGGCCGAAGAGAACAGCGAAGAGGAAGACGGGAATCCACCCCTCGATCTGGTCGCTCCGCTGCAGCCCGAACAGCTCTGCTCCGATTCCCCAGCGGAAGATGACGACGAGGATCCCGTAGACGGCCGCGACGGTGAGCAGGTTGAGCAAGACGGCCTTCAGCGGCAGCAGGAGTGAGCGAAAGGCGCGGAGCAAGACGACATACGTGAGTGCGAGCGCAAGCAGCACGAGCCAGGGGAACACGGCGTATGAGCGGGAGAGGAAGTCGAAGCCCTCGGCCGGAGCTCCTCCGACGGAGACCTGCGCGCTGCCTGGGAACCGGGCCTCGGGAACGTACTGTTCCCGCAGCCGCTCGATGAACCGCTGGGTCGACGGTGCTCCATACTCTCCCACGCCCGCGGCGATCACGCGTGCGTACCGGCCGGTCGGGTCGACGTAGGGAGGCTTCGGCCCACTGGCGATGCCGACGAGCTCGAAGTCCTCGAAGAGCCGGTCGCCGAGGCGGTCGACGGCGGCCTGCACGCCGGCTTCACGCGCCGCTCCCGGGGCACCTGCGTCGACGATGACCTGTGTCGGGGTGACGACGCCAGGTCCGATGCCCTCACGCAGGAGCGTGTAGCCGCGGTTCGACTCGAGCGACCCCGGGATGCCCGACAGCGACCCCGGAGACAGCTGGATGAAGAACGCCGGTAGTGCGGCGGCTACCAAAAGGGCGACGCCCCCGGTGAGGAAGATCATTGGACGCCGCATGATCGTCCGCGCTAGGCGGGCCCAGAGGCCGCGATCGAAGTCCGTCGCTCCGGGCATGGTCGGCAGGGGAAGCCGGAGACGGTCGCGGATCGTGGCGACGACCGGAAGGCGAAGGGTGCCGCGCCGGCCGAGGACGGACAGCAGCGCCGGCTGAAGCGTCACCAACGCCGCCATGGAAGCGAGAGGGATCAAGAGGCCGCCGATGCCCATCGAGCGGATGAACGGCACGGGCATTAAGAGAAGCAGGGCAAGTCCGATGGAGACGGCCACACCCGAGAACAGCACCGTCCGGCCCGCGGTCGTCATCGTGCGCACGATCGCCTCGTCGGTCGTCGAGGCACGATCCAGCTCCTCGCGGTACCGGTAGACGACGAGGAGCGAGTAATCGATGGCAAGCCCGAGCCCGAGCAGCTGGACGAGGATCGGCAGGTAGGTCGCCATCGTCAACCAGTGGGCGAGCACGTAGACGGTGGTGAGCGTTGCGGCGATGGTGCAGGCAGCGAAGACGAACGGGATCGCAGCGGCAAGTGAGAGACCGAAGACAACGAGAAGAACGACGAGCGCGACCGGCACAGCGAGCGACTCGCCTCGCCGGATGTCGGCGGAGATCACCGGATCGATGTCGTGCTTGATCGCCGGTTGGCCCGTGACGAAGGCGGGCGGCCCGGCGGCCGCATCGTGCAGCGCCCGTCGAATCGCAGTGGTGTAGGCCGCCGCCTTCTGCAGACCGAGCGTGGTGTCTATGGTGGCGTAGAGGATCCCGTCGCCGTCCCTGAGCTTCTCGAGGTGCCCGGTCGGTACGGCGTTCACAGCGACTTCGAGGCGCTCCCTCACTCGGGCCCGCACCGCGCGGTCGGAAGTGCGATGCACGGGGAAGACAACCGTGAAGGCACCGTCGGTGCGCTCGTCGAAATCATGCGCCAGAATCTCGCTTGCCCGCGCCGACTCGGTGCCGGGCACGGAAAACGAGATCGAGAGCAACGCAGGCAGCCGCCCCGCCGAGTACACACCGGCGCTGAGGACGACGAGCCAGCCGAGCAGCACGACGATGCGGAAGCGAAGGACGATGCGGACCCAACGCTCGAGCACGTGATCAGGGTACCGACGGCCTACGGGCTGGTTTCTCTCGTCGGCGCTCGGACTCATGTCGCCTCGATGCTCGACGATCGGGGTCGAGGGAGACGACGGGGCCGCACACGGCGGCCCCGTCGTCTCGAGCTCATGCCGCGTCTACTTCACGATCGTGTAGGCGAAGTGATACGCGGGAAGCCGGTACCCGAGCGCAAGCATCGGGTAGTCGGTCCGGTAGGTCAGGAACGGTGTTGCGCCGTACCAGATGTCGTTCCCGCCCTTCTGCTGCTTGTAGATCGTCGGGTAGAAGTCGACGATGTGCGTGCCCGGCTCGCCGCTCGCGATGAGATCGAGCTGTGTGTCGCCGGCGCTGAAGAAGCCGCAGACGTAGCCGATGTACTGGTTGTCGACGGTGACCGCGAGGATGTTGTCCATCTCGGTGAAGCCGACGCCCTTGAAGTGGAACAGGACGTGCTCGCCGCGCTTCACGCGGGTCTTCGAGATGCCGCCCTGGTACAGGCTCTGATCGATCCGGTAGGCGACGGAGGCCTTCGTGACCCCGCCCTGGATGACCTCGATCGTGTGCCAGCCACCGACGTCGTCCGGAACCGTGACGCTCGTGTCGAGCGTTCCTGCAGCGGAGACCGTGACGTTCGCCAGCGGCGTGTAGGAATTCGAATAACCGGCACCCGTGCGTGTTCCGATTGCGGTGTTCCACTGGATGAGGGCGGCACCCGGTGCGAGGCCGGACGCGGTGAGCTGCGTCTTGGAGCCGACAGGGCCGAAGCCCGACGAGAGCTTGGCGTTGACGCCCGCGAGCGTCGTGGTTCGGAACGTCGTCTTCTCATCACTCGTCGGTGCGATGTCGAGCGGCCAGACAACGCTCGTCTTCGGCGGCCCGGCGTCCTTCGTGACCGTGAACGTGTACCGCTTGAGGCCCAGGTATCCCACGGCCGACTGTGTGATGTTCAGGAACGGAGTCGTGGCACTGGCGGGGACGAGCTCGAGCGTGTGCTTGCCCGGAGGGCCAGCCGCCCGGATCGTTGCCGTTGCCTGTCCACGCGTCGTCACCGACGACAGGAAGCCGGCGTACTTGTTGTCCCAGATGACTGCGACCGTGTCCATGTAGCCGAGCCAGCCGAGGCCGTTGAGCTTGATCGTGATCGTCTGGCCAACCGGCCCCTTCAGCGGGCTGACGGCGTAGGTGCGGTCTACGAGCACACCCCCCTTGGCCAGCTGAACGCCGCCGGCGACGGCGTAGATGTCGTGCAGGGCGCCGTAGTCCTGCGGGAACTTCAGGTTCAGGCTGAGGTTGCCAGAGGCATCCGTCCTCCCCTTCGCGAGCACGACGGCCATCGGGCTGAACTTGCGGCCGTAGAAGTCGACGCTGTCGGGGACGACGTCCATGATGTACTGCTTCGTCGCCGTGCTCCACGTGATGTCGACGTCCGTGTTGGGCTGCAGGCCGCTACCCGAGAGCACGAACGGCGTGCCGGGAGGGCCGGTGTCGGGCGTCGCCTTGAGGAGCTTGAGCCCCTGTGGCGACGGTGTGGCGGGTGCCGCAACCGGTCCCGGCAGCCCCGCCACGCCCGGAACCTGCGGGGGGGCGAAGGGCTTCGCGGTCGCGAGAGCCGCCGCGGGAGCGAGAGCCACCGCGAGGATCGTGGCTCCGACTGCGATGCCCGCCAACCGGAGCCATGATCCGTTGCGAGGCGCTCTTTCCTGGTGCATGTGCGTTGTTTCCCTTCTCTCTCAGGTTGCCTGGGTTACGGGGTGATCGACCACTCGGTGCCGGGGATCACGGGGTTGTAGGTGACGTACTTGCCAGGCTTGCCGTCCGTCTTCAGCTGGGCGACGATGTCGAACTTGAACGCTCCGAGTGGATAGTCGGACGGAACGAGCCAGGCGAGAGACCAGAGCCACGGGGATTCCGCGTTGGCGTTCCCGCCCTGCGGCTTGAAGCCCATCTTCATGTCGGGCATGCCGAGGACCCGGACGACGACCTTGCTCATGTCCTTGCCGTTCATGACCTTGCCGGTCTTGGCGTTGACGATGTACGTCCGGAAGATGATCTGGTTGCCGCGCTTGAACACGCTCGAGTCGGCGCAGTACACCGCCGGCTTCACCTTGGAGCCGTGACCCATCAGGGTCTGCAGGTTGAAGGTGTAGTCGGTGCTCTCGCCGGGGAACGGGTTCATCGGAAACGGTGCGTCCGCTGCCATTGCCGGTGCCGCGATTGCAAGTGCCCCGGCGGCAGTTGCCGCCACGACGAGCGCCTTGGTTGTCCTCATTGGAGTACCTCCCGTGGTGAGTCGCCGACTTCCGCCGACGATGGCGTCAGATCTCTTAGACGAGCTTTCGATCTGGATGTTGCCGGAAACCATGAGCCAAACAATGGCTTCCAGGGAGCACTCCTCGAATCGGCAGTACCACGTAGATGACTACGGAGAAACCGCAACTCCGTCAGCTGTCCGGTGCCGGCCGGGGATCGTCGGGGCGGGCGCCGGCCGATGCGCGTTCGTCGCCACGAGACCGCCCCCAAGATGTGCCGGTACGGACCAGGAATGCGTGCGGGTTTTCGCGCGCGTCCCTGCCGCGCGCGGCTACGATCGCTCTCATGTCGGGCGGTGCTCGCATCTCGTCACTCCGTGGGGCACGTCTTGCGGCGGCGCTCGCCCTTGCCGCAGCGCTGGCTCTTGCGCTCGCCGCGGCCGACAACGGTCAGGCAGGGGCAGGTGCGCGCCAGGTGGGTGTGGGGGCGGCCGCCGGCAGTCCCGACCGCGGGCGTGCCGTCTATCTCGCGAACGGCTGTGCGGGGTGCCACGGGCCCCCTGCACCCGGCTCCGCAGCCTCGGTTGGGCCGCAGCTGACACCGGAGCTCCTACGGTCGAGCGCCCAGAGCGCCGGCAAGCCACTCGGGCCGTTCGTGGCCGAGTCGATCCTCGTCCCGAACGCGTTCACCTCTCCCGGGTACGTGAGCGGTCTGATGCGCCCGTTTGCGGGCCTTTCGAAGATGCAGCTCGACGATCTCGTCTCGTTCCTGATCGGGAGCTCCTACACGAGCCCCGCGGCAGGCCCGATCAAGCTGCCCGCCCGGCCGGTCGCCTCGTGCAAGGCGGACAGCGCCTGCCGGGCGACCGTTGCGCGCTGGGCGAAGGCAGAGCGCCTGCCCGCGACGGTGCTCGACGGCGCCAGAATCGCAGCCGTCGCCGGCTGTCTCTCCTGCCACCGGTATGCGGGAAGCGGGACGCGGAGCGGCTCGGCGCCCGAGCTGACGCGCATCGGTCTCCGGAAGCTCTCCGCCGACGCGCTGGTCAAGCGCCTGCGGTGTCCCACCTGTCTCGTCGAAGGGTCGGTGATGCCGTCGTACGCGGCGCTTGGGTCGTCGAATTTGCGCCAGGTGGCCGAGTTCCTGCGGGCCTCGAAGGGCGTGAAACCGTGAGCTCGAGTACCTCTGGCCGGGCGGTGGCGGGGCTCGCGCTGCTGGCAGCCCTCGTGGTGGCGGCAGGGTGCGGCGGCTCGTCCCCTGCCGAGACGACGGCCGAGACGACGGCTGCCGCGACGACGAACGGCCAAGCGACGTCGAGGTTCCCGCCGGCGGCAGTGGAGAAGATGATCCGGAAGTCCATCCAGCCGACGCTTGCAGGCAACCTCGGCGAGGGATCGACGATGAAGGTGACGTGCAAGAGCACCGGTGACGGGAAGCTCTCGTGCGTCACGGTCCTCGTCCCGGCCGATCGTGAGCTCGACTCGATCAGGGTCGTGTACGGTGTCACGTGCGATTCCCGCACGTGTCAGTGGCAGCCGACCGGGTAGTCCGGAGGGCGTATCCAGGCCCGGAGGGGGCGGCAGAACCACCCCCTCCGACAGTGCCTGAGGAACCGGCGACCTACACCGTGGCCGGTGGCTCCGTTCCTTCGGGCTCGGCAGGCGTGGCGCCCGAGGCGGATCGTCCGATCGCGAGGACCGCCAGGATCACGAAGCCGATGCCGCTGAGCAGCAACGCGATTCCGACGACGGTGCCGAAGAGCGCCAGGTTGTAGGCCATGAAGGAGACGTTCAGGGCCGTCGAGAGTGCGGTCGCGGTCACCCAGGTATCCCGCGTCGGGTTCGAGACCGGCCTGCTCGTCTTCGGATCGATCTCGGCGGCGCCAGCGTCGTTCGTGCCCTTCGGATCGCCGTCCTTCGCCGTGTAGCGCCCCAGTTCCGAGTACGTCAGCCCGCCCGCGGCCTCGAGGGCGTGCACCCGGATGTACTCGGCGAAGCACCGGGCCTTCGTGGCGTTGTCGATGTCCTGGCCTTCGACGCTGCACGACGGGAGTGGCGTCGACTCGGGGAGGCCGGCTGCCTTCGCGTCCTCGGCGATCTTGTCCGGGGTCATTCCCTCCGTCGCCTCACTCGTGATCCGCTCCGCCTTGAGGCTGTCGTTCACCGTCATGTATCCGTTGATGCTCATCCCGATGGCGCCGATCCCGAACGCAATCAGAATCACGCCCGAGGCGATCCCGCCGTACTCGAGCCATTTTCGCCTGCCCACTGTCTCTACCTCCCGAACGTCGGTCTGGAACTGATGGCTAACCCTCGTCTCCGTGGCGCCTCGCGGCATCGGGTGACACCCCCGCAGCGCCGCGGAAACCCCCCTGTCATTCCGCGGGCAACTACGTAGGCCGCTGGTAGGCTCGGACGACGATGCTGCCTGCCCGGGATGCGATATTGACGGCGCTCGAGTCGGTGATCGACCCCGAGCTGCACAAGCCCGTGACCGAGCTCGAGATGGTGCGCGACGTCGTGATCCACGGCGACGGCCGGGTCGAAGTCA
>Ga0315278_10006923_pt1 | contig 10330 bp, 11 predicted proteins | sample YL17G06_0_MG_FD_203880 | JGI IMG/M metagenome (GOLD analysis project Ga0315278, IMG submission 203880) | Sediment microbial communities from Yellowstone Lake, YNP, Wyoming, USA - YL17G06_0 | ecosystem: Environmental > Aquatic > Freshwater > Lake > Sediment | place: USA: Wyoming | collected... | reverse complement strand
GCATTGCTGTAGACGCCGCCGAAGACGGCGATGCGCCGGTACTCGGCTATCCGTTCTTGCACGTCATGCCCGTCTGGTAGCACGTGACGCAGGTGGGGTGAAAGAGCGGGGCGTCGCGAAACGACGCTTCGAGGCCGCCGTCCGAGAGCTTCGCGCCGGGCAGCCCCGCCAGGATCGGGCAGGCGTAGACACCGCCATCCGCCACGACTCGCGACTCCGAGCACTGGAGCGTCCCGCGATCGAAGCCCGCAAGATCCTCCTCGCCCAGCACCGGGCCGCCCTCGCGGGCGAGACGCCCGAGGGCGAAGACCGGCATGATCTTCACCCGCGGCTTCTCGATACCGCTGGCGATGAGGAAGTCGCGGAAGCGCTGGTACATCCCCGTCCCGCCCGCGTGCTCGTGACTCGTGATCTCGGTCGCGGTCACGATGGGCAGGAGCCCGCGCTCGTGCAGCATGCGAATGGCGCCAAGCGCCTTGTCGAACGAGCCCGCCCCGCGGATCCTGTCGTTCTTCTCCGGATCGGTGTCGTCGAGACTCACGCGGATCTCGAGCGAGTACGGCGCGGCGGCGGCGAGCGAGGCCAGCGCCTCGGCCATCCCGGCGTCGATGAGCGTGCCATTGGTGAGCACGGTCGTGGGCGCCGCCTGGAGGGCCCTAGCCAGGAGCGGCAGGATGTCGCCGTGCAAGAACGGCTCGCCGCCCGTGAAATAGATCTCCTTGACGCCCAGCTCCTCCGCCTCGCGGATCGCGCTGCGCGCGACCTCCGGTCTGATGGGCTTGAGCCACGGGTCCGCGGGGCCGGAGGCATTGATGCAGTGCCTGCACTCGAGGTTGCACCACGTGCCGGTGATCTGGATCCAGAGCGTCGAGAAGCGCAGGAAGGGAGCCGCGGGGACGCGTCCCGTACCTGGTCGATGCATCACCAGCGACAAGCTCGTGCGGCCCGGCATAGGCGCTCTCGTCACCCTCCCAGTGTCTTTCGATGCGTTTCCGGCGCCTTCAGGTGCGCCCGCCGCACGAGCATAGCGACCGGCCGGACCGGATTGTCACAAACACGTGAAATCAGGGGAAGATGCTCTCCGGCATGAAGGCGGAGACGATCCAGTTGGGCGCGTCCACGATCTCGCTGATCTTGAGGTCGGCCGCGACACTGCAGATGATATAGGCCTCTTCACGGGAGAATCCGCGCTCCCGGACGAGATGGTCGATCATGTAGAGCGTGGCGCGCTGGGCGGCGGCGAAGAGGTCGGGGCCATGGGCCGTGGTCGCGTACCAGGGGCCCGTATTGGTGCCCGCGGCGAGCCGGCGCGTCGTGCGGAGCTGCGGTTCCGCGAGGCGCCGGCCGCGATCGAGCCCGAAGCGGAGCGTCACCTGCGCGCGCATCTCGACGGCCGTGACGCAGACCTCGCCATCTCCCTGAGCGCCGTGACCATCGCCCACGCTGAAGAGCGCCCCCGGCATCCAGACCGGCAGGTAGAGCGTCGAGTCCCGCGTGAGCTGCTTGATGTCCATGTTGCCGCCGTTCTTCCGTGGCGGCATGGTGCTGTGCGAGCCGGGCTCGTCGAGCGCCGTGCCCATCACCCCAGGGAATGCCTCGATCGGGACGGCGACGCGCCGGTCCATGCGCGCGTGCGTGCCATCGGAGAGATCCCAGATCTGCAGATACGGCTTGGAGAAGTCCGACTCGGGCAGGAGCCCGCGCCCCGGCCGGATCGCCGTCCAGCCGAAGTCAGCGGCGGGTTTGACGTCGAGCACCTCGACCACGAGGACATCGCCGGGCTCGGCGCCCCGCACGAGCACGGGGCCCGTCAATGGATGGCCGCGGAATGGGCCGCGATTGACCACGTCGGCGTGGGTGGACGCCCGCGAGTAGTAGCCGTCGGCGGCGTCCCGGGTCTGGAAGACCACGGTGTCGCCGGGCACTATCTCGAGCCGGGGCGCGATGGCGTTGTTCCACTCGTAGTGCACCTGCCCCGCGTCAAGCTCGTGCATACTGGGCCCCGATGGCATGGGTGTGCTACCTCCTCGAATGCGCGGACGGCTCGCTCTACACCGGTATCTCCAATGACCTCCCCCGCCGGCTCGGCCAGCACGCGCGCGGGATCGCGTCGAAGTATACACGCGCGCGGCTTCCCGTCAGGCTCAGGTGGAGCGAGCGCCAGCGCGACCGTTCGGCCGCGCTCAAGCGCGAGGCCGAGATCAAGGGGCTGCCCCGCGCCCGGAAGCTGGCCCTCTGCCGCCGGGTGACCCGGCGATTGACCGGCCGGAAAGTTTTAGTGTAGACTCCGGCGCATGGCGAAGAAGAAATCGGCTGTGAAGCGGTCCGTGAAGAAGCCAGTGGCGAAGAAGCCGGCAGCGAAGAAGGCCTCGGCCCAGAAGCCGCCGGCCAAGGCAGCGTCCCGGAAGGCGACCGTCTATACGCCGAAGCCCGTCGAGGGCATCGGCTGGGCGCCCTTCCGCTACACTCCCCCACTCGTCTAGCTCGCCCGGCCTCTCGCCCCTGCACGCTGTGGCGCGGTATGCTGTGCGCCGATGATCTCGCGCGCGCGCCGCCTGACGCTGCTTGTCTGCCTCCTCGCCGCGGCCGCCGGCTGCTCGACGCTCGAGCGGGCACGCGGCAACTGGGCGGAGCTCTCGCGCGAGCCGTCGGGCCAGGCGCCCGACCCGGCAGCCACGCCCGAGGCCGTAGTGCAGGTCTACGCGGCCCGCACCGTCGGCTGGCGCGGGCTCCTCGCCGTGCACACCTGGATCGCCGTCAAGCAAAGCGGCGCGGCGTCCTATACGCGCTATGAGGTGATCGGCTGGGGCGTGGATCGCGGGGCGCAGGCCGTGCGGGTCAATCGAACGGGCCCCGACAATTACTGGTTCGGCAGCCGGCCCGAGCTCCTCGTAGATCTCCGCGGCGCCGATACGGACGCGGTCATCGAGAAGATCCAGGCCGCCGTTGCCGCCTATCCCTACCGCGGCTCGTACCGGACCTGGCCCGGCCCCAACAGCAATACCTTCACCGCCTTCGTCGGACGGGAGGTGCCGGAGCTCCGGCTCAAGCTGCCCTCGACCGCCATCGGCAAGGACTACCTGGCCGGCGGCGCTCCCATCGGCATGGCGCCGAGCGGCACGGGGCTCCAGCTCTCTCTCCTGGGCCTGATCGGCGTAATGGGCGCCTGGGAGGAAGGCGTGGAAGTGAACATCCTCGGCCTCAGCTTCGGCCTCGACGTCAAGCGCCCCGCGGTCAACCTCCCCGCCATCGGCCGCCTGGGCGTCCCCTAACCTGGACGGTGCACGAGCGTACGGCTCGCGCGAAGCGGGCGGGGCCTGTCGTCGGGGGCGGGGGTACGCTCCCCAGACCACGCTGAGTCGCATTCCCCGCCCCCGACGCCACCCGCCCGGTTGCACGGGAGACGTTCGTGAATCGTCGCGGCCAGGGGGTCTGTGCCCTACGGGTGACGAGGCGTTTTCGGTAGGTGTCGAGGATCTCCTGGCCGGTCGGGCCCGCCTTGGCGAGCCAGTCGTCGATCGCGACCTGTCCTGCCTTGCGGAGGGCCTCGAGGAATTCCGGTGGGATCTCCGTCGTGATGCCGACATTGTTGGCCCGCATGCGATCGTAGTTGACCGCGACGCGATTCCGGATCTCGGCCCACTGCCGCGCGCCACGGCCGGCACGGGATCTTTGGACCGGTAGCCGAGCGCGGCGTCAACGGAGTGCGTGACGCTGATGCGACCCCCGCTGCGCTCCGGCAGCGCCCGCGCGAAGAACTGGTCGCCTTCGCCGTGGGTGGACGTATCGCGACCTACGCCAGGCGCCGGCGCGTCATCATGGAGGCACGGAGCATGTCACGCGGGGCGGCGGGAGACGAAGTTCACACCCGTCGTGGTCATGACAACCTCGCCGTGCTGGTTCCGCACCTCCATGAGGGTGCGCATGATGCCCCGATCGGGCTTGCTCCGGGAGGCCGTGGTCTCGAGCACGGTCAGGCGGACGGAGAGCGTGTCCCCGGGCCGAACGGGCTTGAGCCAGCGCAGCTCGTCGATGCCCGGCGATCCGAGGCCCGCCGTGTCCTTGAGGAAGCCCTCGTAGAGGATGCGCATCAGCACGCTGCCCGTATGCCATCCGCTCGCGATGAGACCGCCCCAGACGCTCGCCGCGGCGGCTTTCTCGTCGGTGTGGAAGGCCTGCGGGTCGAACTCGCGCGCGAAGCTCAGCATGCGCTCCTTGTCCATGGTGTGGCTGCCCAGCTCGACGACGTCGCCTGCCTTGATGTCCTCCCAGTAGCGCACGAGCGGTCTCCTCCTCGGGGTGTGGGGGCCGTCGCGGCCACCCGGTCCCGTATCTTACACGCGCCGGTGCAGCCGGCTGATAGAATGCGCCCCAGGATGGTCTGGGCTCACCGCCGATCGGCGGAAGGGCAAGGGAGACTGACGATGAAAAGCTCGCTGGGCCGGAACTGGTGGATACTCGCGGCGCGGGGCGTCCTCGCCATCCTCTTCGGCCTCTACGCGCTCCTCGTCCCGGGGCTCGCGCTCGCGACCGTCATCCTGGCTTTCGGCGTGGCCGTGCTGATATCCGGCGTCCTCTCCATCGTGGCCGGCGTGCGCGTGCACGACCAGGGGCAGCGCTCCATCCCGATCTTCATCGAGGGCCTCATGTGCCTCGCCTTCGGCCTCCTGGCGCTGCTCAAGCCCGGCGCGGCGGCTCTGGCCTGGCTCTACGTGGTGAGCGGCTTCGCGCTGGTGAGCGGGATACTGCACATCGTGGCCGCGGTGGAGCTTCGGAAGCTCTTCGAGGGCGAGTGGGTGCTGATCCTCAACGGCGCGCTCACGGCTCTCTTCGGGGTCCTCATGATCCTTCTGCCGTGGGCGGGGCTGCTCTCGCTGATCGTGCTGGTCGGGGCGTATTCGCTCTTCTTCGGCTCCCTCTTGCTGGCGCTCGCGATCCGCCTGCGCTCACGGTGGCATGCCCGGCCGGCCGCACGCCGCTAGTTGATCCGCTTCTCGCGCCCCTTCCACTCCTTGTCGCGCAGGACGAACTTCTGAATCTTCCCGGTTGAAGTCTTCGGCAGATCTCCGAACTCGATGGCGGCCGGCGCCTTGAAGTGGGCGATGTGCTGCTTGCAGAACTCGATGATCTCCTGCCCCGTTGCGCTCTGCCCGGGCTTGAGCGTGACGAAGGCCTTGGGCCGCTCGCCCCATTTCTCGTCCGGCACCGCCACCACGGCGCACTCCATCACGGCCGGGTGCTTGGCCACGCACTGCTCCACCTCGATCGTCGAGATGTTCTCGCCGCCCGAGATGATGATGTCCTTCTTCCTGTCCCGCAGCTCGATATACCCGTCGGGGTGCCACACCCCGATATCGCCCGAGTGGAACCAGCCGCCGCGGAAAGCCTCGGCCGTCGCTTCCGGCTGCTCGTAGTAGCCCTTGGCGCAGTTGTTGCCGACCATGACCACCTCGCCCAGCGTAAGGCCGTCGCGCGGGACATCGTTCATCTCGGGGTCGACGACGCGGACGAGATCGAAGATGGCGTAGCCCTGTCCCTGGCGCGCAGCGAGTCGAGCCTGCTCGTCAGCCGGCAGGCTGTCCCACTCCTTGTGCCAGGCGCAGACCGTGTGCGGCCCATAGGTCTCGGTCAGCCCGTACACGTGCACGGGGCGGAGATTGAGCTCCTTGAGCTTGCTCAGGAGCGTCGGCGAAGGCGGCGCGCCGGCGACGGTGACCGTGACCGGACGCGTGAGGCGGTGGGCCTTGGGGTCGTTGACCACGCCGATCTGCACCGTGGGCGCGCCACAGTAGTGCGTGATGCCCTCGGACTCGAGCAGGTCCCAGATCCTGCTCGACTCCACGCGCCTGAGGCAGACGTGCGTCCCCGCGACGGCCGTTACCGCCCACGTGAAGCACCAGCCATTGCAGTGGAACATGGGCAGGGTCCAGAGATACTTCGTCTCGAAGTTCATCCCGGCCTCGATGACCTCGCCCATCGCGTTCACCCAGGCTCCGCGATGCGAGTACATGACGCCCTTGGGCCGCCCCGTCGTGCCCGAGGTGTAGTTGATGGCGATGGTCTCTTCCTCGTCCTCCAGCACGGGCTCGACCGAGGCCGGGCTGCCCGTCGCGAGAAAGTCCTCGTAGGGATCGCCGGCAGCACCCGTGTCGTCCACGCGGACGGCCTTGATCCCCGTGAGGTCGAGCGGCTTCACCGTATGCTCGAACTCCTGGTCCACGAAGAGAAACGTCGAGCCCGAGTGCTTCAGGATGTAGTCGATCTCGTCCGAGGAGAGCCGGATATTGACGGCAACCAGGATGCCGCCGGCCAGGGGGACTCCATAGTGCGCCTCGAGCATGGCGGGAGTATTGGGGCAGATGAAGGCCACGCGGTCGTGCTTCTTCATTCCCGCCGTGCGGAGCGCGGAGGCGAGCCGGTTCACGCGCTCCTCGAGCTGCCGGTAGCTGTAGTGCCGGCTGCCGTGGATGACAGCGGTCTTGTCCGGAAAAACGTAGGCGTTCCGCTGGAGGAAGCTCACAGGCGACAGCTCCGTCCGGTACACCTCGTGATGCTTCATGAAAGGAACCTCCGGCTTGGATTGCGGCCGCGGGGCCGTGCGCTTCGATCGAGCGCGCTCTAGCCTAGTCGAATGGCGCGGATTGTCAACAGATCCGCCCGGGCCCGCACGGCTTGCGCGGGCAGCCGCGGTGGGGCAAGATTGGCGGGTCGAGGCGCACGCCTCGTCAATCCAGGAGGAGATCCGAATGCGAGTCGGCATGGCCGCTGTCTTCCAGAACCCGGGCAAGGCCCGCCGGGACTTCGATGTCTACCAGGACGACCTCCGGCTCGCCGATCTCTGCGAGCCCTTGGGGTTCGACTCCATCTGGAGCGTCGAGCACCACTTCACCGACTACACCATGTGCCCCGACGTGCTGCAGTTCCTCACCTACATGGCGGGCCGGACGACGCGTGTCGCGCTCGGCTCCATGGTGGTGGTCCTGCCCTGGCACGACCCCATGCGCGTGGCGGAAGAAGTCTCCATGCTCGACAATATCTCCGGCGGCCGCATGATCCTGGGACTCGGGCGCGGCGCCGGGAAGGTCGAGTTCGAGGGTCTGCGCGTGCCCATGGGGGAGAGCCGCGAGCGCTTCGTCGAATACGCGCGCATGCTGCTCGAGGGGCTCGAGAAGGGCTACTGCGAATTCGACGGGCAATTCATCAGCCAGCCGCGCGCGGACATCCGCCCGGCGCCCTTCAAGAGCTTCCGCGGACGCACCTATGCCGCCGCCGTCTCGCCCGAGTCGGTGAAGATCATGGCGGAGCTCGGCGTGGGCATCCTCATCATCCCGCAGAAGCCGTGGTCCGAGGTCGCCAAGGAGCTGGCCGAGTACCACGCGCTCTACCGCCAGATCAACGGCGCCGAGCCGCCCCCACCCATCTCGGCGGGCTGGACCTTCTGCGATTCCGATCCGGATCGCGCCCGCGAGCAGGCGCGACGATGGATTGGTGGTTACTTCCGCAGCGTGCTCGATCACTACGAGTTCGGCGCCGAGCACATGAAGACGACGAAGGGCTACGAGTACTACGCCAAGATGACCGACAAGATCCACACCTACGGCGACGACAAGGTCATCGACTTCTTCGTGGACCTCCAAGTGTGGGGCACGCCCGAGCAGTGCTACGACAAGATCATGGACATCCGCCGTCGGGTCGGCAACGACCACTTCGTCGGCGTCTTCTCCTACGCAGGCATGCCGGCCGCCGAGGCCGAGCGGAACATGCGCCTCTTCGCCACGGAAGTCATGCCGGCGCTCCAGCGGCTCGATCGCGAGCCCGCCTCCGCCGTCCAGAGCGCCTGAGCCCGTGACTCCATCCGAGGCCGGCCGGTGACAACACCGCTATCCGTCTACCTGCCCTTCAACCGCGAGGTGCTGGGCGCCGACTTCGTGCCCGCCAAGCAGGGCGGCGGGCCGCCGGAGGCGCGCGGGCTCTGGCTGCTCGTCCAGGACCAGGACCTGCTGGTCGTGCCCGACGGCGCCTCGTTCCGGCTTCCCTCGGGCACGCTGCCGGCCGGGCTCGAGACGGCGGTCAAGGAGCCCTTCTGGCTCGGCACACTGCGCGGCGAGCCCTGCTGGACGGCCGCAATACCGAAGGACATGGCGCCGCAGCCGGGCATGGAGCGCCAGACGATCGTCCCCATGCGCGGCACGAAGCTGCCGGACGACCTCGTGACCCTCGGCGGCATGGCGATGCAGGCGCTGTGGTGGCAGACCACCAGCGGCTTCTGCCCGCGCTGCGGCGAGCCGACCTCGCGCATCGAGGGCGAGTGGGGCAAGCGCTGCGCGCGGTGCCGCTACGAGCACTACCCCCACCTGCACCCCGCGGTCATCATCATGGTGCGCGACGGCGATCGCGTGCTGCTGGCGCGCAAGGCCGAATGGGCGCCCGGTCGTTACGCGCTGGTCGCGGGCTTCGTCGACAATGGCGAGTCGCTCGAGGGCTGCGTGGCACGCGAAGTCAAGGAAGAAGTCGGTGTGGACGTGAAGGACATCCAATACGTCGGCAGCCAGAACTGGCCCTTCCCGAGCCAGATCATGCTGGGCTTCGTGGCGGCCTATGCCGGCGGCGAGCTCCGCGTGGACCACTCCGAGCTCGAGGACGCGCGCTGGTTCCCCGGCGACGCGCTGCCCAACCGGCCCTCGCGCCACAGCATCGCCGGTTACATCATGCAACACTACGCCAACCCAAGGAGATCCTGATGACCATCCAGCGGATACAGCCCGGCAAGCGTCTGAGCGCCGCCGTCGTCCACGGCGACACCATCTACATCGCCGGCCAGATCGCGGGCGACGCCGCGACGGACGTCAAGGGCCAGACGCAGCAGATCCTCAAGAAGTTCGACGATCTCCTGGCCGCGGCCGGCAGCAACAAGTCCAAGCTCCTCTCGGCCACGATCTGGCTCGCCGACATGCGCTACTTCGACGACATGAACAGCGTGTGGGACGCCTGGATGGACCCGGCCAACCCGCCCGCGCGCGCCACCGTCGAAGCGCGCCTCGCCGCGCCGAAGTACTTCGTCGAGATCGCCGGCATCGCCGCCAAGTAACCGGGGTCAGGTCTTGAATTCACGCATCCGCCGCCCAGTCCTGTCGCGGGCGGCCAGCCATCCCCAGAGCCTGACGCCGTATTTCAAGACCTGACCCCGGTTAGTAGCCCTTGGCGCGATCGACCAGGTTCAGGAGCGGCGCACCGTCGAGGTAGCGGCGCAGGTTTTCCGCGAAGAGCTCCGCGCACTTGTCGTCGTAGCTCGGCAGGAAGCCGGACACGTGCGGCGAGACGAGGGCATTGCCGGGACCATAGAGCGGGTGACCCGCGGGCGGCGGCTCCTGCGCGAAGACGTCGACCGCGGCCCCCGCGATGCGCTTCTCCGCCAGCGCCTGGGCCAGCGCGGTCTCGTCCACCGTGGCCCCGCGCCCGACATTGATGAAGTAGGCGGACGGCTTCATCGCGCGTAGCTCGCCCGCGCCGATCATATGCTCGGTCTCGGGCGTGAGCGGCGCGCACATCACGACGGCGTCCGATCGCACCAGGAGCTCCGAGAGCTTCTCGGGCGGGAACCATGCGTCCGGCAAGACGCCCTCTGGATCGCCCGTGCCGGGCAGGGCATAGCCCGAATCCTCCCGGCGCGACGGATCGCGCTTGCAGGCGAGCACCACCATCCCGAACGCCGTCTTCGCGATCCGGGCGAGCTCGCGGCCGATGCTTCCGTAGCCGATAATGCCGAGCGTCGAGCCGCGCACCTCCGTCGGCACGAAGAGCGACCACCGCTCCCCGTCGGGGGGCCAGACGCCCTTGGCCTGCCACTCGACCATGCGCGGCACGCGATGCGCCAGCGCCAGCAGCACGGTGATGGCGTACTCCGCGATCGTCGCCGCGTGCACGCCGCTCGTCGTGGTCAGGGGGATGGTCGTGTCCGTGTAGAGAGCGTGATCGCGGAGCGCATTCACACCGGCCATGTGAAGCTGCACCCACTTGAGGCAGGGCGCTCGCGAGAGGTCGCGCGGCGGCGCCCCCGCGTACAGGATGTCCGTGCCCGAGTAGTCGGCGCTCTCCGCTTTCTCGCAGGTCACGCGGAGCTGAGGCGAGACCGCCCGCACCCGCTCCAGCTGGCTCTCGCTGAACCGCATCGTCACGAGCACGTTCAGCACGGCGGTAGCGATTACGCGCGCCCCGCTGAAGTCCGGCGCCGGACTTCGGGCAGGACCTCGCGGCCAAGCAGGTCGATCCCGGCCAGGATATCGTCCTGCCGCATCCCCGGCCAGCTCACCCGCATCGTGGCGTGGGTCAC
>Ga0315278_10006921_pt1 | contig 10332 bp, 10 predicted proteins | sample YL17G06_0_MG_FD_203880 | JGI IMG/M metagenome (GOLD analysis project Ga0315278, IMG submission 203880) | Sediment microbial communities from Yellowstone Lake, YNP, Wyoming, USA - YL17G06_0 | ecosystem: Environmental > Aquatic > Freshwater > Lake > Sediment | place: USA: Wyoming | collected... | reverse complement strand
CCTGCGGATGCGCAATTACTCCCCCCGCACTCTCAACAGCTACGAGCAGGTGATCAAACACTTTGCTTATTATGTCTGGTTGCGCCGTCACACAGATGTGACAAAACTTGTCATCTACTGGAAAGACTTTGAAACTGCCCGGCTTGATACTGATGTTGAGGTCACGCCGGTAATTATTACGGATTTTCTCTCATTTGTTTCTTCGATGCGGACATACAAACCCAAAACTTTTCACCGCATTATATCAACGCTCAGCTCGTTCTACCGCTTCCTGTATACGCAAGGGGCAGTCACATCCAACCCGCTGACCGGTATCGATCGACCTCGGATCAAACAACAGGATGTGAAATATCTCAAGCATAACCAGGTGTTAAGACTCCTTGATTCGATTGAAGATCCTCGTGACAAACTCATCGTAAGAACCATATATGCCACCGGTGTCCGTGTATCAGAGCTCTGTAATATGAATATCGAAGATATCGATTTTGACGAACATACCATCAGAATCCGGGGAAAAGGTGACAAGATCAGAACTGTTTTTATCGATGATGAAACCCTTGCCGATATCTTAAAATTCATCGGCAACAGGATTGTCGGGCCTGTTTTTGTAGGTCAGCAGGGTAAAAATATCTCATCACGATCTATACAGCATATCTTCAAGCATTACGCACCATCCGGGATAACACCGCATAAAATACGGCACAGCTATGCAAGCGAACTTTATAAACGATCAAAGAATCTCAGGGTTGTGCAGGAAAATCTTGGCCACACCTCTATCAAGACTACGGAAATTTACCTGCATACCGATATCGATGAACGAAGGCAGGTTTATCAACAGTTTTTCCCGCTTTCCGACAACGATGAGAAATAATGCAATCAGTTCCTGATATTTTTAAAAAATTGAGAATAATAATATCTTTCCACTTTTTTACAGCAATTCAATCACCAGGGTAAAAAACTTCGATTCGCTCAATCACAAATATCGATAATTCTGTCCTTTTCTCCTTTTTAACCCCATTTAACTCTTTAAATTGTCCTGTAATCCGAGGCAAATTTTTTAAAAAAACTGGCAAAATCCCCTGATTTTTTTAAAATATAAACCATATGATGCTATACACTAACAACCTTATTTTTTGTCTCGATCAGACCTTCTTATGGAATTTCAATTACCTTCTCTGTTGTAGTATGATAACCAGTGGAAAATCTGCATGATTTATTCAGGGATTATCAGAGAGGATACCTATCGATGAATCCTATTGTGGTAACGCATGAAAATTTTCTTCTCTGATATCCGATGATGCATTCATTTACGGTAACTCATGAGATTCTGATGCGGATATCGGGCAGATGCTCAATGAAGGGGTGGCTGATTCCAGGTTAAGGATACAAAGAACACCAGATCTCCATAACTGATAGCCGGAAAACTCACGATGAACAACTCATAAAAATCCGAATAAATCCAAATATCCCCAAATTCCGGTGAAGAACTCAAAGTATCAAATCTTTTAAATAATCCAAACTCACGTTGAACAACTCATAAAAATCTGAATAAATCCAAATATCCCCAATTTCCGATGAAGAACTCAAAGTATCAAATCTTTTAAATAATCCAAACTTACGATGAACAACTCATAAAAATCCGAATAAATCCAAATATCCCCAATTTCCGATGAAGACTCAAAGTATCAAATCTTTTAAATAATCCAAACTTACGATGAACAACTCATAAAAATCTGAATAAATCCAAATATCCCCAATTTCCGATGAAGAACTCAAAGTATCAAATCTTTTAAATAATCCAAACTCACGTTGAACAACTCATAAAAATCTGAATAAATCCAAATATCCTCAAATTCCGGTGAAGAACTCAAAGTATCAAATCTTTTAAATAATCCAAACTCACGATGAACAACTCATAAAAATCTGAATAAATCCAAATATCCCCAATTTCCGATGAAGAACTCAAAGTATCAAATCTTTTAAATAATCCAAACTCACGTTGAACAACTCATAAAAATCCAAATATCTCCAAATTTCGGTGATAAACAAGAACCAGCAATTCTTTTTTTAATCAATATAAATGGATTATATGGTACTCACCGCATGAGATCAATTAATCGTATAACCACAATTCTTTATTCCACGTTTGCAGACATAATGTGGGAACATTATGCCAAAAGTCCAGAAACGGAAATATGAAAAAATTGATGATCAGGAAATTGACCTGGTTATCCAATGTACTGATAGTCATGAATTTTACGAACGCTACAGGCAGGTTTTCCCTAATAAAAAGAAAGGTATTGATAGTATCAGTAAAATATGGAAACGACGCAGCGAATTTATAAAAAAACAACAGGGAAATTCGCAAGCTGAAGAATCCATTGCCGGATCCTCACATGAATTCGAGGAGCTCATCATTACCCAGAACAAAATACTGGCTGAATTATCTTTCGTGATGAAAGAACACCTTAGGGTAAGTAAGGAAATCCTGGCGCGTCTCCCAAAACAGATTCAGAAACCCGATGAGCCAAATCAGAAAATCGGAGAGACTAAAATACCTGATCATAAAGAACCTGAAAAGAAAATCAGTGGGGAAAAACGTAAAGACATCATGATAGGATCCTGACCTGTGAGTAATTCGATTCTCATCGAAAACCAGATCCATGAAATATGAAGGGTTATGAATAATCACGACTCGTTCGTTGTGGCCCCGCTGTCAGTTCTCCTGATAAATAAAATAATCAGGGACAAAGGTATCCTTATAGTCCTAAAAAGCCTATGATTAAGATGCTTTCCCAGAACGGGAAGGTAGCCGAATATCGTAACCATATTATCAAATACCCCCGTAGTGTAGCGGTCAATCATGCAGGACTTTGGATCCGGCGACACCAGTTCGAATCTGGTCGGGGGTATCTTATCCTTTCAATCGTTTCCCTTTTATACCATGATGCAGAAGAACAGTGAATAATGAAAACCATCAGTTTACGATTCCGCATCTACGTTTCAATCCTTGCCGCAGTACTTTTCATTGGCATGGTGGGGTTAATCGTCATCGAAAGTTTTTCCCCGCTGGATGCGTTTTATTTTCTTATCGTAACGATTGCAACTGTAGGTTATGGGGATCTTCACCCGTTTACACCTCTTGGGAAGTTGCTGGTTATTGTAATTATTCTGGCCGGTGTTGGCTGTTTTGTCGGTGTCGTGGCAAACGCCATCGAATATATGATCGAAATGCGGGAACGCTCCCAAAGGATCGAGAAGCTGAACATGATCATCGGAGTCTTTTATTCCGAGCTGGGAACAAAACTGCTCAAAAAGTTCAGCGCAATAGACCCGGGCATTCACGAGATCCAATCTGCACTTGTGGTATCGAATAACTGGTCGGATGATGATTTTCTGAAAGCACATGCTATGCTCAAAGAGCATTCATTCAGGCTTGACAGTCGTGAGCTCTCTTTGGGGGAGCTCCACATGGCCCTCTCGCAGAATAAGGGGTTCATGCTCACGCTTCTTGAAAATCCCCAGCTGTTCGAGCATGACAGGTTTACTGATTTGCTCCATGCTGTTTTTCACCTCTCTGAGGAATTGAACGCTCGCGAGAGTCTCATAGATCTCCCGACAACGGACTATAATCACTTGTCCGGAGATCTTACCCGGGTTTACAGCAAGCTCGTGATCGAATGGCTGGAGTATATGCAGCACCTTAAGAAAAAATATCCCTACCTCTTCTCATTATCAATGAGAATGAACCCGTTCGATACAAACGCGTCAGCGATCGTACGGGAATGACAAGCCGGACCGTGCATGAATTCGATTATCCGGCAAATACTGTCGCATATAAAAAATATTGGAAAAATTATGATGTTTCTCTATTCGGAACCGTGTGTATCTAGACTATAATGATATAGGCAATCAACGACAGCAGGAATGCCAGGAGCAGCATTGCAAGGGAAAGCGGTGCAACGAATACGAGCACTGCGTTTACCGTACTGGCAAGCTCATTGATCCGGTTGGAGCCGAAAACAACGATGTGTTCACAGTGTGCGGTGCTCCCGGCAACTTCTGATGGTGCAAGATTGTCGATAGCAGTCTGGAGCGCCTGCATAACAAACGGCAGGAACTCAGAAACCGGTACATGCATCCCCACCGGGTTTTTGCCGGTGATAGTGTTCACCACATGTGAATCTGTGGTCATTACTTCGGCATAATCAACGATTGTCAGGATTTGTTCAAGCAGTACCTCACGTACTCCCAGCGCCATATTGTTGCCATCGATGAGAATGTATGCCGTACGTTGCCCGTCGACCTCGGTAACGAGTACCTGTATTCCCAGATCCCCGAACCCCTGCTTTCTGCTGTATGGCAATAAAAGATGCGCAACTCCAGTCCTGAATGGATACAACGGTGTTGAGCGGCAGGTGTCCATCGCTTCCAGGGAAACACGCTGGTACTCGGTTGCTGTCAGTGTTGCAAGGAGCACTGGTGAAGCAAGATCCGTCATGCAGTTATGTGCATCTACAACGGCAACATGGGGGAACCAGCGGTGACCCTCGGCCATGATCGTCATGCCGATTGAGAAATCAACGTCTTCTGTTCGTTGCGGTGATCGGGTAGTAACAAGAAGAACAGAGTCGCCGAACCGCTGGTAGAGGACCTGCACGGAACCCTGCGTGAGGCGCCCTGCCTTCCCGGCGACACTGGAATAGGTAATATCATTTCGTGATTTTTGTAGTGCATCGATCACTTTATCGATCTCAGTTTCTGAAACGAGATTGAAGTCATGCGTAGCGCATCCGTGCACGACAAGAGTCTCATCCTCAAAATTATCGTGTAATACTTTGGGAAGGTTACCCCCGCCGACTTCACCTATAGGACCGGGGTGCAGGTTGGGGACCGTGAAAATTATCGGCTTATTATTCGCCCTGCGGAAAAAGAAGCTCACCTGGGGCACAAAAATCTCCTCCCCGATTTCCCGGAAGAAATCCTCCATCCGTTTGGAACCATCGGTCATATGAGCGATAAATGCGTTGATGAATGCAAGCCCGCGAATTTTAAATGCACGATCAAGTGGACGTTCAATCAACCAGATGAGAATTACAAATCCGAGACCGAAGACAACGTGGAGAACCAACGCCAGGATACCGAATGTTGGCGAGAAGAGGAGCATACCGGCAAGTATCCCAACACCACTCTGGGTGAACGCCGGGACGAGCATACGGGGAACCCGGTAATCAGCAATCGCCACGAGTACGAGCAGGCGGAGACCAAAGATAAAACCCAGTGAAATCGCGTAGAACAGCGGGATGAAACTGACCGAAAACAGGAGTCCAATAAACGTGATGATAACGCCAAAAACCGTACAGGCGAGTGCGAGAAGTGCTGACCGGTTCCAGGTCATCGTTTTCCCGTCATACTCGATGATTGGCTTTGTAAGGACCAGTGCAACAATGGCCGGGATCGTGAAAGCAAGCGTGCCCGAGAACGGCAGGGTTGAAAATGGCAGAATCCCCCAGGCTCGTACTCCTGCCCCATCGATCAGAAGACCAAGGATGATGATAAGAAAAAGTGAACGTTTCCATGAGGGGGCAGTGAAAATAAACCGGGTGATCTGCATTAATTTGACATCACTGCCCTGGCCCATCAGGTAAAACCCCCGAGAACTATCTCATGGCGGTCAGGATACGACTGGATTTCGCTGGTTGTGTAGGTAATGGGGCGGGAGTAAAACGGTGCGTTGAGTGCAAGTGTCTCGTATTCGCCACCTTCCCCGGCAAGATTGATGCGGTGGGTAGCAGCGACGCGTTTTAGTCTGTCGATAAGCTCTTCATTGAAATGTGCGCCTAAAAAACGTTCATCCAGGCCATCCGCAGCAGTGACAATGATTATCGCATCCATACGCTGAGCTACTTCCCTGAGAAGCATCTCTGTATCCATATGCCAGAGCGGTGTGAAGAGCGATATCCCGAGTCGTTCAGTGATTGCCCTCACCCGCTCTGCCTGGTACACCGATGCAACCGCCCCTGCAATCACACCTTCTACATCAAGGCCGACGAGTCCCGCTTCAAGATCAGCAAGTTCCTCTTCCTTGCGTCCGTGGGTGGGTATCTCTCTGTACTTCATACCGGCTACCTTTGCAATGGCACTTACTGCATTGAGGTTTGCGGAGTGGAACATATGAGAGTCCCGGTTTTTTGGATAAACGGTGACCATAAATTCCACATCCTTACCACTATCGATTGCTTTCTGTATGGAGAGTATTGAGTCCTTTCCCCCGGAGGTGAGTGCTGCCCAGCTCATGATCAGCGATTCCTGGAACCTGGTGATTCGAGCGTGCCGAAGTGCTGCTGGTACCTCAGCCGCATAGTGTTCCAGTCCGGAAGATGGGTCTGGCATCCCACATGTTCCACGACAAACGAAGCGGTGACCGTACCGATCCTGCAACAGGTCAGAAGTGGATATCCCTTTACGTACGCGGAAAGGAACCCGGCACGGTACGAATCGCCAGCCCCCGTAGGATCTGCAAGGGTGACCGGAACAACCGGAATGAAGTGCTCAGTACCGTCTGAATAGAGTGTGCTCCCGTCACCACTCATGGTAAATATCGCAGTTCCGACCTGCCTGATGATCGTATCTTTCGTTACTCCCAGTGTTGTGCACATCTGACTTATCTCGTGCTGGTTGGCAAAAAGAATGTCTGTATTGTCAAGGATTGTTCCCAGCTGCTCTTTGGTATACCAGAAGACATCCTGCCCGGGGTCAAATGAGGTGAACTCACTTCTTTCGGCAACCCGGCAATTGAATTCCGGATCTGCAGTCGCCATGTGAACAAACGGGAGAGAAGGAGCTTCTGAATGGGCGAATGCTTTCGATGCACCCCATTCAAAGAACGTCATCTGGTCCCCGGAATCGTCGGTGAACATGAATGCTGTCGGTGTGTGTGCATCGGGAACACTAAAGAACTGTTGATGGATGCCGATCCTGTTCATCCAGAGGTCATACCCGCTGCCAGGGAAGTCACTGCCGATACAGGAGACGAGGGTGACCTGTTCTCCTAATGTTGCAATTCCTGCTGCGATATTTGCTGCACCCCCGCCAAAATAGATCTGCCGGTCAGTGATATGTGTCGAGCAATTCTTCGCTGGCAAATGAGATACCCGGGAGATGTTGTCGATGGCAGTGTGCCCGACAATGGAAATCATAGTGCCTGCACATCCAGCAGTTTCAGCGGCACATCCCTCAGTGCCTTTCCGACCACTGATTTTGCAATGCGTTCCGCATGTTCCGGGGATTCAGCCCGGAAAACTTTCATCTCCAGCACGAGCCCGACAAGAGCAGTGTCAGCCACGACAATCGCGCTTGAAAGCGTCTCCTCACAGTACGGGCAGGTGAGAAAACCCGCTTCGACTTCCACATATTTTGCTGCCGGGTTAAGCCGCTTCCCTGCTTCACTGATTGCAATTCCAATCGCATCGTCAAGTGATTTGACGTCGCGGAGGATCCACGCCGATTCCAGTGTCACTACATAATCAGGCATCTTTCTCTCTCCTCACCAGATATCATGGTGCACGTGCCCTCCGGTATCCATCCGCCCGGTGAGCACGGCCGGGGGGTGTCCTCTCCCCACCGCAAGCAGTGCGATGGGTCGGATATGCTGGGGCAGAGTAAGTATCTCGCGTACATCCTCATCATCAAAAGATCCTGTCCAGCAGGAATGCAGTTTTTTAGCATGGGCTGCAAGCATCATGTATGTGCAGGCAATTGTTGCGTCTTCCAATCCGTACAGGATCCCACGCTCCCCGTAGCGCGACATCGAGCGGACATAGTTTGCGCATACCGCAAATATTGCACCCGCCTGTTCCACATGTACCTGATCGAATGCTGCTTGGGCGAGTGCAGTCTTAATTTCTTCATCGGTAATAACAATCACATCCCATGATTCAAGGTTGCCTGCGCTTGGTGCGGTACTTGCACAGGAAAGGATATACTCAATCTCATCCTGAGTCAGAGGATCACTTTCGTACCAACGTACCGAAGAGCGGCTCTTGAGAAAATCCAAAAAATCAGAAGATTCCATGTTTTTCAAGTACCTGCCAGGCTTCCTGCGCCGGGGTTGTGGATGCACTGATTGCAACAGCGATCTTTTCTGATGCCTGTTCGGGCTGGTTACTTTCCGTGAGTGAGATCGCCTCGTTCAGAGCATTGATCGCCTTTTTGAATTCTGATTGTCCGGTACTATGGGCAGCAAACTGGAGTTCACCTCTCACAGATTCCATCAGCATGAGGAGCATTCGTCGCGCACCAGCGCGCTCATTATCAGTAAATCCTGGTAATGCAAGGCATAACTGGGAGGTGATGATAAGTTCAGATTTTGCCCGTTCACCGAACTGATAACTCTTCACTGCGGTTCCAAGATCCATACTAACCATAGATGTTGCCTATAAAAGATAATTAGCATTGAGAGAAGAAATCCGTTAATCTACACCAATATGCGATAAAAAATCAGCGGGGTCTGGTTTACACCCTATGTTATTCAGGGTACGGATGTAACCCGGTTTTTAAAAATTACCGTGAGGCCTTTGCCTTCGCACCCAGTGCAGAGACCTTTGCCCTGCGCATGCGTCTGCGTATGAGCGGACTTGCAGTTGACTCGTTTAAACCGGATCCACCGGAACGGTCACCCCCGCGTCTTCCTCCTCCGCGCTTGCCTCCACGTGCTCCACCCCGTCCTTGTGCTGCTTCATCCATTGCGTTAACTTTCTTGATATTCACGCCGGCTTTGAATCGCTGATTCGGGCCGGGTGTTTTGAGATCGCCTTCACTTTTTGGAACAAGGCGGATCTGTCCCTTCACGCCTTTTATCTGTGCCCAGATGGTAGTGCCTGTTTTACCCATAATTAAACTCCTTATCTAATTCTGCTGCCCCACTCATAAATGTTCGCGCCTGGTGTTCATGGGAGGTGGATACGGGCAAAAATTTACGGTTTTTTTGCTGCCAGGGTTGCAGCAATTTCCTTTTTGAGGATTTCACTCACCATTTTTCCGTCAACAGACCCGCGTACTTCATTCATTACCACACCCATCAGCGGACCAAGCGCGGCTTGTCCTTTCTGGAGGACAAAATCTGACCGGTCTGCAATGATCTTGTGAATAATAGATTCCAGATCCTCACGCGAGACTGTTGGAGCGAGTTTCTGGAGCACCTCTTCAAAGGTATTTCCGGATGCAAGTCCTCGTAAGAGATCGGGTATGGCCTCCTTTGCCGCCCTGCCGCTTTCAACGGCATGCCAGGTTGCAAGATAATCTTCATCGGATATCTTCCCTACCTCTACACCTTCCCGCCGGAGTTCTGTGGATGTCGAAAGGATGGTGAAAACGGCAAGTCTGGGTTTTATCCCCTCTGCTACTGCACGTTCGAACAGCGGGAGTTTTTCTGATAAAGCCAGCTGGGTTGCATAATTCCGGTCAATTGAATATTCCTGTGCGTAACGCTGTGCTTTTACTGTCAGCAGCTCGGGAACTGTCGTCGAATTCCAGCGGTTCTCATCTACGATCACCGGCAGCACATCGGTTTCGGGATACATCCGCGCTGCCCCCGGTAGCGGGCGCATGTAGGCAGAACTGCCTGCTTCGAGCATTTTCCGTGTCTCTTCCGGAACCGGTTTATCCGAAACTGCAAGCTGTGCGCGGATGATGACCTGGTTAAGAGCACAGGCTGCCTGGTGATCATTTACCGCAGCAACAATCACCACACAGTCCTGGACGCCAGCGTTCATATGGGCCCGCAACCGGGAGACCTCTTCTTCAGTGACACCATACGCCGGAAGTTCATCCGTGTGAAAAATCCCCCCGACCCCGCATTTTTTGGCATAGTCAGACATTTCGCTGCCGAGACGACGGTCTGGTTGTATCTCGCGACCTACCAGGCCGGCAAAACCTTCAAGATTGACGGCATAGATCCGTTTCGCCTTTTTCAGGACCGTGGATTTTGTTTCTTTGAAGAATTCGGTTACATTCTTTGAATTATCATGGACCGATGCTTTTTTCTGCAGGAGTTCGTTCTTAATTGCGAGCAGATTTTGCTGCCGCTGCACTTCGCGCCTGACTACCTCAGCGATCAGCTCAAGTTCCTGGACCCCCTTAATCTCGACACGGGCACCTCCACGGATTGATATATTCACATCCTGACGGATCGTGCCAATCCCCCGTTTTACCTTACCGGTCGAACGGAGGACCATACCCATATACTCGGCTACCTCCTGCACCTCTTCCGGGGTGTGCATGCAGGGAGAGGTGGTGATCTCAATGAGCGGGATACCCAGCCTATCAAGAGAA
>Ga0315278_10006920_pt1 | contig 10332 bp, 9 predicted proteins | sample YL17G06_0_MG_FD_203880 | JGI IMG/M metagenome (GOLD analysis project Ga0315278, IMG submission 203880) | Sediment microbial communities from Yellowstone Lake, YNP, Wyoming, USA - YL17G06_0 | ecosystem: Environmental > Aquatic > Freshwater > Lake > Sediment | place: USA: Wyoming | collected... | reverse complement strand
TTGACCAATGCAAAGGAGAGGCGGTTGGCATCGCGGTCCCACGACTTCATCACCGGTTCGAGGCTGCGCGTCTCAAGGTTGACTTTGATCTCGCCGCGGCGGATGAACTTGAGGAGCTCGCGCACTTCGGCCGGCAGGTCGCGGAGCAGGCGGTAGACATCCATCGAGGTCTTGCCCAGGTCGGCAAAGACCCTGCGCGGGTCGTACTGCTTGCGGACCAGCTTCTCGACATACGGTTTGGCATAGTTCATGAAGACGAAGCCGGGATCGAGCATGTGGCCGACACCCTCGATGGTGACCATGGCCTTGATCAGGAGATATACCTCGGGCGGCAGCTTGATGCCGTGGCCGATAAGCATGTGGAGGAGATCCTGGAGCAGGCCGCCCACATCGAGCTGGTCAAGGGGCAGATAGGCGTACCGGTCTATGAAATCGGACAAGGCGCGCTGGAGCTTGGCCGTGTCGCGGATGTCGTCCGCGTTCGCTGCAAGCTGGAGGACGGTGCGGGTGAGACGCTCATCGTCGCGCTGGACGACGCAGATGAGCATCGAGGCGAGAGCCTCCTGGATGGTGTGGTCAAGCTTGCCCATCATGCCGAAGTCGAGGAAGCAGACGGTCTCCGGGCCGGTGACGAGGAGGTTGCCCGGATGCGGGTCGGCATGGAAGAACCCATGCTCGAACACCTGGCACAGCACGGCATTCGCGCCAATCCGGGCAAGGGCAACAGTGTCATACCCCTTCTCGCGCAGTGCCTCGACCTCGGACACCTTGATCCCGCGGATGAAGCTGGTGGTGAGAATGGACCTGGTCGAGTACGCGCGGAAGACCCGGGGCGCATGAACAGACGTGTCGCTGGAGAAGTTCTCGAGGAACCGCTCGATGTTGAGCGCCTCGATGTGGAAGTTCATCTCGTCCTCGATGACGCGGGTGAACTCCTCGACAATGGCGACGGGCTGGATGGTCTTCATGGCCTCGACATGGGTCTCGGCAAGGCGAGCGAGGTCCATCAGGATCTCGAGGTCGGTCTCGACCGTCTTGAGGATGTCCGGCCGCTGGACCTTGATGGCCACCTCGTCTCCAGACGGCAGCACGGCGCGGTACACCTGCGCAATGGACGCGCTGGCCACGGGCTCCTTGTCGAACTCGGCAAACAGCTCGGCTGTCGGCTTGTCAAGCTCGCGCTCGATGATCTTGACTGCATCGTCGGTGGGGAAGGGCGGCACGCAGTCCTGGAGCTTCTTGAGCTCGGTGATGAACTCCTCCGGTATCAGGTCGGGACGCGTGCTGGTGATCTGGCCGAACTTGATGAAGGTGGTGCCCATCTCCTCGATGATCAGCCTGACCCGGACGGCGCGGGGGATGGACAGGACCTGCTCAGCCGGCCGCTGCATAAGGACGCTCTTGCCCAGCTCGAGGTAATACCGGAGGTTCAACTGCTCGACAATGTCCTGGAATCCATACTTGATCAGGATCGAGACGAACTGGATGTACCGGTTCATATGCCGGTACGTGCGGCGGATCTGGCCGAGGGGTGTGTTCACGGCGAGGCAGTCAGTGCGGGGCGCGGGGCGGCTCAGGAGGCAGCTCCGCGGATGCAGCAGTTCCTATTTCTTTTTCTTCCGCGCCAGTTGTGCCTTGAGCGCGTCGAATTCCTTGCGGCTGACCGGGAGAACGGACTTGGCCAGCGCGCAGATCTGCTTTTCAAGCTCAACGCGGGTTTGTTCACCCTTGCGGACAGCCTCGGCAACAAAAGCCTTGCTCTCCTTGCTTGATGCGCCAAGCTTCTTCTCGATGGCTGCGGCGAGTTTTGCCGCCTGTTCCTTTCCGGCAACGCCGAGGCCGAGACCAAGGGCAACGGCCTTGTTCACGAGATCCTTCATACACTCCCCTCGATGTGGGTTATCAGCCAACTGCTGCGTGCTCTATTATAGCAAAAGAGAGCGCAGGTGGCAACTCGCCTCGGGAGGGAGAAGCGGAGCACGGTCGAACCGTGCGTCACGACCTGGAACGGGGCAGGATGATGGTGACATTCGCCCCGGTGTGGTCGGGCCCGGGTGAGATGAAGACCTCGCCCCGGTGGGCCCGGACAACATCGTGGACAATCGCCAGGCCAAACCCCGAGCCCTCGATGGACGACGTCCGTGTGCTGCGGTAGAACCGCTCGAAGATCCGAGTCCGCTCCTCGGCCAGGATGCCCGGTCCGGCGTCCGTCACGCTCAGCATCATGCGGAGGTTGTCCGCAGTCGGTTCGAGCCGGACCGCGACATTGGTGCCGTCGGCGGTGAACTTGACGGCATTGCTGACAAGGTTGTACACGGCGCGGAGGAGCCATTCCTCATGCCCCTCGATCACCGTGTCGCCATGCGAGGCGAACCTGATGGTGACGCGGCGCTCAGCGGCGCGGGGAGCCCAGGCATCAATGGCATCGCGGGAGACCTCGGCAAGGTCCACCGGGGCCGTCTTGAACGGGTCGCCTGCCGCGGCCCGGTCAAGCCTTGACAGGAGCAGCAACTGGCCGCTGAGCCTGCTGAGCCGTTCTGCATCGGTGTAGACCAGCTCGACCTGCTCGCGCAGATCGAGGGGAAGGGACTCATGATGGCGCAGCACATCAAGCCTGCCCGCAATCCCGGCCACGGGCGACCGGAGCTCATGCGCGGCCGAGGCGGTGAAGTTCCGCTCGGAGGCCAGGGCCGCATCGAGGCGAGTAAACGCTTCGTTGAGCCGGGTGGCCAGGACACGGAGCTCGTCCGGAAGCTCGTTGACGGGCAGGCGCGTCTTGGTGTCCTCGGGCATGATCCGTTTTGCCGCGTAGGCAAGGCGCTTTACGGGCCGCACACTCATCCGCGCAACGGCAATGCCCGACACCAGGATCACCACGAGCACCAGGCCCAACGCCGCAATCATCCGGTAGATCTGCCTGCTGAGGAACTGGGACACCGGCTCGTACAAGTCGGCGCAGGCAATGAACACGGCGGGTTTCGCTGCGCCAGGTGGCGCCGCATTCAACTCGGCGGGCAGCGGCTCGAGCAATGCCTGGATCACCACCATCCGCATCTCGTTGCCCGCGGCGTCGGCGAGGGCGCAGTGGTACTTCTTGCCCGCGGCGGTGCGCGCAGCAAGGTGGGCCATGTCAAGGACATTGGTTGACCAGCGGATGGTGTTCCAGTCGAGCGAGGCGAGTTTCAGGCGCCAGGCAACGTCATACACGGCGAACCAGCCGTTCGAGAGATCCGCGACAGACAAATATGTGACGTCAACCAAACCGTTGTCATCGTGGAGCAGCGACGCGATCCGCTCGGCGCGGTGGTCAAGCCGGACATCGAACGGCTGACGCCTGCCGCGCTCGATCTCGTAGTACAGGATCCAGGTGTAGACGGCAACGACAATCGTCACGCTCAACACGTGCCAGACCACCATGTTGCGGAACAGCGATTTGGGGATGAGGGTCATCCGCGCTCGGCGCACAGGAGGTAGCCCACGCCCCGGACGGTATGAATGAGCGGTTTCTCGTTGTCCTGGTCGATCTTGGTGCGGAGCCGGCTGACATAGACGTCCACCGTGTTGCTCATGCCGTCGTAGTCCCAGTCGTAGATGTGTTCCCAGAGCATGCTCCGGGTCACTGGCGCGCCGGCATTCCGCGCGAGGACTTCGAGGACGGAGTACTCCTTGGGCTTAAGCTCGATGGAGCGCTTGCCGCGCTTGACCTCGCGGGTGCGGGTGTTGACGGAAAGGTCGCCCACGCGGATCACCGGGTCCGGCTGCTGATACCGCCGCCGGACCAATGCCCGGAGCCGGGCAAGCAGCTCGGTCGTCTCGAACGGCTTGGCCAGGTAGTCGTCCGCGCCGGTGTCGAGGCCGCTCACCCGGTCCTGCACCCCGCCCAGCGCGCTCAGGATCAGGACCGGAACAGCCTTGCCCGACTGGCGGAACTTCTTCAGCACCTCCAGCCCCGAGCCGTCCGGAAGCATCAGGTCAAGGATGACCGCGTCATAGATGTTCTCCTTCAGCATAAACGTGCCATCCTCCGCCGTGCCGACGCCATCGAACGCGTAGCCCTCGCGCTTCAGCAGCGCGCAGATGCTGTCGCGCACACCTGCTTCGTCCTCAACCACCAGTATTCTCATGCCGCTATTGTAGCAAATTCCGGGAAAAGGAGCAACATTGACAAATCGGCGCGCGGTGTGTACACTGTAAGGCATGATGAGGCACGTACACGGCATCCGCTGGGGGTGCATGACCACAGGCTGCGCGGTGCTTGTCGCAGTTGCGGTGTGGCGTTACGGGCTGCCTGGCCGGCATCCGGCGCATCGTGGCGGCGCCACAGGCGCTCCGCCGGCAGCGGCCCAGTCCGCCGCGTCCGCACGGCTGCTCTCGCCGGCAGCGCCCGCGGCTGCCACACACGCGGATGCATCGGGGCTCGCCACCGTCTGGAAGTTCGAGCCGGCGATCGAGGGCGACCGCGTGCCCATTCGCTCCGTTGGCCAGATCCCGGCCGGCATCCTTGTGGACGCCACCTCGGGCTCGGTCCTCTGGTCAAAGCAGCACCGCGCAAAGAAGGAGATCGCCTCGATGACCAAGATGATGACCACCTTGCTCGCCGTCGAGGCGGTGAGCCGGAAACAGATGACGCTCGACCAGAAGATCACCGTGAGCAGGACAGCCGCGAAGACCGGAGGCAGCCAGGTCTACCTGAAACAGGGGGAGATCGTCACCTTTGGCGGACTGCTGAAGACCGTGATCATCAAGAGCGCCAACGATTCGGCCCAGCTCGTTGCCGAGACCGTGGCGGGAAACGAGGAAGCGTTCGTCGCGCGGATGAACGAACGGGCCAAGGCGCTGGGGATGACCGGCACGGCGTTCTACAACGTCCACGGCCTGCCCGAGAAAAACAGCAACGTGAGCACCGCGCTCGACATGGCCCTGCTTGCCCGAGAGCTGATCAAGCATCCCGTTGTCCTCACATGGTCGTCGACGCGGCGGGACACGTTTCGGAACGACACCTTCCAGCTTGACAACAGCAATCCGCTCGTGGGCGTGGTCAAGGGAGTTGACGGACTCAAGACCGGCTACTACCGCCGTGCGGGCTTCTGCATCACCGTCACTGCGGAACGCAGCGGAGTCCGCCTGATCGCCGTGGTCATTGGTGTCCAGAAGAAGAGCGTGCGGAAGGCCTTCTGCACCGAGCTGATCGAGTGGGGATTCCGCCAGGCCGCCGTTGCCCGCGCACAGAACGGTGCAGCACCTGGAGTTCCGCCATCGCACGGCGTTTCTCCACGGTGAATGCAGCCACTTTACTTGCATCGGGAATCCGCCTCGACTACAATTGAACTCGATTCCTTGCCCGATTTGACATTTCCCGAAGCGACTGGTAAAATACTGTGGAGAATACGGAATATGGCACTAGAAGCAGGCACAATGCGGCATGCAGCAGCGAGGCAAGGCAGAAATGGACCGGGTTAACAAAACCACTCGCAGCAAGATCATGGCGGCGGTGCGTACGCGAGACACCGGTGCCGAGAAGACCGTGCGCTCAATCGTTCACAGACTTGGCTATCGTTATTCGCTGAGACGGCACGATCTGCCCGGCACGCCCGATCTCGTGTTCGTCGGCAGGCGGAAGGTCATTTTTGTACATGGGTGCTTCTGGCATGGCCATGTGTGCCGGTACGGCAGGTTGCCGAAGAGCCGGCTCTCATATTGGCGTCCCAAGATCGCCGTGAACAAGGCGCGCGACCGCAAGCAGACAATCCGGTTGAGGAAAGAAGGCTGGCCGGTCATGATCGTCTGGCAGTGTCAACTTGGCCACATAGAAGCGCTCGAAAGGCGGATAAGGGGATTCCTGGATGGCTAAGCGTCCCATAGGCGTGGATCTGTTTGCCGGTGCAGGGGGCATGTCGCTCGGGTTCGAGCAGGCAGGCTTCGACATCGCTACTGCCATCGAGATCGACCCTATCCACGCGGCTGTCCATCACTTCAACTTTCCAAAGGCTTCCGTGATTGTCAGATCGGTTGTCGGTCTGTCCGGTACTGCCCTGCGAGAACTGTCCGGCATCGGACGGAAGCCAGTCGATGTTGTGTTTGGTGGGCCGCCTTGCCAAGGGTTCTCGCTCATCGGCCATCGCATGTTCGACGATCCCCGCAACCAATTGGTCAAGGAATTTGTCCGCATTGTAGCAGAGCTCGATGCGCGCACGTTCGTCTTCGAGAACGTGAAAGGTCTATCGATAGGTAGACACCGAATGTTCCTGAAGTTTCTGATTCGAGCGTTCGAGGACGCCGGATATTGCGTTCGCCTGCCGTGGCAAGTGCTGAACGCCGTTCATTACGGTGTGCCTCAAGACCGTCAACGTCTCTTTCTGCTTGGCTCCAAGAAGGGCCTCGATGTGCCTGTGTATCCGGCCCCCCTGACAGCCCTCCCCTCGGATCTTCTTGCCGGCAACGGCATAAGACTAACGCCTACCTGTCTCGACGCGCTCGCCGACCTGCCGGATGCGGAAACCTATGCCGAGTTGACAAGCTCGGACTCCATTAAAGTCCATGACTGGGGTACACCCTCGGACTATGCCGCCGAACTCCACTGCACCGCAACCGCCGCCTGGCATTTCGGCTATGGACGCCAATGGGAGCCGGATCTTCTCACGTCGAGTATGAGGACGGAACACACGTCCATCTCGCGGAAGCGTTTTGCTGCGGTAAGCGAGGGCAGTGTCGAGCCTGTATCCCGCTTCTTCAAGCTGGCGCGCGACGGCGTGTGCAACACGTTGCGCGCGGGCACCGATTCGGCTCGTGGTGCCTTTACCAGCCCGCGTCCCATACACTACAGATACAACCGCTGCATCACTGTCCGCGAGATGGCGCGGCTCCATGGCTACCCCGACTGGTTCCGATTTCATGTTACGAAGTGGCATGGTGCCCGGCAAATCGGCAACTCGGTTCCGCCTCCGCTTGCGCGGGCTGTTGCAGCGTCGATCATCCGTGCGCTCGGTGTCGTGCCCACACAGCCGGATAAGCAGATCGATCTTGGCGATCCTGCCCTTCTTGCCATGAACATGGGAGAAGCGGCGAAGTATTGGCGTGTACCCATCCTCATAGGCCGGCGCGACCGGAAGAGTGGTCTTCGCAAACGCACACAAGTCGAAATCGAAGCTCTGTTACTCGACGAAGAAGCAAGGAAACGCGCATGATCAAAAGGAAACCGCAGGAAAACCGATACTCGACCCTGATCGAACGCATTTTTGTCAGCCGATACAAGGCCGGTATGACCGATATACCGTTCCACCGCGATGCATTCGTCAGAACCGCGAAGGAATTGCGCATCAGATTGCCCAAGAACATTGGGGACGCTATTTACTCGGTTCGCTACAGAATGGCCATGCCGGATGCCATTCTGAGAACCCAACCCGCCGGAAAGCAATGGGTGATCGAGGGCCGGGGCAAATCGCACTATGCATTCTGCCTTGTTGCTATCAGCCGCATCGTCCCCAATCCGCAACTGGCAGCAATCAAGATTCCCGACGCAACACCCGAGATTGTCGCCGCATACGCGCTCTCGGATGAACAGGCTCTGCTGGCCAAAGTCCGCTACAACCGGCTGCTCGACATCTTTCTCGGTGTCGCTGCATATTCGCTTCAGAACCATCTCCGCACCACCGTTGCGGGAACGGGCCAAGTCGAGATCGACGAGATCTATGTCGCTATCGACAAACGAGGACGACAATTTGTGATACCTGTTCAAGCGAAAGGCGGCAAGGATCTGCTCTCGACGGTGCAGACCCGGCAAGATATCGCATGTTGTGCCGAGAAGTTCCCGCATCTTGTTTGCCGGGCAATCTCGGCGCAGTTCATGGAGGACAACTTGATCGCTTTGTTCGAACTTGGCCAGTCCGAAGGCGAAATGCGTATAGTGGAAGAACGGCACTACAGGCTCGTGCCTGCTGACCAGATAACAAAGGATGAACTTAATAAATATGCCATCTGACGCGGTATCCGGGGGAATTCCGAACACCTTCCTTTTTTATAGGCGAAGAATCGCCAATGCGTTTTTTGCGCACAATCACGCCACGGTCTTCCTGAACCGGATGCTGGCGAGCGCAAGCAGCACCACGCCCAGCATCAGCAGCGCCAGCACCTGCGGCCACAGCAGGTCTATCCCCGTTCCCTTCACCATCACATCCCGGGCTACCTCGACAGGATCGAGGGCATGATATAAAATGACCTGCTTTCGACGTTGGTGTTGTACCCAGTGTCTCAATCGCAGGTGGAAACTACGCAAGTTTGCATTTCAAATGGGGAATCGCTACAATATAGTCGTAGGAATTGTGAATGCGAAAATGCTATAACTTGGTAGTAGATGTGACCAATTATCACTCAAAATACTTTGCCCACGAACTCTCAAGGCGCTGCCCTTCAGACAGCGTCGAGAAACTTGCAGGCACCTTGGTTGATGCCCAGGTTGACTTGAATCCCCACCAGATTGACGCCGCCCTGTTCGCTTTCCAGTCCCCGCTTTCCAAAGGCGCGATCCTGGCCGACGAAGTCGGCTTGGGCAAGACTATTGAAGCAGGGCTCGTTCTGTCGCAGAAATGGGCGGAGCGCCGCAGACGCATTCTCGTCATCACCCCGGCCAACCTCCGCAAACAATGGCTTCAGGAACTGACCGAGAAGTTCTTCCTGCCGTGCCGTATCCTGGAAACGAAATCGTACAAAGATGCCATCAAGGCAGGTAACAAATCCCCGTTCAGAATGGCCGACATTGCCATCTGCTCCTACCAGTTTGCCCGCAGCAAGGCGTCGGATGTCCAATCAATCCCGTGGGATCTTGTGGTCATTGACGAAGCCCATCGGCTCCGTAACGTGTACAAACCGTCAAATGTTATCGCCAACACGCTGAAACTGGCGTTGAAGGACACGCCGAAGCTTCTTCTCACAGCCACCCCGCTCCAGAACTCCCTCCTTGAGCTTTTCGGGCTGGTCAGTTTCATTGATGCCCACGCCTTTGGCGATCTGGGCAGTTTCCGCGAGCAGTTTGCGGTCCTCAACGACCAGACCATCTTCGACGCACTGAAAGCGCGGCTGAAGCCTATCTGCCACCGCACCCTCCGGCGGCAGGTTCTGCCCTATGTTCGATTCACCCAACGCCTGCCCATTGTGCAACCGTTCACCCCGGAGGCGGGCGAAGACCGTCTGTACAATCTGGTGTCAGACTATCTCCGGCGCGACAATCTACAGGCATTGCCGTCCAGCCAGCGCTCGCTGATGACGTTGGTGTTGCGGAAACTGCTGGCATCTTCGACGTTCGCCATCGCTGGAGCGCTCGATTCCATTAGCCGACGGCTCCAACTTCGGCTCAAGAAAGACGATAAACAAGCCCAACCAAATCAAGATCAACCGCAAGAGGACTACGAGGCTTTCGACGAAACGGCTGAGGAATGGCCGGAGAACGGCCAGCCCCAAGGTCTCACCGTGGAGGATCGCGCGGCCATCGAACAGGAGATCACTGACCTTGAGGAATTCCGGCAACTCGCCGTCTCCATTACCCACAATGCCAAAGGGAGAGCATTGGTTTCAGCACTTGAGATCGCCATGGCAAAGGCCGCCGAACGCGGTGCGGAACCCAAAGCCCTCATTTTTACCGAATCCCTGCGCACACAAAGTTATCTGCTCCGCGTGCTGGCCGACAGTCCATGGCACAAGGGCATCGTTCTGTTCAACGGCTCAAACAACGATGAACGCTCCCGCGAAATCTACGCCGAATGGCTGCAGCGCCACCAGGGAACCGACCGGATCACCGGTTCGCGCACGGCGGATATGCGTTCCGCGCTCGTGGACTACTTCCGGGAACAAGGTCAGATCATGATTGCCACCGAGGCAGGCGCGGAAGGCATCAACCTCCAGTTCTGCTCACTCGTCATCAATTACGACCTGCCATGGAATCCCCAGCGTATCGAGCAACGTATCGGCCGTTGCCACCGCTACGGCCAACAGCACGACGTTGTCGTGGTGAACTTCCTGAACCAGAAGAACGAAGCGGATCAGCGCGTGTTTCAACTCCTGTCGGAAAAGTTTAAGTTGTTCGAGGGCGTCTTTGGTGCCAGCGACGAGGTCCTGGGTGCCATCGAGTCCGGCGTCGAATTCGAGAAACGCATCGCCGACATCTACCAGCGGTGCCGGCGGCCAGACGAGATCAATGCCGCGTTCGATCAACTGCAACTCGAGCTGAACGCTCGTAACTGTTTAGTCCCCAGCGGGCTGGCGAGCGCGGCTTGAAGAGCCGACGCGACGGCCGACACGCTGCGACCGTGTGCTTTTTCCGCAGGCGGATGAAGCGATGAG
>Ga0315278_10006918_pt1 | contig 10334 bp, 11 predicted proteins | sample YL17G06_0_MG_FD_203880 | JGI IMG/M metagenome (GOLD analysis project Ga0315278, IMG submission 203880) | Sediment microbial communities from Yellowstone Lake, YNP, Wyoming, USA - YL17G06_0 | ecosystem: Environmental > Aquatic > Freshwater > Lake > Sediment | place: USA: Wyoming | collected... | reverse complement strand
ACAATATACCAAAATTATTAAGAAGTAATGAATGGAATATGAAGAACTTATGAAGACGATGCGGCCTGGAGAAAAAACCATATTGAAAATTTTTGGAAATAGGGTAATCATTAAATATGAGTCAAAATAATCTTGGCGACAGTAATAAATCAGCGCTGGCCAGGGAATCAGAGGCTTTTCTGACCGAAACAGTACGCAGTGCTCTCGAAAATTACGAGATAAGGCCCTCGCAGTTGAAGATGATGAATGCCGGCGCGAGGAATATAGAGGAAGGCGGAATTCTCCTCGCAGAGGCCGGGACAGGGACCGGTAAGACTTTTGCTTATCTCATCCCTGCGATCCTTTCGGGAAAAAAGGCGCTGGTGACAACCCGCACAATCAGCCTGCAGGAACAGCTCGTCTCCAAGGACCTCAGATTTCTATCTTCTCTGAGAGAATTCAGATGCGCAATCGCCAAGGGAAGGGGGCACTATCTCTGCAAGAGAAGGTTAAATGCGTTCAAGCCTGCTGACAGGGGTGACCTCGATGAGCATAAGGATCTGCTTGAATGGGTTATGGAGACGGAAACAGGGGATATCGAAGATTACATCTCCCGAAGGAAACCCGTCATATGGGAAAGGATATGTTCCGATGCGGATGCCTGCAAAGGTAAGAAGTGTCAGTTTTACAGAGACTGCTATTATCTTATGGCACGCCAGCAATGGTCTCAGGCCCAGATTGTAGTTACAAACCATGCCCTTCTGGCAGTCAGTGCCATGATGCAGCATGATTCCAGAATACTACCGGAAACAGATATCCTGGTAATTGACGAGGCGCATGCTTTAGATACAGTTTTTTCCGACCAGATTGGGATGAGGCTATCAAACCGGGGTCTCGATAAGATATTCAACAGGCTGCTGAAGACAGACGAAAGAGGCATTTACAAGGGGCTGCTTTCAAAATCTCCTGCACTTTTTCCGGTTGTTGAATCATTAAGGATGGAGACATCCTTTTTCTGGGAACAGGTCGCAAAGGAAATAAAAAGCAGAACAATTATAAGAGGGCCTTTGCCCCTGAAATATTCTTTAATGGCGCTCGTTGAATCTATAGAGACACTTCTTGAGGGCATCAAAACATCCGCTATGGGCCTCTTTGAGGAGGATGAAGAGATCGAGCTCAAAGCTTCAATCGTAAAGCTTCTTGCTGTTGTAGAAGATATGAAAACATTCTGTGACGAAACTCCCGGTTTTGTCAGATGGGTTGAGACAGAAGAAAAGAATACTGCGCTCAGGATGTCTCCCGTATATTCGTCCGAATTCATTAAAAGCAATCTCCTGCCGGAATATAATTCCATAATCCTGACATCTGCTACCCTCTCTGTCTCAGGAGATTTCAATCTTATAGAAAATACTCTTGGTGTCCATGGTTCAAAAAAGTTGTATGTTTCATCACCTTTTGATATGAAAAACCAGGTTTCTGTAGAGATAAAAAAAGGCATCGACCTTAGAGATGAAGACAGCATTGAGAAACTGGCTCGTGTAATCATTGAAGAGGCGGGCCGGGCAAAGGGCGGTACCCTTGTCCTTTTTACCTCAAAGGATGTCATGAGAAAGACCCGGGAACTGACCGCTGAAGAACTATCGAAGATTAATCTTAACCCCATGGTGCAGGGGGAATCCTCAAGCAGGAGAATGCTTGAGACCATGAGAAAAAGCAGGAATACAGTAATCTTTGGCCTTGATTCTTTTTGGGAAGGGGTTGATGTTTGCGGAGATAGCCTAAAGTGCCTCATTATTACTAAACTGCCATTTGAGGTTCCTACTGAACCTATTTTTCAGGCGAGGACTGAGATGATCGAGAGGGAAGGAGGCAATGCTTTTTATGAATACAGTCTCCCACGTGCTGTATTAAAATTCAGGCAGGGCTTTGGAAGGTTGATCAGAAGCAAGACGGATACAGGCAGGATTATTATCTGTGATGAACGGATCCTGACAAAAACGTATGGTAAGATGTTTATGAAAAGCACTGTGCCAGACTATGCATAAAGTCGGTATTCTTGCCATTTGTTTGTCATTCCGGCTTGCTGCCCGGTCACCTCATCCCGAAAGCATTCGGGACGAGGCGAGAATCTTTTCGATGGCTTCACAGAAAGATTCCCGACGCGCTTCACTTGTCCGCACACAGGCGGATTCGCCGAGGAGAACGGGAATGACAGTCTTTGGATTTATCATGCATTTATGGATAGACTCTAAATAATTTTAAGTCAGATGCTTTACGGATATGGAAATAGTTGACCGGCTAATAATACATCAGCTTGCGTTCCAGGTCTGATGATCGGGAAAGCCTCTTTGCTTCATCGAGAGTTATGATATTCTGTTTGCAGAGTTGAATCAAATGCTGGTCGAGTGTCTGCATCTGATATTCATCGCGCCCTTTTTCAATGTGGTGTTCGATTTCATCGAGGTGACCATCACGGATACATGCCTTGATTGTAGATGTCGTATACATTACTTCTAATGCCGGCAAAATTTGATCACCGCTCTTTCCCCTTACGAGTCGCAAGGAAACCGTAGCCACCAGGATTTCTGATAGTCTGTGGCGGACATTCTCCTGGGCCTGCGGGGGATAGTACCCGACAATGCGGTTGATAGTAGAAGCCGCATTGTTAGTATGGAGGGTCGATAATACAAGATGTCCTGTTTCAGCAGCTTTGATGCAGGCGTCTATCGTTTCTATATCACGCAGTTCTCCGACCATGATGACATCAGGATCCATACGCATAGCTGCCTTTAAGGCGCCTCCAAAACTCTCTGTATCGATGCCCAGTTCTCTCTGGATAATACAGCTTTGAGTTGAAGGGAAAATGAACTCGATGGGGTCCTCGATGGTAATAATACTGTAGCTGAAATTGTCGTTGATAAACCGGATCATAGAAGCGAGCGTCGTAGATTTGCCATTGCCGGTGGGTCCGCAGACAAGGATCAGTCCGTTCGGGGCTTTTACAATACTCCCCAATACAGCGGGGAGATTCAGTTCTTCGAATGTGCCGATATAGTGAGGTATTACACGCATTACAATCCCGATATTGCCGCGCTGCCGGAAGATGCTGACGCGAAAACGACCCACGTCAGGCAAAGTATAAGAAGTGTCGAATTCCGTTAAATTTTCAGGAAGCTTTCGTCTGCTCTGCTCCATAACAGTTGAAGCGATAAACTCGGTATCGGTTTTTGTTAAGGTATTCAGTTTTGAGCGTATCAGGTGCCCGAAAGCCCTGAATATCGGTGGATTGTCCACTTCAAAATGGATATCGGAAACCTTCTTTTTAAAGGCGATTTCAAGAATTTGCGTAAAGGTGGCAATGTCCATAGTCTTTTCCTTTCCTGAATTATTTATGATTCCATAAAAGCCCTGAGTCTCTTCATTTCCGGGACGCCTTAGCGAGCATCTTACGGTGAAAGGCATTTTCGATAGCAAGGCCGGCCTGGTCTGCCAGGATTTCAAGCATATCATTTTGTACCGGCGGCACATCTTGCTTGCCGTAATCGCCATATGTCAGGGTAACGATTTTACCGCGACTCTTCACTGGAAGGAGCAGTATGGTTGGTTTCAGGGGTGCACCAATCCCTGCATAAAGATATTCCCTTAAGACTTCATCATCACACTCTCCATAAAAGAACTGACCTTTTTCAATTACATCACGGAAGACGGAAGTCTCTGTCAGTGGAATCTTCAGTCCCGATGCCGAACTTGGTCCCTTATCCCTTTCAGTATGCACTCCCAGGGCTCTTTCTCCTGTAAGCTCTGCCGGGCGAACGATAAAAGTAATTGAGCGCTCAAATATTTCAGCAATGTACTGAAGAAGGGCAAATGATACATCAATAGGTTCGTTAAGGCCACGAAAGGCTGATAGCTTTTCCCTGAGCTTTCCGAACCGGTTATCTACAATTGAGAGCTGCTGCTGTTTATCCAGTAAATCATTGATATACGATTTGAAGGTCTCCAGAAATTTAATCGTATCTTCAATGAACATCTCTTGTCTGGCTTCCCTGAGGGGTCTGGGAAAGACGGCCCTGACACCATCGTTAAACGATTGCAGAAAAAATGTATAATGCAGGACAGAGGCGAATTGAATGGATGACACCTGCGGGTATCTTTTTATTACCTGCTGCCGCAGGCTAACGATAGTTTTTTCGGAAAGACCCCACTCCGAGGTCTCAGGGCTGTCAAAAATCAGGACAGGCAGGCTCTTTTTTGAGAGACACTCGTCTATGATACTGTAAAATTCCTCTTCCTTGTCAGTAGCAAACACAAGGATGCCTTCGTTTTTACAGATAGTCATAACAGAATGTTTGATAAGCCTGTCACGGCTGAACAGGATAATCACCTTCGCAAGCCTTTCGGATATTACCAGGTCTTTCTGTGCCCCGGAGCTCTTTATACACTTTTCCAGGAAAGAAACAAAGTTATCCTGCTCCTCAGATGAAAAATCCCCTAAAGTATCCTTTATATTCTGACGATGGATTTCGATCGGACTGAAAATTTCTTTAACAGAAAAAGACGAGGGTATCTTTTTCTCCAGGTGTTCGAGATCGGCCAATCCCAGAACGTCTTCGGTAATGACTTTGTCCTTATCATCTTTTTGTACAGTCTCATCTGATGGAATGACTTCCGCAAACAATTCTTCATCCGGCGGAATATGTTTCCCTGAATTTCGATCACGTTCCCGCTCATCATATATCCGGAGAGCGTCCATCAATACCATTTGGGCATCGAGGCTTACTGTCTGCTCCATTCTGTCCGGGATATAACTGCAATCCGGAGAGACAGAGATTGCCTCTGTATCAAGGGTAAAGGTTCCTTTTGTCCAGCCTATCAATTCAACAATCGTAATCTCGATCAGCTTTTTCAATCCTTTGGCTGCTTCTTCCTGTCTTAATTTGCCAGATTCGATCAGCGTAACAATTAGGGGTTTGCGATCCTTTTTTGCTTTCTTCTGGACTTCAAGGGCCTGTTTGAGATCTTCGGGGGTTATTGTGTTTAATTTTACAAGAACTGTCCCGATGCGGATTCTGTTACTGAGATGATTTGCACCGACGATATAACCATTACTGAAGATGACCCGGCTTTCGCCCCTGGGTCCTTTAACATAAAAAGTGCCGGACTTCCTTGTCGTATGGATCAGTTGAATTACATCAACTATATGCAGCTGTTCTAAATCACCTGTAAATGCCATAGGTTTTGTAAGTAAAAAATTAGTAAAGTTCAGAAAGAATAACACAAAAAATGCAGGAGGGTAAATACAAACCAGAAGTGCGATAGTAACTGTTTTGGTTTGATTATTACTCCTTCACCTAATGTTTACTTACAAATTGTAAATTGAATTGACAAATTGTAAATATCTCTTAGAATATTGAGCATGATATCCCGTGATGCTAAAAAAACTCTCCTTCGGCTTGCGAAAGGCTATCCGGTCGTAGCTGTAACCGGGCCCAGGCAATCAGGGAAAACTACAATTGTCAGAGCAACATTCCAAAAGAAACCCTATTTTTCTCTCGAAGATCCTGCGGACGGGCAGACAGGAATTCAGGAATTCCGGGGACACCATACTTAATTTCTTGACTTGGTACTTAGCGGGATATATGCGGGACGAGCGGGATATATGCGGGACGTTGTTTCTGAGTGTGCATAAATATTTATATTCCGACAACAAAAAATACACTTTGTGGACATTCCTACACTAACTTATTCCGTTTCAGGAGGCTTGTGTGTGTGCAGGTATGAACCCACTGTTCTGACAGCCTCAAATCTATTGAAAAATCTATCATTTTTACTGGTGGCGGGGAGATGATTTGAACCTCTGCGCTGGGGTTGACAAAACAAGAATAATATATTACCATTAAATATGGTAATATAACCATGTATTATGGTAATAGGAAAGACAATGCTTGAGGGTATATTCGGAAATATTATCGTTGAAAAAATCCTGTTCACGCTCTATGTCTACGGCGAGGGGTATCCCCTCGGCATGGCTAGAACCTTTGAAGAGCCTGTGAACAGGTTTCAGCAGCAACTGAAGAGACTCGAAAATGCCGGAATAATTGTAAGCCGTCTCATCGGCAGGGTAAGAGTTTATACCTTCAATCCGAGATATCCATTTCTTGTGCAGTTGAAAGCCCTGATTGCTAAAGCCTTTGAATTCCTGCCCGAAAAGGAGAAGGACGCTTATTATAAAAAACGAACGAGACCAAGGAGAACTGGCAAACCCCTATGAAGATTGACTGGCAAAAAATAGGGATCAAAGAGCTGGCAGCGCTCGTATCAGAAAAGCTCCGGGGGGAAGGGGTAGACTCGATCCTGGTGGGAGGAGCCTGTGTCTCCATCTATACAAAAAACAAGTATCAGTCATTTGATCTCGATTTCGTAACTCATGCAGCAATAAAAGAGGTCACCGCCCTGCTGGCTGAACTCGGATTTCAGCGTGAAAGTTCCCGTCATTTCATCCGTCGCGACTGTCCATTCTTCATTGAATTCGTCGCTCCGCCTGCTGCGGTTGGGAGTGAACCGCTGAAGGGTGAAAAAAAATTAAAAACAAAATTCGGCACCATAGTGTTAATGACACCAACAGACAGTGTAAAGGACAGACTTGCGGCTTATTATCACTGGAACGACCAGCAGGCGCTGGAGCAGGCAATCATGGTTGCCGGGTCACAAAAGATAGATTTTCATGAGGTGAAGCGATGGTCTGAAAAAGAAGGCCATATTGAGAAACACCGGCAATTTCTCAAAAGACTGCGCAGTAAAAGGTAGTCTCTGTTTCGTAGTTCGAAAGAACTTCCGGGACATTGTTTCTGAGTGTGCAGGTATGAACCCACTGTCTTGCAACTGTACTGTCAGTGTCCTGTTAAAACGGATGAGGCTGTCAGCACTTACTGTTCTGACAGCCTCAAATCTATTGAAAAATCTATTATTTTTACTGGTGGCGGGGAGAGGATTTGAACCTCTGACCTTCGGGTTATGAGCCCGACGAGCTACCAGGCTGCTCCACCCCGCGATAGAGCATTAACAATAACTTATCAATGGTTTGTTTGTCAAACTTCCGCAATCGTTATGCATAACATAGCTGCATGTATGGTATCATATTAAGCTAAAGGCAGGATTTTAAGATATGGAGATACTCAGACAAATACGGTGGCAGGATATTGTTGACATTATCCTCATGTCAATCATACTATATCGCCTTCTCCTTATCATAAAGGGCACAAAAGCTGCGCATATGCTTATGGGGCTCGGTGTCCTGCTCCTGGCATCACTTCTTTCACGGCATTTTGAACTGTATACGGTAGACTGGTTAATACAGAGCTTCTGGGCACAGATCGTTATAGCAATTATTATCCTTTTTCAGCCTGAGATCAGAAGGGCGCTTGCGCAGATGGGTGCAACACAGCTATTTCAAACACTCACATCGGCTGAAGAACTGAAGTCACTCGATGAAATTGTCAGGGCGACCATCGCCCTTGCAAATAAAAAGACAGGCGCTCTGATCGCAATAGAAAGGGATACAAGCCTGAGGGACTTTGTTGAGATCGGCACAATATTGGATGCTAAGGTGTCGAAGGAAGTTCTGCTCAGTATTTTTCATCCAACATCTCCCATTCATGATGGTGCAGTCGTAATAAAGGGCAACAGGATTGTTGCTGCCGGATGTTTTTTACCGATAACGATGAGTTCAGAAATCAGCAAGGCCCTGGGTACAAGGCACCGTGCAGGCATGGGCTTATCAGAAGAAACAGATGCGGTTGTGATCATTGTGTCAGAAGAGACAGGCGCGATATCAATGGCGATTAAGGGTAAGTTTGAAACGCATCTCGATATGGGAACCCTCAGGGATGTCCTTACTGATCTGTTTACGGCAAAGGGAAAGAAATGAAGAAATTCTTTTTTGAAAATCTTGGACTTAAGATAGCAGCTGTCCTGCTGTCTGCAGTTTTATGGATCTTTGTTACGTCCCGCGGACAGTCAGAGATATCTCTTGATGCGCCAATTGAGTTCAGGAATATACCGGCCGGGCTCGAGATGGTTAATCATAGCATGAAAACAATAAACCTCAATATCAAGGGGCAGGAAAGACTCATTAAGAATGTTAAACCCGCAGATATCAGGGTCTATGTGGATCTCAGCAAAGCTAAGAAAGGTGAGGGCATATACTACATTGACAGGGGGGCAATAAAGCTTCCCCATGCAATAATTGTTACCAATATTTATCCTTCGAGCATAAAAGTAACAGTTGAGGAAACCATATCAAAAACTGTAAAGGTATTGCCTATGGTTATTGGTGAACCTGAAAAAGGTTATTTTGTTAAATCTGTTGATGTGGTGCCGCAGTATGTGGTAATCGAGGGAGTACGGTCAGAGGTTATAAAGATCGGTAATGTTAAAACCGAGCCGATTGATATTTCTGCTTTCACTGAATCATTTTCACAGGAGCTGAAGATTGACTTAACCGGCAGGAATGTCAGATCAAAGATAAACGATGTTATTGTTAAGGTTGTAATTGGAGCGAGAGGAAAATGAGACTCTTTGGAACAGATGGTATAAGAGGAACTGTAAACGAACATCCCATGACACCCGAGACTGTCCTGAGAATCGGTATGGCTGCAGCCTCTCTCCTCAGGGAGAAACACGGAAGAAACATGATATTGATCGGCAAGGACACACGATTGTCAGGCTATATCATAGAGAGTGCACTCACGTCAGGGATATGTTCCATGGGCATGAATGTCACACTTGTCGGCCCTATACCAACTCCCGGGGTTGCATACCTTATCAGGACATTACGACTGGATGCTGGGATTGTCATATCAGCTTCACATAATCCTTTTGAAGATAACGGTATAAAGTTCTTCTCGTCTGAAGGCTACAAACTCTCTGATGAACTCGAAAGGAAGATTGAGGGGCTTGTGAAAGAAGATGGTCTTTTGAAAAACAGGCCTCAGGGTTCAGAGATAGGCAAGGCATTCAGGCTTGATGATGCGACAGGACGTTATATTGAGTTTATCAAATCAACAATACCGAGGGGGGTAACCTTCGAGGGAATGAAGATCGTGGTTGATTGTGCAAATGGCGCTGCATATAAGACAACCCCATGGCTGTTCCGTGAATTAGGGGCAGATGTGATATCGGTGAACGACAAGCCCGACGGCATAAACATAAATGCAGGATCCGGTACCCTGCATATGGAAGCGCTGCAGAAGGCTGTTAAACTCCATAAGGCAGATATCGGGATAGCGCACGACGGAGATGCTGACAGGGCAATCTTCTGCGATGAAAAAGGACGGATTGTCGATGGTGACAAGATCATGGGGATGTGGGCAGTGGAGCTGAAGAGAGAGAGGATGCTGAAAAAAAATACGGTTGTTGCAACGGTAATGAGCAATTTCGGTCTTGAGAAATTTCTTGCAATGAACGGCATTAAACTCATAAGAACAAAAGTAGGGGATAGATATGTCGTTGAAAAGATGTCTCAGGGCGGATACAACCTTGGGGGAGAGCAATCAGGGCATATCATTTTCCTTGACCATAATACAACGGGTGACGGGCCTCTCACAGCCCTGCAGGTTCTGTATCTGATGAAGAAAAGGGATGCTGCTTTGTCAAAGCTTTCGCAGGGGATACAACTGTACCCTCAGATACTGACGAATGTCAGAGTTAAACATAGGCACGATATTAAGGCTATACCTGAAATTGAAGATGCGATACTGTCAGCGGAGAAAAAACTCGCTGGAAAGGGGAGGGTGCTCGTCAGAGCATCAGGCACTGAACCGAAGATCAGGGTTATGATCGAAGGTGAGGATATGAAGCTTATTAAAAGACTTGGTAATGATATAGCAAAGGTTATCCAAAAGAAGATGACCTGATGCATTTCTTTGTCTCATTCCTTATCGGAGTAGTCTCTTTTTACTTATTTCTCTATTTCCCTTTTTCTGCTGTTTCTGTTTCCTTAACATCTGCCGCATATCTGACCGCAAAGAAAAAATACTTCCTGATTTTTATTTTTTTGTTGGGGATAACCTATGCTTTTTGGAGATATGAACCTGTTCAGGAATTTCCGTATATCAAAGACAACATAGCTGTCAAAGGGACATTTGAATCGTATCCGGTCAGGACCGACAGGGGAACTTTCAAACAGTTGCTGAGTGTAACGGAAGCGTCAGACGTAACCGGTGAAAATCGGAATGAATTAACAGGAAAAGAAATTACGCTCTTTTCAGAGAAGGAGTTTGATATGGGAACCGAATATCGTCTCACTATAAAATTTCTCAAGAGCAGAAAACGATTGAATCCGGGACCGCAGATGA
>Ga0315278_10006916_pt1 | contig 10335 bp, 8 predicted proteins | sample YL17G06_0_MG_FD_203880 | JGI IMG/M metagenome (GOLD analysis project Ga0315278, IMG submission 203880) | Sediment microbial communities from Yellowstone Lake, YNP, Wyoming, USA - YL17G06_0 | ecosystem: Environmental > Aquatic > Freshwater > Lake > Sediment | place: USA: Wyoming | collected... | reverse complement strand
CACGGAGGGGGAGACCGCGACCGACGGCCTCGCGGGCGTAGCGGCGGCGGGCGGTGATGTCCGCGGGAAGGCGAGTCTATAAAGGGGCGCTGGTTTTGTAACGCCGCGGCGGCTCGCATCGCGTCGTCAACGTGGTATCCTTGGCGGCGTTCTGGGCTAGCGGTCCGTCATGGATGATCTGGTGGGTGCCACTGGCGGCTTGTCCGCCCGTGCTCCTCAGCGAGGGCACTGGCAGCAAGCTGCCAGTGGCACCCAGGCCATCAATTCAAGAGCGACGGACCTCTAGCTGAGCGCGGAGGTAAACCATGGGTATACTTGACAAGCTTCGTGGCGAGCTGATTGACATCGTCGAGTGGCTGGACGAGACGCGCGACACGATGGTGTATCGTTTCCAGCGTTACGACAACGAGATCAAGTACGGCGCCAAGCTGATCGTGCGGGAATCGCAGGTGGCGGCGTTCATCAATGAGGGCAAGCTGGCCGACGTGTTCCAGCCGGGGACGTACACGCTGGAGACGCAGAACCTGCCGATCCTGTCGACCTTGCGCGGGTGGAAGTACGGGTTTTCAAGCCCGTTCAAGGCGGAGGTGTATTTCATTTCGACGCGTACGTTCACGGGACACAAATGGGGGACGAAGAACCCGATCATGCTGCGTGATCCGGAGTTCGGGCCGGTGAGACTGCGCGCCTTCGGCAGTTATGGGCTGAGGGTTTCGGAAGCGGGCGCGTTCATCCGGCAGTTCGTGGGGACGGACCAGCGATTCACCGTTGAGGAGCTGGGCGATCAGCTCCGGGACATGGTGGTGGCGCGGTTCGCGGATGTCCTGGGCGAGAGCAAGCTACCCATATTGGATCTAGCGAGCAACCAGGACGAGCTGGGCAAGTTCATCGCGGACCGGATTCACGGGGATTTCGGGCAGTTCGGGCTGGAGATCGTGGCGCTGGTGGTGGAGAACATCTCGCTGCCGCCGGAGGTGGAGCAGGCGCTGGACAAGCGGACGAGCATGGGTGTGATCGGGAACCTGAATGCGTACGCGCAGTATCAGGCGGCGAACGCGATGACGGAGGCCGCGAAGAACCCGGCCGGGGGCCTGGCGGCGGGCGGGATGGGGATGGCGATGGGGTATGCGATGGCCAACCAGATCGGCCAGAGCGTTTCGGGCAATCAGAACGTATCGGCGGGGTCTGGCGCCCCCCCGCCGCTGCCGACGGCGGTGAGCTACTTTGTGGCGGTGAACAACCAGCAGGCCGGCCCGTTTGAGATGGCGCAGTTGGAGGAGAAGGTCAAGAGCGGGCAGATCGCGCGTCAGACGCTGGTATGGAAACAGGGGATGGCTCAGTGGATGGCAGCGGAGAAGGTGGTGGAGTTGGCGGGGCTGTTTGCGCAAGTTCCGCCATCCCTGCCAAAGGCATGAGAGCGTGTTGGTTGTTGGCCATTGGGGACCATCAGCCGTCAACGGGACTGTCGATCATGCCGACGTCGACCGAAAAGCAGCGCCAATTTCCCTGCAGTCGGTGCGGGGCGGATCTTGTGTTCGAGCCGGGGCAGTACGCGCTGAAATGTCCGTACTGCCAGACGGAGAACCAGATTCCCCAGTCGCAGGAGGTGGTACAGGAGGAGGACTTTCTATCGGCGTTGCGTGATCTGCCGTCGGCTCAGGCGACGCAGGAGACGCTGACGGTGAAATGCGCGGGGTGCGGGGCGGAGTCGTCGCTGAGGCCGGACGTGACGGCGGATCGGTGCCCGTTCTGCGGCGCCGCGATCGTCGCATCGGGGACGTCGGCCAAGATCATCAAGCCGAAGAGCCTTCTGCCGTTTCACGTGAAGCGTGAGGAGGCGATGGGGGCGTTCCGGCGGTGGGTGGGAAGCTTGTGGTTTGCGCCGAGCGACCTGGCGCGGTTTGCCGACGCCAACGCCGTCAAGGGCGTGTACATCCCGTACTGGACCTACGACTGCAACACGGACAGCCAGTACACGGGCGAGCGCGGGGAGGACTACACGGAGACGGAGCATTACAGCACGTTTGAGAATGGGAGGATGGTGACGAAGACGCGGACGGTGAGGAAGACGCGATGGTGGCCGGTGTCGGGGCGGGTGCGGAATTCCTTCGATGACATTCTGATCCTGGCCAGCAACTCGCTGCCTCGGAAGTACACCGAGAAGCTTGAGCCGTGGGACCTGGAGAACCTGGAGCCGTACAGTGACGAGTACGTCGCCGGGTTCGTGGCCGAGAGCTACCAGATCGGGCTGGAGGGTGGGTTTGAGCTGGCGAGGGGAGTGATGGAGGGGCCGATCCGGCAGAGCGTCCACGGCGACATCGGGGGGGATCACCAACGTATCCACTCGGTGCGTACGCGGTACATGGACATCACGTTCAAGCACCTATTGCTTCCGCTGTGGATCAGCGCGTACCTGTACCGGGGGCGGACGTTCCGGTTTCTGGTGAATGCGCGGACGGGGCAGGTTTCGGGCGAGCGGCCCTACAGTGGGTGGAAGATCGCGTTCCTCGTGGTAGCATTGATGTCGCTGGTAGCGGCGATTCTGCTGATGGTCAACCGGTAGCAGCGGCAAGAGGCTGATCGGCGCGTGGTCCTGGGAATCTGACATGGGAGAAGGCATGACGAGGGAGTTGGCAGTTGCGGCAGCTTTGGTGTGCGTGTTGATGAACAGCGGGCACCTGTGGGGAGGCGACGCCGGCATCATCGCGGCAGGCGCGAAGGTGGAGAAGCTGGCGGGCGATTTCGCGTTTACGGAGGGTCCGGCGTGCGACGCAGAGGGCAATGTGTACTTCACCGATCAGCCGAACGACCGGATTATGAAATGGGGCGTTGACGGCAAGCTTTCGACGTTCATGCAGCCTTGCGGGCGTTCCAACGGGCTGTGTTTCGACGGGAAAGGCAACCTCATCGCGTGCGCGGATGAGAAGAATGAGCTGTGGTCGATCGATTCTCAGGGGAAGGCGACCGTGCTTGTCAAGGAGTATAAGGGCAAGCTGCTGAATGGTCCGAACGACGTGTGGATTCGCCCGGATGGGGGCATCTATTTCACCGACCCGTTCTACAAGCGGGACTACTGGAAGCGTGGGCCGGTGGAGCAGGACGGCCAATGCGTCTACTACCTTTCGCCGGATCGTCAGAAGCTGGTGCGCGTTGTGGACGACCTGAGGCAGCCGAACGGGATCATCGGGACGCCGGATGGCAAGACGCTGTACGTCGCGGACATCGGCGCCCGCAAGACGTACGTGTACAGCATCCAGGGGGATGGCTCGCTGGCGGACAAGAAGCTCTTCTGCGAGATGGGCTCGGACGGCATGACCATCGACGATCAGGGCAACGTTTACCTGACGGGCCGAGGCGTGGCCGTGTTTGACAAGTCGGGCAAGAAGATCCAGCAGATCGACGTGCCCGAGGGCTGGACGGCGAATGTGTGCTTCGGCGGGAAGGACATGCAGACGCTTCTGATCACCGCGAGCAAGGGGCTGTACGCGATTCGCACGCAGGTCAAAGGGGCAGGCAGCCAGTAGTGAGCGAACGCCGACGGCGTCGCCGTGGGCTCGGATTTTGGGTATGAGACGAATAACCGCCCAATCGATTGAGCGAGTGCTGAGCGGCCGAGAGAAGGGCATTTGGCCGGCGACGTTGCGGGGGATACTTGCGGGGGTCGAGCCTTTCTACGCCTGGGTCGTCAGTTCGCGGAACGTGCTTTATGACCGCGGGATTCTGGGATCGCGGCGGCTGGGCGTTCCGGTGGTGAGCGTGGGGAACATCACGGCCGGGGGGACGGGGAAGACGCCGGTGGTGCGGTGGCTCGCGGGCCGGCTGCGTGGGGGTGGCATGCATCCTGCGGTTCTGCTGCGCGGGTACCAGCGTGACGTGTTGGAGGTGAGCGATGAGCAGGCGATGCTGGAGGGTTTTCTTTGCGCGGGTCGCGTGGGCGCGATCGTGGTGCATGCGCAGGCGGATCGCGTTGCGGGCGGGAGGGGAGTGCTGGTGGAGCACCCTGAGGTGGATGTATTTGTGTTGGATGATGGTTTTCAGCATCGGCGGCTGCACCGCGATTTCGATCTGGTTCTGATCGACGCCGTTCATCCGTTCGGCTACGGGCACGTTCATCCGCGGGGCCTGTTGCGCGAGCCGCTGCGCGGGCTGCGGCGGGCCGACGCGTTCATCGTGACGCGGAGCGATCAGGTCTCCATCGAGCAGCGTCAGGAGACGGAGAGCGTGGTGCGCAGGCACAATCCGAGCGTGCCGATCTACCGGGCGCGGCACGTGCAAACGGGTCTGCGGTCGTCGTCGGCGCCGTCGAGCGACGAGCCGGACATCGCGTTGGAGCGGCTTGCGGGAACGCGGTTTTTCGCGGTCGCGGGCCTTGCGGAGCCAAGGAGCCTGGACCGACAGCTAGCGGCGTTTGGCTCCGCGTATCGCGGGCATCACTGGCTGGACGATCATCACGCATACCAGGAGGACGACGTCCAGGAGATGCGGCGGCAAGCCAGGGAGGCGCAGGCCGAGGTGATCGTTGTGACCGAGAAGGACTGGGCGAAGCTCAGGCGGCTTCCGTCGGCGATGGACGACTCGATGCCGATCTGGCGTATCGACGTCGAGGTTGCGTTTGAGGGGGATGGTGAAAGGGGGCTGCTCGAGTTGATCCAGGCGCGGATCGACAAAGCCGGGCGCCAGGCGGCGCAAGCGTAGGAAACGAGGCTCGTGGGGTTTGACTGCACAGCCGGTAGTGGGTCAGTCTGAATTTTTCTTTTTGTACGGGCCGCGCTTCAATGCGCCGGCTTCGATTGCGGGGAGTTCCTTTTCCTCCACCAGCGCGGCCAGGTCTTCGATCTCCCAAATCAGCTTGGCTAGCCCGCCTTCCATGGCAGGCGTCACGCGAAGCGTCTGGTGTACGCGGCAGAAGTTGTAGTGCATGTAATGCAGGGCGATTGCCGCTTCATGGTATTCGACCTTCTTAGAGAAAGCATTAATCAAGCGAGTGAACCGCCGCATGCCCATCCGCACGGTCAAGTTCTGCCGTTCAACGTATGAAGTGCTGATGTGCTTTTGTCCTGGATCGCCGCTGATAACGTGCTGTTCGGCACCGATGCACTCGCTGGGGCTGTACCGCAGTTCCAGCCCTCTACCAGAGCAGCAATTACCCCAACCCGATCAGCACTGCTTCGCTTTTTCATGCTGACCATTATACTTTAACGCTCAAGCATAGTCAAGTCAAAAGCATCCCCACAGGGAGAAAGTTTTGCCTTGCGCTACAACCACATTGCTGCTCTGATCTGGCGTGAGGGATCAGGGACGAACTGGTTGCAGAATTCGCTCTGGTCTCTCATCAGCGCCATATTGGCCAACTGCTCAATCGTGTAACCGTGTTCGTCCATGTGAAATTCCACCAGTTGCCGGAGTAATGTTGGCTCCTCCGGCGCAATCGGAAGCGGTTCGGCGCGTCGATAGCCAGCAGCGCTGAGCTCTGTAAACAGCCGCCGATATCGGTCCAGCTTAATACAGCCGAGATTCTTGGCGCGCATGATGAGCATTTGCATCGCAACCTTCCAATAAGGCTTGAGGCTCGCCGCCCGTTCAAACGTCAGGTTGTTAAGATCGGCCTTGATCTCCGCTGATGGAGTTAGAAACTCCGATGCGAAGCTGTTTGCTTCATCCTCAATTTGCTCCGATGGTATCCGGTGCATGATGACATGCCCGACCTCGTGCATGAGCGTAAATCGCTGGTGATCGCCCGGCATGTCGGAATTGACGAAAATGAGCGGCGGTAGCTCCGGCAACCACCAGCTCATTCCGCTCGCCTTGTGATTTTTAAACGGATATCGGATGACGATACCGCCGGCGCTCTCAATCGCTCCGACCACACTGGAGACCGGACCCGGCGGAAGCTTCCAGGCGGCGCGGACCAGACGCGCAATCCGCTCCGGGCCGTCTTTATCGAACTGACCAACATCCATGGGATTGAATGAGTTTTCAGACTCAAGCTCGGTCCCACGAAGCAATCTCGCGATCTGCATGCGCAGCACATTCAACGTTGCTATCAATCGTCTCTGCTCTGGAACCGACATCGTCTTACGCTGTCGGTGGAATAAAAAACTGCATCCAAGGCCATAAACTGCGTCAGTCTGGAAGAAGAATGCAACCGGGCATCTGAGAATATCCGCGAGACGATCAATATTCTGCGCAGTTGGAGTTACGACACCACTTTCAAATTTAGAAATGAGCGACGGTGCTACGTGAAGTTCGCCAGCAACGTATGACTGCGTATAGCCACGACGTTCCCGTGCAAGCAACAGCATGTCGCGATTAAATATGGCTCCATCCATTCAGATTCTCCATTATTGCGCAGGCTTCTTTCCCAGCTTGTCTTCCTTGACTTTCTTTGAGCGGAACTTGGCGGGGGCTGGCGGCGTCTGTGGCTTCGGCAGTTGAATTGCCGCAACGCCTTGGCCATCGTCCGGGCGGAGCGAGTACCCCCAGAGTTTGGTCCCGCGATACGGATAGACTAACGAAACGTCAATGACCTCGGTGCCTGCACGATTCCATTCGATGCCAATATGCAAGCGGATCGCGTCCGGCAAAGGATCGCCAAATAGCTGCATCTGCTTGTCATAGTCCCGTTGGCGTTTGGTCGGATAGTTCGAGTGACGCCCCCGGTGGTCAACCTTCTTGAACCCCAAATCGTATTCTTCGCCGAGATGGAGTCTGAGCGTGCCATAGCATTCGCAGATATCAACCTCGGCGTCACCAGCAAACTCCTCCCTGGCGACGTCGGCGACGATCTCGTTGAATAGGCTGTTCCGTCCGCGTGGTCGCGCTGCTTTCCGCAATCTTGGTTCCGCGCTGCAGGCGTTATTCCAAATAGTTTCTGCTCGTTCGACGCAGTGCCTGCACCGAGCCTCAAGTTTGCCAAAAATACCCTTTGCGTCTTCTTCAAATAGCCGAGGTTGTATCTGCATGCGAGAGGCTCCTGTGCTGCTATGTCCAGAACTCCAGAAACAAGTGTACAGCCCCGATGCGCAAAATACAAGATGATTGTGAATAGAAATGTGAATTGCGTAACTAACGCACCATAAGCTATTTACGATTCCACAACCGCTTTGCAGCCGCTTTTCTGGCGATTTCCTTCCGCCTTGCCGCAGACAACTTCTCCGCCCTGGCCTTATCCCCGCACAGCCGGACGGCTTGTCATCGATTCGGCTGGGCCGTTATGATGCCGCAGCTTTGGCCGAACGGTCTTTCCGACAGAGTCTATGCCATCAAGCCGATGGATTCTTCGCCTTCTGCCGCTGGTGACAGCGTGTGTGTTCACGTCGGGTTGCCTGTTCTGGCCGAAGGCGGGTGAAAAGGGTCCGACGACTCGGCCGAGCCGGTTGCAGGTCGTCAGCTTCAGCGATCCGATCAAGGCGGTTGCGTCGAACGATGCGATCTCACTGCGTGGCGCGCGCAATGAGACCGTGAGCGTATCGATCCAGATCAACGAGTTTCCGCGGATGCGTGGCAAGCGGCCGTATGGGCTTCGCATCGGTGAGCTGCGGATGGGGGATTCGGCGGTGATTCCTCCGGCGAGCTACGGAGCTTACCAGGTGCTGCCGATGCCGATCGACACGAAGCGGGCAAGTTTCATCCGGCAAACGGGCATTGCCCCCGCGGGCGCAGCACTGCCGCGTGCGTTGCTTCCGCTGGCGATGGAAGATGGCACGATTCGGCTCTCCTCGCTTCGCAACGCGAACCGGCCGACGGATGCCAACTCGGCTGCGGATGACGACGAAGCGCCGTCGCCGATTGTTTTCGTGGACATCCAGATCCCCCCGACCGCCGCTCCGGGGGATTACTACACGGAGTGCCAACTGATCGAGGCGGGCACGGCTCGGTCCTCGACGTGGATCAAGCTGACGGTGGATGATTACGTGATTCCGGACCAGCGGCATCTCCTGATGGTGGGGATGCTGGACTGGGCGAGCCTGGCACGGCTATATCCAGAGCAGTTCGCGGGCGTGCGGCCGAACCTGGTGAGCCGGACGGAGCCGAAGCACGCTGCGGCGGTGAGGACGCTGGACGAGATGATCAAGCTTGCGCAGTCGCACCGCGCGCAGCTTGTGGTCGATCGCCTTCAGCCGACGGTGAAGTGGCCCAGCGGCAGGCCGCCGCAGATCGACTGGCGGGAATTCGACTCGGTTGTGGGGCCATGGCTGAAGGGGGATGTTTTTCCGGATCTTGTTCCTCTGGGTTACTGGCCGCTGCCGGTTCCGGACCATTTGGAGGCGTTCGACGCCGCTTCGCAGTCGGAGTATTGGATCGCGGCGGCAACGCACTTCGATCAACTGGGCTGGTTGTCGCGTTCGGCGGTGCCGCTGGAGAGTCGGTCGGGTGGGAGGGTTGGGCTGATCGAGAGCGTGGAGCTATCGGAGCAAGCGGCTCGGATCCTGGCGATTCATCCGCGTATCCGGGTGAGCGTTCCGCTGGAGGAGGAGCAGGTGCAGGTTGCGTCGCCGAGCAGCCCCCGGCGAATTGCGCCGGAGTCGCTGGATCGGGTGTTGTACGTGGCGCGTGGGGTGGTGTCCGCGCCGCCGCTTCAGCGTCTGCCGGAGGGCGCGGGGACGCGCTGGTTGCGGACGGATCTGCCGGGGCTGATTCCCTACAGCGGAGCCGGGGCTGATGAGCGGGAGGTGCGCCTGTGGGCGTGGCTAGCGTTTCTACGGCAGGCGGAGCTGATCCAGTGGTCGTCGGTGCTGCCTGGCCAGAAAGGGCCTGGTGTGGCGGCGGACCCGGATGCGCTGGTCTGGTTTTACCCGGGCTCGTGGTTCGGGGTCGGGGAGCCGGTGCCCACGTTGCAGCTCAAGTGGCTTCGTCGCGCGCAGCAGGACTATGAGTATCTGTGGCTGGCCCGGCAGCGTGGGCAGCTTGGGCGCGCGATGCTGCTTTCGCGGCTGATCAGCAAGCCGGTGGAGATCCCTCCGACACAGCTTCCGGACCCGGTTTACGGCCTGTTATCCGGAAGTTCGGATCAGCAGACGTGGGGTGATGCGGTGGATCTGCTGTCGCAGATCATGCTGCTGAGCCAGCCTGGGCAGGCGGTCGATCCCGCCGCGGAGAGACAGCTCGGCTACCAGATGACCGCGTGGAGCAAGAAGCACGAGCGGCCGCTGCTGCTGGGACGATCGGCGGAATGGCGAACCACAGGCGACGGCAGCCACGGCGTCGAGTTAAGGCTTGGGGTTGACATCTACAATGCAGCCGAGCAGCAGCCAGAGAGGAACCGGCTCCATTGGACGGTTGTGCCGGACGGGTGGCTGACGAACATTCCTCCGGTGGAGGTTCCGCAGCTCGGCACGTACAGCGTCAACCGGTTTTACCTGAACACTCGCATCAATCTGGACCAGGTTACGGTGCCGTCCAATATGCCGGTCAAGGTGACGTTCACGGATGGTTTCACGGGGCGGTCGTATCCGGCGCCGATGGTGTTGCCGGTGGCGTATTCGGAACAGCGTCAGGGTCCGGCGCCGCGAATGGATGGCTCGCTGGACGACTGGGCTCCGGAGGACGCGTTGTGCAAGGCGCCGCTGGTCCTGATGTATGACAAGCCCACGGTGCAGCAGCAGCAGATCCAGTTTGCGGCCACGCCTGCGGCGGTGTACTCGACATGGACCGCGGCGTCGCTGTACCTTGGCTTTCGGGTCGAGGGGGCTGACTGGCCTTTGGCGAACCTTGAGACGAGCTTCGTGAACTACCAGCTTCGGCGGGCATGGGGGGAGGATGTGTGCGAGGCGCTGATTCAACCGGTTTACGCGGACAACTCTCTGGGCCCGCTGTTGCACGTGGCGTGCAAGCCGCGCGGGCAGCTTGAGATTTCTCGGCGGCTGAATCCCAGGTTGCACGCCAGCCCGTGGCAGGCGTTCGCGGCGTCGGACGTGCGGTACGCGGGGACGATCGCCGGGACGGTCTGGCGTGGGGAGATCGCGATTCCGTGGGACGCGATCAACGACACGGACCACCAGGGCAAGCGGCCGGCCTTGCTGCGTTTCAATTTTGCGCAGCACCGCGGAAGGACGGGGCGGTCGGCGAGCTGGGCGGGGCCTGTGGATTTTGCGCGAGACGAGCAATTCATGGGCGTGCTGGAAATCCGTTAGGGCAGGGATGATCTGCCGAGGTCGCGGCATTCGGTTGGGGAGGGGCAAATCCGCGCGTTTTTGGGCTGTCGCGGGTCGATGGACGGGGTAGAATGGGGGTATGATCCGGATTCGCGAAATCGTGGACCCTGACCTGCGTAAGCGCGTGCTGCAAGCCCTGGCCGAGGCGCGAGGCTGCTCAGTGGCGGCGATTCCCGACTGG
>Ga0315278_10006915_pt1 | contig 10335 bp, 6 predicted proteins | sample YL17G06_0_MG_FD_203880 | JGI IMG/M metagenome (GOLD analysis project Ga0315278, IMG submission 203880) | Sediment microbial communities from Yellowstone Lake, YNP, Wyoming, USA - YL17G06_0 | ecosystem: Environmental > Aquatic > Freshwater > Lake > Sediment | place: USA: Wyoming | collected... | reverse complement strand
GTAATTTACTTCACGATATGCAATCGCTGCCAGTCCATATGAATTCACTGCAATAGAAGTGTAATCCGCTACGTTGACATCCCCATACCCATATCCTGCATTGTCCAGTGTCTGGCAAAACCAATATTGGAACGTATAACCAGGAGGCACTTCCCCACAATTACCTGTCTCCTCTCCGAGAGCCAGTGCCGGGCGGGCGATATATAATTCCGTTGGAGCTAAGTCATAGAAGGCATTCATGTAGGCGATCAGCGGGTAACCTAACCGATCGAGGGTCGCGGCTATTCCAACTCGAGTCAGGTTCCCACCGATTTCATCGATAGTCACGCATTCCCAAATTAAAGATGAATCACATAGATTTCCGGGTCCAGCCCAGGTGGCAAGCATAAGTTCTCCATTGGTTTTATCATAATAAGCAATTCGAAATGTCTGGCCAGGTTTCCGAGGAGCCAGCATTACAGCAGAAATCCCCACATCAGCGCTGGCGCCGGCAATGGTATCGGGGGAATATTGACCTGACATCATAAATTTCAAGTTCCCTGACCCTCCATCATAATAAGCAAAGTAAATGGTGCCATCCCAGCCGATATCTAATGAGGCATACATTCCCACCAGATCGCCGCTATCAACGACTTGACAATGCCAAAGTTTGAACGCATACCCCGACCCGCAGTTGCCATTACCAAGCACGTTTTCGGCGTACTTTAGCTCATCATCACCTGTTGAGTTCGAGACAAAGTATGCAATGGACGCCATTCCTTGAGAATTATATTTTAGGGAGGTGTACCATCCAAAGGCCAGGCTTTCCAATCCAGGGATTTCAATCAATTGGATGGTCCATGTATCTGGAGGGGTAAACTCTGCAAATTTGAGTGCCCGCAGGTTATCGTCGTAATAACTGATCCCCATCTTTAAAATATCCCCATACTGATAGAACGCAAGTGAGCTGAATTTACCCACATCACTTACTTCACCGTCGATCAGTATACAGGTCCACTTTGGATTCCCTGGGCACAGGCTCACTTCACCTGGGGCATAAGGTTTCGCCAACATCAAATTCGTACCTGTTGCGTCATAATAGCTGATATATGGCTGACCATTCAAAGGGTTGAAGGCAATTGAGGGGTATGATCCAGCTTTGTCATCGGAGGTTGAATCCACCCATTCAGTGGTCCATGGTGGATTGATCTGAGCAGCTAGAGTAGAGGCTTGTGTTTCCACACGGCGCACTTCTTGAGCCATGCTGGAATTGGAAATAAAGGACAAGAATAGAAGAACGATCACAAACGAGGAAATTGATTTAGATTTCATAAGATCCCTCCCATCAAATGCAACTCAAATCACCAGTTAAATCCCCTTAGCTCGATTGTATCATTTTTCTTTATTCCATAATTAAATATTCCTGATCACATCCAACCATCTTGATCGCCCTTGTTTTGTTTTTATAGGTGCGAAATATGATCAGGTTTTATCTACTTTTCGTTTTGAGTAGGTTTCCACTTGCGTTGGGGAACATGGACATGGATAGCTCAGAAATCTATAACACCTGGCGGAGTACCGACTAGATATACTTAATGGACCGCCAGACCAGTCGGACACCCAACCTTCTTGGGGTATTTATTGGGGAGGAATTCATGATGAATGGTGTCAGTATGGTGTAGGCTGATGCATGCGGTCGGAAGGCAGTGTTCTATTTACCAGTTCCTCAGCTCCCAAGCATGCTGAAATTAAGATAGAATAAAACCATGACCTGGCTACCGTTGGTTTTCATTGCTTTTTTTTGTGGTTCTATCCCCTTTTCCGTCTGGTTAGGAAAGCTCTTTTTAAGGGTGGATGTACGCCAATATGGAGATGGCAACCCAGGCGCAGCCAATGTCTTCAGATCCGGCAGCAAAGTCATCGGTTTATTGGCTTTGATTTTGGATATCGCCAAAGGCGCTGCACCAGTTGGAGTGGCTTATTTCAATCTAGGCATACGCGGAATGCCGATGTATTTAATCGCCATTGCACCAATGCTTGGGCATGTCTTCAGCCCCTTTTTAAGTTTCCGGGGTGGTAAAGCCATTGCCGTTTCTCTCGGTGTGTGGATTGGATTGACCATTTGGAAAGCATCCCTGACAGGTGTGATTGGAACAGTACTTGGAATCGCACTGATGACCTCCTCGGGTTGGGCAGTCATGCTTGGATTGGTTGGCATCCTGATGACACTGTTGATTTGGATTCCCGATCCACTTCTGCTTTTCGTTTGGGTGAGTCAAACGCTCATCCTGATGTGGACCCACCGGTCAGACTTGCGCCAAAGACCTCACCTACGTCCCTGGTTAGTAAAACGCCTATCCCCACACAAGTAGTGAATTTGTATGGTTACCTATCTGACCCATAAACTGATCCTGGACCTCATCTGGTTCCAATTGGTGGTTCTGGTAATCGTCCTGAGTAATATCCTGATTCTTCACCGCGCCCGGTCACGTGGGCAATTGCACCATTTCCCAACCGTCTCCATACTCGTTCCGGCGCGTAATGAAGAAAGGAGTATTGGTGGATGCATCCACTCGCTGTTAGAGCAGGATTACCCTACCTATGAAGTTATCGCCCTGGATGATCAATCCAGCGACGGTACATTCGCCATACTTGAGCAAATCGCAAGTTCACAGCCCAGATTGAAGGTATTGGTAGGCACTCCACCACCTAATGGGATGTCAGGCAAGAACTGGGCTTGCGCCCAGTTGGCTGACCAGGCTCAAGGTGACCTGCTGCTTTTTACCGATGCAGATACGGTTTTCAAGCCACAGGCACTGCGCCTGACCGTGTCTGCGATGTTGAGCCAGCAAGCTGACCTGTTGACCGGTTTTCCGCGGCAGAGCGTGCATACCTGGGGAGAAAGATTGCTCGTCCCCTTTTTTTCGTGGGCTGTTCTCTGTTTTATCCCACTGTGGGTGGCTTACCGGCTCAGGTTGCCAGCCCTTTCAAGCGCAGTTGGGCAAATGATGTTATTCCGCCGTGAGGTTTATCATAAAATTGGGGGGCATGAGAGCCTGGGGGCAGTTATTGTGGACGATTTGGTGTTGGCGCGACAGGTCAAGGCAGCTGGTCTTCGTTGGCGCGTGATGAATGTTGCAGATTTAATTACATGCCGGATGTATCACGAAAGCCAAGAAGCTTTTGATGGGTTTGCAAAAAACCTGTTTGCTTGCTTTGATTTTCACCTTTCAATTTTCCTGTTCGTCTTCACCTGGCTGGCGGTGCTTTTCTTGGAGCCGCTGATCGTCTTCGTGGCTTGGGTGCTTGGATTTGCCCCTACCGCCGTGCTCAGTGAGCTGGTTATTTGTATTGGTCTTTCATTGCTGCTCTGGCTCATCCCCTATATTGAGCTGGGTGTGCCCGTTTATCTTGGGTTTATTTACCCTGTCACGATCGTTACAAACGAAGTGGCTGCCTTTCAATCCCTGCAGTTGAGTATGGCGGGTCGTTTATACTGGAAAGGCCGGTCGCTGGAACGCCCGAAATGGAAGTGGCTTTAAGGATTTCGGATTAGATCAACCGGGGTCAGATAGCCCTGGTTTTGTTTTCGCAGGATCATATTCTTCTGATAAACATGTCCAGCGCATGCGCAATCTCAACCAGCTTGTGAGGGTCGACGATGTCAATGTTATCTTTTGGGGTATGGGTAATTTCCTGGCTGTCGATATGGTCGGTGAACCATTGAGAGGATACGGCCATGGCGGGGCAGCCATTTTGAATGAATATACTGTGGTCTCCCTGCACCCAGGCTGAGCCTTCTACGATCCCATCAAAATTATGGATGACATCTTTGGCATGGTTTTCCATTTCTCCAGGTAGACCATAAAATGAAAAAGCTGATCCACCCTCCTTGTACCCTGCGCCATCAATATTGATGTTCAGTAGAATTTCCTGAAATCGATCCTGGTTTTGATGAACATACAGCATCTGGCCGGGAACGGCATAGTAATCTTCACCATTCAATGCCACAAGCTCGATCAGCTTATTCCCATCATAATCCCTCAACAGATCTGCCAGCAGAAGTAGCACGACCACACCGCTGGCATTATCTATCGCACCTGGGGTGCCTTTCTTTGTGTCGATGTGAGCAGTTAGAACGATGCGCTTGCCTGATTCCTTCCCCTTGCAGGCGATCACGTTATAGCCATTCCCTGGAACACGCCTGGATTTGGAGTTTAATTGGACAATCCTTCCGACATTCGGTAAAAGCCTGGACCCTTCTTCTTCAGTCATATAAACGGAGGGGATGTCAAAGTCCCCGTCTTCAATCAATGGGAATGGATAGATACCTCCGGCAAGCGATGGGTTTCTACCGGTTGCGCAGACGATTGCAAGCGGCGCACCAATCTCGAGCAGATATATTATGCGCTGGTGTTCCTCAGGGTTATAAAATACAAAATTTTTGGGCATGAGCTGCTCTTTGACGATCTCCCCGTGCAAGAGCAATATTTTTCCAGTGACATTTGTCCTTTCAAGCTCATCAATACTGGATGCACTGACCAGCTGCCCCCCCACATCACAGCCCAGTGAATACGGGCTAACATTTACGCGAAAACTATCATCACCACAGCGCAAACTTGCTCCACCATCGACCCAATCCATGGCATCAAATTCCTGGGTCTCTGTGTCCCATCCTAATGAGCAGGCCATATCTTCAAAATAGCGGGTGGCAGCCCGGTTGCCTTCACTACCGACGCTCCTGTCGGCGATCTGGGAACACAGCATTTGAAGATAAGTCTCACTTTTTTGGTGGAGATTTTTCATCTTAAATTTCCTTGTTTTGATTTATAAAATCAGGATTATTGTTGCCATCCAATATTGGCGGTTCAGTGATTTAGAAATTCCTGACTTGTTCTCGCGACTGTGCTAACGGATGTATATATTTATCTGCACACGTTATTATAACTTCCTACTCACAAGCCTAACAAAAAGCGCCCTCCAATCGGAGGGCGTTTAATCTTTATTGTAAATCGATTTGGCGCAGCTCGTCTGAGGCGTTGAGATGCATGGAGGCACGTTCGAACTGGGCAGGCATGGTTGCAGGGCTACGGACTACTCCACAGGAAATCCGTCCAGTGTACGGGGTGGTCAGCAGATATTGTTTCATCCCGGCCCTATATAATTTGCCTGCGGACAGCTATATTGAGCTCAGAGTTGTTCTACCTGATCGCTTCACTGCATCAGGATAGTCCCTAGAACGAAGAACACCCCAAGAAAGTAGTGTTCCTGTTTTCCTGATAACTATTCACCATTCAAAATTCGCTTGGCCACCTTCTGGGCACCAACCATCACGTTCAATACCCCGCCAGAGCTCTCACTCTGTGCACCGATAAACCATAACCCTTTGATGGGTGTCTTATGAGCCGGTGGCTTGTTGCCCATCACCGGTGGCACCCCACCGAATGAGTGATGTTTCTGGTGGGTGCGTTTGCGATAATCTTCAGGGGTGAGTATCAGGCGTGTTACAGTGTGCTCCCGTAAGTTGGGGATAAATCGTTCTGCTTCCGCCACCAGTTTATCTGCCAACTCTTCTTTACGGATGGACCAGGTGCCCTTGGCGAGAGTATCCGGCGCGACAGTATAAACTGTCACTGCGTATTTTCCACTTGGAGCCAGGGAGGGCGAATGCAGCGAAGGGATATAGATCAGGAAACCTTCCTTGCCTTCGTGGTAATCACCAGTACGAAGGCGTTTTACTGCCCCTTCCAGGTCTTGGGTATTGTAGTAGTAACACAGGGCAGCGGGTTGGTAGGGGGTGGGATCGAAGTCGATACCCAGCTGAACCATCAGCACTGATTCCATCAGGCGGTTTGATTCGATCTGCTTGTTCAGTTCTTCAGGCAGGCGCTCGCGACCAATCAGGTCGAAGAAGACTTCCTTCATCCCACCCGAAGCAAGCACCAAATCGGCGGGTTCAATGTGCCCATCAGCGAGTTCCACACCAGTCGCTCGTCCGTTCTCAACGACGATACGCTTGATTGTGGTATTGGTCACCACTTTTCCACCATTTCCAAGCACTACGCCCATGACAGCGCTAACCAGCGTCTGGCAACCACCGAGGATATAGGTGAAGGCGGTTTGGGCACTCTTTGTACCTGGATAAGTCGGGGTGCGCTTGTCGAATGCAGTCTCCAAGTGGATGGATGGCACGCCCAATCCCGGGAATTCACTCGGGGCAGTAACGAAATCAGCCACAATGCCCAGGAATACAGTTTTCAGCACCGCCGACTTAAAGTAGTAATCCATCAACTGGCTCGCACTCCATTTCGCCTTGGCCTTGACTGGCTGGAAGGCCAGCAACATACGTAGTTTGAGCCACAAGGTGGTCAAGCCGCGGGCAGTCTCCGCTTGGCGTGCTATACCCATCAGCTTGATCATATGGTCATAGAAATGGTAATACCGGTCGAGGGCGTCACCTTCGGTTGGGAAGAGTCCTTTCAGTCGTTCCCGCCTCCAGTATGGACCTTCGTATTCCTTCGGCCTCCACAAAGCAAACTCAGGCACGGATAATCCCCGGTCCTCGTGTACAGCCGGGACCCGATCACTGATCCCCAATTCCTCGAGGATGGCCCGTCCTTTGTCGCCAGGGGCAAAACCCTCCAGCAGGAGCGGACCGATATCCCAACCGAAGCCATCTTGCCGGATGGTGGCGGTCACCCCGCCGGGGGCATTAAACTGTTCGAAGATGGTGATATTGTGCCCAAATTTGGCAAGGTAGGCGCCCGCCGTCAAGCCTGACATGCCTGATCCGATGATGATGATTTTCATGCTGCCTCCTGGGTTTTGGCTGTATTACGTTCAGCCAATTCCTTGACCAACTCAGCATGGTTCTTGCGGGTGATGGGATACCAGATCAGAAATGGCAGGCTGATCAAGATGACCACTGCCGGCACGATGGAAAAGAAGAACCGGATGCCAAACAGGGCGTGAGTTGTTTGGTCCACGTTGGGTACATAACCGAATAGTCCCAAGGCCCATCCGCTAACGGCTATCCCTAATGCACCGGTAAACTTGGTCAGGAAAGCCCACAGGCCATAGTAAATACCTTCACGTCGTTCTCCGGTCATTTTTTCATCGTATTCAATCACATCCGGCAGCATGCTCCATGGACAAACCCACTGAGCTGAAAAGCCCATCCCGGCAATGGCTGCCACAACATAGATCAATGGGGTTGGCTCATGCGGTAAGAAAAAACTGGTCATAACCGCCACCGAAGCGATGAACAACCCCAGTGCATATGCCGGTCCTTTATTGATCCTGTCGGCGATCATTTTAACTGGAATGATGAAAATACCGATCATCAACAACATCACAAGGAGCACAAAGGAAACCTGTTCTCCCATATCCAGTTGATAGGTGATAAAGTAGGGCACCAATGCCGTCAACACAGTGAAACTGAAGCTGCTTAAAATAAAAGCAATCATCAATATTATGAAAGGCCTGTTCTTGAAAGATGTAAAAATCGCCTTTATTGGAGGAATCTTGGATGGCTCTCCGGCTAATTCAGGTCGTTCCTTGACCGAGAATGTTGTAATCAGAGTGGTGGTAATGGCGATTACTCCGAAGACCGCCCCGGTGACACTCCAGGCCTGCTGCATGTTCAACCCAATGCCCTGGAAGATCCCAGCCAGAAGAGTAGTCAGTGCTGCCCCAAGGATATAACCGATAACACTGAAGATCATACGGACTGAGGTCAGGCTAGCGCGTTCATTGTAATCGCGGGTCAGTTCTGGCGTCATCGCATAGTATGGGACAGTGGTCATGGTGTGGAATGTGTCCACAAGCCAGAAGCTGATTAGCACAGCCAGGAAGGCAGACACACCTGTCAAGCCCTTTGGTAACGAGAACATGATCCAAGCAGAAATACCGAGTGGCACAGCCCCAATCAGCATGTAAATCCGCCGTCGACCAAAGCGCGATCGAGTCCGGTCCGACAAGTACCCGAAGAGTGGATCGTTAATCGCATCCCAGGTCAGCTTTCCAACCATCAGAGCCAGGCCAGCCAGAGCTGGATTGATCCCAGCAACGTCGGTGTAGTAAAAAAGCAGAAAGAACTGTATGGCCGAGGTGATCAGAGCAAAACCCAGATCCGCTAATCCGTACTTGAATTTACTACCAAGGGTAAGTTTTTGATTCATGGGTGGCCTCACAACGAGATGGGAATGGTAGAATGGTTTCAGCGATTCTTATAGTAGTATTATAGTGCAGTAGGGTATCATGAAAAAGGAATTATTCAGCAGATTTTGGGTGAAATTATGGCTGAGAGCCCGATACCGGCAAGCCCAAAGCCACTGTACAGATCGCGTTTTCTTCTTCTCACTTTTTTCCCACAATGGTGCAGATGTGTTGCAGTTTGTGATTGGCAGCGCTTGGGTTCGGTTCGCTACTGCCTGCTAGCATGGCTTCAGGCGCGGCAGTGACACGTGACTTAGAGATGCAATTAGGTAGGTTCAAACATTTTACGCTTGCCTGGAATGTTACGGACTACTCCACAGGATATCCGTCCAGTGCACGGGGTGGTCAGTAGCCGACTCGGGTGGCAGAATGTAGGTTGGGTTGGAGGCGGATAGGTTCTGGGAAAGGAAAATGTGGTCGATGCGGTTATCTCCAGACATATCTACGCCATCCGGGCTGACCTCTGATGGGTAGACACTCGTCCAGGCATTGGTATATACGCTATCAATAAGCTGATAGGGCTCTTCGTTATCTCTAAGGTTGTAATCACCCAGGGCGATCACATACGGTTTACCTTGCGAGCGTGCTAAAAGGGTCTGTGCAAAGGCCAGCATGGCTGGGTCTGAGCCGTCGGGGTGAACGTCATAGATCGTGAAAAGCAAACCTGCCACTTCGACTTCGGCTTCGGCGACACCGGTCTCGTCCTTATCGCTGTACATGAACGCCGTGCGTGTGTTCTGCAGTGGATACTTTGACAGGATGGCTGTGCCAAAAGTACCGGTGACGGTTTTTGGACCGTAATAAGAATAATAGCCCAGCCCTTCAGCAAAGTAACGGACGTAATCATTATTGTTCAGGGAGATACGGGTTGAATCGGTTTCCTGCAGGGAAAGGATATCGGGTGAAACCTGGTGCATGAGGGCGAGCTGGGCTTCGAAGGATTTCTCAGCGAATTCATCGTTGGATTGCTGGGTGTTGAAAGTCATCGCCCGCAGCGAGGTTATACCAGCTGCGTCCACCTGAACGCGCTTGGATGGTAGTGCAAATACCAGTGTAGTCAGGAATATCACAGCTAGCAGGGCTGAAACAACCCAGGAATAGCTACCTGTGGGTTCATTTTCAGGGGTTGGTTTACTTCTCAATGCAAGCCACACGAGCAGGCTGATACCGCCTGAAAGTAAAAAGTAAGTCAGCCAGTAAGTATTGCGGAAGATAGGGCTAATGGGTTCGATATAACCCCACACATTGGAGAATATATTGACAAAGATCAACAAGATCAGCAAGAAACTCCCCAAAAGAATCCCAGGCGCCAGGCTGCGGGGCGGCGGGTCAAAGGATTGCATCTGCCGGAGGAAGACTTGCAGGTCAAAGAAGAGCACCGGGAAGAGCAGGAGCATCATCCCAAGGGGGACCATCTGGAGCAAGGATGGCGCCCCTACCACCACCGCCGGCGAATCCAGTGTGGGTGGGAACGAAACCCGCTGTGCCAGGAGTGTCAGGGTCAGGCTGAGGGTAAACAGCAGGTTCCAGGCTACCAATAGAGGCGGGGAGACGCGCTCGAATAGAACAGGCCGGTTTATGGATATCCAGGCCCAGCCCAGGGAAAGCAAGCTGACTGCACTGACTATCAGGGTGTAATTTCCCTCTGTCCAGCGGACGATCACGGCGGGGGCAGATACCGAAAAATAGACCAGGGTCAGGATAAGGTAGATGCCTAATATTGGAGAAGTGCGCTTTCCGCCCATTTGCGGGGTGGCTGGCTCACGCTTCAGGTTAGATAGCACCAGGCACAAGCCAAGCAACAGCCCCAAAACCCACCCAACCCAGCCACCAACGGGTGTAAGGGAGAATTCGATACCATGACCTGCAGTGCGTAAAAATGTGGATAAGCCCACCGCCAGTGCCAGCCCGGCTGGTGCCCACCGTCCAAATGTTGGCCAGCTCGTGATGAGCAGAAAGAACAGGCTGAGCGAGGCGGCAGTGGCAATGCCGGAGGCAGTTAAGCGATTGGTAGTGTTTAGGTACGGAGTCAGCCCTCGTGCGATGAACAACACACCGAATAAGATCCATACCAGGAGGCGCGCATGCTTCTTAAAGAAGGGAAGCAGGAGCAAAGGCACGAAGAAAAACAACATGCCC
>Ga0315278_10006913_pt1 | contig 10335 bp, 8 predicted proteins | sample YL17G06_0_MG_FD_203880 | JGI IMG/M metagenome (GOLD analysis project Ga0315278, IMG submission 203880) | Sediment microbial communities from Yellowstone Lake, YNP, Wyoming, USA - YL17G06_0 | ecosystem: Environmental > Aquatic > Freshwater > Lake > Sediment | place: USA: Wyoming | collected... | reverse complement strand
GGCGCGGCGGAAGGCAAGCTGGAGCGTCTCCTGGAATACGGCCTTTTGCTCCTCCCTGCCTTCCAGGATTTTCGTTGCCGTTTCCACCTGGACGGTCAGCTGATCGTTCATCCCGTATTTAGTTCTGGTTTTCAAGGCATACCCCGGGCCGGCGTCCGGGATTGCCGCCAAAACCTCGGTGATTTTTTCGGGGAAAAGATTGATCCCGCGGACCGAAATCATCTGATCCGTTCTCCGGAGCACCCGGTCCATGCGCGTCAGAGTGCGGCCGCAGGCACAGGGTTCGGAATGCAGGGCGGTCACATCGCTGGTTCGGTAGCGGAGGAGGGGATAGGCGCTGGTGGTCAGGGTGGTGAGGACCAGCTCGCCCTCCTGCCCCTCGCTCAGAACTCTCCCGGTCTGCGGATCGATGATTTCAGGCAGGAAGTGATCTTCGAAGATGTGCAGGCCCTTTTGGGCCGGGCACTCCCCGGAGACGCCGGGTTCGATCAATTCCATCACCCCGTAGATATCGTAGGCCTGAATCCGCAGATTTTCCTCGAGCGCCTGGCGGACGCTTTCGGGCCACGGCTCGGCGCCGAAGAGGCCGGTTTTCAGGAAGAGGGTTTTGGGATCGAGCCCTTTCCTCTTGACGTTCTCCATGAGGTGCAGGGCGAAGGATGGCGTTGAAGTCAGAACCGTGCTGCGGAAATCCTGCATGATCCGGATCTGGACGTCGGCGGGGGCGATCGAAGAGGGAACCACCGCCGCCCCGATCAGCTCGGCGCTCTGGCTGAAACGGATGGCGCCCATGAAGAGACCATAGTTGAAAGCCACCTGGATGATGTCGTGTTCGGTGATTCCGATCCCGACCATAATGCGGGCGACGAGCTCCCGCCAGATTTTCAGATCTTCCCGGGTGTAGCCGATGACGATGGGGTTTCCGTGCATGCCTAAAGGGAACTGCAGGCGCACCACATCCCGCAGGGGGACGGCGAACATCCCGTACGGATAGTTATCCATCAAGTCTTTCCGGGTGGTGAAAGGAATTTTTCCGAGATCGTCCAGGCTCTTGATGTCGTCCGGGCTCAACCCGGTCTCGTCAAACTTGTGCCGGTAGAAATCCACGTTGGCGTAGGCCTGGTTGGCGACAATCTGCAGCCTTTCGATCTGCAATTCCTGGAGATCTTTTCTCTTCATGGTTTCCACGTCCGGCTTGAAGATAGGCATGACGGCCTCCCTTAACGCTCCCATTTTCCCCGATAATCTTTTCCCAAAAAGGCTCTCTTGACTTCCTCGTTCCCGAGGAGTTCTTCTCCCGTGCCGGTCAGGAGGATTCGCCCGGTGTCCAGAACATAGGCTCGACTGGAGAGCCGCAGAGCTTCGCGGGCGTTCTGCTCGACCAGCAAAATCGTCGTCCCCCGCTCATGCAGGGAGCGGATCGTTTGAAAAATTTCCGCCACCACGGTCGGCGCCAGCCCCAAAGAGGGCTCGTCGAGCATGAGGAGTCTGGGTCTGCCCATCAGCGCCTTGCCAAGGGCGAGCATCTGCCGTTCCCCTCCGGACAGAAACGCAGCCGGCTGTCCCGTTCTTTCCCGGAGGACCGGAAAAAGCTGGAAAACCTGCTCCAGGTTCTCCTTCAAGGACTGGGGATCGCCGCGCCGGAGATAGCCCCCGAGCTCCAGGTTTTCCAGGACGCTTAAGGGGTTGAAAACCTTGTCGGTCTCTGGAACCTGGATGAGGCCAAGAGCCACGATCTTCTCCGGCCGGAGCCCCCGGGTCTCCGCTTCGAGAAAAACCCGGCTCCCGTTAGGTGAGGCATGGATGCCCGAGATCACGTTGAGCAGCGTCGTCTTCCCCGCCCCGTTGGCGCCGATGAGGGAAACGATTTCCCCGGCCCCGACATGAAGAGAGACGTGCCGCAGGACCTGGATCTTCCCGAAAAACGCGTCAATGTTTTTAATTTTTAACATAATGCAATTTACACCGCGGAGGGCGCGGAGAACGCAGAGATTTTTTGATCGAAAAACCAAAACCCAAAAATTATTCACCGCAGAGGACGCAGAGAGCGCAGAGATTTATAATTTAAAAGACAAAATCCAAAATTTCTGGAGGGTTATTTTCATGGTTTTAAGAATTTAAACATTCTCTGCGTTCTCTGCGATCTCCGCGGTGAATTTCTATTTCCCCAGATACGCTTCAATGACCCTCGGGTCTTTCTGGATCTCTTCGGGGCGGCCCTCGGCGATCTTGGATCCGTGGTGAAGCACAATCACCCAGTCGGAAATGCCCATGACCAAGTGCATGTTGTGTTCCACCAGGATGATGGTCTGTCCCATCTGCTTTACTTTGAGAACGAAATCGCCCATGGCCTCGGTCTCCCGGAGGTTCAGCCCGGCCACCGGCTCGTCCAGCAGGACAAGCCTGGGGCCGCCGGCCAGAGCCCTGGCAATTTCGAGCCGCCGCTGTTCGGCGACGGAGATATGGGTGGCCGGCCAGTCGGCTTTCTCCCGCAGTTCAAAAAAATCAAGAAGCTCTTCCGCCCGGGTTCGGATTTTTTCCTCTTCCCGGCGTTCCCGGGGCGGATGGAGCATGCCGAGAAGGAACCCGGATCGGGTCAGCGGATGCATCCCGACCATGACGTTTTCGCGGACCGTGAGATTCGCAAAAAGTTGGATCTGCTGATAGGTGCGGTTGATGCCCCGGGCGGCGATTTGAAAAGGTTTCAACCCGCGGAGGGAGGCGCCGTCGAACAAAATATCTCCCCCGCGGGCGGAATACACGCCCGAAATGACGTTCAGAAGGCTCGTCTTCCCGGCCCCGTTGGGCCCGATGATCGCCACGATCCTCTGGGCCGGGACCGAGAAGGAGAGGGCGTTCAACGCCTCCAGCCCTCCGAACCGCAGGGTCAGGTTCCGGCTCTCCAACAAAATTCGCTCCTCAGACAACCCTGTCTCCTCGCTTCTCCGGGTTTTCATGCGGCCGGCTGCTTTCGGACTGCCGGGGGAACTTCTTTCCGCCGGGACAGGATCCCGGCGATTGCGGGAAAAAGACCCTGGGGGAAGAAGACCAAAACGACCATCAGGATCAAACCGTATATGAGGACATTGTATTCCTTGACGGCGTGAAGCAGTTCCGGCAGAACCGTCAGCAGAATCGCGCCGAAGGCGGCCCCCCAGAGGGAGCCCATCCCGCCGATCAAAACCATGGTGATGACCTGAAGCGAATAAAAAATGCTGAAAGACCCCGGGCTGATGAAGGTCAGATAATGGGCGTAGAGGCTGCCGGCCAGGGAGGCGAGGACCGCGCTGGTCACAAAAATCTTGATTTTGAAGGTCTCCACGTCGACCCCCGCGCAGCGGGCCGCAATCTCGTTGTGGCTGAGGGCGGCCATGGCGCGGCCCGCGCGCGAGTGAATCAGGTTGAGGGCCAGCAGGAGGACCCCGCAGGAGACGGCCCAGAAGAGATAGTAGATCTTGAGATCCGAGTCGAAGACCCAGCTTCCGATGGCGAGGCGGGGAATCCCGGCAAAGCCCGAAGGCCCGCCGGTTAGGGAATCGAGCTGGACCATGACGATATAAATGATGACGTTGAATCCCAGGGTGGCCATCACTAAATAATGGCCTTCGAGCTTCAGAGTGGGGATCCCGAGGATGTAGGCGATCAGTCCGGTTAGGATCATGGCCAGGACTACGGTCGGCCACAATGGCATCGCGTAGGTGGTGGTGAGAATCGCCGAAAGATAGGCTCCCAGGCCAAAGAAGGCGGCGTGGCCGAGGGAGATCTGCCCGGCATAACCCAAGAGCAGGGTCAGTCCGATGACGAGGATGATATTCAAGGCCGCGAGGTTCAGGACCATGAGGTGATAACTGTTCTTAAGAGCCAGAGGCAGCAACCCGATGGCCAGCGCCCAAAGGAGAAGATAGGTTTTGTTCTTTTTACCCATGATCGTTCAAACCCGCTGCAATCTTCCCTTGCCCAGGATCCCGCTGGGCTTGAAAAAAAGAACCAGGAGCAGGATCAGGAAGGCGATGGCGTCCTTGTATTCGGAGGAGATCAGGCCGGCGGCAAGGGACTCCAAAACTCCAAGGAGCAGGCCCCCCAGAACCGCCCCGGGCATGGAGCCGTACCCGCCCAGGATGGCCGCCGAAAACCCTTTCAACCCGAGCATCATCCCTACATCGTAGGAAGTCGTGGTGATCGGGGTGAGCGTGATGCCGGCAACCGCCCCCAGCGCCCCGCTGAGGGTGAAGGACAGAAGGATCATCCGATCCACGGGAATTCCCGTGAGCCTGGCCGACCGCCGGCTGGCGGCCACGGCGCGCATGGCCTTGCCGATGAAGGTTTCCTTGAAGAAATAGTTCAAAGCGACCACGACGGTTAGGGTGATGCCAAAAATCCACAAGCTCTGAGGCATGACGGCGGCGCCGAAAAAGACAAGGGGGGCTTCACCGGAAAGGGGGGGCAGGGTCATGGGATTCTTCCCCCAGACAATCATGACCAGACCTTTGATAAAAATGGAGGCCCCCACGGTGATCATCACCAGAATGAGGATTTCCTTGGACTCCGCCCGCCGCAGGGGGAAACGCTCGAGAAGCAGGCCCACGGCGGCCACCGCCCCGATGGTCAGGAGGAAGGCCGGAAACATGGGGAGGCCGAGAAAGCTGTAAAAGGTGATCATGAACATGCCGCCGAGCATCACGAATTCGCCCTGGGCGAAATTGACGATTCCCGTGGAGTTGTGGATGAGGGAAAAGCCGATGGCGATCAGGGCGTAGGTGCTGCCGGTCGTCAGGCCCGAAAGAAGAAATTGAAAGATTTGCAGGGTCAGGGTCATTCTGTCTCTTACGATGAAAAGGAGTATCCGCGCTTCAGCGCTTGGAGGTTCGCTTCTCGGAACCGGGCCGGAGATATTTTCCCTGTCACGGATTCGACCAACGGGTAATCGCAAAATAATTTCCTCTTCTCGAGGGCAAATCCCAGCAGCACCAGATTAGCCATGAGCGGGGAGCCCATGGCCGCGGCCAAGCCCGTCGCGTCGATGACGGGGTGCGACGAAGACCCGGTGGCGTTCAACAACAAGGCCCCCCGGGGGGAAAGCAGATGGATAAATGTTTCCAGGGAGCCTTCATCCAAAACCAGCATCACCTCCGCCCGGCCGCTTCCGATCAAAGAGCCCTTGAAAGGGCCCACCTTGAGAGTCGAAATGACCGACCCCCCGCGCATGGCCATGCCGTGGGTTTCGGAGGCCATGACCTCCAAACCCATCTCCAGGGAGCACTCCGTGAGAAGGCGGGTGAGAAACAACACGCCCTGCCCGCCCCGCCCGACGATCGCAATCTGCATTTTCATTTGAAAGACCTTTCTTCACCGCAGAGAACGCAGAGAACGCAGAGAAAAAATTAAAAATAGTTCTTAAAAGCCCAAAAAACTTCAACAACTATAACTATGCAGAAATTCTTTTTGCATTTTGATTATTTTTATCTCTGCGCTCTCTGCGGCCTCTGCGGTGAATCATATTTGTTTGATAGCGCCCTGCGGGCAGACGTTCAGGCACACCCCGCAGCCCGAGCAGAGGTTCGGGTCGATCCTGGCCACGCCGGTCTGCGGATCCGGTCCAAGGGCCGGGCACTCGAAAGCCTGATAGCAAATCCCGCAGGCGAGGCAGTCGTCCGTGACTTTCAGGCGAAAGGAAGCCTGGGCTTTGGCAACGCCGGGGCTCATCAAGCAGGGGTGCTTGGAGATGATGACGGAAATTCCTCCGTTTCCGGACCGCAGATCTTTCTCCGCCTCTTTGATCAGGCGGGTCAAATCCGCCAGGTGATAAGGGTCGATGACCTTGATCACCTGCACCCCGCAGGCCCTGACGAGGTCTTCGATGGGGACGGCCTTGGCCGGTCTTCCATCCGCCAGACGGTCCAAGCCGGGGGTCGGCTGGTCCCCGGTCATGGCCGTGGTGGAGTTGTCTAAGATCAGAAGGATGAATTTGGCTCCCGTGTGGACCGCGTTGACCAGCGCGGGAATACCGGCATGGTAGAAGGTGGAGTCCCCGATGGTCGCAACAATCGGGCGGTCCTCGCCCCGCATCCGGTAGGCGTGGTAGAACCCGGAGGCCTGGCTGATGGCTGCGCCCATGCAGAGGACGGTGTCGACCGCGCCGAGGTTGAGGCCCAGGGTGTAACAGCCGATGTCGCTGGGATAGATTGCCTGAGGCAGGGCTTCGCGGATCGCGTAAAAAGCCGCACGATGGGGGCAGCCGGGACAGAGGGTCGGCCTCCGGGGCTTTCCCGCCGCCGGCGGTTTCTTCGCGGGCGCCAAACCTGAAAATTTTCGCAGAACTCCTTCGATCACATCGGGAATGAGTTCTCCTTGAGGGGGGACCGCCCCGTCCCATCTTCCGCGGATGCGGTCCCGCCGGCCCAACTGCATTTCGATCACCGGGGCGGTCTCTTCGATGATCAGAATGTCTTCGAAAGGCTCGATTTCCTTAAAGACCGTCGGCGCCTGGAGCGGGTGGGGCATCTGGATCTGAAACAGGGCGATCTGCTCCTCCAGACCGAGCTCGACGATAAGATCGTACGTATGGGCGAAGGCGGCGCCGGAAGACACGATCGCTTTGGATGTTTTTTGGCCGCCCAGGACCCGCTTGAAAAAATCCTTCCCGTATTGGGCACTCAGGGTTTCGATCTTTTTATTGAGCTGCTGATGAAGGGTCAGACGATAGCGGGGAGTCGCCGCCCAGCGCTGGGGATTCTTGGAAAAACCGGATGGCGGGGGAGGGGCGGCGATGGGCCCGAGGGTGACTCCCTGGCGGGCGTGGCAGACCCGGGTGGTCGGCCGGACCATGACCGGGATCTCGAATTCCTCGGAGATCCGATAAGCGAAGGCGATCAGGTCTTTCGCTTCCTGGGGCGTCGAAGGATCCAGGACCGGGATTTTTGCCATCAGGGCCATCAGCCGGCTGTCCTGCTCGGTTTGGGAGCTGTGCGGCCCCGGGTCATCGGCGGAAATGATGAGGAATCCGCCTTTGACTCCGGTGTAAGCCGAACTCATGAGGGGATCGCAGGCGACATTCAGCCCCACTTGCTTCATGCTGACCGCGGCCCGGCCTCCGGTGTAGCTGACGGCCAAGGCCGTTTCAAATGCCACCTTTTCATTGATCGACCACTCGGCGAGGGCCGGGCTCTTTTCCGCCTGGGCCATTTGCAGGAAAGAAGAGAGAATTTCCGAGGCCGGGGTCCCGGGGTAGGAAGCCGCGAAGACACAGCCGTTTTCCAAAAGCCCGCGCGCGATCGCCTCATTTCCCAGAAGAATTTTTTTCATCTTTTCTCCATTAGAATTCACCGCAGAGAACGCAGAGAGCGCAGAGCATAAAGATATCAGGATCAAAAAAAAGAAGAGTCCTCAATCCAATGCCCAAATTCAATTCGTTTCTGCCATTTCTATTAATATTTTTTTCTCTCTGCGCGCTCTGCGTTCTCTGCGGTGAAATTGAAAATAAAAAAGCCGCGGGCAACTGAGGCTGCCCACGGCTTTTGATTCGTTCTTCCTGTATCAGTTTATGGCCGGTTTACGGGCAAACCTCTCCTTTCATTCTGTTCCACCACCACCACCAGTTAGAAAGAAGCTTTTTACCCATTGAACCTTTTCCTTAAAAATATATTTCTTTCTACTATGTTTAGGCGAACCTTGTCAAGAATTTTTTTCAGTTTGGGTTAGCAAAATAATAATGTCCTATGGGCTCTGGGGCTGCTTAGAATTCTCGAGGGCGACTTGGAAGGGCGAAGAGGGGGATTTTTTCCGGAGGAAATAATTCTCCAGCACTTTTCGGGCCACGGGGGCGGCCACCGCCCCGCCGCCGCCGCCGTGTTCGACGAAGGCCACGACCGTGATCTCCGGGTTCTGAGCCGGGGCGAAGCAGGCGAACCAGGCGTGGTCCTGGAATTCGGGCAGATTGGCTTCGCTCCTGCCTTCCCGTTTTTGGATAACCTGGGAGGTCCCGGTTTTCCCGGCCACGTTGAACCCTTGGACCTTTGCCCGGGCGCCGGTTCCGGTCGGAGCATTCACCACCCCCCACAGCGCTTCCCGGAGAAATTCCACGTGTTCGGGGTTCAGATGCAAATTCCTGGCCGCCAAAGGCGGGATCTCCTGAAGAATCTCGCCATCGGGGCTGCGCACGGATTGAACGATCCGGGGTTGAAAATATTTCCCGCCGTTGAACAAGGCCGAGAGGGAGGACGCGACCTGAAGAGGAGTCGCTAAATTGAAGCCCTGCCCGATGGCTACGGAAAGAGTTTCTCCTGCCTGCCAGGGAACGCGAAAACGCTTCAATTTCCAGGCGGCGGTGGGGACCAGACCGGATTTTTCCTGGCCCAGGGGGTAACCGGTGGGTTTCCCGAATCCCAGGGCATAGGCGTATTTGGCAATCCGGTCGACGCCCAGCCGCAACCCCACCTGGTAGAAGTACACGTCGCAGGATTCTACGATGGCCCGCCGCAGATCCACCCGTCCGTGCCCTTCTTTTTTCCAGCAGTGGTAGTCCCGGTTTCCGAAGGGAAACGCTCCGGAACAGGAGAAAACCGTATCGGGGGTAATCACTTTTTCCTCCAGGGCGGCGAGGGCGGTTATGATTTTGAAAACCGAGCCGGGGGGGTACTGACCCTGGGTCGCCCGGTTCTGCAAGGGACGGGCGGGGTTGCCGATGATACTTTTCCAGTTATCAGGCGTGATTCCCCGGGCGAAGAAGTTGGGATCGAAATCGGGCTTGCTCACCATGGCAAGGATGTCCCCGTTCCGGGGGTCTAAGGCGACGACGGCGCCGTTTTTCCCGGCGAGGGCTTCGGCGGCGGCCTTCTGCAGTTCGAGGTCGAGGGTCAGGGAAAGATTATTGCCGGGGTTGGGCTCCACGGTTCCCAGGACCCGCATCATCCGGCCCATGGCGTTCACCTCGATTTGCCGCCCGCCGCTCTCCCCCATTAGCTCCACCTCATACTTTTGCTCGACCCCGTATTTTCCAACCAGATAGCCGACCTTGTGGCTGCCGTACGCTTCCTTTTCCAGCTCTTCCTGGCTGATCTCTCCCAGGTGGCCGATGACATGCGAAGCCAGAGGGCCGTACGGATAGTTGCGCCGAATCACCACATCGACCATCACGCCGGGAAGATCCAGACGGCGGGTTTCCACCAGGGCCAGCTCTTCCCGGCTGATGTTTGCCTTTATTTTGAAAGCTTGGGAAGGGGGGGGCTCCTTGGCGGCAGCCAGGCGGGCTTGGAGCTTTTCCTGATCCAAGGAGAGGGTCTGGCTCAAAGGGCGGATCAGCGTCTCGGAGCGGCGGAGGTCCTGCCGGTAAAGGGAGACATCGAAAGCCGGGAAGCTGTCGACGAGCGGAATGCCCTCCCGGTCGTACAGGATCCCGCGGGGGGCGGGAATGTCCTGAATCCGGATGCGGTTGTTCGCGGAGAGGTTTCGGAAGTCCTCCCCTTTGATGATCTGGAGGTGCCAGAGCCGCACCAAAATCAGCGCGAAGGCAACCGCCATGGCGATATTGATGTACGTAAAAACTCGGGTGGCTTCGGGTTGTTCGTTTTTATCCAGCTTCAAATTCATTTCAAGCGCTCTTGGGGGGCGGAGTCATGCGGGGCAAGGACTCCACCTTTTTGAAAAGAATCCAGACCGGCCACCCTGCCAGGCTGGTGGCCGCAGCCTGGGCAAGGATCCAGGTTCCCGGCGGATAGGTTATCGTCGGCGCGACGCCCAGGACAAACGGGAGAAGGCCGATCAGAAGATCCTGGAGGATCAAAGCGCCGAACACCAGGAGCAAGCGGAAAGAGAGGGCTTCTCCGATGAGGATAAACTTTGTTAGGGACTTGAGGAGAAAAAAAAGGATGAAATAAGTCATCAGGATAATGCCGCCGGGGCTTCCGGAGAACAGTTCGTAAAGGAGCCCGCCGGCCCCGACCAGGGCGGCCCCCGAGAAAAGATAGGGAAGGGTGCCCACATAAATCACAAAAACCAGCATCAGGTCCGGCTTCAAAAAAGGAGGGAAAATTTCGCTGATCCAGGTGGTCTGCAACAATAGGATGAGATAAAAAAGGAAGAGAAGAGCGGAAAAGAAAGGAACCGTCATTCCGCGCTCCTTTGAGGCGGCCAGAACGGGAACGCCTTTCCCGGCGAAGAAGTAAAGAAATGGCGGAAACAAACCTCCAGATTCCCGGCGATCGAGCGCTTGCTGCCGAGGAGGTAAAGAGCCGGTTTGAGAAAAAAGATTTCATCCCCGATTTTTTCCGCCCGCCCCGCGTCAGCCGGATTCGGGTAGCCTGCCGCGTCCCTTCCCGCCTCGAAGAGCGGGACGATTTT
>Ga0315278_10006911_pt1 | contig 10337 bp, 6 predicted proteins | sample YL17G06_0_MG_FD_203880 | JGI IMG/M metagenome (GOLD analysis project Ga0315278, IMG submission 203880) | Sediment microbial communities from Yellowstone Lake, YNP, Wyoming, USA - YL17G06_0 | ecosystem: Environmental > Aquatic > Freshwater > Lake > Sediment | place: USA: Wyoming | collected... | reverse complement strand
TTGATATGCGAACTGTGGCGACCTCTCTGGCAACAGAATGCGATCAAAAACAGCACGAAAGAAACGTCGAATTTCGTTTCTCGAGACAGCGGACAACGAAGGAAAAGAAAAAACTCAACCTCCACGCTTCTCTTTCTCTCCCAACCACACCAGGAGCTCCCGAGGACCTCGTCCCTCCGGCCACAGCGACGACGACAGCCGTGCTCGACGTCGGGGGGATGTCCTGCGGCGGGTGTTCGGCGGCCGTCAAGCGGATCCTCACCGCGAGCAAGCTCGACGGGAATTCGAGCGCCGTCGAGGGGGCCTCGGTCAACCTGCTGACCTCGACCGCGGTCGTCCGCTTCCGGGGCGCCCTCTCGCCCCGCGAGGCCACGGCGGCGGCGGAGGCGGCCGCGGCACTGCTCACAAAGAAAGGCTTCCCCTCCGCCGCGAGGGGCGACGCCGAGGGCGACGTCAACGCCGCCGCGCAGGCCTCGGACCTCGCCCGCCAGCGCGAGCTCGCCCGCGCCTCTGTCGACCTCGCCGTCGCGTGGGGCCTGGCGCTGGTCTGCTGCGCGCACCACGCGGGACACTGGCTGCACGCCGCCGGGATCCACTCGATGGCGCACGGGCCCGTCGCGGAGGCCCTGTCGAAGCCCCTGGTCGCCGGGATCCTGGGCGCGGCCGCGCTGGCGGGACCTGGCAGGCCTGTGCTCTCCGACGGCGCCGCCGCGCTCTTCAAGAGGGGTTCCCCCAACATGAACTCGCTCGTGGCCCTGGGCTCCGTCGCCTCCTTCACCGCGGGAGCCCTGGGCCCCACGCTCTTCCCCAGCCTGGGGTTTGGCGCCAGCTTCATGGAGGAGCCCGTGATGCTGCTCGCGTTCGTCCTCCTGGGGAGGGCCGCCGAGGCGCGCGCGAGGCTCGAGGCCGGCGCCGACCTGCGGGCGCTCGCGGGCCTGGTCCCGAGCGACGCGAGGCTTGTCCTCGACCCCGGCCTCGCTCCGGGGGCAGCAACAGGGAACGGTGAGGCTTCTGCTCCATCTTCCTCGTCGCTCTCCCCTCTGGCCGAGACGGCTCTCGTCAGGACCGCGGCCGTCGCCGTCGGCGACGTCGTGCGCGTGCTTCCGGGCGAGAGGGTCCCCGTCGACGGAGTGGTGATCTCCGATTCGAACTCTTCCTCTGCCGACGAGGCCCTTTTAACGGGAGAGAGCGCTCTAGTTCAGAAGCGGGAGGGCGACGCGATTGCCGCGGGCGCGGTGGTCTACGGCTCGCCGCTCGATGTCAGGGCCACCGCGACCGGCGGCGACTGCGCCGTCGCGAGGATGGCGGCCCTGGTCAAGGACGCGCAGTCCCGCGAGGCGCCCTCGCAGCGGCTGGCCGACGCCGTTTCCGGCAAGTTCTGCTACGGGGTGCTGGGCATCGCCGCGGCGACGGCGCTGTTCTGGGGCAGCGGGCTCGGGCTGGGCCTGGTCCCCGGCGCCGCCGCCGCCGCCGGCGTCGCCGCCGGCGTCGCCGCCGCCGCCGCCGCGCCGCCGTTCGCTGCCTCGGCCTCCCTGTCCCTGGCGGCCAAGCTCGCCATCGACGTCCTCGTCGTCGCCTGCCCCTGCGCTCTCGGCCTGGCCGCGCCCACGGCGGTGCTCGTGGCGTCGAGCGCCGGGGCTCGCCGGGGCCTGCTGCTGCGCGGCGGCGGCGCGACGCTGGAGGCGCTCGCCGCCGTCGACGCCGTCGTGTTTGACAAGACGGGCACGCTGACCCGCGGCAGGCCCGAGCTCGTCGCCTCCTCCGTGTTCCCTCTGGGGCAGGGAGGAGGGAGGGACGGCGGCCTCCCGCTGCTGCTCGCCGCCGCCGCTGCGGCAGAGGCCGGGACGCTGCACCCGATCGCGTCCGCCGTGAGGTCCGCCGCGGCCGAGGCCGGCGTCCTGCGCGCCGAGGACTCGTCGTCCGCCGCCGCTGCCTCTTCGGGGCTCGAGGTTCCTCTGCTGGGCTCCGCCGTCTCGGAGTGCCTGACTGCCGCCGGGGACGGCTCCAGGGCGACGCTGGTCGATGGGCGCGTCGCCGCCGTGGGGCGCAGGCGCTGGGTCGAGGAGCAAGTCGGGGCTCTGTCGAGCGGGGAAGAGGAGGAAGCTTCGACCTCGTCCTCCTCCCCTTCTTCTTCCTCTTCATCTTCCTTCTCCGGGGAAGACGCCGCGACGGCGACGGGCGCCACCACGATCTTCGTCGGGCTCTCCGGGCCCGGCATCCTGGGCACGCTCACCTTCAGGGACGCGCTGCGGCCTGACGCCGCAGCGACGGTCGCGGCCCTCCAATCGGGCAGCCTCGGCATCCGGCGCGTGCTGCTGCTCTCGGGCGACGCGCCCGCGGCCGTCGCCCGCGTCGCGGCCGCCGTCGGCATCGCGCCGGAGAACGCCGTCTCCCGCGCGCGCCCAGAGGACAAGGTCGCCGCGGTCCGCTCCCTGAGGGAGCAGGGGTACGTCGTCGCCATGGTCGGCGACGGCGTCAACGACGCGCCGGCGCTCGCGGCAGCCAACGTCGGGATGGCACTTGTCGCCGCGGGTCCGTCAAACTCTTCAAACTCTTCTTGGACCTCGACCTCTTTTTCTTCAAACTCGTCGTCGACCTTCGCCAAGGGCACCGACGCGGCGGGGGACGCCGCGGACGTCGTCCTCCTCGGGGACCGCCTCTCCCAGGTCCCCGAGGCCCTCGAACTCGGCAGGGGGACCCTGGCCAAGATCCGGGCCAACCTGGGCTGGGCGCTGTTCTACAACGCCGCGGCGCTGCCGCTCGCCGCGGGCGCGGCGCTCGCGCTGCCCTGGCTGCCCGGCGGAGGGTTCGCGCTCGACCCTTCGGTGGCGGGAGGGATGATGGCGTTTTCTTCGGTTGCCGTGGTCTGCAACAGCCTGCTGCTGCGGCCGGCATTTGCGAGGAAGGTGGAGCAGCTGGCGAGGGAGCTCGGGGAGAAGAGAGGCGAGGAGGGAGGACTTGGGGAGTTGCCTCCTGCTCGGAGTTCGTTTCCTTCGTCGTCGTCGTCGTCGACTCCACTGTAACTCAGAAACCGAATTCACTCTTTTTCAAACATTTCTCTCGCATCCATGCGCGTAGTCTCGCTCGGCCAGTCCGAGGAGTCGTCCACGCTCGTGGAGCTTCGCGGAACGCGCGTGCTGCTCGATGCGGGACTGAGCCTGGCCGCGTCGGCGAGGCTCGTGCAGAGAGAGGTGGACAACGACGGCGACGGAGAATCGAAATCCAAGAAGAAGAAGTCGGACCATCAGCGCCCTCACACAACGGGCCAGGGGGAGTTTCTGATCTCCGCTCCTGCCTATCGCACGGCGATGTTTGAGGTCAGTTCCTTTTGTTGACTTTGAGGGGGAAAGAGAGTCTGCTTCGGCGGTGAAATGAGATTTCCTTTTTCATTTCCCCCATCGCCTAGATTGATCTCGACCTCGACCCTTCTCCCCAAAAAAACTCGAACCCTACTCTCTCTCTCAGGCGACAGACTGCGGCGCCATCGACGCCGTCCTCGTCACCTCCGCCGCGGGACTGCTAGGCCTGCCCTATCTGGTCCAGGCCGCGGCGAAGGCGGTCGGGGGGCGGCGCGGGGTCTCGGCAGGGGACCCGCGTGCCGGAGGGGTGATGATGCGTTCCCGCGAAGGCGAAGACGGCGCCGGAAGCTCCGCGCCCTCTCCCTCTCTGCCTCCGTTCCTCGACCCCCCGTTCGAGGTCTTCGCGACGGACCTGGCCGTCGACATGGCCCTGGCCTGGATCGCGGAGCTCGCGGCGTCCAGCTCCGCGGCGGCCGACGCCGAGGCCGATGACGGCGGCGAGGAGGAGGAGGAGGAGGAGGAGGAGGAGAAGGAGGAGAGACGGAGAAGCAGCGCCAGGCGCTGTTCGTCCTCGTCCCGCTCCCGCTCCCGCTCCCACTCCCGCCCGCTCTCACACCTCCCCGCCCCAGCGCTCGCCTCCCTGACGGAGTGGGCCCGGAGGGACATCCTCGGGGGACAGAGGCAGTCGGGAGACGAAAACACTTTAGGGGGACTCAGGGCCTGGAGGCGGGCCTACCCCGCGGCGCTCGCCGCTGCGCTCCTCAGCGGCGACAACAAGAGCGAAAGCGCGAGCGGGAAAGAGATCCGAAACGGAAAAGGAAACGGAAACGGAAACGGAAACGGAACGAGCAGCATCAAGGGGCAGGTCGTCACGCGGGTGCAGTACGGCGAGCGCGTCCGCCTCCGCGGCGGCAGGCTCTGCGCCGTCGCGACGCCCGCGGGAGGGCCTTCTTCGCCCGGGAGTGCCATTTGGACTTTGGTGGACTCGGTCGCCGAGGGCGCGGCGTCGCTCGCGGCGTGCAGCGGCAGAAGAGTCGGTGTCGGGGAAGGAGGAGGGCACGAGGAGGAAGGAGGAGAGACCGGCGTCGCGCGCGTCGTCTGCGTCGGCGCTTTCGGAGCGACACCAAACCCCTCCTCGGCCGCGGCTCCTCTGAACGTCGCGGCTCTGCGCGGAGCACACGTGCTGGTGCTGGCCCCGCCGGGAGACCCTCCTCCTCCTCCTCCTCCTCCTCACCCGCGGCACCTCCTAAAAACGGAAAATAACGCGGCTGCTGTCGCCGCACCTTCCTCTTCAAATTCTTCCTCTTCTTCTCTTGCCGCCGCCGCTGCGGCCGCCGTCGCCGCGATCGAAAGGGGCGGAAACGCCCTCCTCCCCGTCTCGGCGGGCGACGGCCGCGCCCTCGAGCTCATAGAATGTGTGCTTTCCGCCCTCTACGCCCGCGGCGGCCACGGTTTATTAGCTCGCGTGCCGTGCGTCTTCGCGTCCCCCGGCGCGAGGAGGGGCGCGGCGGCGGCGTGCTCCTCCGCCGAGTGGCTCTGCGCCGCCCGGAGCGCGCTGGTGCTTAGCGGGAGGGCCCCTTACTTCGCCGGGCCCGCGGCCTCAGCGGCGGCCTCCGTCATCGGCAGCGGCGGAGGCGGAGGCGGGGGCGGGGGCAGCGAGCAAGGCGGCGCTGCTCTCCGCTCGAGCAACAGCAGCAGCAGCGGCGGCGGCGGCCTCCTCGTAGCCGACAGTCTCTCGCAGTCCCGCAAGCTCCACGGCTGGAGGGAGCCCTGCGTGGCCTTTGTTCCTGCGACGTCTCTGTTCAACTCCTCCGGTGGCGGCAGCGGCGGCGGGAGCGGCGGGAGCGGAAGTGGAGGCGGCGGCGGGGACGGCGCGGCGCTGCTCCGCGCCTGGGGCGGCGACCCGCGCTCGGCCTTCGTCTTCACTTGCTCCTCCTCTCTGCCCAGCGGCGTGAGACTCTCGCAGCTGGTGGCGAGGGCGCTCCCGGGGATCAGGGCGCGAATCGTCGACGCGGAAGCGGAAGCGGCGGTGAGAGGAGCGGAGGCGGCGGAGAGCGCGGCACCGGCATCGGCGGCGTCTGCCCTCTGCGCCCTCGTCGCCGCGGTCTCGCCGGCGGTCGTCGTCGTGCCCCGGGCGTGGGAGAGGGCAATGCTTCGGAGCGAATCGACCTCTATTCCCCCTCTTGGCAGGGCCTGCGACCGGGTGGAGGCCCTGGACCCGCTCGTGCCGCTCGAGCTCGCGGAGGGAGGAGAGGGAGAAGAAGAAGAGGAAGGAGAGGACGGCGGAAGCGAGCTGGTCCTGCCCCGGGCGCTGTCGCGCGCCGGCGTGACCTCGGAGCTGGCCTTCGCGGCCTCCAAGGTCGAAGCCAAGAAGTCCCGTTTCTCGCCCCGGGTGCTGCTTGCGCTGGCCACGGTCAGGGACGGCGGGGTCGAGCTGGACGCGCCACCTGGGGTGGCGGGAGGGGCCGCGCTCGCCGCGGCGCTCGTGGCGGGCGGCGGCGCTCAAAAGGGGAAGAAGAGGAGAAAGAAGAGGAGGAAGACGACGGAGGAGGGAGAGGAGGACGCTGCCGCCGCCGTCCCTCCTTCGTCGTTGTCGGCGCTCGACGCCCTGCTCTGCGATCTGGGCGCGCCCGCCGTCAAAGTGGAATAGAGATGATGGAGAGACGATTTGGAAAAAAACTCCGTTTTGCAGAAAAAGAAAAGAAAACTCTCAACCGATGGAAAAAGAAAAACCTCTCTTTTTAGCCTCCTCGCAATTCTCTCCAACTCTCGCTCTCTCTTTTTTTTCCTTCCAAAAGATAGAAAGGACGGGCGCGCTGAATGTGCGTGCATATATTGGTTTTTGAATATGGATTCTCGCAATGAAGATAAAATTTTTAGTTCGTCTCTTTTCCCCTCTCTCTCTCTCATTTCTCTCACTCCGCGGAAAAAACATATATCTCTCTCTCTCTCTCCCAGCCCTCTCTAGGCAGCCCGCGCGCGCTTGTTGCGTACCACCCGCGTCGGGCGCCTGGACGACGGTGCGTCACCGCCGCTGGCAGAGGCAGTCTTCGCGGCAGCGGCAGCAGCCTCCTCCGCCGCCTTCGCCGCCGCCGCGGACCTCGCCGCGCGGTCGCCCCACTTCGGGAGCACAGGCGTCGCCTTCTTGGCCGAGCTCCTCGGGGCAGCAGCGACGGGAGCAGAAGCAGCAGCAGCAGCAGAAGAAGAAGCAATCTTTCTCCTCTTGGCAGCCTTGACGGGCGCCGAGGCGGCAGCGGCGACGGCGGGAGCCTCCTCCTCGGGCGCCAGAGGAGCGGGAGCGGCGAGCGGCGGAGGGGACTCGGCAAAGGCAGCCGCGGCGACAGCGGTAGCAGCCCCGATCCTGCTCGCCACCTGCTGCTCCTCTTCCTCGGCGCTGGCCATCGCGGCGGCGGCGACGACGGCGGCGGCGGCGGCCGCGAGCTCGGGGCTGCTGCTGCCGCCGTTGCCACCGACGCCGTCGCCGCAGAAGCCGGCGCCGCCGACGCTGCTGCCGACCCTCCCCCCTCCCTCCTTCTCCTCCCTTCTCCGCATCTGCTGCTTGGCCTCCCTGGCCTGCTGCTGCATCGCGAGCACGACCCCGGCAGAGATTCCCGGAGGGGGAACGACCGTCGACGCGACGACGGGGATCGGCCTCGGCTTGACCCCTCCGGCGGCGCCGGCCGCAGCCGCCCTCGCCGCGGCCCGTGCGACCGCCGCGGCCGCGGCCGCCTGCGCCGCCTCGGGCGTCGGCAGCGGGAAGTTGAGCACCGTCTTCGCGCCTCTCAGCTTCAGGGCCTCCTCGTCATAGGCCCTCGCGGCGTCCTCGGCGCAGGCGAAGTAGCCGATGTGCACGGGCTTCTGCCCCTTGAAGATGGTCGCGCGCCACTTGGCGTTGTCCTTGTGCCACGAGACGCCGCGGAACTTGGACGAGCCCTTGCCCGGCCAAGGCACTCCCGCCGCGGCGGCCGCGGCCTTGGCGGCGCGGACTGCGGCGGCGGACTCGGCGGCCTTGGCGGAGACGGCGGGGGCGGAGGCGGTGGTGCTCGCGTCGTGGTGGTTGCTGGCGGCGCTCTGCGCGCGGGGGGCGCCGGGGTTGCTCTCGAACGGGCCCGTCGCGGCCGAAGATGGCGGCCTCGAGGAAGAGGTCAGGTTGTTGTTGTTCCCGGAGCGACACGACGCGTTGCCGCTCCTGGCGCGAGGAGGGATGAACTGATGCTGATTGGCGGCGACGGCGGTGGGGGCCATCGCTGCTGCGCCTGCGCCCGCGCCCGCAAAGGGCGCAAAGGGTGCGACGTCGAAAAAGCCGTTGGTGTCGCCGTTCCCGCGGCCGCCGCCTCCTCCCGCTCTCCCTCCGTCTGCCGTCGTCGAGGCCGAGCCCCTCCTGGCCGCCGCGATCGCGGCGGCGGCCGCCCTCGCGGCGCCGTCGCCGTCGAGGGCGGCCGCCGCCGAGGCGCCCCTGTAGAGCCTGCCCCCCCCATCGGCGCCGCCGCCGAGGCCGCCGTCGCCGCCGCCGCCCCGGTGGAGCTTCTGCTGCTGCAGCTGCTTCTGCTGCGAGGCCGCGTGCGCCGCGAAGGCCGCGGCTCCGGCCGCAGGGTCGTGGACGTGCTGCTGCCATGACAGGGAGGAGCGGACGGTCGTCGCGGGCGTCTCTGCGGCCGCTGCGGCGGCGGGAACGCCGGCGGGGTCGACGGCCCCTCCGCCGCCGGCGCCACCGAGGCCCAGCATGGACGAGGCCTGGTGGTAGCTGCTGCTGTTATTGTGGGCGGCGTTTCCTCCTCCTCCTCCTCCGTGATGGTTGGTGGTGTTCGTGAAGGAGGGAACGCGGAAGAGGCCCCCCGCGGCGACCCCGTCGAGCCCCGTCCTCTCGGAGCCGCAGCCGCCGGCCTCCGCCTCCTCGTCGTCGTCGCGCGGGCTGGCGTCGTCGCCGCCGTCGCCGCCCCTGCCTCCGGCCGCCCTCGCCGCGGCAGCGTTGTTCGGCGCCGCAGCCGACCCGGGGAGCATCAGAAGGCCCTGGTGCGCCGCGCCGGCGTTCCCCGCGGCGGCCTCCCTCAGCGCGAGCGAGGCCCCGCCATACCCGAGCGGTGGCGGCGGCGTCGCGAGCGGGTCCCCGCCGCCGCCGCCGCGCTCGTCTCCAGTCTCGGGCTCGTCGAGCCCGAGCACGCGGCAGAGCCGGTTCTTGCCGAAGGCGTCGGCTCCTCTCCCACCGGAGGACGCGAACATGGCCGCGGCGCGCTTGCGCGGGAGCGACCCCGGGGTGACCATCGACGACGCGGCGGCGTTGGCGGCGGCGCGGGCGGAGGAGGCCGGGTTCGTCGTCGCTGCTGCTTCCCTCTGGTGCCGCAGCAGCCTCGCCGACGCCGCGGCGGACAACGGAGGGGCGTTGAAGAGGCTCCCGGCGCCGAAGGCGGTGGCAGAAGGGGAAGGGAGCGTGGCCGCTGTATTTTTGGAAAGGGGGGGGGGAGGTGGAGAGAGAAAAGGTTGAGTTTTTTTCTTCCAATGTTTTTTTGTTTTTTTGCTCCCTTGCTGTCCCCAGCTTCTTCGTCTCTCTCATTCGCTTCAATTCCCCTCAATTCCAACGCGAAAGCCCCCCAAAAGCCCCCCAAAACTCACCTGTCAGTGCGTGAACGGTCCTGAAGAATGCGTCGTGCGAAAACGGGCACGGGGAGAGGCCCGCGGCCGCGGCGGCAGAGGCCGTCGCTCCCGCTGCTGCTCGAGCCCGTGGAGGGCGGCCGGCGGTCGCCGTCGCCTTGTTCGCCGCCGGGGCTGCTGCTCCCGCGGCGGCGTTCTCAGCTGCTCCTACAGCCGCTCCTCCCTTGAGCATTGCGGGAGTGTCGCAGAACAGGGGGTCCTCTCCCAGGGCCGGGAAGGAGCGGAGGGCCCGGAGGGCCGCGGGGCTGCGTTTTTGGGTTTGGTTTTTATTTTATTTTCCAGGGTTCAGAAAGAGGAGGTGAGAGAAAAAAAAGGAGGAGCGAGCGTGCAAGCGCATGCGACGTCCTTCTTCTCACGCGTTTTCACCCGAGGCCCGCTGGCTTCAATTGCGCATGTTTTCCTCCTCGAGATCGCGTTCAGAGACCCAGCTCGCTCCACTCTATGGGCATGCGCGAATCGGAGAGCAGAACGGTGGTGTCGCAGGGGTCGAGACGCAACGGCGAAAACCGCGTTGCATGTGGAAGCACTCTCCGCGAACGAGGTTGCGAGGGAAAAAAAGAGCAAGTAAGCACGAGCAGCATCGCCCCGAAGCACGATGGATTTCTCCCTCTCCACACTCACGTCTCCAGCCTCCCTGCCGCCCAGGCGTCTCCGTTGAGACTGTAATTCTCCATTGCCGAAAGGGTTCTGAAAGTGATTGAGAGGAGACGAGGAGGAGGAAAGAGAATGCTTGAGCGTTTTTCCGACGAAACTACCCTGAGAAGGGCGACGACAGATGACTCCGTCACTCGCGCCACCCGTGCACCACCACCCCCCGCCGCCAGAGCTCTCCTGCGCCCTTCCGCTAGAACAGGAGTCCATCGTGTCAAAAAGGCCTCACCTGCGCGCTTAGAAAAAGCCGAGAAAGAGAAGCGAAAATAAGTGAGCAAAAAACACACAATCAGAAGCAGAGAGTGAGAGACTGTCGCGTTTTCTTTTTCGCTTGCTCGCCTTCACTCCTCTTCCTCCTCCTCTCGCAACTTCGATCTTCGTGCTTCTCGCAGGCGTCCCTGCTCTCTTTACTTACCTCTCATCGATTAGCGAGAGAGATCTGCCTTCGCATGACCTTCCCCCGATCGCTCCTGGAGAGAAACACCCTGTAAGAGGAGCGATCCGTCCTCGAGGACAAAAAAAGAGAAATGGCAAACGACGAGCCTCTCTCGGCGTCGACGCTGCCGCTTCACGCCGACGCCGCCGCCTTTCTCCGCGGCCCTTCCTCCTCCTCTCCTCCGCGCCCGCTCCTCCTCGCCGTGTCCACGTACGAGCTCGTCGCCGAGAGGAACGAGCGACGGGGAGGGATCCATCTGTTCGACGCAAGCGGAGGAGAGCTGACCGCCCTGGGCGGCCTCG
>Ga0315278_10006910_pt1 | contig 10337 bp, 9 predicted proteins | sample YL17G06_0_MG_FD_203880 | JGI IMG/M metagenome (GOLD analysis project Ga0315278, IMG submission 203880) | Sediment microbial communities from Yellowstone Lake, YNP, Wyoming, USA - YL17G06_0 | ecosystem: Environmental > Aquatic > Freshwater > Lake > Sediment | place: USA: Wyoming | collected... | reverse complement strand
CGTGGACACCCGGGACGAGCGCGACCGCCTCGATCAGCTCGCGCTGTCCCTTCACGTCGCAGAGCCGGGCGATCTCGCCGATGAGGACGGCATCCTCGGACACGCCGAGCTCCGTGCGCAGTCCGGCGCCGTGCCGTCCGGCCTCGACTGCCACGTCGATCCCGTTGTGGACGACCTCGACGAGCTGCGGCGGGTAGCCCTGCGCGACTAGCGACCGGCGCGTGTCGTCGGAGACCGCGAGGACGCGGGCCGCCAGGCGCACGCTGCCGTTGTCGAGCGCTGTGTGGATCACGCGGGCGAGCCGGTTCGGGCGGAAGTGGTTCTCGATATGGATGTGCGAGACCACCGCGGCGCCGCCGAGCCGCCCGGCCGCGCGGGAGAGGACGTTGGCCGCGAGCGCCGTGTGCGTGTGGAGCACGTCGGCGCGCATCCCGCGGAGCTGGCGCGCGAGCCGCAGCGCGCCGCCGAGCTTGTAGGTGCGCGACACGTCCACGAGGCGCACCTCCATCCCCTCGCGCCCGACCAGCTCGGTGAACGGCCCGCGGGTCGGCGAGAGGAAGACGACGCGGTCGCCGCGGGCGCGGGCGGCGCGCGCGAGCTGCAGGGCGACGATCTGCCCACCTGCGACGTCGCCGCCGATCACGAGATGGGCGATGGTCACGGGCGGCGCGGCTTGCGGCAGACGGCGACGATTTCCGTCGCCTTGTCGATCGCCTGCTTGTCGATGACGATTCCGTCGGTCGTGAGCGCTTGCATCGGCGGCGTGCCCGTCGTCAGCCGGCCGGCCTTCCGCACCACGGCGACGTGCTTCCGCAGGCCGAGAACGTCCAGCCTCCGAAGGACGTAGTGGCGCCGCGTCTCTGGGCGCCGCTGGCCGAACAGCTCGACGTCGGCGAAGTGGCGGAGCAGGAGCTCCTCGAAGTCGGCGCGAGAGTACTCGACGTAGTGGTACGGGTTGTTTGGGCGCTTGTTCGTCCGGTTCACCCGCGGAGTCGAGACGCAGAAGACCCCGTCGTCGCGCAACGTTCGTGTGACGTGCTGGAGGAAGGCGTCGCGGTCGGCCAGATGCTCGATCGCCTCGAACGAGCAGACGACGTCGAAGGTAGCTGCGGGAAGGTCGAGGTCGAGGAGGTCGCAGACGCGGAACTCGACGTTCGGTAGCGCGTACCGAGTGCGTGCGTAGTCGATCGCTTCGGAGCTGACGTCCACCCCGACGACGCGTGCCGCGACACTCGCGAGGAGAGCGCTCCCGTACCCGACTCCGCAGCCGGCATCGAGCACATCCATTCCCGCGCAGTGCGGAAGCGCGAAGCGGTAACGCTTCTCGTGGATCGCAACGATGCCGACGGATGCCTCGTCCGGCACAAGGCGCTCAGGGAATGGCATGACACCAAGTATCCTTGCAGCCGCCGTGGATCGGACCCGACGACTGCCTCTCCAAGCCGCCGTCGAGGTCACCCTCGCGGGCACAGTCTTCCTCTTTGCGTGCGGGTCGAGCTCGTCGCACGCGCTCGTGCGGATCGGTGGCCCGGGCCGCTGGGTGGCGTTGCTAGTGCTCTGCGCTCTCTCTCTGGCCTGTGCTGCGGCGTACGGTCGGCGGCCCTCGCGGGTGCCGCTCGGGTGGATCCTCGCCACGGCGCTCGTCGCGGTCGGCGTGGTCTCGGCGGCGTGGTCGGTCGCCCCGCGCCTGACGATCGAACGTGTCTTCACGCTGGGCGTCCTGTTCGTGACCGCGGTCGCCCTCGCCCTCGCCGCGGCGGACACGAGGGTGGCCGCCGCGCGCGTCCTGCGCGGGGTTCTGGCCGGCATCGCTGCGGTCGCGGTCGGCTCGCTCCTTATCCTCGCCGTCTCGCACCAGGACGCCGTGCTTTCCGCTACGGCCGGTGCGGGATGGCGGTTCCGTGGCCTCGGACAGAACCCGAACACCGTCTCGATGCTCCTCGCGGTCGGGCTTCCGCTCGCCGTCTGGCTCGGGCTCGCCGGGCGCGGCTGGGAGCGCCTCGCGGGTGCGGCGCTCGTCCTCCTGTTCGCTGGGGAGATCGCGGTCTCGGGGTCGCGCGGGGCCGTCGTCGCAGGCTTCGGAGGAGCGCTCCTGACCGGTGTCGTGCTCGGGCCCACCGTTGGAGGCAAGGTCGCGGTCGCGGCCGGGCTCGTCGTGCTCGCGGGCGCCTGTGTCGCGACCTCGAGGGTCCAACATCCGGCGAGCGTGGCCGCGAGCACTCCCGCCCCGGGGGGAGCGGTCACGGTGAGGGCGCGGGGTATCAACGCCGATCTCGGCCTCCGGCTCGAGGACGAGCTCGGCCACCCGCCCCTCGGCGGCTATCGGCCGCCCGTGGCGCGAACGCTCCTCGGTTCGAGCGGCCGCGCCCAGGCCTGGGTGGGAGCGGCCCGCCAGGGCGTCCAGCGTCCTCTCCTCGGCTACGGCTTCGGCACCGAAGACAGGGTGTTCGTCGACCGGTTCTACGCGTTCGAGGGTGGCTTCCCCGAGAACTCCTACCTGGGCGCCTTCCTCCAGCTCGGGGCAGCGGGCGTCGCGCTGCTCGTCGGGCTCCTCCTCACCCTGGCCTGGAACGCCTACCACGCGCTTCGGCGCCGGACGGCCGGGCCGGCCGCGGCGGCGGCCGGCGTGCTGCTCATGGCGATCCTGATCGGGCTCAGCCAGTCGGGAATCACCGCGGTGGGAAACATTGCCGTCGGGAGCATCTGGGTCTGCATCCTGACCCTGCCGGCGCTTGCGCTCGCGGAGGACCGCTCGTGAGCGCGCGCAAGCCCCGCCTGCTCGTCTTCAACCAGTACTACTGGCCCGGGGTCGAGGCGACCGCATACCTCCTCTCGGAGCTCTGCCGCGAGCTCGCCCGCGACTTCGACGTGACGGTCGTCACGGGGAAGCTCCGCGGTGATGCGAACGAGGCGCGCATCGTCCACGACGGGGTCGAGATTATCCGTGTCCCGTCCACGGCGTTCTTCCGCGCGAACATCTGGCTGCGCGCGCTGAACTACGGCACGTACCTGCTCGGCTCCTCGTTTTCGGGCCTGAAGGCGCGGCGGCCGGACGTCGTGCTCTGCATGACCGACCCGCCGGTGATCGCCGACATCGCCTTGCTCGTCGCGCGCCGCTTTGGTGCGCCGCTCGTGGTCGTCAGCCAGGATGTCTTCCCCGAGGTCGCGGTCGAGCTGAAGCGGCTCGAGAACCCCGTCGTCGTCAGCCTGCTGCGGTCGGCGATCGGCTTCTACCTCGAGCGTGCCGATCGGATCGTTGCGATCGGCGAGACGATGCGGGGCCGCCTCGAGGAGAAGGGCGCGCGACCGAGCACGATGCGCGTGATTCCGAACTGGGTGGACACGAGCACGCTTGTGCCGCAGCCGCGCGTCAACGCATGGGGTGAGGAAAAGGGGTTCACCGATCGCTTCGTCGTGATGCACTCCGGGAATGTCGGGCACGCTCAGAACCTCGACGCGCTCGTTCGTGCGGCAATGTTCCTGCGCGACCTCGACGACGTGACGATCGCGATCGTCGGGGATGGGGCAAGGCATGCGGCGCTCGTTGCGCTTGCCAAGCTGCTCGAGGTCGGCGGCGTTGTTCATTTTTGGCCCTACCAGCCGCGCGAGCTCCTCTCTCAGTCGCTCTCGTCGGCCGATGTTCACGTGGTCGGGCTCGCGCGCGGGCTCTCCGGCTACGTTGTGCCGAGCCGTCTCTACGGGATCCTCTCGGTCGGCCGTCCGGTGATCGTCGCGGCGGATCCGGAGAGCGAGACCGCGCAGCTCGTCGAGCAGGTCGGCTGCGGCGTCGTCGTCCCGCCGGGGCGGCCCGAGCTGCTCGCGGAGGCGATCCGCGCGGCGCACGACGGCGAGCTCGACCTTGCGGCGATGGGTGTCCGCGGCCGCGAGTACGTCACCGCGAACGCCGACCGCTCCGTCGCCGTCGGTCGGTACCGCGACCTCCTGCGAGAGCTCGTCGGAGCGGGGACCTGAGGTGAGGAGGCGCCGGCTCGTCTTCGCCGCAGGGATAGCCGTGCTGGTGCTGCTCCTGCTGATCCCGGTCGGGCGCTGGGAACGCAACCGGCACGCCGCGAACGAGCTCACGGGAATCCGGCGCGTGCTGGCCGCGATCGGCCCGCTCGACCAGCCCTCGCTGGACGCCTACCGCGTCGGCGTCGGCCCGGCGATGGACTGCCTCCTTTACAAGCGGGGCTCGAACCCGTTCGCACTCGAGCTGTGCTTCGACGGCGCGGGCAGAGTGATCGAGGCGATCGACCGAACGGGAAGCAGCCCGCGCATCTCGAGCGTCCGCGAGGACCCATCCGCGTCCACGATCCGCATCGACCTCGCCAGGGCCCTCGCCCTGATCGCGCGGATGAAGCAGCCGGCGCAGTGAACGAGGCGCGGCGGACGGTTCTCGACTACGCCGCTGCAGGGACGCTCGCCGCGGCCGTGTTTGCCGCGGCGGCCGGCTCCAGCGTCGAGCTCGGCGTGGTGTCGGCCGGCAAGCCCGCGCGTTGGGTGCTTCTCACCGTCCTCGGCGCCGTGGCCCTGGTCCGCGCGTTCTCCTTCCGCTCCGAGTGGCGGCTGCGACCGTCGGTCGCGACCGGGCTCGTCGCCCTCTGCGGGCTCTGCGTCGCGTCCACGGCGTGGTCGATCGTGCCTCGGACGACCTTCGAACGGGCCGTCTCCGTGTGCGTGGTCGTGGGTCTGGCGGCGACCCTCGCGGGATCCGCCGCGCTGAGCCCGGTCACGGCGCGCCGACTCCTGGGCGGGCTCCTCGCGGCGGCCGCCGCGATCGCGTTCGCGGGCTTCATCCTCTGGCTCGTCGATCCGTCCAAAGCGGTCCAGGCGGCGTCCACGCAGTATCCGGCCCGCTTTCAGGGCTTCGAACAGAACCCGAACACCGCCGCGATGCTTCTCGCCGTCGGAATGCCGCTGGCATTCGGTCGAGCGCTCACGGCGGCGAGCGTTCGGCGAGCCGTCCCGTTCGTCGTTCTGCTCCTCGCGTTCATCGCCGAGATAGTCGCCTCCGGCTCGCGCGGGGGCCTCGTTGCGGGGTTTCTCGCGTTGCTCGTCGTTCCGGCGCTCGCCTCTGCGTCCCGGCGTCGCCGGTTCGGCATCGCCGTCGCCGTGGTGTCGACGCTGGTCGTTGCCGCGTGGGTCATGACCATCCCGAGGGCGCTCCCCTCGCCGGCCGTAGCAGGGCCCTCCAAGCCCGCGGCCGTCTCGGCTTCGCGCTTCATCGACGCGGAGACCGTGATCCCGCTTGGTGAAGAGATCGGCGGGCCGTGGTGGACGCACACGAGCGGAGCGATCCATCGGACCCTGTTCAGCACGAGTACGCGCACACGGGCGTGGAGGGGAGCGATCGAGCAGGGCTTCCAGCGTCCGGTCGTCGGCTATGGGTTCGGCGCCGAGCAACCCGCGTTCGTCAATCGCTACTACGGTTTCCACTCGGGCAATCCGGAGAACGGGTACATCGGGCTCTTCATCCAGTTAGGCCTGGTCGGTTTGTGCACGTTCCTGGCCGCCGTCTGCCTTTGCCTCGCGCCGGCGATCCGGAATTCGCGTCGTGGCGGGGGACGGCGGGAAGGGTGGGTGCCTGCGGCGACCGGCGCAGCGTCGGCCGGCCTCTTCCTCGGCGTCAGCCAGTCGTACTTCCACGCGGCGGGGAACATCGCGTTCCTCTCGTTCTGGGTCGCGCTGCTGCTCGCGAGCGTCGCGGGGATGCGGGCGCCGCAGGAGGCGTCTGCGTGAACTCCCACGCCCGGATCCGTCGCCGGGTCCGTATGGCGCGCGAACGGCCGCCCGGGATGCGGCTCGCCTTCGCGCGGATTCCGCTCGAGCGGCGGCTTCCGCGCCCCTTCGCGCTCCGCACCCTCGTCTTCGCGACCGGCCGCTCACGCCGGGAGCTCGCCGGGTACCTGGACGAAGTCGCCGCCGACCGTGATCTTCACGAGCACGTTGCGGCCGCAGAGAAGGAGTACCAACGGCTGAGCCCCGAGTTCGACGCGGGGACGCTCTCGGGCCAGGAGGGCGAGCTCCTGTACGCGCTGGTGCGGGCCATCCGGCCGCTTCGCATCGTCGAGACCGGCACTGCGAACGGGGTCTCGACGACGTTCCTCCTCGCGGCGCTCGAGCGGAACGGCACGGGAACGATGGTCTCGATCGACCTGCCGTTCCTGGATGACGACGGCCGGCTCGAGCCCGTGGTGGAGGGGACGTCGATCGACCTCTACGACGCGAGCCCGGTGCCCCCCGGGAAGAGGCCGGGCTGGATCGTGCCCGACCGGCTCCGCGCGCGCTGGGAGCTCCGCCTCGGGGACGCGCGCGCGCTACTTCCCGCGGCCGTCGCCGAGGGCGAGCTCGGGCTCTTCTTCCACGACAGCCTCCACACCCGCGAGCACATGCTGTTCGAGTTCGAGACGGCCTGGCCCCGGATCGGGGTCGGCGGGGTGCTCGCGGCGGACGACGTCTTCCATCGCAAGCACGACGCGCTGCCGGCGTTCGCGCGCTCGGTCGGCCGGCCCTGGCGGAGCTTCGGCGGCCTCGGCTTCATCCGAAAGCCCTAACACCGCCGGGCTAGACTCAGCCCCCGTGTGCGGGATCCTCGGCATCGCCTCCACGCGGGGCCGGCCTGCGCCCGAGGCGCTCGACGCGATCGAGCTGATGCGGCACCGCGGCCCCGACGGCGAGGGGCGCTTCGCGTCCGGCCCCGTGGCGCTCGCGATGCGGCGGCTCGCGATCATCGACCTCGAGACGGGCGACCAGCCGGTCGCCGACGAGTCCGGCGCGATCGTCTGCGTCTGCAACGGCGAGCTCTACAACTACGTCGAGTTGCGCGCCGAGCTCGAGGCGCGCGGCCACCGGTTCCGCGGCCGAGGCGACATCGAGGTGATTCCGCACCTCTACGAGGAGCTCGGGCCCGCCTGCTTCGAGCGGCTGCGCGGGATGTTCGCCGCCGCGCTCTGGGACGGCCGCACCGGGCGGCTGGTGCTCGCGCGCGACCGCTTCGGGATCAAGCCGCTCTACCTCGGCGAGACGGGCGGCGCGCTCGCGTTCGCCTCGGAGATCGAGCCGCTGCTCGCGCTCGGCGTCCCCGCGCGGCCCGACCTCCAGGCGGTCGCCGACCTCCTCTCACTCGGCTACGTCCCCGGGCAGGCGACCGGGCTCCAGGACGTGCGCGCGCTCGCGCCGGGGCGGACGCTGACCTGGGAGGACGGGGTGCAGCGCGAAGCCCCCTACGCCGAGCTCGTTCCGGCCTCCGGCGGTGACCTCGAGGCGACGCTCGCCGAGGCGGTGCGGATCCACCTGCGCGCGGACGTGCCCCTCGCGGTGCTGCTCTCGGGCGGGCTCGACTCGTCCCTGATCGCGGCGCTCGCCGCGGCCGAGGGCGGCGCCGCGCTCCACACGTTCACCGTCGGCTTCGGCGAGCCCGACTTCGACGAGCTCGAGCCGGCGCGGCTTGTCGCGGCCGCGCTCGGCGCCGAGCACCACGAGGTCGAGGTGCGGCCCGACGCCGCAAACGACCTCCCCGAGATCGTGCGCCGCCTCGAGGAGCCGCTCGGCGACCCCTCCGCGATCCCGCTCTGGTACGTCTGCCGCGCCGCCGCCGCCGAGGTGAAGGTCGCGCTCGCGGGCGAGGGCGGCGACGAGGTCTTCGGCGGCTATGCGCGCTACAACTGGGACCGGCACGCGGCCCGGATCGCGCGCGTGCTGCCGACTCGCTCGCTCGCCCGCTCGCTCGACGCGCTCGTCGGCGGCCGGGCCGCCCGCGGGGGGCGCCGGAGCCTCTCGCGCCGCTCGCTCAAGCTGCTCCGCCACGCCTCGCTCCCGGAGGCCGAACGCTACGCGTCGTGGTTCGCGCTCCTCTCCGAGGAGGCGAAGGCGGGGCTCGTGGGCGCCGAGGTGAAGCCAGCGTCGCGCGTGTTCGCGAAGCAGCTCGCCGCCGCGCCGGACGGGCTCACGCACCTCGGCCGCCTCCAGTACGCCGACCTGCGCACGATGCTCGCGTGCGATCTGCTGCTGAAGGCCGACCGGATGAGCATGGCCCACTCGCTCGAGCTGCGCGTGCCGCTGCTCGACCACGAGGTCGTCGCCGCCGGGCTCGGGCTGCCCGATCGCGCGAAGGTGCACGGGGTCGAGACGAAGCGCGCGCTTCGCTCGCTGGTGGAGAAGCGCCTGCCGGCCGAGATCGCGCGTCGTCCGAAGCGGGGTTTCGAGGTGCCGATCGACCGCTGGCTGCGCGAGGAGCTGCGCCCGCTCGCGCAGGAGCTGCTCTCCCCCGAACGGCTCGAGCGCCGGGGCCTCGTCGACCCGGCCGCCGCGCAGGCGCTCCTCTCCTCGCATCTCGCCGGCGACGCGCGGCTCGGCCTCCCGCTCTACGGGCTGATGGTGCTCGAGCTGTGGCTCGAGCAGGTGGTCGACCGGGCGCCGTCGGCGGCGGCCGCGTGATACGCCGGCCGGTGCGGGCGCTCGTCAACCGCGTCGTCGGGGACGAGCGGCGGGTCGTCCGCGTCCGCTCGGGGGCCGCGCGGGGCGCGCGCCTCGCTCTGAACCTGAGCCGGGAGAAGGCGTACTGGCTCGGCTCCTATGAGCCGTCGGTGCAGCGCTTCCTCGAGCGGAACGTGACGCCGGGAGACGTCGTCTACGACGTCGGTGCGCACATCGGCTTCTTCAGCGTGTGCGCCGCGCGGCTCGGCGCCGTCGTCTACGCGTTCGAGCCGGTGCCGGAGAATGCGGCACGGCTGCGCGAGAACGTCTCCCTGAACGACCTCGAGATCCACGTCGTCGAGGCGGCCGTGTGGGGGGAGGACGGCTCCGTCGAGCTCGTCCCGGGCGACTCCGACTTCGAGTCACGCGCGGCGCCGGGCACGGGTGTGCCGAGCGTCTCGCTGGACTCGTTCGCCGAGCGCGAGCCCGAGCCGGCTCTGATCAAGGTGGACGTCGAGGGCGCCGAGACCGAGGTGCTCCGCGGCGCCCGCCGGATCCTCGCGCAGGCGCGGCCGGTGCTCGTGTGCGAGCTCCACGGCGAGGGCCGGCGCGCCGAGGTCGAAGCGCTCCTCCCCGGGTATGCGGTCGAGGAGCTCGAAGGCCCGACGCGAATCGTGGCCCGATGATCGCGCTGGAAGTCGTCTTCTGGGTCTTGGCTGCGGCGCTCGTCTGGACGCACGCGCTGTACCCCGTGGCGGCAGCGGCGGCGGCCCGTCTGCGCACGCGACGCGTTCGCGGGGACGAGGCCTACGAGCCGACCGTGAGCGTGATCGTCGCCGCCTGGAACGAGGAGGCGGTGATCGAGCGGCGGCTCGAGAACCTGCTCGCGCTCGACTACCCGGCCGGAAAGCTCGAGCTCGTCGTCGCCTCCGACGCCTCGAGCGACCGCACCGACGAGCTCGTGGAGCGCTTCGCGGTGCGCGGCGTCAAGCTCGTCCGCTGCCCGCGCGGTGGCAAGGTCGCGGCCCAGAACCACACGGTGCCCCAGACGCGCGGCGAGCTGCTCGCCTTCTCGGACGCAAACGCGACGTGGGCTCCGGACGCCCTGCGCAAGCTCGTCCGCAACTTCGCCGACCCCGACGTCGCCTACGCCTGCGGCCGCCTGCGCCTCGAGCGCGCCGGCGGCGGCAACCGCGAGGGCGCCTACTGGCGCTACGAGCTGTGGCTCCGCGCCAGCGAGTCGCGGCTCGGCTCGGTCACCGGCGGCAACGGCTCGATCTACGCGGTGCGGCGCGACGACTACGCCGACGTGGACCCCCGCTTCGGCCACGACCTCTCCTTCCCGTACCTGATGGTGCAGCGCGGCCGCCGGGCCGTCTACGAGCCCGAGGCGCTCGCGTTCGAGAAGCCCACCCCGACGAACGAGGACGAGTTCCGCCGCAAGGTGCGCATGTTCGAGCACTGCTGGCTGATCGTCGGCCGCGGCAAGATGCTGCGCCGCCAGCCCGCGGGCTATGCCGTCGAGCTCGTCTCGCACCGCCACCTGCGCTACGCGAGCGGCCTCCTCCACCTTGTGTTGCTGATCACAAGCATCGTGCTCGTCGCGCTGGGCGCCGGCTGGATCTACGACGTGGCGCTCGGGCTTCAGCTCGGCCTGCTCGCGGCCGCGGCGGTCGGCGTCGGGATCGCGCGCTACTACGTGCTCGTCAGCTGGGCCACCGTGGTCGCCCTCTGGAACGCACTCCGCTCCGGTGTTCCGCCCGTCTGGGAGAAGGAGCGGTGAACCGGGCGCTCGACGCCGGTCTCGCGGGCTTCGGCCTCGTGCTCGTGAGCCCGCTGCTCGGCGCCGCGGCGCTCGCGATCAAGCTCGACGGCGGCGGCCCCGTCCTCTACCGCCAGACGCGCGTCGGCAAGGACGGCGC
>Ga0315278_10006909_pt1 | contig 10337 bp, 23 predicted proteins | sample YL17G06_0_MG_FD_203880 | JGI IMG/M metagenome (GOLD analysis project Ga0315278, IMG submission 203880) | Sediment microbial communities from Yellowstone Lake, YNP, Wyoming, USA - YL17G06_0 | ecosystem: Environmental > Aquatic > Freshwater > Lake > Sediment | place: USA: Wyoming | collected... | reverse complement strand
ACCCGAGGCGCCCTTCTTTACGTAGCCCCCCATTTTCTTTGCCCCCTCGAAAGTGACCCACAGCGGAGTGGCATATCCCTTCTCCGCCTGGACGTGCGCCAACCACAGGGCGTTATGCCCCTGGTAGGAGCGACCATCTGCCGCGTTTCGCTGGCAACCAAGCATCTCCCAGGACTTCTGCCACGGGGCAACGCCCCGTTCCAAGTCGGAGATAATCCCGGCAACAATCTTGTCCTCTGCAACTGACATCTCAGCCTCCCTTCGACCAGTCTCTTGCATAGTTCGGCGCCCAATCGGGAACGCCAGGATCCTGCACCGTCATGATGATGCGGCGGCAGCGTTCGTACTCCTCGACGTCGCCGGGCTGGACCGGGCGTGAGCCGAGGCGAAAAATCCTTCCGAGTGCCAGTCGCATGACATGGTCTCGCTCTTCTTTGATAATCCCGGCAACAATCTTGTCCTCTGCAACTGACATCTCAGCCTCTCTTTCTTTGGGGCGGACAACGGCTTAGCGTACCGCCACGAAAAACACAGGGGATTAGATGGTTCGTGCCTACCAGTTTCAAACGGTAGGCTAGGCTTATTCTTTGGGCCAGTTGGCCAGAACCTCATCGCATTCAGGGCAACGGTCGTCGTTCCCTGCAAGGTGCCGGAGCACGCGGCATCGGTCCGTGTCCAACCACGTATCCGATTCTTCGTCGTCAACCGTACTGGCTCGGAGGACCCACGTCTGACGGAGGACGCTCCAATACGAGACGGTCCTGTCTTCGTGTAGGATCGAGTCTAGTTTTGCTTTCATAATCGCCTCTCTTTCTTTGGGCGGACCACGTCTTAGCGTACCGCCCAGCCCCGAAAAACACAGGGGATCGAATGATTCGTGACGGATGGCTACCAGCTTCGGCCGGTAGGCCAGGCCTTGTTCGATGGGCAAGCGGGCCACGGGATAGCCCCGTTGATTGGGTGACCGCCCTGGCTACTCGGCCGGTCAAGCTTCACAGCCCAGAGTCCACCGCATGCACAGGCAAACTTCTCCCAAACCCCACGGCTCGGTTGCTCTGTGCGTATGAATGCTCTGCACCCATTGGATGAGACAAAATGCTGGAAGTATTCGGAGGTCGGATCGTAGTCGTGCTCAGTCATGCTCCCTCTTTCTTCGCAGCGTCTCGCGCTGCCACGAACGAACGGCCAATGATTGCCTTGGCAAACTCACAGCCAGGCCAAGGCGTTGAAAACTCAGCGACGTGCTGCTGGATTATCGCGTCAAGCTGGGTCACCACGAATGCGTTGGCTCGCCGACGTGCTTCCGCCCGGTCAGGCAATGCCCCCGCTCCATCACACGGATGGAGATTCGTGCTGGAAAACCAGCATTCCTTGCCGTCCTCGAAGAGGACGAGGGCGTCAGTCATGGCAGCGGTGAGTGGCTCCCACCGAACAACCACCCCGAGGTCACCCAAAAAAGACCTGACTCTGCGTCCAATCATGGCGTGTCCCCTTCCTTGTTCCACCAGCACTCGAACACTTCCCCAGGATAAAGCCTGGTCATTGTCGCGATTGCTTCATCCCAGGTTTCGGCATGGATGTAGTGCCCCTCCATGCTTTCCGTTGGCGTACCCCTCGGGTACGCGCTCACTCGGACGCAACGCCATTCGTCTTTCTTCCAGTAGGCATCACCCATATCCAACCTCCCTCGGATCTAGTGCCCGCTCCCATTCCCCGGAAAAGCCAGGGAATGGACGCCGATACTAGGCCGGCGGCAAACCCTTGAACCAGGCCGGGCATTCCTCCGCCTGACCGTCCGGCCACAGCCCGTACTCGTACACGATCTGCGTAATTTCCTCCCGAGGTTTCCCCTCGTACGCGGGGGCGTGCTTCCGGAGAACGTGCGACTTGACCGCGCCGCACTGACAGGCCACCCTGCAATGCAGCTCGTTGCCCTCCGACCAGACGCCAGGATTCTCAGAGCATCCCCCAAGAAACCCAGGGCTTTCCCAGTTGTGGGTGTGCCCTTCCCTGTCGTGGTGCCAGGCGTTGGGATCCATGCCTGCCTCGTTCGGCTCAATCTCAACGTTGACCGCGTGGTTCTCCCCATCCTCCGACGTGCAGTAGATGGAAACCAGCGCGCCAGCATCGCCCCATTCCCCGTCACGTACCCAGGACTCGACCTGCTCTTCGAGGTTGCTCGTCGAGTCTGCCGTGAACACCTCGAAGGATCCCCCGTCGTCCACTGCTTTCCATCGCGTTGCCATGCTGTACCTCCCAAAAGTAAAGCGTTAGAAAACCCTCGCTACCTGATAAGCTCGTCGACCGATGGCCACGGCCCACCGTCGGGCAGACTCCCCAAAATCTGCTCAATCTTTTTGCTGGCCGTCGTTGCCTGCCTCGGTGTGACCTTGGCTTCCGCCAGCTCGTCGATGTAGGGGAACAACCGTAGCTTAGTTTCGATCCCGTCCACCATCGAGTAGAGAGGATGCGTAGAGATCCTCCCGCCTTGACGTTCTCGCTGACGTTCTCGGCAGCGGACTGCCGAATTCAGAGAGACATGCTTGTGCCCGCATCGGCTGTCGCCGTTGCCGCAGACGAAGTAGTCTGACATTACTCTTCCCCTTCCTCCCGACAATTGCAGGGAATCGTGGCCTGATGGCAGACCACTTTGCCCTCCTTCAAGTCGGTCAAGCGATCCCCGAAAAAGCCAAACCTATCTGGCTTCCACATTGCCAACACCACCAGGCACAGCGCGCAGCAATCGTAGACTTTCACCAGGGCATCCACGTTCTCAAGCGTGACCGCGCTGTGCCAGTCACCCCCTGAGGGGAGACACTCCATCTTCCCAATCGGATGCCCGTGAATCGCCCCGCAGACGTAGCATTCCCACAGCCCCTTTGGCATAGCTTCTCCCGAAAAACCCAGGGGGACTCAATCTTTCCTGGGCTCGCCAGGATCTCCCGTTGGGAAACCCTGGCCAGCTCAGGCTGGCCCTGTTCAGTTTGGTACAGTTTGGTACAAAACCTAGAGCAGCTTTGGCAGCTCCTCCGCCAACGCCAACCACCAATCATCGAGGGCGGCCGCCTTGTCCAGATCCCTGCACGCCGCCGACCACATGTCGTTGCTCAGGTGGTTGTCGGCACGCATTGCGAACTGAATCGCTGAGGATTGAGCCTCGGTCAGCGGGCTCATTTCCCGCCGTTCGTCGATGGCGTCGCCAATCTGCCCGTGAAAAGCACGGAGTTCGGCGGCCGCTGCCTCACGTTCCTTCCGTTCCTCGTCCGCTTCCATTCGGATCTCCTCGGCCCGTTCCCAGGCCCGCTCTGACGAATCAAAATCCTGCATCGTTCATCTCCTCTCTCATCCCCCCAGAAAAGTAAAGGCAATCGCGACTCTCATCAGACGCCCCTGCCCTAGAAAATGCAGGGCTCCTCCGGGTCGTAACCGTCTGGCTCCAGTGAGTACGTTGCGGCCAACCCCAAGAACTTGATGCTCGGATCGTGCCTTGCCTCGATGTAGTCTTCCTCGGCAAGCGTCACCAGGACAGCCCAGCGATCTGCCTGTGCCGACCAGCTCGCCGTGTCAATCTTCTGAAACCTCGCCAGGATCTCCGCCTCGCTGGCGCGCTTCCCCTCAACTACTACCCGAGCAACCATGGGATTCTTGGGCTTGCCAACCCCGAGGATTATCAGGCGAAACCTTGTCATTGCTCAACCTCCTAGGCTGAAAAAGCAACAGCCTCGCCAAGGAGCTTCGCCTGCAACACAAGGCAGGCAATTCCCTGGTCGTAGTTCAGTACCCAGTTGGGTGTCGTGATGATGCCAACGAGGACCATCCCCTCGGCATACGAAAGCCAGTATCGTTCCGTCCTAGGGGGAAGCGGGAACGGACTCAGCCCACTGTCCTGGACAACCCGTGTAATCTGCACCCGGCCAGCCACAGGTATCGCGTCAGCCTGACCCGAAAACCATTGGGAAAGACACGCCGCCATGTCCCGAATGATTCGACGGAAAACCCATAGGCAGTAGTCGATTGCCACACGCCGTTCCTTCGGTGGCAAGTCTTGTGAGTACGCCGCCAACAGACGGCGGGCTGTCTCTTCATCTGGGCACAACTTGGAAAACCCCTCGGGTGACAGGTCGTCCACCAGCCGTGCCCATTGCTTGTCGATGTAGGGCATCACCTGCCCCCAAACAAACAAACCTTGGCCGCAGCCGTCAGCCGTACGTCCAGGATTGTCGACTTGGAAAACGTGAATACCGAGCGAAACTGTTCGTCGGTGAGCACAACGCGTGCCTTTTTCTCCGAGGCGTACCACGCCCCACGGCAGTACGCCTTCACCGAGAAGTCGTCTACCCCGTCCAACACCTGATGCCCATCATCGTTGAGTGGACAGGTCTCCATCGCCATTAGGATCTCCTCCTTCATGGCCTTTGTCTGTGCCTCAAGCGCAGACATCTGCAACTTGAGTTGCCCATAGCTGTAGGCCAACTTCCTAACGTCCATGTCTCTCAGCCTCTCTTCGTTCGTAGCGCAGAAAAGACTGCACTTTCTACCGACTATCCACAGGTTATCCACAGGCTATCAACAGGCGATAGCCTTAGTCCCACACTGATGGGCACACCCAGGATCGTACGCCGCTCGCCATACCGGAGAGCATGTCGAGGCACAGGGCAGAGCCCCCTCGATAACCAGCCCCGCCGAGTACGCGTCGGTCAACGTCCCTGACATCGGTGAGCAATGCCGGTGATACACAGGCTGCTCTACCAATGCCCAGAAAGGTCCCGTCCGCCTCAGTCGTAGCGGCGTATCAAGAACCGTCACCCCGTGTGACTGTGCCCAAAAAGCAAGGGCCGTCTGCCTCTTGTCAGGGGCGGACCCTGCCAACCACCGGGCAGAGACCAGCCGTATCATGACCGCTCCGCCCAATGACCGATGCCGAAGCACCGTCGCAAGCCGGGTCTCGCCTTGTCGCTGCGTCTGCATGCCAGAGACGCTGACCTGCAATAGGCTGGTCTCTGCCAGAGACGCTGCACATTTCCTGGGAATTGCCTGGTGAATCTTGCTCACAATCACGGGGGTCACCCCCGCATCACGAATGATTCGGCAAACCTCCGTCGTCAATTCCCAGTCAAACGACGGGTCGCCCACACACCCAATCCGAATCCAGTCATGCGAATGTTGCGCATAACGTTTGACCTGCTTCGTCAAAAAGACGGAGTCTAGGATTTGCCTGACGGGGATGCCGTGATCCGTCCTCCCCAGCCTGGCCATCTTCCTGGCGTAGCACTCGGGAGACAGCTCACAACCAAGGCATCCACGAACGGGATCAATCGCCCCGTCTGTCTTGTGGTTGCCGATGATGCGAACGCGGCTCGCCTGATACGGACGCCAGTCCATCGCTAAACCCCAGTCTTTTCTCGGACGTTATCGAAAAGTAAAGGCCTACCGCTTCGACTTGGCCCACGCCCGGAAGTCTTTCAAGGTTTCCGTCCCCGCGTGAAAGCACACCCACGATGAAGCGATTGCCTTGATTGCGTACACATCTGCCTGGGAAAGACAGCCTGTAATGACAGGACCACACCTACCCAGGTCCGGGTATGCGTCCATCACCTGTTGGACAAAACCCATGCCTGATTCCTTGTCGTCAAACATGGCGATCCAACAGCCTGACCCAAGGTGGGTCACAACCCAGCTATAATCGTTCCGGGTGTGCCCGCTCTTGTCGTGATAGATGGCGTACTCCCCTGCGACATGAATGAGCCCGGCCGTTTGTTGCAACTCACCGGTCTTTATTATCTTCCTGGGGAACTTCCCCCGTCTCCAGTCACGAACCCTGGCAAAACGTTGCAGATCCTCGAGACCTTTCATTGCATCCTCCCTTGTTCGACAGCCAACACAGCCCACGGTCTGCCCTACAAAACGTGGGCTGGAGTAACGTCGAAAACCTAAAGGTCATTGTCATTCGTGACGTCTTCGGCACTCTCTCCCCATCCGGTCAACGTTGTCGTCCTCGAACGCTACCTCCCACTTGTCCCTCGCCTCGACGTACGCCACCGTCACGTTGTGGATCGAAGAGTCGTTGACGTATTCGATCCCTTCGGCGTACGTCCTTGCCCGAGAAAGATCCCAAAAAAGCCTGGAGATTCTCATGGCTATACCTCCCTTCTATCAACCAGAAAAAACGTCCAGGTTGATAGCCCATTGACGCAAGGCAGCGGAAGCCAACTCGGCATAGCGGTGGACCGCACTATGCCGATTCCCCAACCACTCCTCCGACCCGTCCGGCCGGACAAGGAACGTCGAGTCCCACACGTCCGGGTGCTTACCCCGCGATTGGATGCGGAACTCCACCGTATCCATGCCATGGACAGCCGCACACTTCACCTTGCCCGTGCCAGTGGCGAGCAACGTCGCGTGGTTGGCGATGTTGCCCACGAACGTGTCGAACAACTCCAGCTTTGTCTTCTCCGGCATGAAAACCTCCCTTGGTTCGGCGTCCATGACGGCGTGCGTTTCCCTGGAAAAACACACGCCGAATCGACGTCGAACCTAACGCCAGCGACAGTCCTTGCGGCGTGCTGTCTTGACCTCGCCATTCTCGTGATAGCGAATCGCTATCACCAAGTCTTCCCTGTCATTCATCGCGAAGTAGATGGCAGCCTGGGCAATCTTGTCGATTGCCTCAGGGCTATCGGCTGCCAACACCCCAGAAAAGTAAGGGGCAAGCGAGACTTCGTTACGCCAGACCCCAAGGTTTGGGGATATGCCGGGTACATCTATCCGGCAGTCGTAACGATGTGGTTCGCACATCCCCGTCTCAAGAACGGTGACTCGAATGCGCATGTATCCTGACCATCGCGTTGCCATAGCTCAACCTCCTGTGAAAACCCTGCTAGACAGCAGGTTCGTCGACGCCCCACGCCACGTCTGCCGGACCGAAGCGTGACGAGTCGGTGAAAAAGACAGTCCACCGTGGAGTCTTTCCCGCCCATGTCCCAGCCGCATGCGTCAGGGACACGTTGGAAACCACGATCTGCGAGTCCGCCACGTATTCCAACCCCGCAGCGAAGGCCTTGGCCTGGTCTTTGTCTGCGAAAAACCTACAGACCAGCATCTTCAACCTCCGTCTCCGCCTTACCGTCCGGCCATTGGCCAAACGTCCGGCCAATCGCAAGGACAAACCATGCCTCATGACAGGCCGGGCACTTCCGCAACTCGTCCAACCTGGCGCGTTGCCATGTGGTGGCGTGCTCTCGGCGTATGCAGATACACCAGTATTCAGATCGCAACTCAGCCGCGAGTAGGAATGACTGGGCTGCCGGAAAACGCTTGTAGAACTCATCGGCATCTCGCTGAAACATCGACCATCCTCCTTGTTGTTCGGCGTCCATCGCTACCCCATGACTGAAGCCATGGAGTAGCGTCGAGTCCGAAAAAGCAAAGGCCTAGAACAGGTTCCCCTGACGTGGGTCGGAAACCTGGGGCGATGCCGGAGAACCATGCTCCTCCTGGTACGCTACCGCCGCCCGGATGTAGGTATCCTTCGGCCCGTTGAAAGACCCGCATGCCTCAAGGCACAAGGCCTTTCGAATCTTCCCAATGCTCTCTTCCCCAGGGAGTTTGGCTTGCACAGCCGAGGTATGGGCTACCGCATATGAGGCAGCGTAGATCTTGGCCTGCCCACCGAGGGGAAAAGGACAGACCTTGACGCTGCCAATCACGGCAGCCATCTCCGCGATGGTGAGCTTGTTCAACAACGGGACGAGACCTGATGCGCCAATCGCCTCAAGCGATCCCCTCCCCTTCTTGAAATGCGAAACGTAGGAAATAGACTGGTCGTCGTTCACGACGATCTCAAACGTTCCCCCGTCTTCCTCCGCCAACAGCCTGTCGAAAACCGAAGACCCTGCCTTAGCCTTGACTTTACGTGCCATGACACAACCTCCTCCTATCGATTGTCACACCAGAGGACCCCAGAAAACCCTGGGGATTATCTACTCCTCGTCCACCCCCTCCGCCTCGACAAGGCAGGCCTGCCTTGTCTTCAACGCCGAGACGATCTTACCAACCTCCCCCATCATGCCCTCACGGGCGAAGGCGAACGCCTTTGCCCACGTCTTCGCCATGTAAAGACGGTCCGCCGACCGTCCTACATAACCGCCTTCGCCTGCCTCAGCAGTCCCCCAATAACGCGTCAGCTTCTCGCTGACGATGACATCCACACGCTCACCGAAAAGGATGGCGGGAACCAACGATCCCGACACCTTTGTTACGGGCAGTGTCAGCCTTGCCCTGACACACACCTTGTCGTCAACCGACGGATCCGCCTACCCTTGTCAGGGTGGCATTCCCCTCGCCAGACAAGTCAATCACATGTGTCTCTTGCAGAATCTTCGCCATGTCTTTCGCTCCGTGGCAGGCCTGGCTTGCCCAAGTCTGCCTGTAAAAATGCTGGGAAAAGTAAAGGCCCCGCCCCTCACCTAGTCGGTGGGCGCGTTGGCCCACAAGGCAAAGGCCGCTTCCGCCCATGCCTTGCTAAACCGTGCCTCGGATACGGCCATGTCAGTCCGATGACATAGCCGGCAATCACACTCGCGCTCATGTCGTGCCGTAACCGACACGAACGCGTCCCGTCGCCGAGCCGTCCTTTGCCGGACAGACTCGGCCCGCATAACCTCATCCATACTTGCTCCCCTTCTCCTACCCCGTCAGAAAACCTCCCGAGATAGGAGATTCCCTGACGGGGGGAAGAAACCCCCCGGTCCTAGTAACCCGCTTCGTCGAGGAGTTGGGTGATGGCGTGTGCGTCGAACACACGGTAGCTAGTGACCGCGCCACCATACAGGCGGAGTTGTTCGACGGACAATTCCACGCCGCGAAGAGCGGCGGGAATGTCCAAATCCAACACGGTTACGCTTGCGGCGCGGACCGCAAGGTGAAATGGGAGAATGCCAACGACATGACGTCCGGTCACGTCGGCAACAGTGACGTGGGAAAGCACAACAACATCACCGGTAACAATGCCGCGTTCTACAAGGTAGGCGACGAGGTTCGCATGGCGCGTTACTACGACAACGGGAGGAGTAGGAGTAGGGACGGGAGGAGTAGGAGTAGGGACGGGTACGAGTTTGTCGCATTCGTAGCAGCCTGCTTCGGGGTATCCACCGTGATATTCGCAGCCGTTACCGATACCAATGGTCATGTCTCTTCTCCTTCGTCGCGGACAGGGAGGGAGTGTCTTTCCCCAGACCTGTCCACAAAAATGCCCCGGAAAACAAAGGGATCGAGTAACCCCTGACGCTCAAACGTCAGGCTCAAACCCTCCCCCCCCCTACCTATCGTCTCGCAAGCCAGAGAAAAATCCCCCGGCCTACGCCCTGACCCTACCCCCTACAATAGGTCAGGGGAAATCTTCCCCCCTCCTCAATCGTAGGCAGGGTGACGGGCAACGCCAGCCCGGAAAACCCTGCCCAACATCTCCCCCCCTAACCCGCCACACCAGGGGGGGTCTCGTCCTCGATGAACAGGACGAGCCATCCCCCCTCCGTCTCGACGAGGAAAGCCCCGTCGAGACCCCACTCGAACAGGCATCGCCCAAGATATTCTTGGGCGTGCCCCTGGATCTCGAACAGTCTCCCCTCAACCATGTCTTCTCCTATCGACACAGCGAGAAACGCTGTGTTTGACGGTGTTTTCACCCCGTCGTGACGTTGCCGACGACCGGCGAATACTTCCAGCCGTCGTCGCCTGGTTTGCCGCTGGCGGAAACGTCCGCGCCAGGAAATTTCGGCGTTTTCGCCGTCGTCGCGCGGTTTTCCGGAAATTTTTCGCCGTCGCTTTTCAGCCCACAGCTAGAAAAGTAAAGGCAAAAACCCCTCTTGTGACATGGGGCTCTCACATGCGCGCCCACGTCCACGCGCCCGTCCCCTATAGGGGTTACCCCCTACGTCCTACCCCTACCCATGCCCTGGTCTACCCCTTGACGTAGACCAGGGTAACTCCATGGCTCCCTCGTGTGCGCGGTGTTGTATCGCGCAACGTAGCCCACACACGAGGGAGCCTGTCGTCCGGGAAGTCAGCGACTCGTCTTCGCCCGGACTATATCCAGACGAGTCGTTCCCTGGGATTATCGCGGGCTTACCCTTACCCAGGCCTATCTGGGCAAGCCCATGTCGGGAGTTGCATCCTCGCTCGTCTACCTCCGAAAACACCGGGACTTAGTGTGCCCTTACCCGGCCTTATTCCGGGGCACACCCAACGTCACCCGTGGATTACTGTCAGGCTTGCCCTTGCCACGGCTTATCCGGGCAAGCCCTTCTCAATAGGTCATCCTCGCTCACCTCGCCAAAGGG
>Ga0315278_10006904_pt1 | contig 10338 bp, 10 predicted proteins | sample YL17G06_0_MG_FD_203880 | JGI IMG/M metagenome (GOLD analysis project Ga0315278, IMG submission 203880) | Sediment microbial communities from Yellowstone Lake, YNP, Wyoming, USA - YL17G06_0 | ecosystem: Environmental > Aquatic > Freshwater > Lake > Sediment | place: USA: Wyoming | collected... | reverse complement strand
TCTTGCCCGTGCTCGAGATCACGTCGTAGAGCGAGACCCCGTCCTTTGCCGTCACGGATTTCCCGTCGATCGACAGCTCGATCGCGACCGCTTCCACGTCAGGATTCGTTGCCGGCTTCAGTCCCATTCTATAATCCTCGTTAGACGTGAAACGTTAGACGTGAAACGTCCGGCCGGTTCCGCATTGCTCATACTTGCGATTAACGAATAACGCTTCACGTGTCACGTCCCTACCGGTCGCACTCCCCCATCACAATGTCGTAGCTCCCGAAGAGCGTGATCGCATCGGAGATCATGTAGCCTCTGGACATATGGTCGAATGCGCCCATGTGAATAAACGAGGGGGCGCGAATTTTCAAGCGGTAGGGTTTTCCGCCGCCCGTGCTGACGATGTAGAACCCCAACTCCCCCTTGTGCGCTTCGGTCCCGCAATAGATCTCTCCCGGAGGGGCGTCGAAGCCCTGCGAGAAGAGCTTGAATTGCTGGATCATGGATTCCAGATTCGTAAAGACTCGTTGCTTCGGCGGGAACGTGACGCTGGGCACATCGGCCATGATGGGGCCGTCCTGCATCTGCTCCAGGCATTGCCGGATGATTTTCACGCTCTCGTAGAGTTCCTGGACGCGGATCCAGTACCGATCGTAGGTGTCGCCGTTCTTGCCGAGCGGCACGCTGAATTCGCACTTGGGGTAGGCCGAATAGGGCTCGGCTTTGCGGAGGTCGTAGTCGACGCCCGAGCCGCGGAGCGTCGGCCCACTGAGACCGAAACTTACGGCGTCTTCCGCCGAGATGACGCCCACTCCCTTGGTCCGTGCGACCCAAATCCGGTTCTTCTCCAGGAAGACCACGTACTCGTCGATTTTTGGCGGAAAGTAGTCCAGGAATTGCTTCAGCTTATTGAGCAGCGAGGGCGTGAAGTCCTGCTCGACGCCGCCGATACGATACCAACTGGTGGTGAGGCGCGCGCCGCAGAGTTCGTCGAACCAATCCAACAGAATTTCCCGATCCCGGAAAGCATAGAAAAAGACGCCCATGGCTCCGATGTCGAGCGCCTGGGTGCCGATCCAGAACTGATGGCCGATGATCCGTTGGATCTCCGCCACGATCGTGCGCAGATAGTCTGCACGGTCCGGCACGGTGATATTCATGAGTTTTTCGACCGCGCGGCAGTACGCAAAATTGTTGTACATCGCGCAGACATAGTCGAGCCGGTCGGTATGGGGAATAAATTGGTGATAGGTGCCGTCTTCCGCGAGCTTCTCCACACCGCGGTGCAGGAATCCCAACACGGGGGTAGACTTGACGAGCCGTTCTCCTTCCAACTCGAGGATCACTTTCAGCACCCCATGGGTGGCGGGGTGCTGGGGACCCATGTTGAGCAGGAGTTCCTCCGTGCGCAGGGTCGGGAGGGTCTCGCTTTCCGGATGGGCCGGATCGATCTTGTAGACGGTTGTTCGTTGATCTTCAAAGGCCATCGTCTGTCCTACCGAGCCGTTTCGTCCAGGAACTCGAACGTGTCGCGCCATCCCTTGCCACGGAGCGGAAAATCTTTTCGCAACGGATAGCCTTCGGTATAATCGTCCGGCATGAGGATCCGGCGGAGATCCGGATGGTGCCGGAAGCGGATTCCCATCATGTCGTAGACTTCGCGCTCCATGAAGTCCGCGCCTTTCCAGAGATCCGTCAGGGAATCCACGATGCAATCCGATTCCGGCACCCTGGTCTTGAGCCGGATGCGCTGGCGTTTCTTGATCGAGTAGAACTCGTACACGACTTCAAACCGTTCTTCGTCGTCGGGCCAGTCGACCGAACTCACATGCACGATGTAGTCGAAGTCCATGGTCGGGTCGTCGTGAAGGAATTGTGCGACCTCATGGAGTCGGTCCCGCGTCACAGTCACCGCAAGATCGCCACGCCATTCGACGGCTTTTACGAAGCCGCTGGAAAAGTTTTCTTGGAGTCGGCTGGCCAGTTGCTGCAAGGACATCGATCGAGACCTATATTTTAAAGCTGGGCTTGACCTGATCCGGTTGTTTCAGGAACACGCGTTTCAGCATGATTCGTTCTTGTAACTTGAGGATGCCGTCAAAGAGCGCCTCAGGCGTTGGAGGGCATCCCGGCACATAGATATCGACCGGCACAAAACGATCGACACCTTGGACGACGCTATAACTGTCGTAGATATTCCCTGACGTGGCGCAGGATCCCATTGCAATGACATATTTCGGCTCGGGCATCTGATCGTAAAGTTTCCGGATGACGGGGGCCATCCGCCGGCAGACAGTACCGGCCACGATCATCAGATCGGACTGGCGCGGTGAGGCCCGGAAGACACCGGCACCATAGCGGTCCAAATCGTACCGTGACGAGACTGCGGCGATCATTTCGATCGCGCAGCAGGCCAGGCCAAACGTCATGGGCCATAGTGACCCCTTGCGAGCCCAGTTGGCGATGCTTTCCACTGTCGTGGTGACGACGTCCGGAGTGCTGTCCTTATCATGACGACCAATTTGGATCAGTCCCATTCCCTAACCTCTAATGATGAATGCGGAACGCTGAACGATGAACGGACAAGTTCTTTCATTCATCGTTGCCTCTCAGTCCCACTCCAATGCTCCCTTGCGCCAAGCATAGACATAGGCCACCAAGAACAACGCGATGAAGACCAGCATTTCAATCAACCCGATCACCCCGACCTTGGTGAAGACCACTGCCCAGGGATACAGAAAGATGACCTCGATATCAAAAATAACGAAGAGCATCGCAAAGATGTAATACCGAACCGGGAAGGGCATCCGAGCATCCGAGAACGGTTCCGATCCGCACTCATAGGTCGAGAACTTCTCCGGTTCTGGGTATTTCGGCTGGACCAAAGAACTGAGGAGCAGCACCACCACGCCGAACATCAGCGCCACGATAATAAACAGCAGAATCGGAACGTATCTGGTCAGGTACTCAAGGAGTAACTCAAAACCGCTCATAGGCCTGACCTTTCAACACCTTGAGGTGCAATGAGAGCGGGATCTTAGACCCTGGATTACGGGGATAGCAAGCGTCCAAAGGACCTACGGTATCGACCCGAAAGTCCCAGGCTCTGTTGCTGTGTGAGGCGTCGCTGGCGCGAGTGAGAAGCCAGGGTGTTGGGGCGTCTATGCGACCGGCGGCAGGGGCTAGGCTCAAGCACACAAAGAACCTGCTCTACTCATGGACTTCTGTGGTCCGGCGGGAGTGGCTTATTTATGAGGAGTTCTTCGTTTTGTTGGGTGGGGTCGGTGCCATGCGACCTGATGGCATGCGTAGATGAGAGGGTGGCATTTGGTTAATTTGATCCCATTCAGGCTCCAGGGCCGAGAAGGCCTTGGCCTTCTTGCGTCGGTGAATCTGAGTCTCTATGCGAGGACGATCTTGGCGTTGAGCGTCGTGGGTGGGAGGCTCGTCAGGCACCATGGAGGTTCCCTCTCTGTGAGAAATCATTCTCCAGGTCACCTTAGCATCGGGTGAATTGGCGGGTCAACGAGGGCAAGGCCTCAATATTCTTGACAATACAGGACTATTTGCTATGGTTCTGACAGCAATACTTGCCTTACATGAAGGACAACCACTATGGCTAACTTTTCCATGAAATGTGTCGTCTCTCTCATGGTCTGGACTCTTGCCACGCCGCTCCTTCCTTTGGCCTGGGCAGCAGACGACCTCAATTCGGTCCAATTCGGAGAGCAGGCCTTGGCCTATTCGTCCGGCTCCATCCAGCGATCGACTCCACAAGATGGGTTCGTGAATGTGATTACCGGCGACAATCAGACCACCGGAGATCACATGATATTGGGAAGCTGGGATGTTCTGTACCTCCGACTGAAGAATCCCGGCGATGTCGCGCCTGGAGATCTTTTCACGATCTACAGACGAGCGCACAAAGTATTCCATCCAACCACCGGTCAATACCTGGGTTATTTGGTCAATCGGCTCGCGGTGGTTCAGGTGAGCGAAATTGACAAGAACCTGACCACGGTTCAGATCATGCGGGCCTACGGAGCTGTATCGCCGGGTGACCCAGTGATGAAGTTTGTGCTTCCGACTGACGGGGGAGCAGCGATTGACCAGCCTTCCGCCGGCGATGTGGAGGGACGGGTTGTGGAGTTTCAATCCAACATGGGCATCATGAACCTCGTGGCGCAAAGGAATATCGTCTATCTGGACCGGGGACGGGAAGACGGGGTCAGGCCTGGGGATCGAATGGAAGTGGTTCGGTCCGGAGGGAGCCTTCCTCGACGGGTCGTGGGAGATTTGAAAATCCTGTCCATGGAAGACCGAACTGCCACGGCGCTGATCACAAAATCGATCTCCCGCATTCTCAAGGGCGATCGCTTCCGGGTGAAGGTTCATGCTCCTGCTCCTGAGATCATGCCGATCTCTCAATCGCCCCAGCAGTCTCTGGATGTCTCCCCTGCTGTGGCTTCTTCTCCAAGCAAGTTCCAGGTCCAGAATGTTGCCGGCGAAACCCACATCAGCCCCAGTGATTTGATAAAACAGCTTCGGTTTGAATCGGGCGAAGCCACGATCAAGTCCGAGGGCTATCAGGTGCTCGATGAACTCATTGCGTATCTCAAAACCGATGCCGGCGATCGGTTGATTCGAGTCGAGGGCCATTCGGATAACATGGAAATCGGTCCCTCGCTCAAGTCGCGCTACCAGACGAACTGGGACTTGTCGAAAGCTCGAGCTGGGAGCGTCCTCCGCTACCTGGCCGAGAAGGGCGGGATCGATTCGGCGAAGCTGTCGTCGGTCGGCTATGGCGATACGAAGCCGATGACCAGCAATGCGACGGAAGTGGATCGACAGAAGAACCGTCGTGTGGACATCGTGCTCTATTCGCCCGAATCGGCCAAGGAACAGTCTGAGCCAGAGGCGAAGCCAATTGAGACCGGCGATAACGGATACGACTTGTCCCGTCTCAGTTCAGAGGAAAGCGGAGATCCGATCTCCGCAGTGGACCAGACGATCCCAGTGGCTCCAACGGGTTCGTCCGTGGTGGAGCCCTCATCTGTTCCTAAAGATCCTACTCCGGCGACGATTCCGGCATCAGTTGACCAGGGCGATTCAGATCAGAAACCGGCTGCTCCGGCCGCCCCTCCACAGTAAATTCATCAAGTATCGTGCGGAGGGTTGACGATTCAACGTCGACCCTCCCCGGTACCCCTCCAGAACCTTTCCGTTCTTTCTTTCTCTCTCTCTCTCGTTGTTCCCCTGTTTCCTGCGCTGCTACAATGCCGCATGACTTCGACGCAGGCAGTCCCTCCTCGCACAGAGCCAGAGGCCCTATTCGCAGATGTCATTGTCCCACGGCATCTGGCAGGCCCGTTCACCTACAGCGTGCCATTGTCGCTCCGACCCACGCTGCGCATTGGCCATCGAGTGCTTGTGCCCTTCGGACGGTCGATTCTCCAAGGAGCGGTGATCGCCCTCTCCCCTGTTTTTCCTCAGGGTCTTGATCGAGCACGCCTCAAGGAGATTTGCTCGTTGCTCCCGGAGGGGGCCGCAACAGATGTGTCCTCGAACCTGTTCCAGCTCTCACGGCAGGTGGCCGAACAGTATGTCGCGCCATGGGGACAATGTCTCAGGTTGGTGCTGCCTCCGGTACCCAAACCACGAGCGCAGGTCAGCCGCTACGAACTGACGGAGCAAGGGCGGGCCGCGCTTGCGGCTCGCGAATCCTGCTCGGTGAAGGCGCGGGCATTTCTCACACGTCTTGGAAAAAAATCTTCAGGACTTCGCCGGTCGTCTCGCAGTCCTGGTCCGGGCGACTTGTTGCACGATCTCAAGGCTCGTGGATGGGTGGTGGAGGTCCAGGACCTGCCGTCTGCCTCGACGGCGCCTCTCGCCCAACTATTCAGACAGGCGAACCAGGGCAATTCCGGCATCACTGCACCGCTCATTCCTGATCCCGCAATGTCGTGGGCGGAGCCACTGTTCGAGGCGCTGAGAGGCCAAGGACCCGCTCGAGTTCTGGTGCAGGCTTCCTGGACCGATCGGTTGAGGCTGTTGCAGCAGGCCGTTCGCCTGGTGCTCGACCGTAGACAGACGGTCCTCATCATCGTTGGTGAAGCAGAACGGGCCCAATGGGTTGCAGGCTTGATCCGCGATGACAAGACAGGCATCTCCCCGGTCTGTTTCCACAGCGGTCTTTCAGACCAGGTGAAAGCCGAGATGTGGGATCAGATTCATCGGCAGGTCGTTCGCGTGGTGGTGGGGACCCGGTCGGCCATCTTTCTCCCATTGACTGCAATCGGGGCGATTTGGGTCGAGGGAGAAGAAGATGCGGCGCTCAAAGAAGCACAAGAACCACGCTACCATGCAAGGGACGTGGCCTGGTTGAGGGCGCAGGATGAACGGGTGGTGCTGGTCCTGAGTTCGTCCCATCCCTCCCTTGAGACCAGAGCGGCGGTGGAACAATGCGGGATTGTTGTCCGCAAGCTCATGCCGTCTGCGGCGCGACCGAGCATACAGGTCGTCGATTTACGCGCGCACGGTCGCGGCACAGTGCTGAGCCAGCCGCTCGTTCGGGCCATCGAGCAGGCGATCGGTCGCCGGGCCGGCGTCCTGTTGTTTCTCAACCGGAAGGGTTATGCCGGCGCCCTCGTCTGTCGTGACTGCGGCCAGGTTCCCCGCTGTCCTGCCTGTCGCGTGGCGCTGATGTACTCTCGGCAGGCGGGTCGTCTGCTCTGTTCCTACTGCGGGAACGCTGCACCCATCCCCGAGACCTGCGTCTCCTGTTCCGGCCCTCGTATGCAGTTGATCGGGGAGGGCACAGAGCGGGTGGAAGAGGATGCGAAGCGATTGTTTCCTCACGCGGCAGTGATTCGGCTCGATGGAGATACCATGCGGCGGCCAGCGCAGGCCGAGGCCCTCTGGCGGAGGGTCGAGCAAGGGGAGTGGGATATCATCGTCGGGACACAACTGCTGCTGCGGCGCGGGCCTCTCCCGACGATGGGCCTAGTTGGGATTGTGCAGGCGGACGCAGGACTCAGCGTGCCGGATTTCCGATCCGCCGAACGTACCTATCATACGCTCCTCGATGCGGTCAGTCTCGCCGGTTCGGCAGGGGCCGGCGGCCAGGTGATCGTACAAACCCATCTGTCATCTCATCATGCGATTCAGGCTGTGGTTCAGAACGACGAATCCGTCTTTCTATCAGAGGAGCTATCCCATCGGACTGCATTGGGGTATCCGCCCGCGGTTTATCTGATTGCCCTCCTCGTATCGGGGACCAACGAGAAAATGGTTCGCGACGCTGCCACGGCCTGGGTGGCTCGACTCACCGCCTGCGCTGCACCGTCCGTGGCCGGACAGACGGCCGCGGCAAAGGCCTATTCGACGACTCAATCGATTGGTCGGCCCGACCGTCTCACTGTTCTAGGGCCAGTCCCCTCTCCGGTGGCGAGACTCCGGGGGCGGTATCGGTGGCAAATTCTCGTGAAATCGCTCGAACGGGAAGCGGGGCTCGAAGCGGTGCGGAGCACGGTCAAGGAAATGGAGCGGGCTCATCAGCGCCGGGCCATCAAGTTCGATGTCGACGTCGATCCGATCGAGATGTGGTAGGTGTGACCTGTTCTTGCGGATGCTGTCCTGATTGCGGCGCAGGTGGAGGGCTCTCGGTTGCATCGGTTGATGAGGCGGTGATGGGCTGACCGGCTCGCTTGAAGAACCCATAGGAAAAAGTTATCCAAAAGACCGCCGAGACGAGTCCCGTCAGAACGGCTGAGAGGATCGTCCCCAATTGTTCGTCCGTCGGCTCTGCCGAGGTCGAGCGGACCTGCACCATTGTGACGATGGGCCACGCAAGACTCTCCAGGCCAAGCAACAGGGTGGCCCAGGCCCAGACCAGTCCAATCGTGCGTCCCTGCCAGATCAGAAACCCTGCGACGCCTCCTGCGACGAGAAAGACTCCCCAGGGTGAGAACGAGTCCCACGCCAGCCAGGCACCCGCCGCCACGACAAGGCTGCCAAGCAGGGCATTGAGTTGGGGGCTCCACCACGTGGTGACCATACTGGGTGTTGTTCTCCGAGGACGATCCGCTGCTAGTGTGAGTTCCGACGGCGTGGTTGTCAATGGAGGGGCCCGTCGGCGAGACGGGGACGAAGCAAGGCTAGTGTAGTGTCCAAGAAGTAGCTGGACCGCTTCTTCTTTGCCTTTCTGCTGCCCGTCTGAGTACAGTCTGGTTGAATCTGTTCGAGCGTCTGACGACAGCGAGAGCGCTGTTTCTACATCGATTCGACCGTCGCAATCCAGACGAAGGGTTGGGGATTCTCATTCCACGCCGCCAGACACTCCGTGATCGTATGTTGCAAATCTTTGACGCTGCAGAACGAGCCTCGCCGCACTCTCTGGATGGTCAGTTCTCCAACCCGGCGCTCTACGAGATGGCGCCAACTGGAACTGGCCGGCACAACGTGAGGGATGACGCGCCGATGCCGTGTGAGCCAGGCTTGTACGCGGGGATGCTTGTGCGTGCCAGCGGTGTCCATCACCAAGTGCAAGGGGACATCGCCGGGAAACTCCTGGTCCAGCCGGCGTAGAAATCTCAGAAACTCCTGATGGCGGGGCCGCTCGTAGCATGGGCCCATAACCCGGCCCTGCAGTACTTTCAACGCCGCACACAGCGTCGTCGTGCGTCATGGTGCTACAGCGACCTTTCTTCACATGTATACCGAGTACACGCTCGGGGTCACCGATCTTGCCCGCATTTCTGCAGACGTCATGCGATACCGGAACACCATCATCCGCGCCCTCGAAGCGGACAGGCAGAAAGACTTCGAGCGGATCACGGAATCCTTACCCGCGTAGCGTGCAAGAATTCAGCATACAGTGGACCGGTATGTGGCCGCAGGGCTCCTGCGTCTCACGGAGTGGCCGCAGTGTGCCGGAAGATATCGAGGCGGTCCGGCGCAGTCTCGACCGGTACTTTCCCGTGGCAAGCACGACCGTGCAACTCTTGACGCAGGAATGGACGGCTGTTTCCCGACAGAACGGGAAGCGATCTGGCGGACAGCGGAAGAGCAGGCCTCCGACAATGCAGGCCCGAAAATGATTCAGGGTGGTCTGGCGCTGGATCGACTGCTGGACACCGTGGCGGACGTGGCAAAGGATATGCGCGATGAAGGCACGAAGGCGACCCAACGCACGAGCCTCCTGCTGGTCGGTGGAAGTTTTTCATTGCCTTCTTGAATCTCTTTCTCACCAGGCAGCGCGGAGGGACCTCCCGTCAGGCTGCCGGCCCGGACGAGACTGAGATCAATCCACGCCACAACCCCATCCCGCTTCCACTGCCGGTGACACCCCACAGCCGGCCATGCGCCAGGACTAGCCCGCATTATTCATGAACGTTTCTGCTGCAATCGCGGATTCGCCGCTGCGACAAGCCTGGACGCGGTCGGGCCGGCGTCCAGGCAGGCGGGCTCGTCACTTAGTCGGTCAACATCCTGTTCAAGGATGCCTCCCTCCCTCGCGGCTCCGCGCGCCTGTCTCGCTTGGCGACTGCGCGATTTCGCGACGAACCGTCATGAATAATGCGGGCTAGCCCGCTGCGGAGTCACCCGCGCGGCGTCTCACCCTGACTACTCCCTCGTCCGACAGCCTGAAAGAGCTGCGTACGTTCCTCTCCGGTTAGCGGTTTCCACTTTCCTGGTACCAATCCATCAAGCGTAATATGCATGATCCTGACACGATGCAACGTGAGCACCCGATACCCCAAGACTTGGCACATGCGCCTGATCTGTCGATTGCGTCCTTCGGTGAGGATGATGCGGAACCGTGCGGGACCGATTCGTTCAACCAGGCAGGGTTTGGTCGGACGGTCGAGAATGACGACCCCTTGAGCCATGCGGTCAATGAACGTCTGATCGAATGGATGATCGACCGACACCTCGTATTCCCGTTCATGCCCGTGCTCGGTTCGCAGGATCTCGTTCACGATGTCCCCGTCGTTCGTGAGAAGAATGAGGCCGGAGGAGTCCTTGTCGAGTCGGCCGATCGGAAAGATCCGCTCCGGATGGCCGATCTCCGCGATGATGTTACGGGTCACATGCGACTCACTGGTCGTCGTCACGCCCACTGGTTTGTAATACTTGATGTAGAGCGAGGCAGTCCCCCAGGGAATCACCTGGCCGTCTCGCGCGATGACGTCCTCAGGACTGACCTTATCTCCCAAAGACGCTACCCGCTGATTGATGGTCACGCGACCGGATTCGACCAGACGATCAGCCTCTCGCCGAGAACAGATGCCGTGGTGTGTAAAAAACTTATTGATGCGAAGCTTGTCGGTCACAGGGTGGGTATGCCGT